>ERZ1066123.283-NODE-283-length-39973-cov-16.981813_pt1 | contig 39973 bp, 36 predicted proteins | sample MGYA00382770_ERZ1066123 | MGnify/ENA primary metagenome ERZ1066123 (study PRJEB33369, sample SAMEA5778353) | biofilm metagenome | biome: Industrial cooling water; feature: Water cooling tower basin; material: Biofilm | place: United Arab Emirates | collected...
GCCGCCGCTCCAGCGCTTCGGTGGCGTTGCGCTGGGCCTGCGCCATCAGGCGGCGACGATCCCCGCGCTCGGGCACCGAAAGCCGCACCTTGCGCCCGGCAACTTCGCTGAGCGCCGCTTCGATCAGCTCGCGCTCGGGCAAATCCCGATCAACCAGCACGGTCGGCGGAGGAGGCACTTCCTCGTAGAATTGCAGCATCACGCTTGCCAGCACCTGCGCTTCTTCCACCTCGGCGGTGTGGCGCGGGAAGAACGCGCGGTGCCCCCAGTTCTGCCCGCCACGAATGAAGAAGGCCTGCACCCCCATGATCCCGCCCTTGGCAGCCAGCGCGAAGATATCGGCATCGCCGAGCCCTTGCGCGTTGATCGCCTGCGAGCCTTGGATAAAGGTCGCCGCGCGCAGCCGATCGCGCAGCATGGCGGCGGTTTCGAACTGGAGGTTCTCTGCCGCTTCGGCCATTTGCCGTTCGAGATCGGCCTGCACCCGCGAGGATTTGCCCGCGAGGAAATCCTTCGCCTGCGCCACCAGCGCGCCGTAATCCTCCTGCGAAATCCGGCCGACGCAGGGCGCTGAACAGCGCTTTATCTGATACAGCAGACACGGCCGATCGCGCCGGTCGTAAAAGCTGTCGGTGCACGAGCGCAGCAGGAACAGCTTCTGCAAGGCGTTCAAGGTGGTGTTGACGCTGCCCGCGCTTGCGAACGGCCCGTAGTAATTGCCCTTGGCGCGGCGCGCCCCGCGATGCTTGTGGATGCGCGGGAAGGCATGATCGGAGCGCAGCAGGATGAAGGGGAAACTCTTGTCATCGCGCAGCAGCACATTGAAGGGCGGGCGGAACCGCTTGATCAATTGCGCTTCGAGCAGCAGCGCTTCGGCTTCGGAATTGGTGGTGATGATCTCCATGCTGCGGGTCTGGCTGACCATCCGCTGGAGCCGCCCCGAAAGCTGGGCAATCTGGGTGTAATTCGCCACCCGCGCCTTGAGCGAGCGCGCCTTGCCCACATAAAGCACATCGCCGCGCGCATCGAGCATCCGGTAGACGCCCGGCACGGGCTTCAGCAGCTTCACCGTGGCGCGGATCGCAGCCACCCCCGCGTCAAGATCTGGCTGCGCGCGCGCCACTGTCGAGGCGGCACGCGCCTCGTTAAAGCGCTCCGCGCCGCGCGGATCATGCGGGGTTCCTGCCGGGATCTTGGCCATGGGGGTGCAGATAGGGAGCGCAAGGGGGCGTTGGCAAGCGGCGGGCGAGCGCCTATCGCCAGCAGCGTGCAGGAATATGATGTCATTGTGCTGGGCGCAGGCGCCGCAGGGCTGATGTGCGCGGGTGTTGCCGGACAGCGCGGCTTGCGGGTCGCAGTGCTGGAAAAGGCCGATGCACCGGGCAAGAAAATCCTGATTTCGGGCGGCGGGCGCTGCAACTTCACCAATCTTGGCACAAGCGCGGCGAATTACCTTTCCGCCAATCCCCATTTCGCCAAGAGCGCGCTTGCCCGCTACACGCCCGCCGATTTCATCGCGCTGGTCGAGAAGCACGGCATTGCGTGGCATGAAAAAACGCTCGGCCAATTGTTCTGCGATGGTTCGGCCAAGCAGATCGTGGCGATGCTGCTCGCGGAATGTCCTGCCGAAACCGTCGATGTGATCTGCCACGCAGAGGTAAGCGCCGTTGCGCGCGGCACCGACGGCGGGTTCACGGTGAGCGCCAGCGGGGAGACCTATGCCGCCCCTGCGCTGGTGATTGCGACCGGTGGTCCGTCGATCCCCAAGATGGGCGCAACCGGCTTTGCCTATGATCTGGCGCGCCAGTTCGGCCTCAAGGTGGTTGAACCGCGCCCGGCGCTCGTCCCCTTGACGCTGGGGGGCGAGGATGTGCTGTTCCGGGAACTGTCGGGCGTCGCCGCGCCGGTGCTGGCCCGCGCGGGCGCAGGCAAGAGCCGGGCCGAATTCGCCGAAGCCGCGCTGTTCACGCACAAGGGCCTGTCCGGCCCTGCCATTTTACAGGTCTCAAGCTACTGGAAGCACGGCGAGGAGATTGGGATCACCTTCCTGCCTGCGGCCGCCAGCGATTGGTTGATCGCCGCCAAGCGTGATCGGCCCCGCGCCCACCTGCGCGCGCTGCTACGCGAACATCTGCCCGATCGGCTTGCCGATGCACTCGCCGACAAGCTGGGTCTTGATCGCGAACTGGGCAATCTATCCGACAGCGCCTTGCGCGCCGCGCAGGCGCGCCTTGCCGATTGGCGTTTTGCGCCCAATGGCACCGAAGGCTTCGCCAAGGCCGAGGTGACCAGCGGCGGCATCTCCACCGCCGAGCTTTCCTCGCAAACGATGGAAGCCAAGCGCGTGCCCGGCCTCTATGCCATCGGCGAGGCGGTCGATGTGACCGGCTGGCTCGGCGGGTATAATTTCCAATGGGCTTGGGCGAGCGGCCACGCTTGTGTCAGCGGGCTCGCCCATAAAGGTTAGAACAACTTTCTGATTTCGAACCGGAAATTCAGACCCAGCGGATCGATCAGCAGCGGCTGATAGGCGATCGGCGTGTTGCCGAACTGGTCACGCACCTGCAATTGCTGATCGAACAGGTTGTCGGCCCGCAAGGTCAGACGCAGGTTCTTGGTGAACCCGTCCTGCTTGCCGAGCAGCTGATCCATGTTAAGGAAGACCCGCAGATCAACCGTGACAAGATCATCGAACGCGAGATCAAGCGCGCCCGGCAGGCCCGAGCCATCAAGCCGCGTCGGTCCGGTATAACGGGCCGAAGCGCGCACGCCGACCCCCTTGCCGAACACGCCCGCTTCAAGGCGGCTGGTGTTGCGCGGGAAGCCGAAGCGCCCGGTCGCATCGCCATCGAGCTGATCAAGCGGAGCAACGCCCGGCGCGATCAGGATTTCATTTTCGAGTTCGATGGTGTGGGTGAGGTTGACGAAGTAGCGCCAGCCCTGGAACCCGCCGCCGCCGGGGCCAAACCCGCCAAAGCCGCCGCCGCCGCGCGGCGGGCCACCCGCCGGAGCGCCGCCACCGGGTGCACCGGCTCCGCCGCCTGCCACACGCGCGCCGCCGCCGGGAGGGCCACTGAGCAGCACCGGATCAATCGCGCAGATCTGGGTGCGGAATTGCGCCAGCCGCTCGCGATCCACGGTGCCGTCAGGCTTGCGCACCCGGCTGAGCAATTGTTCGAACCGCGCCGGATCAAAGCCGGGCAGACGATCCGAAAGATCCTCGCCCTTCTCGATCCCGTCGACCAGCCCGTTGATAAAGTCGAGCCCATCATCCTTGCAGAGCCGCTCGCGGAAGGCGAGGAACTGCTGGCGCTGTTCCGGGGTCGGCGGCCCGCCGGCCCCGAACCGTGCGCCCGCAGGAGGGGCACCGGCACCCGCAGGGGGGCCACCAGCCGCGCCGACGCCCGGCGGCGGGTCACCCGCGCCGCGGCCTTCCGCCTCGCCGCCGGTCTGCTTGGGCGCGCCAAAGCTGCCACGAGTCGACAGCGTGAATTGGAGGCGATCCGACTTGGTTTCGGCAAAGCTCACCGCGCGCTGATCAATCTGGATCAGTCGCCCGCTGGCATCGCGTTGTACCCGCCCGGGGAACGCGGCTTCGATAGCCTGCGTGATCTGCGGGAAGGGCGAGACCACATTATCCGAACGGTTGCGGATATATTCCACCGTCAGGCGCGTGTCCTTGATCCCCGGCAATTCCCAGTTGGCTGCAAATTTCCAGTCCCGTTGGGTTTCCGCCAGCAGCGCAGGATTGCCTCCGGTGATCACCGTCGCCAGCACGGCTTCGCCATTGACGAAGTCGAACACCGGCACGTTGAAATTGGTGATGATTGGATTGCCGAGCTGCGGCAGACCGGGGGCGACTTCGCGGTAGATATAAGTTGCCGAAAGATCGAGCTTATCGAGCGGTGCCCAGGTCAGTCCGGCATTCCAATCGCCCAGCAGACCGAAGTCTGAAAGGTCCTCAAGCCCGGCCTGCATGTTTAGCGTGAGATTGCCGATGGCATCGCCAAAGCCGGTACGCGTGCTGGTGATCGGCACGACAAGGTTGGCGCTGGTCGCGGCGCGGCGGCGGGTCAGCTCGATATTTTGCGCGCTGAGGCTGTCGCTGCTCTCGATCCGGCGCCAGTCGAGCGCGGCGGTGAAGGTGGCGAGCAGCTCGCCGCCGGGCAGTTCAGCCAGGGGGCCATCCAGCGTGTGGCGGCTTTCGGCGTTGATCGTGCGGCTGTTGGCGAGGTTCACGCCTGCGTCAAGCGAACGCGGCAGCACCGCATTGATCGGCAGACGGCCCGCTGCGGCATCGGCGACAAAACCGCTAGCGTCAAAGCGCTGATCGATCGCGGTTTCGCTTTCGCTGAACGAGGCGTCAACCGTGCTGGTCAGCCGGAAGCCATTGATCGGCTTGGTCAGCGAAGCGGCTGCCGAGACCGTATCGACCGACGTGTTGCGTTCTAGCGGGGTGGCTTCGCCGAAGGTGCGCACGAGGCTGTTGCCAGCCGGATCGGTGAGCGTGACGACATTGAGGCCGTCCTGATCACGCCGCTGGTTGCGGGCATAATTGATGTTGGCGCTCAGCGAGGTGCCGCTGTTGGTAAAGGCCTTGGCCCAGCTCGCATTGGCGGTGATATCAAGCGTATCGGCCACGAGGCTGCGAAACGGTGCCTGTTCGGGATCGCCGACCACTTGCGAGACCGAACCCGGGGTCTGGATGATATTCCGCTCATTCTCGGTGAGCATGGTCGAATCGTTCACTTCAAAATTCAGATTGAAGCGCCCGCCGTCGGCAATCTTGAGATAGCCGATTTCCTGTTCGCTCGTCACCAAGCCGCCGCGCGATGGCGTACCCGCTTCGACCTCGACCTGACGGTTCGAGTAATTGTCCTTGAGCACCAGGTTGATCACCCGGCGATCAGGCGGAAAGCCAAAGCGCAGCGCGACTTCCTCGGGGAAGACTTCCACCTTGGCGAGCGCTTCGGGCGGATAGGCGGCAAATTCGCGGAAGGAGGCGATGCGGATGCCATTCACCAGCACGATCGGCTGCCCGCCGCCCCCACGGCCACGGGCCGAGCCGGTCTGCGACGAGATCTGGGCAATGAGATCTGCAATCGAGGTCACCCCCTCGCCCGCAATCGCCTGTTCGTCGAGCGAAAGCAGCGGCGCCTGATCCACCACCAGCTGGCCGCGCACGCGGCGGCCACTGACGACGATCTCGCCCGTGCCGCGCGGCGCGGGTTGATCAAGCTGCTCTTCCTCGGCCGGTGACGGCGGGTCGCTGCGCTGGGCGGATTGGGTGCTAGCCGCGTCGTTCATCCCGTCGGGCGCGTCCGGTGCTGCCGCCCCTGCCACACCGGAAAGGGCGGCCAGGCTGGCAAGGCAGACGCCCGCACGCAGCAGGGTGCGGGAAGAAAATGAGCAGTTCATCGAGAGGCCTTCATTACTGTTCTGGGCGTGCCAGACAGGACAACCACCTGCCGACATGCACTTTTCCTGAGGTTAGCGACTTTTCTCTTGGCTGAATGAAGCCAGGGTTCGCTTTTGGGCTCGCGCCCCTAACGCACAAGTCTTCCCTTTTGTTCTCACCATCGCTAAACGGCGCGCAGCTATCGACAGACGGTTATTGCACCGCACCATCATCAAAGGGATTACATGGCCAAAGAAGAACTCCTCGAAATGCGCGGGCGCGTGGTGGAACTGCTGCCCAATGCGATGTTCCGGGTAGAGCTTGAAAACGGCCATGAAGTGCTTGGCCACACTGCGGGCAAGATGCGCAAGAACCGCATCCGCGTGTTGGTGGGCGATGAAGTGCTGTGCGAACTGACGCCGTATGATCTCACTAAGGCGCGCATCACCTACCGCTTCATGCCGGGCCGTGGCGGCCCCGGCCCGCAATAGGCTCCGTGCATCTGACGCTGGCCTCGGCATCCCCGCGGCGCCGAGATCTGCTCGCGCGGCTGGGGATCGCCCCTGATGCCGTCTCTCCCGCTGACATTGATGAAACCCCGCTGAAAGGTGAACTGCCCCGCGCCTATTGTCTGCGGATGGGGCTGGAAAAAGCACGCGTGGTTACCGCAACCGGCCATGTGCTGGCCGGCGACACCGTGGTCGCCGCCGGACGGCGCATCCTGCCCAAGACCGAACACGAGGATGAAGCCCGCGCCTGCCTCGAACTTCTGTCGGGCCGTCGGCATCAGGTGCTCTCCAGCGTGGCGCTGCGCGCGCCCGATGGATCGATCAAGACCCGCCTTTCCGAAAACATCGTGCGCTTCAAGGTGCTCTCGCCGGACGAGATCCGCGCCTATCTGGCGAGCGGCGAATGGCACGGCAAGGCCGGCGGCTATGCCATTCAGGGCGCAGCCGAAGGCCTGATCCAATGGATCAGAGGCAGCCACTCGGCAATCATGGGGCTCCCGCTCTATGAAACCCGCGCACTGCTCAAATCGGCGGGGTTTGCGATTGGCTGAATGGCTCATCGAGCAGGGCATCGGCGAGACCCGCTGGCTGCTCGTCGAGGGCGATAAGGCGCTGGCTGCCCGATTGGTCTGGCCGGGTGAACTCACCGCGGGCACCGTGGTCACCGCGCGGCTTGTCAGCAAAGCCAAGGGCGCAAGGCGCGGTCTGGCGCGGATCGAGACCCCCGCTTTCGCCGGACGCGAAGTGCTGGTCGATCACCTGCCGCCCGAAGTCACCGAAGGCGCACAGCTTGATCTGGTCATCACCCGCACCGCGCTGGCCGAACGCGGGCGCTACAAGCTTGCGCAAGCGCGGATCGGATCGGAAGCTGCGCCTGCCACGGCACAGGGCCGTATCGTGCCCCGCTTCCCGCAAGGCTTGTGGGAAGATCTATGGCACGCCGCCTCGGCGGCCAGCATCGGTTTTCACGGCGGCGAGATCCTGCTCAGCGCCACGCCTGCGATGACGGTGATCGATATTGATGGGGCCGCGCCGCCGCGCACGCTTGCGCTGGCGGCAATTCCTGCCATCGCACAGGCGCTGCGCTGGTTCGATCTCGGCGGCAATATCGCGATCGACTTTCCGACCCTGCCCGACAAGGCCGATCGCCGCGCGGTCGATGCCGCGTTAGAGACGGCGCTTGCTGACTGGCCGCATGAACGCACCGCCATGAACGGGTTTGGCCTTGTCCAAATGGTGGCGCGGCTGGATGGGCCGAGCTTGCTGCATCGCTTTGTCACCGCGCGGGTGGGACTGTGCGCGCGCCTTGCGCTGCGGCAGGCCGAATTAGCGCAGGGGACCGGGCGCATCCTGCTGCTGACAGTGCATCCCGCTCTCAAGCCCAAGCTGCGCGCCGAATGGCTTGACGCGCTCGCCCGCCGCACCGGCCGCGAGGTCCGGCTGGAGACCAATCCGGCCCTTGCGCTCGAAACCCCCAGTGCCCAGATCATCAGCGCATGAACATGTCTGCCACCAAATCCTGCCCGATTTGCCGCAAACCGCGGCATCCCGATCACGCGCCGTTCTGCTCCAGCCGTTGCCGCGACCGCGATCTGGCACGCTGGTTCTCGGATTCCTATGCCGTCCCCGGCCCGCCTGCTGACCCCGAAGAAATCGCCCACAGCGATTGGGACAAAAAGGCATAGAATCCCCTTGCCAAGCGCTGCGGCCTTCGCCATAGGCGCGCTCTCATTTGCTCGCCGGGGGCGGCCAATCGGCCTTCTTCCGTCGCTCGCAGCGAATGCCCGAGTAGCTCAGGGGTAGAGCAGCGGATTGAAAATCCGCGTGTCGGTGGTTCAAATCCGCCCTCGGGCACCATTCGCTGAAGGGGAAAGTTGCCCATGTCCCGCCGCACCAAAATCTATGAAGGCAAGGCCAAGATCCTTTACGAAGGTCCCGAGCCGGGCACGCTGATTCAGTATTTCAAGGATGATGCGACCGCGTTCAACGCCCAGAAGAAGGGCACGATCAGCGGCAAGGGCGTGATCAACAACCGCATCAGCGAGCATGTTTTCACGCGCCTCGCGCATATCGGCATCCCGACACACTTCATCCGCCGCCTCAACATGCGCGAACAGCTGGTGCGCCAGGTCGACATCATCCCGCTCGAGGTGGTGGTGCGCAATGTCGCCGCCGGTTCACTTTCCAAGCGCCTCGGCATCGAAGAAGGCGAACCGCTGCCGCACACGCTGATCGAATATTACTACAAGGATGATGCGCTGGGCGATCCGCTGATCGCTGAAGAACACATCGCCTGCTTCAACTGGGCGAGCCAGGATGAAATGCAGGACATTTCCTCGATGGCGATCCGCATCAATGATTTCATGTGCGGGATGTTTGCCGCGATCGATATTCGCCTGATTGATTTCAAGCTCGAATTCGGGCGCATTTATGATGGCGATTACAGCCGCGTCATTCTCGCCGACGAGATCAGCCCCGATGGCTGCCGTTTGTGGGACATGCACACCGGCGAAAAGCTCGACAAGGATCGCTTCCGCCGCAATCTTGGCGGCGAGGAAGAAGCCTATCGCGAAGTCGCGCGCCGTCTCGGGCTTCTCAATGGCGAGGATAATGGCCCGGGCGAGGTGTTTGACATGTCGCATCACCGCTCGCGGCTGCGCGGCGCTCCGCCCAAGAAATAATCAGCTTATCGCGCCGGCGCCCTCGCATCGGCGAATTTCCGGCTGACATTGGCGGTGGCGGCTCTAGGCTGTTCAGCGATGTGCAAGCCTGACATTCCGATCTGCGGCTGATGCTCCGCCGCTTCGCTACCTTTCTTCTCGCTTTTGGGCTCGGCCTTACCGCCTTGGCGGTGGTTGGCCCGGTCCCGCTCGCTGCGCAGGCAACCCGCGCGCCGGTCTGGCCGGTCAGCGGCGAAGACATCACACGCGATCCCGGCTTCGTCTTCGGCGAATTGCCCAATGGCTTGCGCTACATTCTGCGGCGAAACAGTACGCCCGAAGGCACCGCGCTGGTGCGGATGCGCATCGCATCCGGCTCGCTGGAAGAGCGCGAGCACGAACGCGGCCTTGCCCATTTCCTTGAACACATGGCCTTCAACGGATCGCGCGGCATCCCCGAAGGCGAAATGATCAAGCTGCTCGAACGCGAGGGGCTGGCCTTTGGCGCGGACACCAATGCCTCGACCGGGTTCGAGGCGATCACCTACATGCTCAACCTGCCGCGCAACACGCCCGCACTGCTCGACACCGCGCTGATGCTGATGCGCGAAACCGCCAGCGAACTTACCCTCAGCGAAGACGCGGTTGCACGGGAACGCGGCGTGATCCTTGCCGAGCTGCGCGACCGCTCCGGCTATGCCCAGCGCGCGCTTGAAGCCAATATCGGCTTCATCGCGCCGGGCGCACGTTATGGTGAGCGCTTGCCGATCGGAGTCACACAGGTGATCGAGCAGGCCACCGCAGCCGATCTGCGCGCGCTGTATGAACGCACCTATGTGCCGGCGAATACCACGCTGATCATTGTCGGGGATTACCCGGTCGAATTGATGGAAGCAGCGATCCGCACCCGCTTTGCCGATTGGCAGGGGCCAAGCGCGCCTGCCGCGATGAGCGCCGGCCCCGTCGATACCGCGCGGCGCGGCGAAACCGCGATCCATCTTGATCCGGCGCTGTCCGAAAGCGTCACCATCACCCAATTGACCCCTTGGCGTGAGCGCCCCGACAGCCTCGCCCAGCGCGATATCGAAACCCTGCGCCGGATCGGTTATGCCATCGTCAACCGCCGCCTCAGTCGGCTGGCGCGCGGCGAGGATGCGCCCTTTCGCGGCGCGGCCTTCGGCACCAGCGATCTGTTCCGCGATGCCCGGTTGACGAGCCTTTCGATCAGCAGCGAAGACGGGCAGTGGGAAAAGGGCATGCTGGCCGCCCTGCGCACGGTCAATGAGGCGATGACCTACGGCTTTTCCCCGGCCGAGGTCGAAGAGCAGATCGCCAATTGGCGCAGCGCGCTCGACAATGCAGCCAAGGCCGCCGAAACCCGCAGCCACAGCGCCTTTGTCGCCGCGGCCCTCGCTGCCTTGAGTGACGCGCGCGTGCCCACCACCCCGGCCTGGCAGCTCGAACAATTCACCCGCCTGACCCCGGCGATCACTGCGCAAGCGGTGTGGCGCGCGATGCTGGATGATGCCTCGATCTTCTATGATCCGCTGATCCGCTTTCAAGGACGCAGCGCCCCGCAGGGCGGCGAGGCGGCCTTGCGCAGCGCCTTTACCGCCGCGATGGAATTGCCGATTGCCGCGCCCATCGACCAGTTCACCCTCCCCTTTGCCTACCAATTCTTCGGTGCGCCGGGCACGGTGGTCAGCGATATGGTGGAGCCCACGCTTGGGCTGCGCCTGATCCGCTTTGCCAATGGGGTGCGGCTCACGCTCAAGCAGACCACCTTGCGCGAAGACCGGGTGGCGGTGGCGGTGGCGATTGATGGCGGCGATCTGCTCAACACCGGGCAAAACCCGCTGGCGACCAGCATGGTGAGCAGCCTTGCGAGCGGCGGGCTCGGCCGTCACAGCCGCGATGAACTTTCCAGCGTGCTGGCGGGGCGCAGCGTGAGCATAGGGCTGTCGAGCGGGCCGGATGCCTTCACGTTCTCGGCCACCACCACGCCGCGCGATCTCGATTTGCAGCTGCGGGTGATCGCCGCCTTGATCACCGATCCCGGCAACCGCCGCGAGGGCGAGGAACAATACCGGCGCAGCATCGCCAATTTCTTCGCCACCCGCGATGCCACACCGGGACGGGCGCTGACGTCGGCGCTGGGTGGCATCCTGTCGGATGGCGATCCCCGCTTCACGCTGCAATCGCAACGCGCCTTCGAAGCGTTGAACTTCGCCCGGCTGAAGCGGGATATCGGCGAACGGCTCGAACAGGGCGCGATCGAGATTGCACTGGTCGGCGATATCGTCGAACGCGATGCGATTGCGGCGGTGGCCACCACGCTTGGCGCGCTGCCGACCCGCGAGGCAGAATTCCTGCCCCGTCCTGAAGCCCGCCAGCGCAGCTTCACCGCCAAGCGCGGGCAGCGCATCGTGATCCACCGCGGTGAGGCCAATCAGGCGCTGGTGCAAATGATCTGGCCCACCACTGATGACCGCGATCAGGACGAGACGCTGCGCCTCACCCTGCTCGCCCGCGTCGCCCAGATCGCGCTGACTGAACGGCTGCGCGAAGAATTGGGACAGACCTATTCGCCGTCCGCCGGATCGAGCAACAGCCGGATCTATCCCGGCTATGGCACTTTCACTCTGAGCGCGACCGCCGCCGCCGATCAGATCGCAACCGTGCAGGCCGCCATGCGCGCGTTGGCTGCCGATCTCGCGGCCCGGCCGGTGGATGCCGATATGCTCGAACGGGCGGCGCGGCCGCTGCTCGAATCCTATGACAATGCGCTCAAGGATCTCGGCGGCTGGCTTGGCCTTGCGGCCCGCGCGCAGAGCCAACCCGATCGCCTGACCCGCTGGCATACCGCCCCGGCCCTGATCCGGGCGATCACGCCGGAAAGTCTGCAACAGACCGCGCAGACCTATCTCGGCAGCGCTGTGCCGGTCGAAGTGCTGGTGGTGCCCGAGGCGACCGCGATCACGCTTGATGGGGCAAAGTGAGTTTGCGCGATTGCACGGCGCGCGCATCGGGCTATAGGCGCTTGGCAAGCCGACCTCGGCGCCAGCACAGGATATCCGCCCATGAAGACCCGCATCCTTGTTCGTCTGAAGCCCGGAGTGCTCGATCCGCAGGGCCGCGCGGTGCACCATGCGCTCGAAGGGCTGGGCTTTGATGGCGTGGCGGATGTCCGCATCGGGCGCCTGATCGAGCTTGATCTGGCCGATGGCACCGATGAGGCAACCATCACCGCGATGTGCGAGAAGCTGCTCGCCAACACGGTGATCGAGAATTTCACCATCGAACAAGCCGGGGAGTAAGCGCCATGGCGTTTCGTGCGGGCGTCGTCACCTTCCCCGGGTCCAATTGCGATCGCGACATGGCGGTGGCGCTGGAGAAGATCAGCGGCGCGCCGGCCTTGCGCATATGGCACGGCGATGCGGCCCTGCCTGATCGGCTCGATTTCATCGCCCTGCCCGGCGGTTTTTCCTATGGCGATTACCTGCGTTCGGGCGCGATGGCGGCCAAGAGCCCGATCATGCGAGCCGTGGTCGAAGCGGCCGGGCGCGGTGTGCCGGTGCTCGGGGTGTGCAACGGATTTCAGGTGCTGACCGAAGCCGGTCTGCTGCCGGGTGCGCTGATGCGCAATGCCGGGCAGCGCTTCATCTGCCGCACGGTCGGGCTGGAAGCGGTCAACACCAGCTCACTGTATACGCAGGGCTTTGCCCTGGGTGAGGCGCTGCGGATTCCGGTCGCGCACCACGATGGCAATTACTTCGCTGATGCGGCGACCCTTGATGCGCTCGAAGCGGAAGACCGTATCGCCTTCCGCTACACTGAAAGCGTCAATGGCTCGGCCCGCGATATTGCCGGCGTGCTCAGCGCCAATGGCCGGGTGCTCGGCATGATGCCGCACCCCGAACGCGCGATCGAACCCGCTGCCGATCCGGCGCTCGGCGGGGCAGATGGCCGCAAGCTGTTCGAGAATGTGATCGCCGCGCTTGCCAGCGCCTGACAGGGTTACGCCGTCAGCCGCGAGGGCGTGCTGAACAGCCGCAAGGCATCGAGATTGCTCATCGGGCGGCCGAAGTAATAGCCTTGGATCTTGTCGCAGCCGAGATTGCGGATCAGCTCCACTTCCTCGATGGTTTCGACGCCTTCTGCCGTGGTGGTCATGTCGAGGCTCTTGGCCATCGCGACCACCGCGTTGATGATTGCAAGGCTTTCCGCGCTGCCTTGCGCTGCGCCCTGCACAAAGGTGCGATCGACCTTGATCGTCGAGAAGCGCAGCTTGCGTAGGTAGCCGAGCGAGGAATAACCGGTGCCGAAGTCATCGAGCGCCACCGAGCAGCCCAGCGCCATCACCTGTTCCAGCGCATTGCGCGCCACGCTCGCATCGCGCAGGAAAATGCTTTCGGTCACTTCGATCTCAAGCCGTTCGGGGCGCAGCCCGGTGGCTGCCAGCACTTCGACGACATGGCTGTGAAAATCAGGCTCGAGCAATTGCTCGGGCGAGACATTGACATTGACCTTCACGTGATCGGGCCAATTGCGCGCCTCTTCACAGGCCTTGCGCAGCACCCACTGGCCGATGGGCACGATCAGGCGGGTATCCTCGGCCAGCGGGATGAACTTGCCCGGGCTGACAAAGCCGTGATCGGCGCTGTTCCAGCGCACCAACGCCTCGAAGCTGACGACTGCCTGACTGCGCGCGTCGACCACAGGCTGATAATTGAGCATCAGTTCATCGCGGCCGAGCGCCTTGCGTAGCGATACTTCAAGCTGGCGGCGTTCCTCGGCCGAGGCATGCAGCAATGGCTCAAAAGCGCATTGTTCACCGCCCCCGGCATCCTTGGCCTGATAGAGCGCAAGATCGGCATTGCGCATCAATTCCTCGACCGTTGCGCCGTCGCGCGGGCCTAAGGCCGAGCCGACACTCGCTCCCACATAAAGCGTGTGCTGATCGACCTGATAGGGTTCCGACAGATGCTCGATCACGCGCTGGGCCAGATCGCGCACTTCGCTGTGAAGGGTGACATTGCGCATGACGATGGCGAATTCATCACCGCCCAGCCGCCCGCAAATGTGCTCCTTGCCCATCAAGGCCTGCAACCGCCCCGAAACCTGTGCCAGCAGCTTGTCGCCGGTGAGGTGACCGAGCGAATCATTGACCGATTTGAAGCGATCAAGATCAACCATCAGCAGCGCACACTTGCCACGCCACTGGCTGGCATGGCGCAGCGCATCGCCAAGCGCCTCGGTAACCTGCAAGCGATTGGGCAGCTGCGTCAGCGTGTCATAGCGCGCGAGATAGGCAATCTTTTCGGATGATTTGCGCTGTTCGGTGACGTCTGAACCTACCCCGCGGAACCCCGCGAACCGGCCGTCCTCACCATGCATCGGCGTGCCCGAAAGCTCCCACCAGCGTTCTTCGCCGAGGATCGAGACATGCACCAGCAGGTTGGAAAAATGCTCCCGGGCGCGCAGCCGCTCGGCCAGATCGCGCAGGCCTGCACCATAACGGCCGCCTTCCCAACCGGGGCCGGCAATCAATTCCAGAAGCGGCATGCCTTCGGCCTGGCTTTGGCTACGCCCGAGGGCAAAGGCAAACCGCGGGCTGACCGACCGCACGCGCCGCGCGGTATCGAGTTCCCACAGCCAGTCCGCTTCGTTTTCCTCGAATTCGCGCAGCAGCATCGAGACCACTGCTTCCTTCTCGGCACCGGCGGCTTCAGCCAGCCGCGCCTTGAGATAGACCCGGCCCACCTCGATCGTGCCGACAAGCCCTGCCAGCGTGAACAGGATCATGCCCAAGGCCGCATCCAACATCCCGCTCGCCAGCAGATAGATCACATTGCCCGCGCCGATCACGCTGATGAAGACGATGATGCTCACCGGCACGGTCGCGTAGAGATAGACCGATCCAGCCATCAGCAAGGCGTAGATCGCGAGCAGCGCCAGCATTTGCTCGGTCTGAGCAGACGAAGCAAAAGCATAAAGCGGGATCAGCCAGACCACCGCAGTCAGCACGGAGCTTTGCATCTGGCGGCGAAGTTCTTCGCGGGTCATGCCGCGGCTGGCAACATCAGCCAGCGCCAGATCCACCCGCCGCCCGTTGAATTGCGCAGCGCCCTGAACGGCAAGCCACAGCAGGATCGCCAGCGGGCTCATCTCGGGGCCGAGGATGTAGACCATCAGAAAGGTCAGCAGCGCATTGGCATAGACGCGCTGGAAGCTGAGCTGGGCAAGACCGCTGTGTTGCAACCCGCGCAGGCGGCTCCAATCCGCCCCCGCCTTGCTGTCGAGACCCAGCACGGCTGCAACAGAAAGATCCGTCGACGCGGCGGTATCAGTGGGGGAAGAGGTCTTGCGCACAGCGCGCTTTTACCTGCCAAAAGTTAGGGCAGAGTAAAGGATGGCCAGCCAATCCTGACGAAATAAGCCGATATCGCGCGCGCTATTCGACCGTCACGGACTTCGCCAGATTGCGCGGCTGATCGACATCCGTGCCTTTCACCAGCGCCACGTGATAGGCCAGCAATTGCACCGGGACCGCATAGACCAGCGGGGCAATCAGCGGGTGCACCACCGGCATTTCGATGCTCGCGATGCAGCCCTCGCCTGCGGCCGCGATCCCCGCCGCGTCCGAGATCAGGACCACCTGCCCGCCGCGCGCGCGCACCTCTTCCATGTTGGAGACGGTCTTCTCGAACAGCGGGCCCGAAGGCGCGATCACCACCACCGGCACGGCATCATCGATCAGCGCAATCGGCCCGTGCTTCATTTCGCCCGCGGCATAGCCTTCGGCGTGGATATAGCTGATTTCCTTGAGCTTCAATGCGCCTTCCAGCGCCAGCGGGTAATCCTGCCCGCGCCCGAGATAAAGCACGTCGCGCGCCGGGGCGATCAGGTGCGCCATCGCGGCAATATCATCATCATGCACCAGCGCGGCGTTGAGCGCGGCGGGCGCTTCGAGCAGGTGGCGCACGATTTCGGCCTCCTCTTCGCGGCCCAGCCGGCCTTTCTTCACCGCCATGTGCGCGGCGAGCGCGGCAAGCACGGCCAGCTGGCAGGTGAAGGCCTTGGTCGAAGCCACGCCGATCTCCGGCCCCGCGTGCGTCGGGAGCAACAGATCAGCTTCGCGCGCCATGGTGCTGGTCGGCACGTTAACGACCACCGCGATGGTCTGCCCTGCCGCCTTGCAGTGGCGCAGCGCGGCCAGCGTATCGGCTGTCTCGCCGCTTTGTGAGATGAACAGCGCCAGCCCGCCATCTTCCAGCACCGGATCGCGGTAGCGGAACTCGCTCGCCACATCGATGTCGACGGGCACGCGGGCGAATTGTTCGAACCAGTATTTCGCGACCATCCCGGCATAGAACGAGGTGCCGCAGGCAACGATGGTAAGCCGGGGCACGGCAGACAGATCGAAGTCGAACTGCGGCAAGGCCACGGCATTATCCGACCGACGCAGATAGGAAGAGAGCGTCTGCGCCACGACGGTGGGCTGCTCGTAGATCTCCTTCTGCATGAAGTGGCGATAATTGCCCTTCTCCACCGCCGCCGCCGAGGCGCCCGAAGCGCGGATCTCGCGGGTTACCGGCGCGCCGGTGCCGTCATAGATCTGGGCGCTGTCGCGCCGCACCACCACCCAGTCACCTTCTTCAAGATAGCTGATCCGCTGGGTCAGCGGGGCGAGCGCCAGCGCGTCGGAGCCGAGATACATCTCCTGCTCGCCATAGCCCAGCACCAGCGGCGAGCCGAGCCGCGCGCCGATCAACAGATCGGGATGCGCACGGAAGGCAATCGCCAGCGCAAAGGCGCCGCGCAGGCGCGGCAGGACGGCCCGGACCGCGTCGACCGGATCGGCTCCGGCTTCAACCTCGGCAGAAATCAGGTGCGCAACCACTTCACTATCGGTTTCGCTTTCGAACACCCGGCCCTTGGCGGCGAGTTCGGTGCGCAATTCCTTGAAATTCTCGATGATGCCATTGTGGACGATCGCCACCTCGCCCGTGGCATGGGGGTGGGCATTGGCAGCCGTCGGTGCGCCGTGGGTTGCCCAGCGGGTATGGGCAATGCCGACAAATCCTGGCGCCGGGTCGCCCGCCAGCACTGCGGCCAGATTGGCGAGCTTGCCTTCGGCACGGCGGCGCACCAGCGCACCATTGTGCAAGGTGCAGATCCCGGCGCTGTCATAGCCGCGATATTCCATGCGCCGCAGGCCATCGACCAGCCGTTCAGCTACTGTCTCTCCGCCTGCCGACCCGACAATCCCGATAATTCCGCACATAAGCTGCCATTCCCTGCGGCGTGATTCGTTCGCGCCTTTATTCGTGTGCCACCGCTACAGGGCCCGACCGCGACCGCAAGACCCTGTCGCACCGCTGGCAAAGCCCGCAACAGCATGAAACAGCCGCTTGCGCCATGCGACCGCTATCGAACAGGTGTCTGCTGATGGTACCGGCGGCGCCTTTCCGCCAGCCGGATGGCCAGCGCAAGGCCAATCGCGGGGCAGATTGCACCAAGCCGGGCCCGCCTTAGCAAAAAAATAAGGTTTATCCGCCATTCACTCTTTCTCGTGAGGCATCCTTCGTTTGTAGCAGACAGGGTGCACAGCAGACTTTTCATGCCTTTTGGGGGCTATCGATGAGCGCGTTCGGCAAAAAAGGTAATGTGGGCACGATGAAGGCGGGCGCCCGCCCTGCTTTCGGGGTTGCGCGCCCGATGAAAGGGGCAGGCCGCCCGGCAGAACCGGCGATAGGCGGCGATCAGTTCCCCCCGCTGCCCGGCGACGCTCCGGCACCGCAAGCATCGGCCCCAACCCCGTCGCGCGGGGGTTCGACCGCCGAAGCGCTGGATCGTCTTGCCGAGCGCGCGGCCGCGATCAACGAAAGCATCTCCGAAGTCGGCGGATTTGAAGCCAGTGTTCACAAGATCAAGGAACAGGTGCTCCCACGCCTGCTCGAACGGGTCGATCCGGAAGCGGCAGCGACGCTGTCGAAGGAGGAACTTTCCGAGGAATTCCGCCCGATCATCATGGAAGTGCTGGCCGAACTCAAGGTCACGCTCAACCGGCGCGAACAGTTCGCGCTGGAAAAGGTGCTGATCGATGAACTGCTCGGCTTCGGCCCGCTGGAAGAATTGCTCGGCGACCCGGACGTTTCCGACATCATGGTCAACGGGCCGGATCAGACCTACATCGAAAAGAAGGGCAAGCTGCAACTCGCCCCGATCCGCTTCCGCGACGAACAGCACCTGTTCCAGATCGCGCAGCGCATCGTGAACCAGGTCGGCCGCCGCGTCGACCAGACCACGCCGCTCGCCGACGCGCGCCTCAAGGACGGCAGCCGCGTCAACGTGATCGTACCGCCGCTCTCCCTGCGCGGCACCGCGATCTCGATCCGCAAGTTCTCCGAAAAGCCGATCACCATCGACATGCTCAAGGACTTCGGTTCGATGAGCGAGAAGATGGCGACCTGCCTCAAGATCGCGGGCGCCTGCCGTATGAACATCGTGATCTCGGGCGGTACGGGTTCGGGTAAGACGACGATGCTCAACGCCCTGTCGAAGATGATCGACCCGGGTGAACGCGTGCTGACGATCGAAGACGCAGCGGAATTGCGCTTGCAGCAGCCGCACTGGCTGCCGCTCGAAACCCGCCCGCCGAACCTCGAAGGTCAGGGTGCGATCACCATCGGCGACCTCGTCAAGAACGCCCTGCGTATGCGCCCGGACCGCATCATCCTGGGCGAAATTCGCGGCGCGGAGTGTTTCGACCTCCTCGCGGCGATGAACACCGGTCACGATGGCTCGATGTGTACGCTCCACGCCAACAGCCCGCGCGAATGCCTTGGCCGTATGGAAAACATGATCCTGATGGGCGACATCAAGATCCCCAAGGAAGCCATCAGCCGCCAGATCGCCGAATCGGTCGACATGATCGTGCAGGTGAAGCGTCTGCGCGATGGGTCGCGCCGCACCACCAACATCACCGAAGTGATCGGGATGGAAGGCGATGTGATCGTGACGCAGGAGCTGTTCAAGTTCGAATATCTCGACGAGACCGATGACGGCAAGATCATCGGGGAATTCCGCTCATCAGGCCTGCGCCCCTACACGCTCGAAAAGGCGCGCCAATTCGGCTTTGATCAGGCTTATCTTGAGGCCTGCCTCTAAGAGGCAGGCGATCCGGCCTGACCGGCCGGCGGGCGGTCGCCCTTGCGGCGCTTGCGCGCCGAATTCCAGGCCTGCCTCCAAGAGACAGGCGATCCGGTCTGAGCGGCCGGCGGGCGTGCGAAAGTCAGAGGCTTCCGATCACGGCGGGCAGGCTCAACGCCAACAGGCCGCCGCCGATGATTGCAAGGAGCATGAACAGGGTCAGCCACGGCACCCAGCCAACCTGTTCAAGCCGGGCGACATCGCGGCGCTTGCCCCGGCGGTAATCCATCACGCCGCATACCCCCGCCAGCACCCACAGACCCGCGCCCACCACTGCCAGTTGGCCAGCCTCGCTCAACAGCGCGAATTGGGATAGCGGATCGCTCATTCTGCGGCGCATATGGGGGCTGAGTGCGCTTGCGCAATCCCTGCACCTGCTTCAAGCGAGCACGTGATGGATGGCTCGATTGCCCGCCCCCGCCCGCTGCTCGCGCTCGGCCTGCGCCTGCTCGCCGCGCTGGCGCTGGCGACCATGGCGATGCTCGTCAAACTCGCAGGCGAGCGCGGCGCGCATCTCGTCGAGATGATCTTCTGGCGGCAAGCGCTGAGCGCCGTTCTGCTTGGCGCTGGCCTTGCGCTGACAGGCAAGCTCGCGCTGCTGCGCACCAAGCGGCTGGCAGCCCATGGCCGCCGCGCAATCAGCGGCACGGTGGGGATGATGTTCACCTATGGCGCAGTGCTGCTGCTCCCGCTTGCTGAGGCCACCACGCTGGGCTTCACCGCGCCGATCTTTGCAGTGCTGATCGCGCTGGTGCTGTTCGGTGAGACCATCGGACCCTACCGCTGGAGCGCGATTGCCATCGGCTTTACCGGCGTGCTGGTGGTGATGGGGCCGGGTCTCGGTAGTGGCGATGGCGCGGTGACGGTCGCAGGCGTGATTGTCGGCTTGATCGCGCCGCTGATGGTCGCGCTGATCAGCTTTCAGGTGCAGGATCTCAACACCACCGAAAGCGCGTGGAGCATCGTGTTCTGGTTCACTGCGCTTTCCGCCCCGGTGCTGGCGCTGGCCCTGCCCTTTGTGCTCGGACCGCATGACCTCGCGACCTGGGGCATCATCCTCGCCATGGCGCTGTGCGGTGCCTTGGCGCAGGTGTTGCTCACCCTGTCGCTGCGGTTCGGATCAGCCGCCGTGATCCTGCTGATGGATTACACCGCGCTGCTGTGGGCCAGTTTCTACGGCTTTTTCGTGTTCGAGCGCGCGGCACCGGCCAGCCTGTGGCTTGGTGCGCCATTGATCGTGGCCGCCGGTCTGATTATCGCCTATCGCGAACGGGAACTGGCACGGCTCAACCACCGTTCATATTCCGATCGCCAAGACAGCGCCCGAAAGGATTGACGACATGACCCGTAACCGCAATTTCCGCACCGGCCTCGTTGTTGCCGCTCTGGCAGCGCTGAGCCTTGCCTCGGCCGCCTGCAACACCGTGAAGGGCCTGGGCGAAGACGTGAAGTCGGTTGGCCGTGCGGGCGAGCGCGCCATCGATTGAGGCCGACGTCCCCGCCGCTGCGTTAGCGGCGATACACCAGCATGATATTGTTGGCAGCCAGGCCATAGCGCGCCGTGCGAGCGAAGCCATGGTCTGCCGCCACGGCATCGACAGCGGCTGCATCCCGTAAGCCCCAGCGCGGATCGCGCGCCTTGAGGCTGGCATCAAATTCGAGATTGGACGGCGCGGTTTCGACGCCCGCTTCAAGATAGGGGCCGTAGAGGATCAGCGGCCCGCCTTCGCTGCCTAAAATTTGGGCAGCACCTGCAAACAGCCCTTCCGTCGCTGACCACGGGCTGATGTGCACCATGTTGATGCACAAAATTGCATCAGCAGCTTCGACCGGCCAACTTGCGGGCGCCGCGGCATCCAGCAACAGCGGCGCGGCCAGATTGTCCCCGGCATACTCCGCCCGGTAGGCGGCAATCGAGGCCAGCGCCTCATCCGAAGGATCGGTCGGCTGCCAGTGCAGCGCGGGGAAACGCTCCGCGAAGAACACCGCGTGCTCCCCCGTGCCACTGGCGATTTCAAGCACGCGGCCCTGCGGCGGCAGCTCGCGCGTCAGCACCTCGGCAATGGGCTCACGGTTGCGTTCGGTTGCGGGGGCGGAGCGCTTCGCCGTCACGAAACTTGCCGCTCCTGCCCTTCCCAATAGGGCGCGCGCAATTCACGGCGCAGGATCTTGCCGCTGGCATTGCGCGGCATGAGCGGAATGACATCAACACTCTTGGGTGCCTTGAAGGCAGCGATGCGAGACCGCGCCCAGGCAATGATGTCGGCCTCGTCAATCGTCGCGCCGGGCTTGGGCACGACACAGGCTTTGACCTCTTCACCCCAGGTGGCGCTCGGCACGCCGATCACCGCGACTTCCGCCACCGCCGGGTGGCCGAAAATCGCGTTCTCGACTTCGGCCGGATAGACATTCTCGCCGCCGGAAATGATCATGTCCTTGATACGGTCCTGAATGTAGATGTAGCCATCATCATCCATGATCCCGGCATCCCCGGTGTGGAGCCAGCCATCGGGATCAATCGTCTTGGCGGTCGCTTCGGGCAATTGCCAATAGCCGGCGGTGTTGGTGGGCGAGAGGATGCACACTTCGCCAATCGTACCGCGCGGCACTTCGACATTATCCGGCCCGCGCACTTCGATCTGCACGCCCGGCAGCGCCTTGCCTGCCGAACGCATGCGCTGGTTGCCTTCAAGCGTGTGATCTTCGGGCAGCAGCGCCGAGATCGTCCCGCTCGTCTCGGTCATGCCATAGGCTTGCAGGAAGCCGGCATTGGGCATGGTGGCGACCGCCTGCTTGAGCAGTTCGAGCGGCATCGGCGCCGCCCCATACATCAGGAATTTGAGATGGCTGAAATCAGTGGTCGCCGCCTGCGGATGCTGCACCACCATTTGCAGCGCGGCGGGCACGATGAAGAGATGCGTCGCGCCGCTCTCAATCGCCGCCAGCACGCCTGTGGGGGTGAATTCGGCCTGCACCAGATTGCGCACACCATTGGCGACCCCGATATTCATTAGGCCCGTTCCGCCAATATGCGCACACGGCATGCAGATCAGGATGCAATCGTCTGGCTCGTAGAAATTCCACGGCAAGCCCGCGGCAATGCCATTATTGCGCGTGCCCAGCAGATTACGGTTGGACAGCATCGCGCCCTTGGGATTGCCGGTGGTGCCCGAGGTGTAGAGTTGCAACACCGGCTCATCGCGCGTTGGCGGGGTGTAAGGCACCGGATCGAGCGCTGCGGCCTCGGCGCGGGCTGTGGCACCGGCCACCACCTGCGGCTGCGCGGGAACCTGCTCCGCGACCTGGCGCGCAAGGTCGACAAAATCATGCCCCGCGATCACCAGCTTGGCGCCGGTATCGGTGAGGATGAAGGCAATCTCCGGCGCTGCCAGCCGCCAGCCAATCGGCACCATCACTGCGCCCATCCGCGCCGCTGCGAGATAGGCGAGGAAATACATCACCTCATTCTTGCCGAGCCACGCGATGCGATCACCCTTGGCGATGCCGCGTGCCTTGAGCCACGCGATCAGCTGGCGGGTCAGATGATCGGTCTCGCGATAGGTGATGCGGTCGTCATCCTGCTCGAAAGCAATCCCGTCAGGCCGTTCAGCCGCCCAGAAATGGAGGATGTCGTCGAAGTGTTCGTGGCTGTGATAGGCCTTGCGTGCCATGGCGCTGCTCTCTCCCCAAAGCGTTGTTTACGCTAGGTAGGGCAAAGCACGCCCCGGAATCCAGCAGTGAATTAGCTAAACCGTCCCTGCTTGCGCGCAGCTGGTTCGCGGATGATCAGCCACACCAGCAGGCCGAGCGGGCCCGCCACGAAAGTGGCGAGCAGGATCGGTGCCTGGAGGAAGCGCGAAATGCGCTTGGCATCGCCATCGCGGGCGATCCACAGGCCGACAAACAGATCAAAGGCGAGATAATGCGTCCAGCCGATCGCAACGCCTGCATCGTTGCTGAAGATCGCGCGCACGCCCGCGATAGTGGTGAAATCCGCGCCGCCGCTTGGTCCACCTGCGGGCAGCATCCCGCTCATCAATCCGATCAGCCCGCTTGCATAGATCAGGCAAAGCAGCGCGATGCCACAATAGAGCACCCCGGCGAGCAGCGCAGGCCAGCGCGGCAGCAGGATCAGCGCGCCCCACGCGATCAGCGCCACGAGGTTCACGAGATTGAAAAGCTGCGTCCAGTCCATCACGGCGTTCCTCGGGCCAGTTCGCGCGCCGCACGGCGCATCGCATCATTATCATGGATGAAGCGCCCCGGTGCCGCACGCAAGGCCAGCCGCAGCGCGGCACCGGCCACATCGCGCGCGTCGATCGAACCCATGCCGCGCCATGACCCCATCAGCAAAGGATCAATCAAGGGCGCCGCGACCAGCGCCAGCCGTTCCGCCAGCCGCCAATCATCCGGGCGCGGGCCGCGCAGCAGGCCGGGCCGCAGGATATCCAGCCGCTTGAACGCCATCTGCGAGAGCGCGGCTTCGACCTCGCCCTTGGTGCGCATGTAGCGGTTCTTCGCGTGACGATCCGCACCGGCAGCGCTCACCACCACAAGATGCCGCGTGCCCGCCTTGAGCGCTGCTGCCGCACTGGCCAGCACCAGATCGTGATCGACAGCGCGAAAAGCCGCTTCGTCCTTGCCCGCCTTCTTCCAGGTCGTGCCCAGCGCACAGATCAGCGCGCGCGGTTGGACGGCCTCCATCACCTCGCCCCATTTGGCCGGTTCAGCGACAAACATTTCGACCCGCGCACCGCGAGGCAAAGGCACCTCGCGGCGGGCCAGCCCGATCAGGCGCACCTCGCTATTGGTGCTCGCAAGCTCGATCACCCGCCGCCCGATCAGCCCGGTGGCTCCGACAAGCGCAATCCGTGCGGCCTCAGACATTGATCAGCCCCACCGGACGTTCGCCAAAGATCTGCGCGAAGCACTGCATGGCGAAGCGATCGCTCATCCCCGCGATGAAATCGGCGATCACCCGCGCCCGCTCAGGATGGGCCGCAGGCAAGCGCGCTTGCCATTCGGGGGGCATCAGGCGCGCATCATCAGCATAGGCCGCGAAGAGCTGCGCCACCACGGCGCGGGCGCGCTCGGCCGCCGCAGTCTGTTCGGGATGGTAGTAGAGTTCGCGGTACATGAAATCCTTGAGCACCCGCTCCTGCGTCGCCATCGCGGGCGAGAACCCGGCAAGCTGGCGCCCTGCCCCGCGCACCTCGGCCACCGAACCGATCCCCGAAGTCTGCGCCCGGGTGTGGGCCAGCACATCATTGACCATCAGCCCGATCTGATCGCGCACCAGCTCGCGCATCAGGCGGTCGCGCGGCGCGTGGGGGAAGCGCCGTTCGACCGCGCGCCACTGATCCGCGAGGAAATCCAGCGCGAGCAACTGATCAAGCTCGAGAAAGCCGGCGCGCAGCCCATCATCAATATCGTGATTGTCGTAAGCAATATCATCGGCGACAGCGGCGATCTGCGCTTCAAGCGAAGGCCAGGTATCGAGCGCCAGCGGGAAGGCTGCATCCAGCTCCGCCAGCGCCCAGGTTGCCTCGGCGACGGGGCCATTATGCTTGGCGAGGCCTTCGAGCAGATCCCAAGTCAGATTGAGGCCATCATGCGCGGGATAGGGGCTTTCGAGCCGCATCACCGTGCGCAGCGCATGGGCGTTGTGGCAGAAACCGCCATACGGGCTGAGCGCCTCGCTCAACGCATCTTCCCCCGCATGGCCGAACGGCGGATGGCCGAGATCATGCGCAAGACAGAGCGCTTCGGTCAGATCCTCATCGAGCCCCAGCGCACGCGCCAGCACCCGTCCGATCTGGGCGACTTCGAGACTGTGGGTCAGCCGCGTGCGATAATGATCGCCATCGGGCGCGATGAACACCTGCGTCTTGGATTTGAGGCGGCGAAAGCTCATCGAATGGACGATGCGATCGCGGTCGCGCTGGAATTCGCTGCGCGGGCCGCGCCGCTCGCCGGGTTCGGCCCCGTCGCGGCTCACCACAAATTCGCGCCCGCCATGCCGGAACGGATCAGCAGCGTAAGGCGCGCGGGTGATCGCGGGATCGGTCAAGCCGCCGCGTCCCCGAACATCCAGTCAACCGCTGCCTGACAATGAATGCGGGTGCCTTCGAACACCGGCAGCACATTGGCATCAACATCCACCACCAGATCCAGCTCGGTGCAGGCGAGCACGATCGCTTCGGCGCCATCCTGCGCCTTGCCGGTGATGATGGTTTTCAAGGTGCGTTCGGCGTCGCGGGTCACCTTGCCGACCATCAATTCGTCATAGATGATCCGGTCAAGCAGTTCGACATTCTCGGTCTTGGGCGGCAGCAGATCGATCCCGTGCGCCACCAGACGGCGGCGGTAGAAGCTTTCGGTCATCACATTGCGGGTACCGATCAGCGCCGCATTGCTGTGGCCTGCGGCCTTCAAGGCCATGCCGACATGATCAGCAATGTGCAGGATCGGGATCGCGACGCTTTCGGCGACCTCGTCATAGACCTTGTGCATCGAATTGGCGCCGATGATGAGGCCTTGCGCCCCCGCCCCTTCGAGCCGCTTGGCGCTGTCGATCAACACGCTCGCGACGCGGCTCCAGCCTTCATCCTCACGGATCGCGTACAATTCGGCAAAGTTGAGGCTTTCGATCAACAGCGGCGGGCTGACCATCGGGGCAGCGCGTTTCTGAACGAGGCGGCAGATGCGATCATAATAAGAGCCGGTCGAAACCCAGCTCATGCCTCCGATAATACCCAACTTGCGCAACATATTGCTCCTCGAATCCGGCGCCCCCCTCTAGCGGGGCAGGACACTTTTGGGGAGCGCTTATTGCCGCGCGGCGCGCGGCGGCAGGGCGGCAAGCCATTGGCGCAGATCAGCAAGGCTCCGGTCAGCCGCTTCCTCCTGCGGGAGATGGCCGATTCCCGGATAGATCACCAGCGTGCTCTCGGCCATGACCTCATCAAGATAGCGCCCCGCGGCCACCGGAATCAGCCGGTCTTCCTCGCCCCAGATGATCAAGGCCGGCACCGGGATGGCGGCAATTTCGGCGCGATCCAGCGCGTCATAGGGGATCGCAAAGCGTTGCAAGGTGGCGCGGCGGTTGCCGGGATAGCGCAGCAATTCCCAGTAGCGATCGATCATCGGTTCAGTGACGATGCTTTCGACCGAAACACTCTGGCGCAGGCTCTTTTCGATCAGGCTGCGCGGGGTAACCTGTTCGACAATCCTGTTCAGCCCCGGCATGCCGGCGATCTTGAAGCCGATATTGCCGCTCGAGCGCTTTTGCGTGTCCTCCTTGGGCTGGCCGGTCTTGAGCGATTCCGGCGACAGCATCGGCATCCCGCTCGCGTCGACCAGCACCAACCCGTTGAGACGCTCGGGATAAGCCACGGCAAATGCCAGCGCGTGCTTGCCGCCCATCGAATTGCCGCCGAGGATAAAGCGCTCGACGCCCAGCTTGTCGGCCACGCGGCGGATGTGGGCGACATAATTGTCGCGCGAATAATCGCCCTTGGGATCGGGGCCGGTCAGCCCATGGCCAACCTGATCGAAACGGATCACGCGGTAATCGGCCTTGAGATCCCGGGCCCACGGCTCCCAGGTGTGCAGATCGGCGTTGGAGCCGTGCAGCAGGATGATCGCGGGCGCATCCTTGGGGCCTTCATCGCGCAGGTGCACCACCAGCCCGTCTCCCAGATCAACGAATTGCGAGGGCGCGGTGCCATATTTGGCGCGCATCGCGGCGGCATTAGTATCCGGCGTGCGAAAAACGAGAAACAGCACCACCAGCACTGCGACCAGTGCCAGCACCACCCGAACAACCCACTTCATTGCGTTTTCATCTCCAAAATCCAGCGGCGCACCACCGCGACGCCATCGGGATCGACGGTCGACTTGCCCAGTTCGGGCATGGCGACCCCCGGCTCTGCCGATGACAGCCGATAGGCGAGGATCGATTGATCGGGCGCGCCGGGCACAATCGCGAATTCATGCCCGCCCGCGCCGCGCCCGGCGGCAACCGGGCGCTTCATGATGCCGACGGCATGGGGATCGGCCTGTTCCCAGCGCAGATCGAGCCCCGAATTCGACGCCATGCCGCCGGGCTGATGGCAATGCGCGCAATTCACATCGAGATAGGCGCGCGCCAGCGGTGCGGCTGCCCCTGTCGCGTGGGTGCGCCAGTCGGGCAGGCGGTGGGCGCCCTCGGGCACCTGATCGAGCAGCCCCGCCTGCACCATGTCACCCAGCCATTCCGCGGCAAGATTGCGCGCCTTGGGGCCGATCGGGATGACCGCACCGTTGAGGCTATGGCATTCCTTGCACTGGTTCTTGTTGGGGATGCGATAGCTGATCGCTTCGCCCGCCGGGCTCGTGACATCAATCCGCGCCCCGGCCAGCGCCAGTGTGGCTTCGGTCTGTTCGGCATTCCAGCGATAGGGCAGCGCCACCCAACCATCGGCACGGTGCAACAGCACGCGGGTTTCGATCAGCCGCCGCGATGTCCCCTCCCCGAAAGCGAAGGTCTTGATGATCGCCGCACCCACCGGAAAGCGCAGCAAGCCTTCCCCGTCCGCGTGCAGCCGCGTGCCTTCGGGCAGGTAGATGAAACGCAGCTTGTCCGCGCCGTCCGACCAGAGGGGCGTGTTGAGCGCATAGGGTGTCACGCCCAAAGTGGGCACCTGCGCATCCGGATGGATGAAAAAGCCGAAGTCCGAAAGCTTGGGCGGCAGGCTGGCACCTGTGATTGCCGCATCGGACACTTGGGGCGACACCAGCCGTGCGTGCGCAATCGCGCCTGATAGCGCCAGCGCCGCCACTGCCAGAAGCGCTGAACTCCGCCTCACTTCAGCCGCGCCTCCAGCTCGGGCGGCGCGCCAACCGCGCTGGCATCCCATTTGATCCCCTGTTCGGGCGCGGTGAGCGGGCCGGGCTGCGCCTCGGCCAGCGCCTGGCCCTGCCGCTGGAGATTGAGCGACCAGCCGGCAATATCCCCTGTCACCGCCAGCGCCGGGGCTGCCCCTGCTTGCGACAGGCCATCCCACAGGATCGGCGGCAGCGCCCCGCCAAAGGCTGCCAGCAGCAGCGGGGCACCCGGCAGCGCCGGGTCTGTCGCGCCGCTATCGACCATGTTCTCGCCAATCACGACATTGCGCGGGAACGGGTTGTAGCGCGCATCATCGAAGCGCTGCGAATAGGCGATCACCATGAAGGGCGCGGTCGGATTATCCTGCACGATATTGCCATCGACCCAGACATTCTCGTTCGCCATCACCATGATGCCGGTGCCGCGCGGGACATTGCCGACAATGTTGCCGGGCGGCGCGAAATTGGGGGTGTTGTTGCCCGCCACCAGATTGCCGCTGACCACCACATTGCCCCCGCCCATCACCGGCAGGCTCGGCAGATCGAACACCAGAATGCCCCCGGTGTTACGGGTGACATAGTTCTGGGTGACGATGGCATCGCGGCTGTTCTCGATCTCGATCCCGGCGACATTGTCGCTCGCAACCGAATTGCGCACGGTGATCCGCTGCGATTGGCCGACATAGATCCCGGCATCCGATGCGCCGGACACTTCGGAATCGCTGATAAGGATCCCGGTGCTTTCCACCGGATAGATGCCATAGGCGCCATTGCTGGCGCTTGGCCCGTTCGTCCACGTCACGCGGATACGGTGATAGATGATGTTATCCGCGCCCTTCGACTTGATGCCATCGCCCTTGGGATTCTCGATCGCGAAATCGCGCAAGGTGACATTGTCGGAGGTGACAAGCAGCCCTTCGCCCGAGCCTTGCTGGCCGGTGAAATCAAGGATGGTAAGCGCAGGCCCTGCCCCGCGCACAGTCACCCCCGCCACATCGAGGCTGAGCCCGTCACGGAGCGGATAGCGCCCGGCCGCGAGCACGATCTCGTCACCCGGCGCGGCCATAATCAGGGCTTCCTGCAATTTCTCCGCTGCATCCGCCCCCGGCGCGATCATATGGGTCGCCGCCCAGACGGGCGCGGCGGAAGCCAGCAGTGCAGCGGCCAGCGTTGTTCTCAGCATCGCGAATTCTCCCTCTCCGCGCGCCATAGTGCGCATCGCGGGGAAGCTTGGCAAGTCCGGCCGCTGCCTTAGCCGAGCCCGATCGCGCAGAGCGCCGCGCTGGTGGTGACAACGCCGATGATCTCGCCATCTTCGGTGCGGCGCAGGCGCTTGACACTGTCAAACAGCCCGCGCGCCTGCTCAGGCTCACCCTCGCGCGGCGCCATCGCCTGACGCAAGGTCCAAAGCTGACCAAGGCTGAGGCGATCCACCATGCGGCCCGCCATGCATGCGGCCCGGCCCTCGCCCATGCCCGAGGCGACCAGCGAGCGTTCGACCTGCCAGACGATCAGCGGACGCGCCAAGCCGGTCTGCACCGCCAGCACGCCTGCTCCGATCAGCAACACGGTAATCAACAACAGCTTCTTCATCCCGACCTCTTTTTCGCATCGCCGAGGAGCCGAAACCCGGTCCCCACTTTTCGGCGCGATGCTTGGGTCAATCGAGCGCCTTGACGATTTCCTCGACCATCTTCTTGGCGTCGGCCAGCAGCATCACGGTCTGGTTCATGTAGAACACGTCGTTATCGACGCCCGCATAGCCCACGCCGCCCATCGAACGCTTGATGAAGAACACCTGCTTGGCCTTGTCGACATCGAACACCGGCATCCCGTAGATCGGCGAAGACTTGTCGGTCTTGGCCGCCGGGTTCACCACGTCGTTCGCGCCGATGATGAAGGCGACATCGCACTGGGCGAAATCGGAATTGATGTCCTCCAGCTCGAAAACTTCATCGTAAGGAACGCTGGCTTCGGCAAGCAGCACGTTCATGTGGCCCGGCATACGCCCCGCGACGGGGTGGATCGCATACTTCACCTCCACGCCCTTTTCCTTGAGCTTGTCGCCCATTTCGCGCAGCGCGTGCTGGGCCTGCGCCACCGCCATCCCGTAGCCGGGAATGATGATGACCTTTTCGGCCTGTTCGAGCATGTAAGCGGCATCTTCCGCGCTGCCCTGCTTGTAGGGGCGCTGTTCGCGCGGCGCGCCGGCACCGCCGCCGCCCGCATCGCCGCCAAAGCCGCCGGCGATCACCGAGATGAAGCTGCGGTTCATCGCGCGGCACATGATGTAGCTGAGGATCGCCCCCGACGAGCCGACCAGCGCGCCGGTGATGATCATCGCGGTGTTGCCCAGCGTGAAACCCATCGCCGCTGCCGCCCAGCCCGAATAGCTGTTCAGCATCGAGACGACCACCGGCATATCCGCGCCGCCGATCGGGATGATCAGCAGGAAGCCGATGATGAAGGCGAGCACCGCGATCAGCAGCACCAATTGCCCTTCGCCTGCACCGCCCTGCGGCGACACGGTGTAATAGGCGATCAGCCCGAGGATCGCCGCCAGCGTGCCAAGGTTGATGACGTGGCGTCCCGGCAGCATGATCGGCGAACCGCTCATCCGGCCTGACAGCTTGAGGAAGGCAATCACCGAGCCCGAGAAGGTGATCGCGCCGATGGCGATGCCAAGGCCCAGTTCGATCCGGCTCACCGCCAGAATTTGCCCGGCGCTATCGACGATACCGAAGCTTTCGGGATCAAGCCATGCGCCAAAGCCCACCACCACGGCAGCGAGGCCGACGAGGCTGTGGAAGCCCGCAACCAGTTCGGGCATCGCGGTCATCGCGATACGCCGCGCGACAACAATGCCGACAGCGGCGCCGATGCCGATAGCGATGGAGATTTCGGTGATGTTGGCGAGATCGTGGGTCACCAGCGTCGTCACCAACGCGATGGCCATGCCGATCATGCCATTGCGGTTACCCGTACGGCTGGTGGCAGGGCTGGAAAGCCCGCGCAGCGCGAGGATGAAGAACACCCCTGCGGCAAGATAGGCGAGCATCGCCCAGGCAGGCGTGCCGCCTTCAACCCCGGCAGCATAGGCCGGGGTGGCGAAAAAGATCGTCATTGCGAGCGCAGCGAAGCAATCCAGGGCGGCCGGGCGCTTGCGTCTCTGGATTGCCGCGTCGCCTGCGGCTCCTCGCAATGACAAAAGGGGAAGCGCGAAGCTCATCCTCACTTCTCCTTCTTCTTGTACATCGCGAGCATGCGCTCGGTCACGGCAAAGCCGCCGAAGATGTTGATGCTCGCCAGCACAACCCCGAACAGACCGAGATACTTGGCGACCGGGCTGCCCGCCTCCGCCGAGGCGATCAGCGCGCCGACGATGATCACAGAGGAGATCGCATTGGTCACCGCCATCAGCGGGGTGTGCAGCGCCGGGGTCACCGACCAGACAACGTAGTAGCCGACAAAGCAGGCTAGCACGAAGATGCTGAGAATTGAGATGAAATCCATGTCTGCTCCGGCTCAGTAATATCGTACGGTTTGGACGACGCCGAACCGCTGTTCAGGCATCGCCCTGCTCACGTTTACACGAATTGTCTCGCCATCCCGCGCCAGCACTGAAAAGCGCGCCTGAAGGATCGACATATCAAAGGGAAAGCTCGCGCCTTGGGGCAATTCGCTTTGGCTGAGACTGCCAAGATTGCCGACTGTTCCGAAGCGCACGCTGAAGGTCGGAAGGGCCCCCTTCCCCAGCGTGGCGGAACGGCCCTCGTAACGCACAGCCACAATGTAGTTTGCCGTGTGGAGGCTGGGATCGATCCGGCGATAGGCACCGCCAGAAACAGCCTTGGGCTTCTTGGGCCGATTGCGCGCGAAGTTCGGCAAGCCGGGAATTGCATTGCCCGCATTGAACGAGCCATCAAGCCTGCCATCTGAGTCGGCATCGATCAGGCACTTTTGCAGATTTCCCGATCCCAGCAGAAGACTGCGGGCCAGCGATTGCTTCGGCACACCGCTCACGCAGAACACCGGTGCCCCGCTCGTCAGCAGGCCAAACAACTGATCGCCTGCGCTGGCGAGCGTCTTGCCTGATTTGGCATCCACCGCGTCCTCGCTCAGCTCGATCAAGGAAGGCGGAAGGAGTCGATGACGGATCACGAATTCGCCGTCGCGGACGGTGCGCTCACCGATTTGCGACGGATCAGCCTGAACGATCCAAGCCGTTTCGATGTAGTCTGGGTTCTGAGCGGGCACGAGAACCGCGCTCATTGTCAGTATGGCGCTGACGGCGGTCACCCCAACAGCCTCTCGTTGACGACCTTCCCGCCCTGCGTGAGCCGGATCGCATTGCCGATTTCCTCATCGAGCACGGGCTTGCCCTGCTCCTTGTCCCAGAAGGCGCTGAGGAAATTGTAATGGTTGCGTGCAAACAGCGCCGAAGCATCGGCCGGCAGGTGCGCGGGCGTGTTGGAATAGCCGATGATCGTCACGCCATGCTTGACCACGGCCTCATCCGGCACCGAGCCTTCGACATTGCCGCCTTGCGCCACCGCGAGATCGAAGATCACGCTGCCGGGCTTCATGGTGGCGATCTGCGCATCGGTGATCAGCCGCGGCGCGGCCCGGCCCGGGATCAAGGCGGTCGTGATCACAATGTCCTGCTTGGCGATATGCTCGGAAACGAGCTGGGCCTGCGCGGCCTTGTATTCATCGCTCATTTCGGTGGCATAGCCGCCCGAACCTTCGCCTTCGATGCCTGCGACATTCTCGACGAAGATCGGCTTGGCGCCGAGCGACATGATCTGTTCCTTGGTGGCCGAGCGCACATCGGTCGCCGAAACCTGCGCGCCGAGCCGCCGTCCGGTGGCAATCGCCTGAAGGCCCGCCACGCCGACACCCATCACGAACAGCTTGGCCGCTTGCACGGTGCCGGCGGCCGTCATCATCATCGGGAAGGCCCGGCCATAATGATCGGCCGCGACGAGCACCGCCTTGTAACCGGCAAGGTTCGATTGCGACGACAGCACGTCCATTGATTGCGCGCGGGTGATGCGCGGCATGAATTCCATGCTGAGCGCTTCGAACCCGGCGGCGGCATAGGCATCCACCACATCGCGGCGGGTAAAGGGATCGAACAGCGCGGCGACCCATGCGCCGGGTTTGGCGCCCTTGAGCAGCGCCACATCAGGCGCCTGAATGCCGAGCACGATGTCGGCATCCTTTACCGTGGCTGCCGCATCGCCGACGCTGGCGCCGACTTCGGCATAGGCGGCATCGGTGACCGATGCCGTGGCGCCCGCGCCCGCCTCGACAGCGACAGTCAGGCCGAGGGCGGCATATTTCTTGGCCGTTTCCGGGGTGGCCGCCACCCGGGTTTCCCCGGGGGCGCGCTCTTTGAGGATCGCGATCTTCACGATTTACCTTCGCTTCAGGCGATCAGCATGACGACAAAAGCGACGATCACCGCAATCACCGGCACCGCCCATTTGAGAGTTCCCATGAAACCCTCGTAAGTGGCCTGTGCCTTATCCATGTCGTGCGTTGCCATTTTTTCAATTCCCCTTTGGGCTGGTAAACACCGCAATCGGCATATGGTTGCAAGAAACATGTGCACGCAGGCGCGCGCGCATGTCTGCCCCGTATCGGAGCCCGCCGCGCTTCTCAAGCCACCTTAAATATCAGGCAACCGATTTGCTGCTGACGCGGCGTTCTCTCGAACGGATGGGGGCTTTGACAAAGCGCAAAGTGCAACAGCCTTAATCGGGTCTTTACTCATCGCTTCTATGCCTTGGACCGTTCCACATCCGGCCAGAGGTGCCGGAACGGCCGAGGATCAGGGCAAAGCAAACGATGCCGGATAGTCACAACCGCGAATGCATCGATCAGGATGTGCGCACCATCATGCTGATCGATGATGAGCCTGCGCAGACGCGCCTGATCTCTGCGATCATCGCGCGCGATGGCTGGCGCGCCGTGGTGGCGGGTGATCCCGACACCGCGATTGCCATGCTCGGCACGCGTGAAGGGATGCAGATTTCCGCGATCCTGCTTGATCACTGGGTGCCGGGAGATAACGCCTGTGAGCTGATTGCCGAGTTGAAAGCGCGTCGCCCCGCCGTGCCGATCCTGATGCTGACAACCAGCGCCTCGCCGCTGCTCGCGGTCGAAGCGATGCGCGCCGGCGCCAGCGATTATCTGGTAAAACCGGTTTCTCCCGAACGGTTGATGGATGCGCTGCGCGCGGTCACCACGCGCGAGACGCAGCGCCGCGAACTCGCGCCGCTTGCCGAAAAAATGTCCGCCAGCCTCGATTTCGATGCCATGATCGGCACCGCCCCCGGCTTTCGCGCCGCGCTGGCCCAGGCGGCAAAGACCGCGCGCGGCCACGGCCATGTCGCGATCGACGGGGCGAGCGGGACGGGCAAGGAAATGCTGGTGCGCGCGATGCATTCGGCCAGCCCGCGTGCGCGCGAACCGTTTCGTATCGTCGATCTCGCCACGATCCCGCCGACCTCGGTGGAATCAGTGCTGTTCGGACACGAGCCGGGTGCCTTTCCGGGCGCCTTTGATCGCCAGATCGGGGCGTTCCAGCATTGCGACACCGGCACGCTGGTGCTCGACGATGTCGATCGCCTGACCCCGCAGACCCAGCAATCCCTGCTCGAAGCCCTGAGCAGCGGCATTATCCGCCCGGTGGGGGCGACCTATGGCTTCCGGGTCGATGTCCGACTGCTTGTCACCAGCAATGTCGCACTCGGCGATTTGGTGGTGAGCGGCCAGTTCGATCCCGCTCTCGCCGAAAAGCTTGCGGCGAACCGCATCTCGCTGCCGCCCCTGCGCGAGCGACCGGGCGATGTGCCCGCACTGACCCGCCATTTCCTTGCCCGCATCGGCGAACAGCCAGGCCTCAAGCATCTGTCGATCACCGATAGCGCGCTCGCCCTGCTTGCCGCCTATGATTGGCCGGGCAATGTGCGCCAGTTGCAATCCGTGCTGTTTCGCGCGGCGGTCTATTGCGAGGGCGAAGCGCTCACCGCGGAAAGCTTTCCCGAATTGTCGGAAATGCTCGGCGGTCAACAGGCCCCGCTGTTCGATACGAGCCACGAGGGTGTCGGCATCACGCTCTACACGCCCGATGGCAATCTGCGCCCGCTCGAAGAGATCGAGGCCGATGTCATCCGCCTCGCTATCGGCCATTATCGCGGCCGCATGACCGAAGTCGCGCGGCGCTTGGGGATCGGGCGTTCGACCCTCTATCGCAAGCTGTCGGATCTCGGGATTGATAACGCCGCGTGATGCGCTTAGCGCTGCGGACATGACACAGCTTCAGGATTTTGCAGGACGCAGCGCGCTGGTAACCGGCGCCGCATCGGGGATCGGCGCAGCATGCGCCCGCGGATTGGCCGCCCGCGGCGCCGCGCGGCTGGTGCTGGTCGATGTTGATGGCGCAGGGCTGGATGCGCTCGACCTTCCGGGCGAAGTGCACCGCATCACCGGCTCTGTCGCTGACGAGGCCCTGTGGCAAGCGCTCGAACCGCAGATGCAGGGTCTTGATCATGCAGTGGTCAACGCCGGGATCGGCGCGGGCGGGCCGATTGCGCAGCTCACCCTGGCGGAATGGCGCCGGGTGATGGCGGTCAATCTCGATGGGGCTTTCCTGACGCTCGCAGCCTCCCTGCGCGCAATGGCCGCCAAAGGCGGGAGCGCGGTGGTGGTCGCCTCGACCACGGGGATCAAGCCGGTGCCGGGGATCGGGCCTTATGGCGTTTCCAAGGCAGCCGTCGCGCACATGGCGCGCATTGCGGCGGCGGAAAATGCCAAGCTGGGCATCCGCGTCAACGCTATCGCGCCGGGCGGGGTTGATACCGCGATCTGGGACGGCGGCGAGGATTTCCAGCGCTCGGTCGCGGCGATCGGCCGCGAGGCGACCCTCAAAGCCATGGCCAAGACAACTCCGCTCGGCCGCTTTGCCTCATCCGAGGAAATGGCCGACAGCATCCTCTACCTGCTCAGCGATGTCGCCGCCAATATCACCGGTCATGTGATGGTATCAGACGGCGGCTACACGCTCTAGGTTTGCAGCCACCTTCGGCGGCAATCACCGCCCACCCCGCCTCACCACTGGAAGCTGTGCTGCGCCAGCGTGTTGCTGGTGTTGCCCATCAGGCTCATCGTCAGCGTCCTGGCTTTCCAGTCGATATCGACCAGCCCGTAATTCTCGATCCCGAAGAACTTGGTGATACGGCGCGGATCGGGCTCACGCTTGGTACTCGCCTCGACATCGCTCGAAAAGGCGAGGTTCAGGGAAGAACTGGTGAACTCCCAGATATCCTCGCTGCCACCGGGGGCCTTGTCCTTGTAGATCGCGCCCGCATGGCGATCACCCGAAAGGATCACCAGCCCGCTTTGGGCGCGCCCTTCGAGCATCGTGAGCAAGCGTGCCCGTTCGAGCGGGAAATTGGTCCAGCCTTCGAACTGGTGCGCTTCCGTCAGCACCTGCGTGGAGGAGACCACGATGCGCAAATCAGCCGGCTTGGCCAGCTCCTGCTCGAGCCAGCGCCATTGTTCATCCCCGAGCACGGTCGCCGCGGGATCGGTGTTGGGCACATAGCTGCCGAGCGGCGCACGCTCACGCGTCCATTCGGCGCGCTTCAGATCAGAACGGAAATAGCGGGTGTCGAGCAAGAGGAACTGCACGCGCTGGCCTTCCGGCCCGATGATGCGGCTTTCATAGACGCCCGGACGGGCGCGCACTTCCTCGGACGAACCCCAGAAGGTGTCGAACAGCTCCTTGGCCCAGCGCTTGAACGGGAAGTTGCCGCCTGCATCATTGAGGCCGTAATCGTGATCATCCCATGTCACCATCATCGGGAACCGCGCGCGGAAATCGCGGAATTCGGGATGCGAGGCCTGCTTTTCATAGGCCGCGCGCAGGCTTTCGAGGCCAGCATCCGCATTCCAGCCGGTGTCGCCATAGACATTGTCGCCGATCAGCAGGAAGGCCTGCGGGCTCTGCGCCGCGATCTGCGCCCACATGTGCTGCGGGGCGAGGTGATGGTTGCAGCTGCCAAAGGCAATACGCGTGAGGGTGGTGACCGGGCTGAGCGCCGGATTGGGGCCAGCCACCGGCAGGGTGACCCGCTGGCGCAGTTGATCATAATAGGGCGTCAGCGCGTCCTCGGCCGAAAGGCTCACCGTCGGAGCGGAGGTCTGCGCCAGCAGCGGTGCGGCGGCAAGGCCAGCAGCAGCCAGCGCGGTGGCGGCGAGAAGCGGGAAGCGAGGCATTTTTATCTCCGTCATGGCAATCAGGGCGCGCACGTGCCGCATCGCGGCGGGCTGGCGCAGGGTTTTAGTGGTCATGTTCGATGACACAATGGCGACGCCCCATCAAACGGGCGGCAATTGGCTGAAATCCGTCAGCGCCGCATCGGCCAGCCCGCGCCAGACATTGCGCGCCTGCACGGTCGCGGCGACATCATGGACCCGTAGCAGGTGAACACCGGCGGTCATCCCCTTGAGCGCCAGCGCGAGCGAACCGGCGAGACGATCCTCTGCCGCTTCCTCGCGGCTGAGCGCGCCGATCATCCGCTTGCGGCTGGCCCCCAGCATGAGCGGCGAGCCGAGTGCATGGAACAAGGGCAGCGCATTGATAAGCCGCACATTATCCGCCAGCGATTTGCCAAAGCCGATACCGGGATCAAGCACGATCCGCTCTGGCGCGATCCCCGCGGCTATCGCCCGCGCGCGGGCCTCGCGCAGGAAATCGAACACATCGAACACCACATCGCCATAGGCCCCGCCCGCATGGAGATCATCGCCAGCGCCCGGTGCATGCATCAGCACCACAGGACAGCCCGCCTGCGCGACCAGCTCGATCGAACGCGGATCATAGCGCAAGGCCGAAACATCATTCGCCATGTGGGCGCCCGCTTGCAGCGCGCCTTCGAGCACACCGGCCCGGCGGGTATCCACACTGATCGCCGCGCCCATCGCCGCGCAATATTCCACTGCGGGCACCACCCGGGCCAGTTCCTCGCCTTCCCAGGTCTGCGCGGCACCCGGCCGGGTGCTTTCGCCGCCGATATCGATGATCGCCGCACCGGCTTCGAGCATGGCAGCCGCCTGCACGCGCCCTGCCGCAAGATCGTTGAAATGCCCGCCATCGGAAAAGCTGTCGGGGGTGACATTGAGAATGCCCATGATCTGCGGCTGATCGAGCCGGATCGTCCGCGTGCCCAGTTGCAGCGGGGCATGGACGCGCTGGAGATGCTCCCATTGCATGCGGGCATCCTCGCGCACGGCATCAGGCAGGCGCACGAACGCATCCGCGATGCTGCTGCGCGTTGCCATGATGCGTTGGATCCCCGCATCGCCATCACGCAGGATCAGCGCGAATTCGCGGGCATAGGCCATCGCGCCGCCGAGCCGGATGGCATCGCCATCAGCCTCTTGTGGGCCAGAGATCAGCGTGATCGGGCGAACATAGACAGTCAGCGACATGGCATGAGGGACTAGCCCCTGCGCCGCGCGCCGCAAAGCCCCCTCGCCACCTGTGCCAACAAGAAAGGCCGCACCCTTGTGGGGTGCGGCCTTCCGGTGGTGCAGCCCGCTTGAGGCTGCGGGGGGGGGAGCTTAGTTGCCGAACTTGAGGCGCAGGCCTGCCGTCAGCACCGACTGGTTGCTTTCAACACCCAGCGTCGCCGGGAGCAGATCGAGGCCGATGTCAGCGCGTTCGGTGTTGGCGCGGTAGGCATACTGGCCGAACAGTTCTGCACGCGACGACAATTCATAGGTGGCACCGGCCATCAACTGATAGGCAAAGCCCGAGGCGGTATCGTTCGAAATCCGTACATCCGACGGCTGATAACGGACATCAACCCACTGCACGCCAGCACCCGCACCGACATAGGGCTTGATCGCCGTGCCCGTGTTGATGTCGTAGAACACGTTGGCGAACAGGCCATAGGTGTTGACGCGGCCGGTATCGGTCGCACCAAAGGCGCCCACGGTCGGGTTGCCGGCAGCCGGTGCGCCGCGGGTCAGCACAGCCACATCAACGCCATCGATATTGGCGCCGCCGACCTGAAAACCATTGTGGCCGGACACATCAACCTGGCTGAAATTGCCTTCGACTTCGAGACGGAAGCCATTGTCGAACTTGTAACCCACCTGCCCGCTGAGCGCGAGGCCGGTATCAAACCCGGTGTTCCAGCCGAGCGGGGTGCCAGCGGGAATCGCGCCGAAGTCAGGGGTTGCCGGAACAGCGGCGTTGAATTCACCGCGGTTCTCGCTGTCGCCGGGCAGCGACACGCCAGCACCGAAACCAACATAGACGCCTTCGGCCATCGCTGCACTCGGGATAGCCGCAAAAGCGGCGGTGCCTGCTGCGATGAGGCAAAGCTTGGTGTTGAACTTCATGTTGTGTCCTCATGAGTAAACGCCGGCCGGTAGGGGGAGGGTGGCCGGGCAATAGACTTAAGAGGAAAAGCCGGAATTGGTTGCCCCGAGTGCGACAGATTGTTACGAAAAAACGACAGTCCGTTTCTCTGAACAGGCTGTTAATTTCACAGTAATCTTGGCGCCACATTTTTGCCGCACACCGTGCGGCGTTCAGTCCTCGCTGGCGAGCAGATAGAGCTGGCGGGCAGCATCGATCGGCTGAACATCGCGGCCCTGCGGCCCGGCGATCTCGTAATGCCAGAATGTCCAGCCATTGCAGCTTGGCGCGCCTTGCAGCTCCTTGCCCAGCCCGTGGATCGAGCCGGTCTTGCCATTGCATTCAAGCGAGCCATCGGCGCGCACCGTGGCGATCCAGCGGCGCTTCTTGTCGAAGATCGTGCTGCCCGGCGGGATCAGCCCGGCCTCGACCACGGCGCCAAAGGCTACCTTGGGCGCGGTGCGGGCGCTCTGCATCGTCGTGAGCGCGCTTTCATCCAGCGGCAACTCCTTGGCGATGCGCTTTTCCGCGACCCCGCGATAGAAATCCTCACGCTCGCAGCCGATCCACTGGCGGCCCAACCGCTTGGCGACCGCGCCGGTGGTACCAGTGCCGAAGAAGGGATCGAGCACCACATCGCCCTTTTCGGTGGTCGCGAGCAGCACGCGGTAGAGCAGCGCTTCGGGCTTCTGGGTGGGGTGCGCCTTCTTGCCGTCTTCCTTGAGCCGCTCGCCCCCTGAACAGATCGGCAGCACCCAGTCCGAACGCATCTGGAGCTCGTCATTCAAGGTCTTCATCGCGCGGTAATTGAAGTGGTAGCGCGCCTTTTCGCCCATGCTCGCCCAGATCAGGGTTTCGTGGGCATTGGTGAAGCGCGTGCCCT
>ERZ1066123.284-NODE-284-length-39762-cov-8.850077_pt1 | contig 39762 bp, 34 predicted proteins | sample MGYA00382770_ERZ1066123 | MGnify/ENA primary metagenome ERZ1066123 (study PRJEB33369, sample SAMEA5778353) | biofilm metagenome | biome: Industrial cooling water; feature: Water cooling tower basin; material: Biofilm | place: United Arab Emirates | collected...
TCGTTGCGCGAGATGTGGCGCGAATGGGGACGCTCGTTCGACCTCAAGGACGCGACGCCGGTGTGGCGGCGCTGGTTCGATGTCGCGCTCGTGTGGGCCACGCAGGCGCTGCCGTTGCCGGTGCTGCTCGTGCTCGCGCTCACGGGGGGCGCCCCGTTCCTGTTTGCCCCCGAGCGCTGGGGTGCGGGAGAGGCACTCGCGGTCGTGAATGCGTCGGCGCTGCTGGCGCGACTCCTGATGCTGGCCGCGCTCCGCAACTCGTACGCGGAGCGCGGTTGGCCCTTCTGGCTGTCGTTTCTGGCGGACATCCCGGCGGCGATCCGCCTCACGCTCAGTACGGCGCGTCCGCCGAAGGCGTGGCGCGGACGCGCGTTTCAGGCGTTGGAGCCGGCGACCTGAGCGGACGCGTGCTCGGGTGCGTGTGTCGCCACGCGCTCCAGCAGCGTCAGCACTTCCTCGACCGTTGTCACGCCCTTGTCGCGCGCGTACCACGTGCGCACCTGCTTGTAGCGCGCGTCCTTTTCCATCGCGAGGCCGTGCTCGCGCACCCACTGCTGCAGCACCGCCGGACGTGAGCCCCACTGCCCGCGTTCCACGAACGCGTCGTCGTACACGATCGCCAGTGGAATCGCGCGCGCGCCGTTGGTGAGGTGCGCGTCCATCAGGTCGAGGTTTCGGTCGCGCTCGAGGACGCGCAGTGTCACACCGGGCGCGGCGTCGGCGAGCGCGTGCAGAAACGGCACACTGTTCACCGCGTCACCACACCAGTCCTCGAGCAGCACCACGATGTGCCACGTGCCGGCAAGCGCGGCCGCGCGCGCCGCGTGCTCCGGCGTGAGCGACGCGCGCTTGAGCGTGCTCGCCCACAGGTCGTGATTCTCGACGGCGCGGGCAACAAAATCCGGGAGCGACTCGGCGCGCTCGAACCGGGAACGATCCATCATGGGGTCCATCTCCCGACACAGCGTCCGTGCGGACGCGACCGACGTCGGCCATCCGCACGGCGACGTGGTGTGTCGCACGTCGCTGCTGCACAGAGTCTCACACCGTCGCGAAAGTTTCCGTCGGGCATCGCCTGACGCACACCGCCATCGGACGCGCTGCGCGAGACACGCACACGCTCCGCGTTGGACGCGTCAGTGACGCGACAGCCAGTCCACCATCGCCGCGCCAAAGGCCGGCAGGTCGGAGGGCACGCGACTCGACACGATGTTGCCGTCGGTCACCACGGGTTCATTCACCCACGTCGCGCCGGCGTTTTGAACATCGTCGCGAATGCCCACGGTGCTCGTGAGCGTCCGGCCGCGCACGATGCGCGCCGAAATGAGCACCCACGGGCCGTGACAGATGGTGGCCACGAGCTTGCCGGCCTCATGCACGCGACGCACGCAGTCGAGCACTTCCGGAATGCGACGCAGTTTGTCCGGTGCCCAGCCACCGGGCACCACGACACCGGCGAGCGCGTCCACGTCGACGTCGCGAATGTGCGTGTCCACGGCGGCCGGATAGCCCCACTTGCCGAGATAGCGCGCGTCGCCGATCCCGGCGATGGGGGCGGCGTACCCCGCCTCCTCCAGGCGCAGCTTCGGGTACCAGAGTTCGAGGTCCTCGTACTCGGGTCCGGCGAGGATGAGGACGGTGCGAGTGGTCATGGCGGGCCGGGTCGCGGGTAGAGCGGGATTGACGATGGGGCCGAGCGGCGACGCGGCCGAGCTCCCTGTCGGTGCGTGGCGCACTGTCGCGTCAGCGACCGGGGAACGGACCGTCTCCGTCGGTGGTTGACTTCGAATATACGTCGCGATCAGGCCTGCTCCGTCTGGCGCGCCGTGGCGCCGCTCCGCATCACCCGTTGGCGCTCCGTCCCACGCGTCTCGCGCGCCTGGCGATGGTCGCCGGCGGTCCTCCCTCCCCACCCGCGCGTCGCATGAAGCTCATCACGGCCATCATTCGTCCCGAGCGCCTTCCCGAGGTCAAACGGGCGCTCTTTCGCATCGGGGTCACCGGCATGACGCTCTCGCGCGTCAGCGGCCACGGTGGCGAACGCGACGTCGTGCAGCAGTATCGCGGCGACACCGTGGTGCTCGAGTTTCACGAGAAGGTGCGCCTCGAGATGGCGTGCTCCGATCCCTTCGTGGAGCCATGCATCCAGGCCATTCTCGAGGGGGCGCGCACGGGTGATGTGGGCGACGGCAAGATCTTCGTGCAGCCACTCGATCAGGTGGTGCGCATTCGCACCGGTGAGCGCGACGGCTCGGCGCTCACGCCGGTGACGGCAGACCTTGTGCAGCACGCCGCACAGGGGGCCGACCGATGAACTCCCTCTCGCTGTTGCTGCAGGATGCTGCGCCTGTCATCTCGGCGGGCGATACGGCGTGGGTGCTCGTGTCCGCTGCGCTCGTGCTCGTCATGGTGCCGGGACTCGCGTTCTTCTACGGTGGCCTCGTGCGTGGCAAGAGCGCCCTGAACACGATGCTCATGAGCATCGGCGCGCTGGCCGTGATCACGGTGCAGTGGGTGCTTGTGGGCTACAGTATCGCGTTCGGCGAAGGCACGCGCTGGTTCGGCGATCTTGGCTGGGCCGGGCTCATTGGGGTGGGGGGCGCTCCGGGGCCGTACGCGAGTGGCATTCCGCATGTGCTGTTCGCCGCCTTCCAGGGCATGTTCGCGGGGATCGCGGTCGCGCTCTTCTCCGGCGCGGTCGTCGAGCGCATGCGCTTCACGGCGTATCTGCTCTTCGGCGTGCTCTGGTCGACGTTCGTGTACGATCCGCTCGCGCATTGGGTGTGGGGCGAAGGCGGCTGGCTGCGTGAGCTGGGCGCGCTCGACTTTGCCGGAGGCACCGTGGTGCACATCAGCGCGGGTGTGACGGCGCTCATGCTCGCCTGGCTGCTTGGCCCGCGTCGCGATTTCGGCCGCATGGCGACTGTGCCGCACAATGTGCCGTTCACGTTGCTCGGCTCGGGGCTGCTGTGGTTCGGCTGGTTCGGCTTCAACGCGGGTTCGGCGCTCGGCGCCGGCGACGTGGCGGCGAACGCGCTGCTCACGACGCACGCGGGCGCGTCGGCCGGTGTGGTGGGATGGCTGCTGTGTGAACTGGTGCGCAACAAGCGTGCGACGGCGGTGGGTGCGGCGACCGGTGCGGTGGTGGGTCTCGTGGCGATCACGCCGGCTGCGGGCTTTGTGACGCCGCTCGGTGCGTTGGCCATCGGAGTGCTGGCGGCACCGCTCTCGTTCGTCGCGCTGCACTGGCGCGCGACATCACGGCTCGACGATACGCTCGACGTGTTTGCGTGTCATGGCGTGGCCGGTGTGTCTGGCGCGGTGCTCACCGGTGTGTTCGCGACGACCACGGTGAACAGCGCCGGCGCCAACGGCGCGCTCTACGGCAACCTGTCGCTGCTGTGGGTGCAGCTGCTCGCCGTCGTGGCGACCGGTGCGTTTGCCGCCGTCGCGACGGCCGCGATCTACTTCCTTGTGCGGGCCATCGTGCCGGTGCGTGTCCCGGTGAGCGCCGAGGTCATGGGCATCGACCTCAGCGAACACGGCGAAGAGGCCTATCACGGCAACGACCTGTCCGACCTCACCGGAACGCGCGCGCCGCTCGGCGAACCGGTCATCCTGCCAGTGCGCGACGTCGTGCTCGAGCCGCGCGCGGCAATCGGTCGCTGACGGCCGCGCGGGTGTGATCGGCGGCGGTGCCCGTCGATCACACCGTGTGCGGCCACGCGCGCGCTCGACATGCGCTGTGACCCCTGGACAACAAAAAGCCCCGGCCACAAGCCGGGGCTTTGCACAACTCGCGATCGCGCGCCGGTTACTCGGCGGCGCCGCCCTGCTTGCTCTTGAGCCAGCTGAGCGGAATCAGGAACAGCGGCGTCAGGAAGAGGCCGAGCAGAATGTTGATCCACGTCAGGGCCATGAAGTAGGCCGACAGACCCAGCGATGCCCACAGCGTACCGAACGTGCCTGCGTTTTCCACTCTGCCGTCTCCGTTGGTGTAAGGACGCGGTGAACGTACCACGGTCGCGGGCGCATCGGTAGTCCCCCGAGGCCACGCGCTCACGCGATGAAACCGCCGACGCTGCGTTCGGTTCCCACGGGAGGCGTGACTGCGGCGCCCGACCGACGATACGTTCCGAGCATGACGACGCCGCACCGCGGGGCCGGTCCCGTTGCGCTTGCCCTCGACGCCTTGCTGCGCGACGCCATCACAGGTGCGCTGGCGGAGGCACGCGCGTCCGCCGAGCGCCCGGACACGGACCCGCCGCGCGTTGTACTTGCGGTGTCCGGCGGCGCCGACTCGATGGCCCTGCTGCACGCCATGACACGGTGGGCGCCGTCCTCGATCGCCACCGTCGCCACCTTCGACCACGGCACCGGGAAGGCGGCCCGTGAGGCGGTGACGTTCGTGCGAGCGGAGGCGCAGCGACTCGGCGTCCCGGTGGTGGCCGGACATGATCCTCGCCCCGCCACGAGCGAGGCGGGGTGGCGGGCCGCACGGTGGGCGTTTCTGCGCGAGGTCGCCGCAACGCACGAGGCTGTGGTGCTGACGGGTCACACGCGCGACGATCAACTCGAGACGGTGGTGCAGCGCGTCCTGCGTGGTGCGGGGGCGCGTGGGCTGGCGGGCCTCGAGGCGCGCGGCGCTGGGGTCAGGCCGTGGCTCCACATTTCGCGGGCCGCACTGCGGGAGTGGCTGCGACGCGAATCACTGCCGTGGGTCGAGGACCCTGCGAACCGTGATCGCCGCATTCAGCGGGTGCGACTGCGCGAGGACGTGTTGCCGGTGCTCGAGGCGGCGTCCCCCGGCTTTGCCGACGACATGCTCGCGATTGGGGCACGCGCAGCAGGGTGGCGTCGCGAGGCCGAGCGCTTCGCCAACACACTCGGGGCGACGTGGGTGCGCCCCGGAGTGCGGCGCATCCCGCGCGCGGTCATCCTCAGCTGGACGGATGCGATGCTGCTCGTGGTCTGGCCGGTGTGGCTGGCGGCCTGTGAGATCGTGCTCAGCGCCGACGGAACTCGACGGCTCCTACGGTTTATCCTCGGGGAGGGCGACGCGGGGGAACTCGAGCTGCAGGGCGGGGGGAGCGTGGTGCGCACGTCGGAGTACTTCGAGATTCGCTCGCCGCACCAGACCGCACGCGCGCGGGCTGGGCGATATGGCTCGGCGGTGGCGGCCCTGGCGGAGGGAGTCCTCGCGTGGCCGGGCTGGCGGTTCACTCGGTTGTCGGCGCCCCCGGCGAACCGGCACGATCTGTGGGTCGCGGCGTTCGCGCCGGGCACCGCGCTCCACGTCCGCGCGTGGCAACCGGGCGATCGTATCGTCACGTCGCCGGCAGGCGCGAGCCGACGCGTGTCGCGGTATCTTGTGGAAGCGGGCGTTCCGCGACTTGACCGGCCGGGCTGGCCGGTCGTCCTCGCCGATGGGGAGGTCGCCTGGGCGCCCGGCGTCTGTCGCGGTCCGACCGCGCCGCCCCGATCCGGCAGGTCGGACCTCATCTGGTACCAGAGTGTCTGCGAGTTCGGTTGATCCGCGTCTCGACGGCCGCGCCGTCAAGCGCATCGTCTTCGATGAAGCCGCCATTCAGACCCGCGTGCGGGAGCTTGGAGAGGAGATCACCGCCGCGTATCCGGACGGTGAACTGCTCGTGCTCGGATTGCTCAAGGGGAGCTTCATCTTCCTGAGCGATCTCGTGCGCACGATTCAGCGTCCGCTGCAGGTCGATTTCCTGGTCGCCTCGAGCTACGGCGATGCGACCGTCAGCAGCGGTGTGGTCCGTTTGTTGTACGACCCGGAAACGGAACTGCAGGGCAAGCACATTCTCATCGTTGAAGACATCGTGGATTCCGGTCGCACCTTGCAGCGGCTGCTGGAACTCCTGTCCGCGCGTCAACCTCGGTCGCTCGCGATCTGCGCACTGTTGCACAAGCACATCGCCGAGCATCTCACCTCGCCCGTTCGGTTCGTCGGCTTCGACGCGCCGCACGAGTTCCTCGTCGGCTATGGTCTCGACCACGCCGAGCAGTTCCGGCACCTGCCGTACGTCGTCAGCCTGGAGTAAGGTTCGATCATGCCCTCGCCCATGTCTCCGCCGCCGAAGAAGCCCACCAACTGGGGGCGCCTCTCGCGCACGGTCTCCTTCTGGATCCTCGTCGTGATGATCCCGTTGGCGATCGTGCAGTTCACGGGAGGTCGCGCCGACGCTGCGCCGCAGATCAAGTACACGTTCTACGTGGAACAGCTGAAGGCCGGCAACATCAAGGACGTCACGATCCAGGGCGGCAAGGTCGCCGTGGGAAGCTTCCGTTCGCCCATCAAGGCCAACGGCAAGGACGTCAGCCGCTTCACCATGCGCTATCCGGTCGAGAACAGCGACGCGGAAGTGGAGAAGTTGCTCACGTACGGTGTCGAGGTCGACGCGCAGGAATCGCGGGCGAACCTCACGAGCATGCTGCTCGGATTCCTGCCGTGGCTCATCATCATCGGCTTCTGGATCTTCCTGTTCCGCCAGATGCAATCGGGTGGCAACAAGGCGTTTTCGTTCGGCAAGAGCAAGGCGAAGCTGCTGAGCGGCGACACGCCCAAGCTGACCTTTGCCGACGTGGCCGGTGCCGATGAGGCGAAGGTCGAGCTGCAGGAGATCATCGAGTTCCTCAAGGACCCGCAGAAGTTCACCAAGCTCGGTGGCCGTCTGCCCAAGGGCGCCCTGCTGGTGGGCCCGCCGGGCACTGGCAAGACGCTGCTGGCGAAGGCCGTCGCCGGTGAAGCGGGCCGCCCGTTCTTCTCGATGTCGGGCTCCGACTTCGTGGAAATGTTCGTGGGCGTTGGCGCGTCGCGCGTGCGTGATCTCTTCGAGCAGGGCAAGGCGCACGCGCCGTGCATCATCTTCATCGACGAAATCGACGCGGTCGGCCGCCATCGCGGCGCCGGTCTCGGCGGCGGACATGACGAGCGCGAGCAGACGCTCAATCAGCTCCTGGTCGAGATGGACGGTTTCGAGTCGAACGAAGGCGTCATCCTGATTGCGGCCACCAACCGTCCCGACGTGCTCGACCCGGCGCTGCTGCGTCCGGGCCGCTTCGATCGACAGATCGTGGTGGACGCGCCTGATCTGCGCGGTCGCGAAGGGATCCTCAAGGTGCACCTGCGCAACAAGCCCATCGCCGAAGACGTGGAGATCACGTCGCTGGCGCGTGGCACCCCGGGTATGGCGGGCGCCGATCTGGCCAACCTCGTCAACGAGGGCGCGCTGCTCGCGGCTCGCAAGGGACACGAGAAGATCTTCATGTCCGACCTCGAAGAGGCCAAGGACAAGGTCATGCTCGGTGCCGAGCGCAAGTCGCTGGTCATGCGCGAGGAGGAGCGTCGACTCACGGCGTTCCACGAGGCCGGTCACGCGGTGTGTGCCATGATGGTCAAGGGCAACGACCCGCTGCACAAGGTCACGATCGTGCCGCGTGGTCGCGCGCTCGGTGTGGCGTTCACGCTCCCCGAGGACGATCGCGTGTCGGTGACGCGCGAGCAGCTCGAAGCGCGACTGGTGATGGCGTACGGTGGTCGCGTGGCCGAAGAACTCGTGTTCGGACGTGACCGCGTCACGACCGGTGCGGCGAGCGACATTCAGCAGGCCACGAGCCTGGCCCGTCGCTACGTGTCGCAGTGGGGCTTGAGCGATGCGATCGGTCCGATTCTCGTGGGTGACAACGAGCACGAGGTCTTCCTTGGCCGCGAGCTGCAGAGCCGTCGCGAAGTCTCGGAGAAGACGGCGCAGCTGGTGGACGCCGAAGTGTCGCGTGTGATCACCGAGGCCTACAATCGGGCGCGCGCCGTGCTCACCGAGTACCGCACGCTGCTCGAAGCGGTCGCGCATGGATTGCTGGAGCGGGAAACGCTCACGCGTGATGACTTCATCGTGCTGCGCGACGGCGGCACGTTGCCGCCGCGTCCGCCCGAGCCCGGCAAGCCGGCCGCAACGCTGCCAGCCGCACCGGCGGCGCAGCCGACGCCGCGTCCCGTCGTCCCCCCGCTGCTCGGCGGGCCGGAACCGTCACCCGCCTGAGGCGGGCGATCGGGATCACCGTGCTGCGGTGATCTTCGGTCCACAGACGGGCGGCCTCGAACTGGTCTCGAGGCCGCCCGTCGTGCATGTATCCCCCGACTCCGCGTATCTCCCACCGCCTCCCCCGCGTGCCCGATCTCTCCCTGCTCACCGGCGTGCAGCTCTCCTGGCGCGATCTCGTCGAGATCGGCGTCGTGGCGTGGCTGTTCTACCGGGCGCTGGGGCTCATTCACGGGACACGCGCTCGCCAGATGCTGGGGGGCGTCGGTGTGCTCGCGCTCGCCTACGCGGTGGCGTGGGTGCTCGATTTCCGCATGATCACCTACCTGCTCGGCGTGGGCTTCACGTACGGGGCCTTCGGCGCGCTCGTGGTGTTTCAGCCCGAGCTGCGCGCGGCCCTCGCGCATCTTGGACCGTCGCGGCTCGGTCGTGGATCGCGGCAGCTCGAGAGCGGGGAAGTGCTCGACGAAATCGTCGAGGCCCTCGACCGTCTGTCGCGCTCCGGCATCGGAGCGATTCTCGTGCTCGAACGCGACACGCCGCTCGATGACTATCTCGAGAGCGGCACGCGGCTCTCGGCCAAGGTGTCGGCCGATCTCATTGCCACCATCTTCACGCCGTATTCGCCGCTGCACGACGGCGCGGTCATCATTCGCGGCGACACGATCGTGGGGGCCAGCTGCATCCTGCCGCTGTCCGCCTCACCGCGACTCGATCGCGCGCTCGGCACGCGGCACCGCGCCGCGCTCGGGCTTACCGAAGAATCGGACGCGCTCGTGATCGTGGTCAGTGAGGAGCGGGCCGCGATCAGCGTGGCGGCCGCTGGCGCGCTCCGACAGGAGTTGACGCCGCTGCAGGTGCGTGATCTGTTGGCCGGTCGCGAACCGCGCGCGACGGCGGAATACGCCGTACCGAGCGGCGGATTGCGCTGAGCGGGATCGGCTGATCCGGCGTGCGTCGCGGACGCCGGTCCCGGCTCCCTTGTCGCTCCATCTGTGCGTTTCTAACTTCAAGTGCTGAGCCAGTTTCCGCTGCGCCGACCGGGCGCCCGGATCGCGCCTTCCGCTCTCTGTTTGCGACGTGACCGCACCGTTCTCCCGCGACTCGCAGCTCTCCCCCTTCGCCGCCGACGTTGCGCGACGGGTCGTCGCCGTGCGTGCGCGCATGCAGGACGCGCAACGACGCGGTGGGCACGGGCAGGACGTGACGCTCATTGCGGTCACGAAGACGCATGGGCCCGAGGCGGTGGAAGCCGCGTTCGAAGCCGGTGTGCGCGACGTGGGGGAGAACCGCGTGCAGGAGGCGGAGTCGAAGCGCGCGGCGTTGCCCACGTTGCCGGTCCATTGGCATCTCATCGGCCACGTCCAGCGCAACAAGGCGCGCGCGGCGGTGCAGTTCGATCTGGTCCACGGCCTCGACTCGGTGCGTCTGGCCGAAGCGCTGCACGACGCCGCGCAGGCGGCCGAGCGTGTGGTGGACGTGCTCGTGCAGGTCAACGTGAGTGGCGAAGCCAGCAAGTTCGGGGTGCCGGCGCAGGAGGTCGCGGCGTTCGCCGAGGCGCTGCGGCGCTACGATGCGCTGCGGGTGCGCGGTGTCATGACGATGGCCCCGTTCGACGCGGACGAGCGCACGTTGCGCGCGGTCTTTGCGGGAGCGCGCTCGTGTCGTGAGACGCTGCGGGCCGCAGGACATGCGGCCGAGCTGCTCTCGATGGGCATGTCGGGTGATTTCGAGATTGCCATCGAGGAGGGCGCCACGCACGTGCGGCTTGGCACGGTGCTCTTTGGCGCGCGCGAGGCCGCCTAGTGTTGCACGATCGTTCATTCCTTCGGCGCACGACGCGCCCTACCTGCCGGGAGTTCGCATGACCGACGATCGTTTTCGCCTGACTGCACTCGACGCGCGCCGGTGGGACTTCGGCAACGCGTTGCGCGGTTACGACCGCACGCGTGTGGACGAGTTTCGCGAGCAGGTGGCCGAAGAGCTCGAGCGCCTCGCACGACAGTCCCAGGAGCTCGAGACGAAGGCCAACAACTTCCTCGAACAGCTGCGTGTGTTCCGTGAACGCGACAAGGCGCTCAACGAAGCACTCGTCTCGGCGCAGCAACTGCGCGGGGAGATTCGTGGCCAGGCCGAGCGGGAAGCGCAGCTCATCATTCGCGAGGCGCGCCAGGAAGCGGAGCGGATCATCGCCGGCGTTCAGGGCGATGTGAAGCGCGCCGAAGAGGAGCTCGTCGGGCTGACACGCGCGCGCAAGGCGTTCATCGCGCAGATGCGCGCGCTCATCGAGAAGCAGGCCATGGATCTCGACGCGGCCGACGAGGCGACACCGTCGCTGCGTTCGAGCAACGTCGCACGTGATGATGCGCCGGCGTTCACACCGCTCTCGGCGGTGCCGGCGCGCGGCGCGCTCAATCCGACGCAGGCCTTCCCGATCCCGGCGGTTCCGGCCCCGGACGGTGAGAGTGCGGCGGACAGCGGCAGCTTCCGCCTCACGATCGACACGTCGGTCCCACGAACGCCTGCTGTCGACGAGCCAGCAGCACGCACGCGCCCGCCCATGCCGACACCGTCGTGGCTCGACGCGGTCGACGAGGATGAAACCCAATGACGACGCCATCCGGATTTCCGCAGCTGCAGTACACGCAGGAGCACACTGCCGTCGGCCTTGCGCATCCGGCGCTCGGGCTGCACGCGCGTGAGCGCATCGAAGCGTGCGCGCAGGCGGTGCGCCAGCGTTTCGCGCGTCCGATCGATGCGGCCATCATTCTCGGGACGGGCCTTGGGGCGCTCGCGAACGAGATCGACGTCGAGGCCACGATCGAATACGAAGCGTTGCCGAACTTTCCGCTCTCGACCGTCGAGTCGCATCGCGGCCGTCTGCTGTGCGGCACGCTCGGTGGCAAGACGGTCATCGCGATGCAGGGACGCTTTCATCGCTACGAGGGCTATTCGCTGCAGCAGGTGACGTTCCCGGTGCGCGTGTTGCGGGCGCTCGGCGCGCAGACGCTCGTGGTGTCGAATGCGTGTGGCGGCATGCACCCCCTGTGGCAGGCGGGCGATCTCATGCTCATTGCCGACCACATCAACCTGCTCGGCGACAATCCGCTCATCGGCCCGAACGATGAGGCGCTCGGACCGCGCTTCCCCGACATGTCGGCGCCGTACGATCCGGCGCTGCGCATCCTCGCGCGCGAGGTCGCCGCCGCACAGGGCATGACGTTGCGTGAGGGCGTGTATGTGGCCGTGCCGGGCCCCAATCTCGAAACGCCCGCCGAGTATCGCTTTCTCCGTGCGATCGGCGCCGATGTCGTGGGCATGAGCACCGTGCCCGAAGTCATCGTCGCGCGACACGGGGGCATGCGGGTGCTTGGTCTGTCGATCATCACCGACCTCTGCCTCCCCGACGCGCTGCAGCCCACGGATCTTGCCGACATCGTGCGCGTCGCGCGCGATGCGGAGCCCAAGCTCACGGCCGTCGTGCGCGGCGTGGTGGAACGGTTGTGAGTGACGACGGGCACCAACCAGACGTGATGATGACCATGTCCGACCGATATCCGCTGCCGCCCGCCGAGCAGCGGCCGCATGATCTCGAGCAGGCGCTGCTGGCGCAATGGCGCGACGAATCGCTCTTCGCCCGGCTGCAACAGGCGCGTGCGGGTGCGACGCCGTGGGTGTTCTTCGAAGGGCCTCCCACGGCCAACGGGCGTCCCGGCATTCACCACGTGTTTGCGCGCACCATCAAGGATCTCTTCTGTCGCCACCGCGCGATGCAGGGGTACTTCGTGCCGCGCAAGGCCGGCTGGGACACGCACGGCCTGCCCGTCGAGATCGAAGTCGAGAAGGAGTTGCAGCGCGAGAAGGCCGCGCGTGAAGGACTCGATCCCGCCGATGTGGCCAAGCTTGGTGGCAAGCAGCTGATCGAGGAAACGGGTGTCGCGGAGTTCAATCGGCGGTGCCGCGAGAGCGTGTGGAAGTATCGCGGCGACTGGGAGTCGATGTCGGAGCGCATCGGCTACTGGCTCGACTACGATGCGCCGTACGTGACGTACGAGAACAACTACGTGGAGTCGGTGTGGTGGGCGCTGTCCACGCTGCACACCAAGGGGCTCCTCGTGAAGGGGCACAAGATCCTGCCGTACTGCGCCCGGTGCGGGACGGCGCTGTCGAGCCACGAAGTCGCGCAGGGATACGAGGACGTCGAGGATCCGAGCGTGTACGTGGCGCTCGACCTCGTGCCCGAGGCCGGCGAAACCGATCGGCGTCGCATCATCGTGTGGACCACGACACCGTGGACGCTCGTGTCGAACACGGCGCTGGCGGTGCATCCCACGCTCGTCTACGCGGAGCTGCGCAAGAAGAGCGCGCCCGATTGGACGATCCTGCTCGCCGAAGCGCGCGTGCCCGCCGTGCTTGGCGCGGACTGGGCCGACCGCTGGGATGTCGTGCGCACGATGCCGGGCGAGGCGCTCGTGGGACGCCGCTATCGGCGGCCGCTCGACTGGGTGCCGTATCCGGAGCAGGGCGCGCACGAGATCATCGTGCCCGAGGAGTTCGTGTCGGCCGATGACGGCAGCGGCGTGGTGCACATGGCGCCGGCGTTCGGTGCCGACGACTACGCCGCCGGCCAGCGCCACGGACTCGCGTTCCTACAGCCCGTCACGGCGCGTGGCGAGTTCGCGGATGGGATTCCGCTGGTGGCCGGACGCTTTGTGAAGGACGCCGACGCCACCATTGTGCAGGAGCTCGAGCGGCTCGGTGTGCTCTGGAAGGCGCAGAAGTTCATGCACGCCTACCCGCACTGCTGGCGTTGCGACACCCCGCTGCTGTACTACGCCCGCGAAGGGTGGTTCATTCGCACCACGGCGGTGCGCGAATCGATGCTCGCGCGCAACGCCGCCGTCAACTGGAATCCCTCGGAAATCGGCAGCGGTCGCTTCGGCGAGTGGCTGTCGAACAACGTCGACTGGGCGATCTCGCGCGATCGGTACTGGGGTACGCCGTTGCCGGTGTGGGTGAACGACGCCGATCCGTCGGAGATCGAGGTGATCGGCAGCTACGCGCAGCTCGCCGAGCGTGTGGGGCGTGCGCTGCCGGCGGATTTCGATCCGCACAAACCGCATATCGACGCGTATACCTGGCCTGCGCCAAGCGGCACGGGCACCATGCGTCGCGTGCCCGAAGTGATCGATACCTGGTTCGATTCCGGGGCGATGTCGTTTGCGCAGTGGCATTATCCGTTCGAGCATCGCGACACGGTGGCCGCGCAGTATCCGGCCGACTTCATCGCGGAGGGCGTCGACCAGACGCGCGGGTGGTTCTACTCGCTGCTGGCGATCGCGACCGGTCTCGGTGATGCGCTCCCGAACAACACGAGCGGCGCGGCGCCGTATCGCGCCGTGGTGGTGAACGATCTGGTGCTCGACGCGAGCGGCCAGAAGATGTCGAAGAGTCGCGGGAACGTGGTCGATCCGTGGCAGGTGCTGGAGCGCCACGGCGCCGACGCCGTGCGGTTGTTCCTGGTGGCGTCGAGCCAGGTGTGGACACCGCGCCGTTTCGACGAGGACGCGATTCGTGAGACGGCGGGCCGCTTCCTGCTCACGCTGCGCAATGTGTACGGCGGCATCTTCGCGCAGTACGCGAACTTCGGCTGGAGTCCGTCGCCCCTGGATCCGCCCGTGATGGAGCGGGCGGCGCTCGATCGCTGGATCCTGTCGCGACTGACGCGGGTGGAAGGCGAGGTGCACGCCCTGCTCGAAGGCTTCGACGCGACCAACGCGGCCAAGCGCCTCATGCAGTTTGTCGACGACGACGTGTCGAAGTGGTACGTGCGTCTGTCGCGTGCCCGCTTCTACGACGTCGATGGCGCCGACAATCGCGCGGCCTTCGCCACGTTGCACGAGGTGCTCGTCGTGACGACGCGTCTGCTCGCGCCGTTCGCGCCGTTTCTCTCGGACTGGATGCATCGCGCACTGACCGGAGAGTCGGTGCACCTTGCGCCGTATGTGCGGGACGCGTCGCAGCGGAGCACCGACGAGGCGCTCGAAGCGGCGATGGCGTCCATTCGCACGTTGGCGGGGCTTGGCCATGCGGCGCGCGATGTGGCTGATGTGCGGGTGCGTCAGCCGTTGCCACTGCTGCAGTGCGTGGTGCCGGGCGACGCGGCGCCGCTCGAGGCGCTCGCTTCGCTGCTCGCCACGGAACTCAATGTGAAGCGCATCGAGTTCGTCACGAGCACCGATGCGCTCGTGACGCTCGAAGCCAAGGCGAACTTCCGCGTCCTTGGCAAGAAGCACGGTGGGTTGACGCCCAAGGTCGCGGCGGCCGTCGGGACGCTCGACGACGCCGCGTTGCGCGCGCTCGCGCACGGCGAGACGGTGCACGTCGAGGTGGAGGGCGAGTCGCGCCCGATTACCCCGGAGGATGTCACCATCGTGCGTCGCGCCGCGGGCGCGGCGGTGGTGCAGGAGGACGCGGGGTACGGAGTCGCGCTCGATCCGGTCATCACGCCGGAGCTCCGCGCGGAAGGACTCGCGCGCGAGCTGGTGAGTCGCGTGCAGCGCCTGCGACGCGAGGCCGGGCTCGCCGTCAGCGATCGCATTCAGCTCGCGATCGCGGGTGACGCGGAACTTGAAGGGGTAGCTCGACAGTATGCCGAACATCTCGCGACCGAAACGCTCGCGACGCGGGTACTGGTGGGGGAGGACCACGGATCGCCCTGGCAGGAGGCCGGGACGTCCACCGCATGGACGGCGATGCCGGAGAGTGACGTCGATGGACGTCCCCTCCGACTCGCACTGACCAGAGAAGACGCCTGATGGCTGAATCGAATGCGCCCAGGAAGCCGGCACCGCTGACGAAAGAGCAGCTCTCGTATTTCGAGTCTCGCCTGCTCGATGAACGTCGTCGTGTGCTCAAGGACCTTGGCCACCACGGTGAGACGTTGACCGGAAGCGGCGAAGGCGAGAGCCAGGACGCGTCCGCGTACTCGTTCCACATGGCGGATCAGGGGACCGACGCGATGGAGCGCGAGAAGGCGTTCCTCTTCGCGAGCAAGGAAGGGCGATTCCTCTGGCACATCGATCAGGCGCTGCGCCGACTGTACAAGTCGCCGGAGACGTTCGGTCGCTGCCATCAGTGTGGACAGGACATCGCGTTCGAGCGGCTGGACGCGCTGCCCCACGCTCGCTACTGCATCGAGTGCAAGCAGCGCGAAGAAGACGCCAAGAAGGGCTGACGTGAACGCACTGATCTACTGGCCGATCATGGCCGGCGTGCTGCTGCTCGACGTGGGCACCAAGTACGTCGCCGAGCAGACGCTCTCGCCTGCCGGCGTCCCGTCGCCGGTGATCGGTGATGTGCTGCGGTGGACGCTGGTGTACAACCCGGGCGCCGCGTTCGGGTTGTACCTCGGCAGCTACTCGCGGTGGATCTTTCTGGGCTTGAGTGTCACGGCACTGATCATTCTCTGGCGCATGTATCGGGAAACCGCCGCCGGACGGTGGGTGCGGACGCTGTCGCTCGCGCTCGTGTCGTCGGGGGCGCTGGGCAATCTCATTGATCGCATTCGGCACGAGCACGGCGTCGTCGACTTCATCGACGTCGGCATCGGCGCGTCGCGGTGGCCCACGTTCAACATTGCCGATGTCGCGGTAAGCACCGGCGCGTTTCTGCTCGCGTGGGTGCTCTGGAACGAAGGGGCGGACGAGGACATGGCTGCCACGTCGTTGCCGTCGAACGGTTCGTCCACCACGGAGCGCGCGTGAGTTCCGCGTCGCTGCTCTCGCGGCTGCAGCCGGGACGTCCGCTCTTCTGGGCGCTGTTTCTCGTGGTGCTGGTGCCGGACTGGTTCAGCAAGCGCTGGGCCGAAACCGCGCTCCTGCCGCGCCATGTCCCGCACGAAGTGATTGGCGAGTATCTGCGGTTCACGCTCTCGTACAATCAGGGCGCGGCCTTCGGCATGCACGTGGGTGAATCGTCGCGCTGGTTCTTCGCCGTGCTCGCGATCGCGATCATCGGCCTCATGCTGTGGGCGACGCGCGATCTGACACGCGAGTCCACACCAGCCGCGATCGGCCTGCCGCTGGTGCTCGGTGGCGCGGTCGGCAACTTGCTGGATCGACTGCGTGAGGCCGCCGCGGTGGTGGACTTCATCGACGTCGGCGTGGGCACGACACGCTTCTGGACGTTCAACGTTGCCGACAGCGGCATCACCGTGGGTGCCATCTGTCTCGTGCTCGCCATGTGGGTGGGCGAGCGTCCGGCGAGTGCCTCCGCGACAAGCGAACAGTCCGCCGCATGACGCAGGGCGCCCAACGCGAGGCGGTCCGCGTGCGGGAGACGGTCGGCGCGCGCGCCGGTGGACGGCTCGATCTGCTGGTCGCACAACTGTGTGAGCTGTCGCGCACGCAGGCCGCGACGCTCATCGCCACCGAATGCGTGCACGTCAACGGCATCGTCGAGCGCGCGAGCTATCGCACGGCCGCACGTGACGTGATTGACATCGTCATTCCGCCGCCGCCGGGGCGCGACATCGTTCCCGAAGCGATTCCCCTTGTGGTCGCCTACGAGGACGACGCGTTGCTCGTGGTCGACAAACCGGCCGGCATGGTGGTGCATCCGGCGCCCGGCAACTGGAGTGGCACGCTCGTCAATGCGTTGCTGGGGCGGGGCGGCGAGTTGGCCACCGGTGGCGGTGACGAGCGGCCGGGGCTCGTGCATCGGCTCGACAAGGAGACCTCCGGGCTGCTCGTGGTCGCCAAGACCGAACTGGCCCATCGGAAGCTGAGCGCGGCACTGGCCGCGCGCACCATTCGGCGGCGCTACGCCGCGCTCGCCTGGGGGCATCTTGCGCAGGAGGAGACCCGCGTCGATGCGCCGCTCGCGCGCGACCCGCGAGACCGACAGCGCATGGCAATCGTCCCGGGAGGGAAGGCGGCGCGCACGACGTTCGTGCGCGTCGCCCGGTTCGATAGCGTGGATCTGCTGCGCGCGCACCTGCACACCGGGCGTACACACCAGATTCGCGTGCATCTCGCCTCGCTCGGGCATCCGGTCGTGGGTGACGACACGTACGGCGGTGGGGGAGGACGACGGTTGGCCGGGCTGCCACCGAGGCGTCATTTCCTCCACGCCGCGTGGCTCACCCTGCCGCATCCGATCACGGGCGAGATCATCGAGCTGCGCAGTCCGCTGCCGGCGGATCTTCGCGCGTCACTGCTCGCTGTGGCGCGGCTGCCGGCGTTAGCCGATCACCCGGACCCGCTCGCCGCGCTTGGCTTCTTCCACACCAACGCCACCGATTCCTGACGCACCGCTCGATGACGAGCGGCCGCGTGCGTTGCTCGTCACCGTCGGCGCGCAGACGTACGCGTGGTCAGTCGGTGAGGTCCGAGAGGTGCTGCGCCCGCAACCGCTCACCGCGGTCCCGCGCGCGCCCGCCTTCGTGCTCGGGCTCATGAACGTACGAGGCCTCGTCGTCACGGTCCTCGATCTGCCCGCGCTGCTCGCCGGTGAGACGCAGCATCACAGCAGTGCGCCCCCCGCGATTCAAGGTGACGACGCGGACCCGACACGTGACGCCGTGATCGCCAATCGCCGTGCCGGCCTTGGCGCGTCCGTCGTCCTGCTGGAGCATCGGGGACGCGCCGTCGGCGTGACCGTCGATGCGGTGCTCGGCGTCGTGCCCCTCGACGAGGCGCGTGACGGTGATCCCATGGTGCGCCACGGCACGCCACGGCAGATCGCCGGTCGCGATGTCATCGGACTCGAAGCGGACCGACTGCTCGCGCCCGTGATGCTCATGGCGGAGGAGGAACGGTGAGTCGGACGGTACTGATCTGCGACGACGCGATTTTCATGCGCACGATGGTGGGAGACATTCTCCAGCAGGCTGGCTTCGAGATCGTGGGTGAAGCCGAAACCGGTGTGCAGGCCGTGGAGAAGTTCCGGCAACTGCGCCCGGATCTCGTGACGATGGACATCGTCATGCCCGACATGGGGGGCATCGATGCCGTGCGTGAAATCACGAAGGAGCACCCGCAGGCGAAGATCCTGATGTGCAGTGCCATGGGGCAGCAGGCGCTTGTGGTCGAAGCCATTCAGGCGGGCGCCAAGGATTTCGTGGTTAAGCCGTTCCAGCCGAGCCGTGTGCTCGAGGCCGTGCAGCGCGTCCTCGCCGCCTGATGCATCGCGGCGCCGCGCGCGCGAGGAGGCACGATGGACCTGAACAAGTACGCCGAGCTCTTTCGCACCGAGACGCGAGAGCATCTCGTCGCCATCGATGACGCGCTGAGCGCGTTGCGCGCGGGCGAGGGCCGCACGGCGGTGGATGCGCTCTTCCGCTCCGTGCATACGATCAAGGGTATGGCGGGGGCCATGGGCTACGCCGCCGTTGAGCAACTCGCCCACGCGCTCGAATCGCTGTTGGCGGCGCAGCGCGCGCAGCCTGGGGATCTCGTGCGCACGTCGGCGCTCGCCCCCCTGCTGCAGGACGCGGTGGATGCGCTCGCGCGGCACGCCGACGAAGTGCAGCTCGCGACGCCGTCGGCGGTCGCGCCTAGCCTGCTCGCGCGACTCGCGAACGCGAGCGGACTGCCGGCGTCGCCATCGGCCACGATCTCGTCAGCGAGCACGGCGTCGGTTGACGCGGTCGCGGCGTCGCGCGCCAGCGCCGCGCGCAGCACGGCGCCTGAGCGGCCTACCGTTCGACAGGCGCGCATCGATCTGCGGCATCTCGATGCATTGCTCGATCTGGCCGGTGAACTCGTCATCGCGCGTGATCGCTTCCTCCGCGCGGCCGATGCGAGTGGGGATCGGCAGGTCCGTCGTGCCGCCGCCGATACGGCCCGACTCGTCAGCGCCCTGCAGGAAGAAGTGTTGGCCGCGCGTCTCGTGCCGGTCGGGCAGGTCATGGATCGATTCCCACGCCTCGTGCGTGACCTCGCGCGCGACCTCGGCAAGCAGGTCGAGTTTCACGTCAGCGGTCGCGAGCTTGCGCTCGATCGCTCCATGCTCGACGCGATCGTCGATCCGGTGGTGCACCTGTTGCGCAACGCCGTCGATCATGGGCTCGAATCACCCGCCGAGCGCATTGCGCGCGGCAAGCCACCCATCGGCAAACTCACGGTCACGGCCGCCCGCGAGCGCGATGGTGTGCGGCTCTCGGTGCGCGACGATGGACGAGGCATCGATGCGGCGGCGGTCCGCGCGCGTGCCATCGCCGAAGGACGGTTGCCCGCCGATGCCGGCCCACTCGATCGCGACGGGCTCGTGCGTCTCCTCGCACAGCCGGGCTTCACGACCGCGGCGCAGGTGAGCGCGCTCTCCGGGCGTGGCGTGGGCGTGGATGTGGTCGCCACGCGCGCACGCAGCATGGGCGGCACGCTGACGCTCGAAACGGTGGCCGGTGAAGGCACCGTGTTCCATCTGCACCTGCCGATGACCCTGGCCATCATCCGGGCGCTGCTCGTGCGCGTCGGCGATGCCACCTTCGCCGTGCCCGCCGCTCCCGTGCGCGAGGCGATGGACTTCGACGTGCAGCACGTGCGGGTCGTGCGCGATCGCGAAGTCATTCGCTGGCACGGCGATGACCTGCCGCTCATCCGGCTGCAGGAGCATCTCGGTCTCGACGCGCCCCCGGCAACCGACGCGCAACAGCTGCTGCTCGAAGTCGGTGGGCGACGACTCGTGTGTGTGGTCGACGCGCTTGTTGGTCAACAGGACGTCGTGGTCAAACCGTACGATGCCGTCCGGGGCGCCACACCGCTCTTCAGCGGTGCCACCATCCTCGGTGACGGGCGCCCCGCGCTCATCGTCGATACCGGGAGTCTCTCGTGACCGTCGTCCCCGTGTCTGCCTCGACGTCCGGCGCATCGTCATCTACCCGCGGAGTGCCCATGGAGGCGATCACCTCCCTCAAGTCCATTCAGCTCGACGCGCTGCGCGAGACCGCCAACATCGGAGCGGGCCACGCAGCGACGGCGCTGTCGCAGATGACCGGCAGCCGCATCATGATCGACGTGCCGTCGATTCAGGTGCTGCGACTGGAAGCGATTCCCGAGCAGTTTACGGCCGACGAGGAGCCGGTCGCCGCCGTCATGATGCACATGCTGGGCGACATGAGCGGCCGCACGCTCCTCGTGTTCCCGCGCCCGACCGTGATGCGGCTCGCCGAGCTCATGCTGCGGCGTCCGCTCGGATCGTCGGTCGCCCTCGGCGAACTCGAGGCCTCCGCCATCAAGGAGGCCGGCAACATTCTGAGCGGCGCGTACCTCAACGCGCTCTCCGACTTCCTCGGCATGCTGTTGCTGCCGTCGCCGCCGTCACTGGTGGTCGACCTCTCGGCCGCCGTGCTGAGCAGTGCATTCGCGCAGTTCGCCCACGATCCCGATTGCATCGTGTGCGTCGAGACCGAGTTCACCCTGCTCGATCGCGCCGACACGCTGCGCGGATTCTTCCTGCTGCTGCCGGAACCCGCCTCGCTGCAGTCGATGCTGCGCGCGCTGCGCCTCGCCTGATCACGCCCGCGCCGCCAGCGGCATGAGTCCCGCCACGGACACGGATCGCAGTCACGCCCTGCTGCGGGCGCTCGCCGATCGCATCGATGCGACGGATCCGGGCGCCTGCAACAATCTGGGCGTGCTGTACTACAGCAAGGGGCTGCACGCCGAAGCGGTGCAGGCCTTTCTGCGCGCCCTCGCACTGGCGCCGCGCATGCGCGTGGCGGCGCGCAATCTGGCCGTTGCGGCGACGCAGCCGGGCGCCTGTGATGCGCCGGTAGCGGCGCTCGAGGCGCGACTGCGCGAGAACGCCCACGATCACGACGCGCGCCGTGAACTCGCGCGACTGCACCGGTTGCTGGGGCGTCCACTCGAAGCGCGTGCGCATCTCGACGCGCTGCTCAACGCCGATCCCGATGATGCGTCGGCCCTGCGCGAGGCGGGGCTCCTCGAGCAGGGCATGGGCGACCTGCGCAAGGCGCAGCGTTGGCTCGAGCACGCGCTGGTCGTGGCGCCCGATGATGCCGCGGCGCGGTTGCACCTCGCGGAGGTACACTATCATCGCGGCGCCAACGAGGCGGCGTTGCGCGAGCTCGAGACGCTGGAGCGGGTCGACAGCCGCATCGCTGACGCGTGGCTGCTGCGCAGCTTCGTCCTCGGCGATCTGGGGCGCGGCGACGAAGCGCAAGCGGCGAATCGCCGCGCGCGTGCGCTGGATCCCGCGCTCGCCGCGTTGCAGCCCGATCTGCTGCTCGATCCGCGCATGGCGCCAGGTGCGGCTGCGGCCACCGGCGGTGTGCCCGCGATTCCGATCACGCACGGTCTCGCTCCCACGCCGGTCGCCACCGGTGTCATCAGCAATCAATCGCTGGCGCGCTACAGCCTCGGGCTCGCGTTTCGGCAGCGTGGGTACTTCACCGAGGCGCGGCGTGAACTCGAGCGCGCGCACGCGCACGGCGAAGACCCGTTGCTCGTCGAGCACGCGCTGGCCGAACTCGATCTGGTGCAGGGCGCGCCAACCGAAGCCCGCCGTCGTTACGAAGCCTTGCTCACGGAGCGCGAGGACGATGCGCGGCTCTGGAGTGAGCTGGGCGTCGCGTGTCATCAGGCCGGTGAGCTCGCGCTGGCCGCCGATCACTATCGCCGCGCCTTGCGTTCCGACCCGCGCTACGCGCTGGCGTTCAACAACCTGGGCGTGGCGCTCGCCGATCTCGGAGAGTTGGCGGCGGCGCGGGAAGCGTTGCAGAAGGCCGTGCGGCTCGACCCCTCGCTCCTGCGCGCGCGGCTGAATCTCGCGCGCTGGCATCAGCGGCTGCGTGATCCGCTCGGCGCACTCAACGTCACCCGGGAACTGCTCGCGTTTCATCCGCGCCTGGCTGACGCGTGGCACGAGCAGGCGCTCGCGCTGCTCGCGCTCGATCGCCTCGAGGACGCGCGACAGTCCGCCTTGCAGGCGATCGAACGACAGCCCGACCACGCCGAAGCCCGCTATACGCTCGCCACAGTGCTCGGTCGTCTCGGTGATGATGACGGCGCCGTCCGCGAGACACAGCACGCGCTGGCGCTCGCGCCGGTGCGCGCCGCGCCGAGACTCTCGGTCGCCATCGCGCTGCAAACGGAATGTCCGGACGTCGTCGGACGGATCGAACTGCTCTCGCTCGTGGCCGACACGCCGCTTGCCGGCGCGCCCGTGTCGGACGAGGCCATGGTCGCGCTGCTCCCGGAGTCGAGCGCCGCGCCACGCGATGCGTCGGCGCATCGTGCGTCGCTGCGCCAGGCGCTGGCCTCGGTGGAGCGCGCGCTGCGCTCGGCGTCGTTCGACGCAATGGCGTGTGACGCGGCGCGCCGCGAGGTGCTCGACGTCCTCACGCAGTGCACGTCCGACATCCGCGCCGACGATCCGACGCTCGAGTGGCAAGCGCTGGTGCTGCTCGGTGATGTGTTCGCGGCGGCCGGTGTGCACGGCGAGGCGCATGAACGCTACGCGCAGGCGCGCACCGCACTTGATGGTGCCGAGGCTTCGGTGCGTGACGCGTTGCACGACTGGTATCAACGCGCGCTGCGCGGGGAGATTCGCTCCGCGTGTCTGCTCGGCCGTGGGGCCGAATCGGTACCGCTCGTGGAACGCTTCGGGGCGCACGATACGCAGGACGCCGACGTCCTCGCGCTGCTCGCGGCGACGCACGCGGCGCTGGGCGATGGCTATGGACAACGCGTCGCGACTGCGGCCATGCAGCGCCTGCTCGCACGACCGACGGCAAGTGCGGCCCTGTTGCACTTCGTGGGCGACGCTGCGCGTCTGCTCGGAGACGCGGCGCTGGCCATCCTGCTGTATCGCCGAGCGCTCGCGGTCGATCCGACGCGACCGTCGCCACGTCTGGCGATTGCGCAGTTGCTCCAGTCGCGCGGCGATCTGCTCGCCGCCCATCTCGAACTGGTGGCGGCGCTCGCCTCCACGCCGGGGTGGCCCGACGGCACGCGCGCGCTGGCCGCGTTGCACCTGCGGGCCGAGCGGTTCGACGAGGCCGTCCGTCTGCTCGCGGAGCATCTGTTGCGGCAGCCCGCCGATGTCGAAGGCCTTGTGCTGCTCGCGGATGCGCTGCACGCGTGTGGTCGGGACGCGGATGCGCGCGATGCGGTACAGCGCGCACGCCGATTCGATCCGGATCATCCCGGTGCCCTCTGTCTCGATGGCGTCCTCGCGGCCGCGCAGGGACGTCTGCGTGACGCGCGAGCGCGCTGGGAACGGCTGTTTTCCGTGGCACCGTCGAGTGACGCCGCCCTTCGTGCGCGTCAACACGCGGCGGCGCTGGCCGACGAATTGTCCACGTCGTGGCGCGATGTCGCCGCGCCTGTTGTGAGGCGGTCATGAGTCTCGAAGGCACCATCCGCGATCTCGGCCTGCAGGAGATCGGTCAGCTGCTCTCGCTCGGCCGCAAGAGCGGTGTCCTGGCGGTGCGCTCCACGCTGCGCGGCGCACGCGCGTGGCTCCGCTTCGTTGACGGCGCGCTGGTCGACGCCGGGAATGGCGATCCGCTACCGGAGGGGCAGGCCACCGGCGACGCCGAGTCGGGCGACCGCGCGGCGGTGGAGGAGAATGTGCTCGAGGTCCTCGCGTGGCGTGACGGCACGTTCGCGTTCACACCCGCCGCGCAGCGTGGGGCAGGGGCGAGTCGCGTCCGCATTCCCACCGATGCCATGCTCGTCGAATCGGCGCGTCGCGACGATGTATGGACACGGGTGCGCGATCGTGTTCCGTCATCGCGCGCCGTTCCCTCGTTTGTGGATGTCGAGCCCAAGTCGCTGCCGCTCCTGCATCTCGTCCCGACCGAGTGGGAGGTACTCACCCGTGTCGACGGCGAGCGTGATCTGCGCACCCTGGCCGGATTGCTCGGACGCGATGTGATGGAGGTCGCGGAGATCGTGCACGGCCTCGTGGGCACCGGCCTGCTGACGGTGCGTGACGGCGGGCTTCCGGTGCCGGCGCCGGTACGATCCGCTCCACCGAGCCCGAGTGCGCCGCCGATCCGCGAGCCGATCGCGATGCCGACGCCGCCGTCATTCCAGGCGGCGTCGCCCGTCGCACTGGCCGCGCACATCGAAGAGTCCGAGGATGACGACGATGATCTGTGGATCCCGACGCCCGGCGAACTCGCCGGATTCGGTGCCGCGGGTGACGATGAGGTCTTCGATCCGCAGCGTGCGGGGCTCTTTGGCACCGCGCCCTCCAGCGGCCTGCTGGGAGCCGACGCGCCGGTCGTCACGCGGCCGGCACCGGCGCGCGTTGCCTCACCGCCCCTCGAACCGTCATCCCACGTCGGCCGTCCCGATGGGGCGCTCGGTGGTTCCTCCGATCACGCGCCCCTCGCTGCCGAGTGGCGCGAGGCGGGGCACGCTGCCGCGCGTCGCGGGGACTTCGTGACGGCGCTGGATTGCTGGACCCGGTATCTGCGGGCGCACGAACGCGCCCCGGATGCCGATCGAGTGCGTGAGGCCATCGGGCTCGCCGCGCGGTTGCACGCGCTGCTGCACCAGGCCGATCGCGCCTGAGCACCCGTCCTCGTGACGGGACCGGCTGGGGACCTGTCCGATGCGCCGCGCGCGCATCGCCGAGGAGCGGGCGCATGCCCATCGTGGATCACGCAACCCGATTGATCACCTGCAAGCTCGTGTTTTGCGGGCCTGGTCGGTCCGGGAAAACGACCAATCTGTCCTACCTGCACACCGCCTTGCCGGGTGATCAGGTCGGGAATCTCACGTCACTCGCGACGCGACGTGATCGCACGCTCTTCTTCGACTACATGCCCGTCGACCTGGGCACGGTCGGCGCCTACAAGGTGCGCTTCCAGCTCTACACCGTGCCGGGGCAGCCCTATTACAAGGCCATTCGCCAACTGGTGCTGCAAGGCGCCGACGGCGTGGCGTTCGTCGCCGACAGTCAGCGTCACCGCTGGGACGACAATCTCGAAAGTCTGCAGGACATGCACGCTGGCCTGGCCGAGCATGGCGTCGATGCACGCGTCCTGCCCATGGTGATGCAGTACAACAAGCAGGATCTCCCCGAATCGCTGGTGGCGTCGGTCGATGAACTCTCGGCCGCGCTCAACTTCCGCGCGCGTCCGGAGTTCTCGGCGGATGCGCTGCGTGGAGTCGGCGTCTTCGACACGCTGCGTTCGTTGGGCACGCAAGTGCTGCGTCGTCTCGGCGCGGAGGACGGAGGCACTGGCAGCGCCAGCGCGCGCACGACACCTGGCAGCGCCGATGTGATCTTCCCATCGGCAGCCGAAACGCTCGCGGCTCGCGAGGCCGCGTCCACGTGGTCCCACGCGTCGGACGCTGTGTCGTACGCTGACGTGGGAGGAGCGCCGCGGTGACGGAGACGGTGCTCGACGGCGGGTTCCGATTCGAGAACTTCGTCGTGGGCGCGTCCAATCGCCTCGCCCATTCGGCTGCACAACGGGTCGCGGACGCACCCGGTGCGGCATACAATCCGCTGTTCATCTACGGTGGTCCCGGCCTCGGCAAGACGCACCTCGCGGCAGCGCTCGCGTACCATGCGCGTCAGGCACACCCAGGCCTGCGCGTCGCACTCGCGAGCGCCGAAGATGTCGTCGAGGAACTCACGCGCGCCGTGGCGTCGGGCCAACGTGATCTCTGGGCCGCACAGTACGCACAGGTCGACCTGCTGCTGCTCGACGACGTGCAGTTTCTCACCGGACGTCGCGAAACGCAGAGCGAGATCCTGCGGTTGGTCAATCGCATGCAGGCGGCCGGTCGGCAACTCGTCATGACCAGTGATCGTCCGCCCACCGATATCCCCGACGTCGACGAACGACTCACCTCGCGCCTGGCGGGTGGCCTCGTGGTGGATGTCGGCGCGCCCGACTTCGAGATGCGGCTCGCCATTCTGCGCAACGCGGCCAACGAGCGCGATGTGCGCTTCGAACCCGGCGTGCTCGATGAAGTCGCACGACTCGGCTTTGGCAACGTGCGCGAACTCAAGGGTGCACTCAATCGGCTCGTTGCACTGCAACAGCTCGACGCGACGCCGCTGCCCGCGCATGACGTGCCTCGCCTGCTGGGCGAGGCGGCCGGCGCGCGGCTGACGCCGGTGGCCTCACCGGCGCGGTCGGTCCCGACGCCCGCCGTCACGCCGTCGTCGTCGGCTCGGTCGAACGTGCACACGCCGGGCGCGCCTATGCGCGCGGCCAGCGCCTCGGTGGCGTCGCCTGGCGCGATGGCCGGTGATGGTCCGGCTCCGGTGCACGCGGCCGCACGCACCACGGGCGACGACTACGCCGGCTTCCTCGCCGACATGACGCACGAACTCGAGACGCGCGTGGAACGCTGGCGCATCACGATCGGTGAGGCGTGCGCGTACTGGCGCAACGACGGATACGACGTGCGGGTACTCGAACGCGCGATGCAGCTCCCGAGCGAGCCCGACGTGAACGGCTTGCTCGCGACCTTCGCCGCCGCCGTCGAGCATCTGCGCGGACTCGAAATGCAGGCGGTGACACTCGATCCCGCCGTGCGCGGTCATCCGGCGTTCCGCAATCCCGAGCGCGTTGCCGAAGCGCAGCAGCTGCTCGATCGGGCGTTGGCCACGGCGATGCCGTTGCCGATGCCGAACCCGACCTACACCCGAGACCGACTCGAGGCGGGGGCAGCGAATCAGCTCGCACTCAAGGCGGCGGACGCGATCATCGATGCGCCCGGCCGTCGCTACAACCCGCTCTTCGTCCACGGGCCCAGCGGGACGGGCAAGACGCATCTCGTGCACGCGATTGCTTCCGCGATGCTGGCCGTGCGGCCGCGGGCCGCGGTCGCCTGTCTCTCCGCCGGGACCTTCGCCGACGAGTTCGTGGCCGCGATGCAGGAGGGCGGTGTGGAACGATGGCGCGCTCGCTATCGTGCGGCCGAAGTGCTCGTGCTCGACGACGTGCAGCAACTGGCCGAGAAGGAGCGCACGCAGGACGAGCTCTTCCACCTCTTCAACGTGCTGCACGAGCGGGGGGCACAGCTCGTGTTCACCTGTGATCGAGCGCCGCGCGAACTGCGGGGACTCGCCGATCGTCTGCGCTCGCGCTTCGAAGGCGGACTGGTCGTCGCGCTGCAGGCACCCGATCGGGCGCTGCGCGAGCGCGTCGTGCGGCGTCGACTGGCCGAGGCCGGACGACCCATCGACGAGGCGCTCGTCTCGTACCTCGCCGATCGCGAGGTGCGCAGTGTGCGGGAGCTGACGGGACTGATCACGCGGTTGGCTGCCGCGGCTGATCTGCTCGCGGTGCCGCTCGATCTGCCGCTGGCACGCCGCGAACTCGAAGGCACCGCGCCGCTCGTCGCGGCCTCGCCACGCGTGGGCGTGCGTCTCGCCGATGGCGCGCACGACGCCTTCTTCCTCGACGCCGAGAAGGTGGCGTGGGAGTGGCCGACGCTGTCCGATCGCCTCCCCGAGGAGTGGCGCTGATGGCCATCCGAGGCAATCTGAGCGAGGCCAGTCTGGCCGACGTGCTGCAGCTGCTCGCCTTGGGGCAGAAGACTGGCGTGCTCAGTCTCGCGCGCGAGAACAGCTTCGGCAGCGTGTACTTCGATCGCGGGGCCATCGCGCACGCGGCCATCGTGAATGGCCGCGACCGACTTGGCGATCGCCTGCTACGCGCCGGGGCGATCGACGCGGATGCGTTGGCGTCGGTGCAGGCCACCCTCGCCGATGACGACCGTGTACTTGCGCACGCGCTGCTGCAGGCGGGGACCGTGCCGTCGGACATCATCGCGCGCGAACTGCGTACGATCACCGAGGAGGTCGTCTGCCAGCTCTTCACGTGGAGCGCCGGCACGTTCGCCTTCGAACCGCAGGCGGCGTCGTCCGATGCCGCGCTCATCAGCTTCTCGGCCGATTCGCTGCTCATGGAAGCGGCGCGCCGCGTCGATGAGTGGACGCAGATCGCCAAGAAGATTCCGTCGCTCGACCTCATCTTCGAACTCGATGGTTCGCGACTGCAGCAGAGTGGGGTCGTGCTCACGGCCGAGCAGCAGCGACTCGTGCCGTGGCTCGACGGGACACACGATGTCGCGACGCTCGTCGAGCGGTCGGGACTCGGCGAGTTCGTGGTTGGCAAGGCGCTCTACGAACTCATCACGGCCGGCTTTGCGCAACGCGTCGGCCGCAGTGCGTTGCAGCGGCAGCCCGCGCCGGAAAGTCGCGTGGCCGAGCATCGCAATCTGGGTGTCGCGTTCTATCGCACGGGAATGCTCGAGGAAGCGATCCGTGAGTTCAAGCGAGTGCTGGAACTCCGACGCGACGACGCCGGCGCACGCTATCATCTCGCGCTCGTTCATCTGCGTCGGCAGGCGTGGGATGAGGCGCTCGAAGTGCTGCGCGACGTCGCGACATCGCCCGAGGCGCGTCCGGCCATGCTGCACGCGTTGGCGCGCGCGCACGAGGGGCGTGGTGCGCTCGATGAGGCGGAAGCCGCGCTGGCCGAGGCCGTGCGGCGCTCGGTGGGCGGTGACGCACAGCTCGCCCTGTCGCAGGCGATCATTGCCCTACGTCGTGGCGAGCTGCCGCGCGCCGAGGAGCGACTGGAGACGGCGCGCGGCTGGAGCGCCAATCGGCTCCCGGTCGCGGCGTGGTTTCACTATGCGGGGCTCGCCGCTGCCATGCGCGGCGAACTCGAGCGGGCGCAACAGCTGCTCGAGGAAGGGCTGATGCACTACCCGCACCTTGCGCTGCTGCACAACGATCTCGCCGTCGTGCAGGAGCGACGGGGACTCTACGAAGCGGCTGCGCGCACACTGGAACACGCGCTGCTCACGGAGAGTTCGCAGCCGCACGTGCATCGCAATCTCGGCGACTACTTCTACCGCGCGCAGCGCTTTGACGAAGCGGCCGCCGCGTACGAGCGCGTCGTCCGACTCGCACCGGCGCACGGCGCCGAGACGTGGCTGCGTCTTGGCAACATCCACTATCGGCGCGGCGATCACGTCGCCGCGCGTGAGGCGTGGCAAGCGGCGGTCTCACTCGATCCGCAGAACGCCGTGGCGCGTGCCAATCTTGCCAGTCTCGGCGAGGCGCCACTCCCACCGAGTGCTGCGGTGAGTGCCGATGAGGCGCGCCGCGTCGCATGACCGGCGTCGCCCCTTCGAGCGAGCGCCTCGAGATCGCCGTGCCGATCGCCGCCGCGGCGCACGCACCGTCGCCGGCAACACTGGTCACGGTGGGCCTTGGCTCCTGCGTCGCCATCGCGATTCATGCCACGGCGGCGCCGGCAGGCGCTCTCGCGCACATCCTGCTGCCGGAGGCGAGTCCGGCCGAGGAAGCGCTGCATCCCGCGCGGTTCGCGCGATCGGCCGTGCCGCATCTGCTCTCGCTCTTCGCCCGCGCCGGCGTGACCGGACCGTTCGAGGCGCGATTGATCGGTGGCGCATCCATGTTCGAGGAGATGCTGCCGTCGTCCACCATCGCGCTCGGCGTGCGCAACGTGGCGGCGGCGCGCGCCGCGTGCGAGGCGGCGGGCATTCCGATCGTTGCCGAAGCGACCGGCGGACGGTTCGGTCGCAGTGTGTGGTTCGACGTGACCGATGGACAGGTCCTCATCCGCTCGGTGGCGCACGATGATCGCACGATCTGAGACGCCGCCGCGACGCCGTGTCCTGGTTGTCGATGACAGCGCCTTCATGCGGCGGCTCGTGAGCGAACTCGTGACGGCCACGGGCGAGTTCGACGTGGTAGGCACGGCGCGTGACGGTGACGATGCGATTCGTCAGGTGCATCTGCTCGATCCCGACATCGTGACGCTCGATATCGCGATGCCCGGTCTCGATGGCCTCGACGTGCTGGGCTACATCATGAGCGAGGCACCGCGTCCGGTCATCATGCTGAGTGCCGATGACACGGTGGACGCGCGCACGGAGCACGCCATGTCGCGCGCGACCGTACGCGCGCTCGAACTCGGCGCGGTGGGATTCGTGCGCAAGCCGTCTGGTCCGATCAGTCTCGACGTCGCCGATGTGGCCGACGAGCTGCTGTCGGCATTGCGCGCCGCCGAAGTGGTCGACATCACGCAGGTGCGTGTGCTCGCGCGCCCTGTGCCGGAGCAGCGTCGCGCGACCGATCGTGCGTCGGTCGCGTTCTCGTCGCAGCAGCACTCGTCGGTGGCGTCTTCCGTGGTCGTCGTGGCGGCGTCCACGGGCGGTCCAGCCGCGCTCACCCAGGTTATTCCGCGTCTTCCCGCCGCCCTCGGCGCCGCGGTCCTCGTCGTACAGCATCTCCCGGAAGGGTTCACTGCCCGACTCGCGGAGCGGCTCGATGCGCTGTCGGCGGTGCGCGTACGTGAAGCGCGCGATGGCGAGGTGGTGCGTGTCGACACGGTCTACCTCGCCCCCGGTGGACGTCACCTGCGCATCGAGCCGGAGGCGGCGGGGCCTACGGTGCGCCTCGATCAGCGTGCGCCCGTGTGGGGCGTGCGTCCGGCGGCCGATCCGTTGTTCACCTCGGCGGCGGCGGCGTTCGCGGAGCGAGTCGTCGGCGTCGTGCTCACGGGCATGGGACGCGACGGAGCCGAGGGCGCCCGTTGCGTGCGCGCCGCGGGCGGTCGGGTGCTCGTGCAGGATCCCGAGTCGGCGGTGGTGTCCGGGATGCCCACCGCCACCGTGCGTCACGCCGGCGCCGATGCGATCTTGTCGCTCGACGCCTTGCCGTCGGCGATCACGGCGGCGGTGCGCGCGCATCGTGGCGCGACGGATTTCCCTGCATTCGAGGCCGCTTCGTGAGTTCCTTGCCCGCAACCCTGCGCTCATCACTCGACGACGTGCGCGCGCACATCGCGCACCTCGAGGCCGCGCTCGGCGTGGCGCGTGATCCGCAGACGCGTTCGCAGCTCAAGGAGCAGATCGTCGGTCTCTTTCGCACGGCCGATGCGCTGGAACGCGAAGCGCAGACGCTCAAGTCCGACGTCAAGGCGTTGGCCGGCCGCTGGCGTGACGCGGATACGAGCGGTACCTCGCGCGTCGGCGCGTCGTCGCGTGTCGATCATCTCGGCGCTTCCACCTTCGTGGAGAAAGGATGGTCGCGACTCGCGCTGGGTGATGCGGTGAATGCCGAACTCGCCTTGCGCCGAGCGCTGGCGCTCGCGCCTGGCGATGCGCACGCCGAGACGCTCCTCGCGTGGGCCTGTCTGGAGCAGGGGAAGCGGGACGACGCGCTGCTGCACCTGCACCATGTGCTGCTGCGCGAACCGCAGGCCGGGCTCGCGCGCGCGTGTGTCGGCTACGCGTGTCTCACGGCGAGTGCGTTCGGCGAAGCGATCGAGCACTTGTCGCGGGTGGTGCGGCAGTCGCAGGAACCAACGGCCATCTTGTACGCGCACCTCTGGCTGGGTTTGGTGTACGCCTCGCGGGAGATGTACGTCGACGCGCAGACGTGCTTCGCGCAGGCGCTGGCGCTCGGGCCGAACTTGTTGCAGGCGACCTTCGAACTGGGTCGGGCCCAGTGGTTCGCGGGCGATCAGCTGGCGGCGCGCGAGACGTGGCGCGCGGGCGCGGCATCGAACACGTTCAATCCATGGGGCAAGCGGTGCGCGGAGCAGTTGGCGGCGGTGGAACGTGGGGAGGCGCCGGCGCGCCCGCTCGAGGGCGCGCGCTTGGCGTGATCGGGCGCGGCTGGCGCGCCGTGCGGAGGCTCGCACGGTGGGCGACCGCGTGGGGGCGGATGGGGACGCGGTTCCTCGCCGCGTTGCTGCTCGCTTCGCCGCTTCCGGCGCAGCGTGACGTGGTGCGTGGGCCGCGCGGCGATTCGGCCGTGGTGTCGGCGCTGGAGGCGGACGGTGCGCAGCGCTTCACGGCGGGTCGATTCACCGTGGTCGCGTTTCCGAGCGAAGCGCGGCTGGCGCGCTCGCTGCTCGACGCGGCGCAGGCGCGGGACACGTTCCCCGGGTTGCCTCGCCCCCGCGCGTCCGTGCTGATTGCCGTCGCCCCGGACGAGGACCGCTTTCGGGCGTGGGCGGGTCCCTCGGCGCCGACGTGGGGGGCGGCCGTCGCGTTTCCGTCGCGCCAGCGCATCGTGATGCAGGGACAGCGCGCGGGCAGTGACGCCGGCTCACCGACGGTCACGCTGCGCCACGAACTCGCGCATCTCGCGCTCGCCGAAGCGCTTGGGGATCTGCCGCCCCGCTGGTTCGACGAAGGCTACGCCAGCGTGGCGGCGGGGGAGTGGGACCGCGAGGACGCCCTCGCCACCAGCATCGGACTCGCGGTGCGGGGGACCCCCTCGCTCGAGGCGCTGGAGCAGATGTTCTACCGCGGCGCGGGGGACGCCGAGCTGGCCTACGCACTGGCCCATCGCGCAGTCGCCGACCTCATGACGCTCGACCCCGCCAATGGGCTGAGCAACTTCTTTGTCGCGTGGCAAACGAGCGGCTCGTTCGAGGTGGCGGTTCGCCAGTCGTTCGGACGGACCGCCACGGATTTCGAACGCACCTGGCAGCAGCGCACGCGCCGACGGTATGGCGCCCTTGCGCTGTTGGCCAATCTGTCGCTGGCGTTCGGCCTGTTCACCGTGGTGATCGGCCCGTTCCTGTGGCAACGTCGACGTCGAGACCGCGCGCGGCTCGCGGCCTTGCGAGCGGCCGATGCGCGGCAGGAGGCCGAGGCCGAGCGGAGTGCGCTCGATGCCATGCTCGCGCTCGGGCCGGTCGGCGGCGAGGCACCGGAGGCGCGGTACGAGATCGCGGCCGAGGCGCCGGTTGACAGGGTGGGGCCGTCGGCCTAGGGTTGGCCCCGGGACCCGTCGCGCGCGTCACGTGTCAGTCGGCACGTGTCGGGGACGGTGGGAACCATCGCGCCGCGTCAACGGTATGAAGCAGGGAACCGTTGGTCGATGGTGTGCCGGGGCGAATAGCTCAGTTGGTTAGAGCGCCTGCCTTACACGCAGGATGTCGGGGGTTCGAGTCCCTCTTCGCCCACTGTCGACCGGTTCTCGCGCCCGCCTCGCCGGTCAATCCTCATCGAACGGTAACAATTCTCGGCTTGCCACGCGCAACGTGGCGGCCCAGTTTCCTGAGTTCCACGAGACCTGCCGATTGTCCCCCAATCGGCGCTCCCTTCGGACCATGCGGGTACCTGCACACCCAGTGCGTCCGACGGCATTCACGGTGCGGAGGCTACGACTTTGATCGCTCGGTCTTTCCATTCGCTGCTCGCCGGCGCCGGTGCACTGGCGCTCCTCGGGACCACCTCGGCCCTGGAGGCGCAGGCGGCTCGCCGCCCCGCGCATCCGGACGCCAAGTGGATGCTCGTGGAAGTCTTCAAGGCGGGCGGCAAGCCCGAGAAGGAGCTCGGTCTCAAGGCAGCCGACGCCATGCGGCGTCGGATCGGTCGTGAGATCCCGGCCAAGGAGGTCTATCTCGTCCCGAAGGAGGAGATGACGGCGATCCTTGAAGCGTCGGGCTTCCCCGCGGACGTGCCGCTCGAACCGCATGACGCGCGTGCGCTCGCCTCGCAGCTGCGCGCCGACGAGTACATCACGGGCGAAGTGGAGCGTGGGGACACGACGTACACCGTCAAGGCCAATCTCGTGCTCACGCGTGACAACTCGCTGCAGCAGCCGCTCGGCGACATCACCGCCAAGAAGTACGACGACGCGATCGATCTGCTCGCGAAGGAGCTCCGCTCGGCGCGTGCGCAGCTCACGCACGAGCAGGCGTGCGTGAACGCCGGCCGTCAGAACAACTGGGAAGCGGCCGCGACGGCCGCGAAGGCTGGCATCGAGGCGTATCCGAAGGCCGTGCTGGCGCGTGTCTGCCTCGCCAACGCGATGGTGAACCAGAAGGCGGCCCCCGCCGAGATGCTCAAGATCTCGCGTGAGATCGTCGAGCTGGCGCCGGCCAGCCGCCCGGGCCTCGCGCTCAAGGCGCAGGCATTCCGTGATCTCAACGAGCAGGACTCGGCCATCGTGACGCTCACGATGCTGCTGGCTACCAACCCGAACGACCCGCGTCTCCAGAAGGACGTCGTCGAGGCGATCTCCTCCTTCGGTAATCCGCGCATCGCGCGCCCGATCGTCGAAGAAGCCGTGGCGAAGAACCCGGGCGATGCGGATCTGCTCCGTCTTCGCTGGTTGATCTTGCTCGCCGTGCGCGACTACAAGGAGGCCTTCACCGCCGGTGAAGATCTCGTGCGCCTCGACACGGCGTTCGCCGACAGCACGTACTTCATTCGCACGGCCGCCGCGTACGCGGCGGACAGCCAGCCGCAGAAGGCGGCCGAGACGGCGGCGCGTGGTGTGGCGAAGTTCCCCGAGAGCGGGTCGCTCACTTACACGCTCGTCGCGGCGCTTCGTACGTCCGGCCAGCTGCAGCAGGCGCTCGAAGTGCTTACCAAGGCCACGGGCAATGGGGTCGCGGTCGAGGACGCGGGGCTGCTCCGTGCGACCATTCTCAAGGACCTGGGCGATAACGACGGCGCGCTGGCGGCCGTGAAGCAGTCCATCGCGCAGGGCGACTCCAGCTCGGCGGTCGTGGCACTCGCCGTGGGCAACGCGCTCTACCAGAAGGCGGCGGCCGACAGCACGGTGGGCTTCGATCAGGCCATCGAAGTGCTCAAGTTCGCCGATCAGGTCAACAAGGGCGAGCAGCGGGTGCAGGCGAAGTTCCTCTACGGAGCGGCCAACACGTTGGCGGCGCGCGCACTGGTCCAGAAGGCGGCGGCGGCCCGTGATTGCGCGGGGGGTCGCAAGGCCAAGGACTACCTCGTCGAGGCGCAGATCAATCTGCCGGCCGGCGGGTCGTTCGCTCCGCAACAGGCGCAGCAGCTGATCGCGCTCGCGATGCAGCTCGATGGATTCGCCGATCAGGTGATCGCCGCCGTCTGCAAGTAAGCGACGTCTCGGTCGTTCCTGCGGGCCCACCGTCGCTTTCGACGGTGGGCCCGTACAAATTTCGTTCGTGTCTGCGTTGCTCGCGCCTTCGCCCCGTCTTCCGTTCCATGCCGACTCGTACTGACGCCACAGCGCGACCCGGCGTGTTTCACGTGCCCGTGCTGCTCGAGCCTGTCCTCGAGCTGCTCGGAAACGCGCAGACCGTGCTCGACTGCACGCTGGGCGGGGGCGGTCACAGCGCGGCGCTGATCGAACACGGTGCGCGCGTCACGGGCATTGATCGCGATCCCCGTGCGCTCGCCACCGCTCGTGCGCGCCTCGTCGACGCCGAGCGGAGCGGACAGTTCCGTGCGCTGCTCGGCAACTACGCGGACGTCGCTGCCGCGGGACTCGCGTCCGCCGAGCGGTTCGACGGCATTCTGCTCGACCTCGGCGTCTCGTCGCACCAGTTCGATGATCCCGGCCGCGGCTTCACGTTCCGTGAGGGCGCTCCGCTCGATATGCGCATGGGGGAGGACGCGTCGATGGACGCGGCCGGCCTGCTCAACACGATCGACGAAGTGGACCTGTCGGCGCTGCTGCGCAACTTCGCCGACGAACCACGCGCCGCGCGTCTGTCGCGCGAAATCGTGCGTCGGCGCGATCGGCGTCCGTTCGCGACCGCCGATGATCTCGTGGACGCCATTCGCGCCGTGCACGGGCCACGCAGCGGGCCCGGTGATTTCGCGCGGATCTTCCAGGCGGTGCGCATCGCCGTCAATGACGAACTCGCCGGACTCGAGCGTGCGCTGCCGGCGTTGCGTGACCGACTGCACCCCGATGGTGTCCTCGCCATCATCAGTTATCACTCGGGAGAGGATCGTCTGGTCAAGCATGCGTTTCGCGCGTGGAGCACGGCGTGTACCTGTCCGCCACGGCAACCCATGTGCACGTGCGGCGGCGTGGCGCTCGGGACCGTGCTCACGCGACGTGCCATTGTGGCCAGTGAACTCGAGGTGTTGGACAATGCGCGCGCCCGCAGTGCACGGTTGCGCGCGTGGCGCCGCGCCGCCGAGGGCGAGGTGCGCTGATGGCGCGGCGTCGCACATGGAGTGGACGGCTTGGCGGCTGGTTCGCCATCGGGCTGCTTGCGTTCGTGGCCGCGGCCGTTATCGTGGTCTGGCGTCGAACGCGTGGCGATGTCGAGGAGCAGGCCATCGTCTCGCTCGAAGCGGAACGTCGTGATCTCGAAGCGCAGCGGGTGTCCCTCGAGCGTGATCTGCAGGCGGCGATGAGCGCTGGACGCATCGAGCCGCTCGCGCGTCGCATGCTGGGCCTGCGCCTGCCGTCCGATTCCCAGATTGTCACCCTCGTGCGCGCGCGTGGTGCCGAGCGTGCGCCGGATTCCAGCCCCTCCGATCGTCCGTGAACACGTCGCCCACCTCGAATGGTGCCGAAACCGTCCGTCCAGCACGCGGACGGGCGGTGCTGCTGCATCTGTCGCTGGTTGTCTTCGCGCTCGCGCTCGTCTATCGCGCGGTCAAGGTGCAGATCATCGAAGGCGCGGAGTGGTCACGCCTCGCGGATCGACAGCATCTGCAGTCCGACACCCTGCTGGCACCGCGTGGCACCATCGAGGATGATCGGGGCGAGGTCCTGGCCATGAGTCGGGAAGTCCTGCGGCTCGAGATCGCCCCCAATCAGGTGCGTCCCCCCAGAAAGGATCGCAACGATCGCGATTCACTCGCGCGTGAGCTCGCGGCCCTCGGGGTGTCGCGATCGGTGATCCGTCGTGCGCTCGACTCCACACGGACCTACGTGAAGGTGCCGGGCGAGTATCTGCCCAGTGAGGTGAAGCGACTGCGCGCCATCCGGGGCGTGCGCGCCGAATGGGCCATGCAGCGCATTCCCGGCGGGACGCCCGGGCTTCGCGGCGTCGTGGGCGCGGTGTCGTCGGAAGGAGAAGCGCTGTCCGGGCTCGAGCGCGCGTTGGACACGCTGCTCCGCGGCACGGACGGCGAGCGACTCGGCGTCCGTGATCGTGGTGGTCGCGCGCCGTGGGATTCGCCGGTGGGGCGGCGCGTCGACCCGCGGGCGGGACACACCGTTCGACTCACCATCAATCAACGACTGCAGGAGATCCTCGAGCGCGAACTGCTGGACGCGGTCGCGCGTACCGGCTCGTCCGGTGGGGACCTCGTCGTGCTCGACCCGAACGACGGCGCGATTCTCGCCATGGCGGGGGTTCGTGCGGGCGCGGTCTCTCGCTCGGTGACGCCCCTCACCGAACCCTACGAGCCCGGATCGGTGCTCAAGCCGCTCTTCGTCGCGTACCTGCTCGATCAGGGGCGCACGACCGCCGACGAACTCATCAACACCGGTGGTGGCAGCCTGGCGCTCCCGGGCCGCACGATTACCGATGAGCACAAGGCCGCCTCGATGTCGGTGTTCGACATCGTGCGGTGGTCGAGCAACGTGGGCACGGTGCGACTCGTGACGGAGCGCATGCAGCCCGACGAGGAGTATCAGCTGCTGCGTGACTATGGCTTCGGCACCGCGACCGCACTGCCGTATCCGTCGGAAGCGCGCGGCACCCTGCGTGCGCCCGTCTCGACATCGGGGCGCGCGCAGTGGACGCGCGAGTCGCCGGCGTCGATCGCCATTGGCTACGAGTTCACGGCGACGCCGGTGCAGCTCGCGCTCGCGTACGCGGCCATTGCCAACGGTGGTGAGCTGCTGGAGCCGGCCCTCGTGCGTGATGTGCGCACCCCTGACGGTGAGATCGTGTATCGTCATCGGCGCCGCGTCCTGCGGCGCGTCGCCACCGAACGCAGCGCCGCCGAAGTGCGCGCGATGCTCAAGGCGGTCGTCGACAGCGGCACCGGCCGTGCGGCCGGGCTCACGGCGTTCGAAGTGGGGGGCAAGAGCGGCACCGCGCGTCTCGCCAACGGCACCGGTGGCTACAAGGACAATGCCTACAATGCCACCTTCGCCGGCATGTTTCCCATGTCCGCACCGCAGATGGTGGTCGTGGCGCGACTGATCGAGCCGAAGGGGCAGATCTTCGGTGGCCTCGTCGCGGGTCCGCTCGTGCGACAGGTGCTGCTTGGTGCGATGGCCGCGCGCGACGCCGCCCTCGATCGGCGCATTCTCGAACGGGTCGCGCGCGATGTACCGCTCGCCGATGAGGAGGACACGATGACGCGCGGCATGGAGGCGGAGCGTCGACTGGCGGCCGGCACCCTCGAGGATACGGGTGAGGTGCTGCCCGAGGTCGCCGCGCCCGCGCCGCGCGAAGTGATGCCCGCGCCCGCGCGTGTCCTTGTCTCGTTGCCGTGGACGGCCAGCGACACTGCGCGCGGCGGACGCGAACTGCGCACCGTGCCGTCGGTGCGCGGCTTGTCGGTGCGGGAAGCGGTTCGCACGCTGCACGCTGCCGGATTCCATGTGAAGCTGCAGTCGAATGGCGTCGCGGGGCGCACGCGTCCGTCCGCCGGTGCGACGGCTCGCGAGGGCGCGATCATCACGCTGGAGCGGGGCACGTGACCGCGCGTCTCGTCTACACCGGCGTGCTCATTGAAGCGCTGCGCGCCGCCGGCTTGCTCATGGCCGAACCGTCGCGTCGTCCCGATGTGGTGCTCGGGCTCACCGACGACAGTCGCTCGGTGGTCTCGGGTGGCGCGTTCATCGCCGTGCGCGGGACGCACGCCGATGGGCACGCGTTTGTCGGTGACGCGGTCGCGCGCGGAGCGGCAATCATCTTCGCGGAAGATGCGGTGCAGGTGAGTGTGCCGGTCGTGCGTGTGCGCGACGGGCGCCGTGCGGCGGCGGTCATCGCCACCGCCTTCTTCGGTCGGCCCGCCGAGAATCTGCGTCTGGTCGGTGTGACCGGCACGAACGGCAAGACCACCACGGTGCATCTGGTGCGCGCGCTGCTCGCGCAGGTCGGCGTGTCGAGTGCATCGGTCGGCACCCTCGGCGTCCTCACCGGTCGCGATGGCGTCGAGGTGCCGGGTGGGCAGGGGCTCACCACGCCCGGCCCCGTCGAAATGCAGCGACTGCTCCGGACGCTCGTCGATGCGGGCGTTCGGATTGCCGCGCTCGAGGTGTCCTCGCACGCGCTCGATCAGGCGCGCGTCGAGGGGGTCGCGTTCGACGTGGCGGTGTTCACGAGCTTCTCGCGCGATCATCTCGATTATCACGGCACGATGGAGGCGTACTTCGCCGCCAAGGCACGGCTCGCTACCCTGCTCAAGCCGCACGGTGTCGCGGTGGTCAATGCTGGTGAACCGGCGTGGCGACAGCTTCCGGACGTGCCGCGCCTGCTCACATTCCATGACGGTCTTGGCCCCGTCCCCGATGATGTCGTCGTGCAGGCGGTGGATGTGCGCTTCGATGCGGCCGGCAGCTCGTTTGCGGTGCGCGCGCGCGACGCCGCATCGCATCAGGTCATGCCGCGTGCGCGGCTCCCGCTGCTCGGGGACTTCAACGTCACCAACGCGGTTGGCGCCATGGCGGCCGCGTGGGCGCTCGGAGTGCCGCTCGACGACGTGGCGATGGCGCTCGCCGAGATGCCGCAGGTGCCGGGCCGCCTGGAGCGACTCGTGGCGCCGGTCACCGTGTTGCGCGACTACGCGCACACCCCCGATGCGCTCGAGCGCGCGCTGCTCGCGGTGCGACCGTTCGCGCGCACACCCGACGGTGCGCCGACGCGCGTGCACGTCGTCTTCGGCTGCGGCGGCGATCGTGATCGTGGCAAGCGTCCCGAGATGGGCGCCATCGCAGAGCGACTCGCCGACGCCGTCGTGGTGACCAGCGACAATCCGCGGACGGAAGACCCGGA
>ERZ1066123.287-NODE-287-length-39247-cov-9.331904_pt1 | contig 39247 bp, 28 predicted proteins | sample MGYA00382770_ERZ1066123 | MGnify/ENA primary metagenome ERZ1066123 (study PRJEB33369, sample SAMEA5778353) | biofilm metagenome | biome: Industrial cooling water; feature: Water cooling tower basin; material: Biofilm | place: United Arab Emirates | collected...
CGATCGCATTCTCGACGACATCGTCGCGGGCATGCAGCGTGCGAGCACGTCGCCACCCGTCACGCGCATCGAGGAACGCCGCGACGCCATCGCGTTCGCGCTGCGGACGGCCGCCGAACACGACGTCGTGCTGCTCGCCGGCAAGGGGCACGAGACGTATCAGATTCGTGGTACGGACAAGCTGCCGTTCGACGAGGCCGTGATCGTCGAGGAACTGTCGCGCGAGCTGCGCGCGACGCGTGAGGTGTCCGCATGACGACGCATGACGGCACGATGCAGCCGCGTGGGATCGCCGCGGGTGCGCCGCGCCCAGGTATCGAGTTCGAAGCGACGGCGGCGGTCCGTCCCCACACACCACACGCGTGGTGGACGCTGCGTCGCGCCGCCGCCGCGCTCGACGGGCAACTCATCAGTGGGCCGCGCCTCGACGATCGGCCGTTGGCTGGGGTCGCGACCGACACGCGTTCGCTCACGAGGGGCGCACTCTTCGTCGCGCTGCGCGGTGAACGCTTCGACGCGCACGAGCTGTTGGCCGATGCGCGCAACGCCGGAGCCGCCGCCGTGGTGATCGACGATCCGACGCGCGCGGTCGGCCTTGGGCTGCCGGCGCTCATCGTGCGTGACACGCGCGCGGCACTCGGACTGCTCGCGCGCGGCTGGCGTCGTGCGTGGGGCGGCTCCGTCGTGGCCGTTGGTGGCTCGAATGGCAAGACGTCCACCAAGGAGTTGCTCCGAGCCGCGCTCGGCGGTTCGCTGACCGTGCATGCGACGCGCGCCAACGACAACAACCTCGTAGGTGTCCCACTCACCCTGCTGGGCACCCCGGCGCACGCGCATGTTGCGGTCGTCGAGGTGGGCACCAACGCGCCCGGCGAAGTCGCCGCGCTGGCGACCATCTGCGAACCCGACCTCGCCCTCATTACCTCCATCGGCGAAGAGCATCTCGAAGGACTTGGTGACCTCGCCGGCGTGCTGCGCGAGGAAGCGTCGCTGCTCGATGGTGTCCCCCTCGCCGTGATTCCACACGAGCCGGCGGCGCTGCGCGACGAGGCCGTACGACGGGCGAAGGCGCTGGCGGCCGATGTCGACGTCACCCTCACGCTCGACGCTGAAGGACGCGTCGTGGTGGCGACACCCGAGCACACGGTCACGCTGCCGGTGCGCGGGGTGCATCAGGCGAGCAACGTGCGGCTGGTGCTCGCGGTGGTTCGTGCGATGGGGGTCCCGTTGCGTGCCGCGCTCGATGGCATGGCCGCCATGCCGGTACCCCGCATGCGCGGTGAGTGGCAGCAGCTTGGCGCGCTCACGCTCATCAACGACGCCTACAACGCCAATCCACCCTCCATGCGCGCCGCGCTCGAGTTGCTCGACGCGGTCGGGGAGAACCGTCCGCGCGTGGCGGTGCTGGGGACCATGCGCGAGCTCGGTGCGCACAGCGATCCGCTGCACGATGACATCGCGCGACGGGCGCTGCAGTCGCGGGCCCGACACATTGTGGCCGTTGGTGCATTCGTCGAGGCGTTCGCGCGCATCGCACCCGGTGATGCCCGGGTGCACCCCGCCGCCGATGCCGATCAGGCCTGGCCCGTGCTGAAGGCGGTGCTGCCACCGGATGCCGTGCTCCTGCTCAAGGCGTCCCGCGGCGTCCAACTCGAACGTCTTCTCCCGTTTCTCACTGCCTCGGCGACGACCTGAGTGCTCTATCATCTGCTGCAACCGCTGGCGGGAGAGTTCCAGCTCTTCAACCTGCTCAACTACATCACGTTCCGCTCCGCCGCGGCGTTTGTGACGTCGCTGCTGGTGACGTTCCTTGTGGGCCCTGTCATTCTGGAGCGTCTGCGTCGCATGGCCGTGCATCAGGTCGTGCGTGAAGGCACCCCCGACAGTCATCAGGGCAAGGGCGTGACGCCCACGATGGGGGGGCTCATTCTTCTCACCGCGGCCATCCTGCCCGCGCTGCTCTTTGCGCGACTCGATAATCGCTACGTCGTGCTTGCCATGGCGGTGACGGTCTGGATGGGCGGCATCGGCTTCCTTGACGATTACCTCAAGCTCAAGCAGAAGCGCGAAGGGAAGAAGAACGAGGGACTCGTTGAGCGGTACAAGCTCGCGGGGCAGGTGATGGTCGGACTCGCCCTCGGCCTCTACCTGTGGTTGCAGCCGCTCTCCGCGCTGCCTGGCGCGTCCACGACGGTACCGTTCTTCAAGTACCTGCTCATCGTCCCACTCGCCTCGTGGGCCGCGTGGTTGTACGTGCCGTTCGTGACCTTCATTCTTGCCGGCACGAGCAACGCGGTGAACTTCACCGACGGTCTCGACGGGCTCGCCACCGGGCTCGTCGCCATCGCGATGATCACCTTCGGTCTCTTTGCGTACGTGCACGGTCGGGTGGACACCAGCGCCTACCTGCAGCTGTTCTATCTGCCCGGCGCGGGTGAACTCACCGTCTATTGCGCGGCGCTTGTGGGCGCCTGCATCGGATTCCTCTGGTACAACGCCCATCCGGCACAGGTCTTCATGGGGGATACCGGCTCCCTCGCGCTGGGCGGCGCGCTCGGTGTGATCGCGATTCTGCTCAAGTCCGAGTTCCTGCTGCCGATCGTGGGCGCGGTGTTCGTCGCGGAGACGGTGTCGGTGATCCTGCAACGGTCGGTGTTCAAGTATCGCCGCAAGCGCTACGGGCTCGAATACGCGCAGGCCAATCGCGTGTTCCGACGCGCGCCGCTGCACCATCACTTCGAGATGCTCGGCTGGCCGGAGACGCAGGTCGTCGTGCGCTTCTGGATTGTCGGAATCCTGTGCGCGATTCTCGCGCTCAGCACACTCAAGCTGCGCTGAACATGGCACCGTCGTCCGCGCACACACCCGATCCGTCGCTGTACGTGGCCAATGTCGAACAGGGACGCGCCACGGCGGCGGCGGTGGCGCGTGCGCTGGCATTGCGCACGGGCGAGGTGGCGGTCCTTGGCCTCGGTGCCAGCGGCGCCGCCGCCGCCGCGTTGCTCCGACACATCGGCTTCGCCGTGTACGCGTCGGAGTCCAACGATTCGGCGTCGCTGCGTGCAACCGCCGATCGATTGCGCGCCTCGCACATCGAGGTCACGCTCGGTGGTCACGAGCTTGCGCGCATCAGCCGTGCCGCGTTTGTCGTGGTGAGTCCGGGCATTCCGCCCGAGGCAGCGCCTGTGGCGGCGGCGCGGGCGGCGGGGGTGCCGGTGGTGAGTGAGGTCGAAGTCGGGCTGCGACTCATGCCAGCACTGCGCACCATCGCCGTGACGGGCACCAACGGCAAGACAACCACGACGGCACTCATTGGACACCTGCTGCGCGCGCTCGGACACGACGCGGTGGACGCCGGCAACATCGGCGTGCCGGTGTGCGATCTGGTGCGTCGGGCGCCGCAGCCGAGCTGGAGTGCGCTCGAGCTCTCGTCGTTCCAACTGCACGACACACCGGGACTGCGGCCGGACGTCGGAGTCCTGACCACGCTCAGCGCCGATCACCTCGATCGGTATCCAAGTGTCCCTGCGTACTACGGCGACAAGGCGCGCATGTTCGCCAACGCCGAGGCGCACTCGCGGTGGGTCGTGTCCGCCGACTCGGCGGACATCGCCGCCATGATGCACGAGGTTGCCGGTACGATCACGCGATTTTCGCTGCAGCGCGAGGATGTGGCGGGCACGTACGATCGCACGTCCGGCCAACTGCTGCTCGATGGCACGCCGTTCATGGCTCGCGCTGAGGTACCGCTGCTCGGTGATCACAATGTCGCAAACGTGCTGGCGGCCGCACTGGCAGTCGTGCGCGCCGATACGGCGCACGAAACAGCGGAGGCCCGCGCGACGATGGCCGAGGCGGTGCGTCGATTCATCGCGCTCCCGCACCGTCTGCAGCCGGTTGCCACGCGCGACGGGGTGCTCTACATCGACGACTCCAAGGCGACGAACGTGGACAGCACGTTGGTCGCGTTGCAGGGGATGACGCAGCCGACGGTGGTGCTCATCGGGGGGCGCCACAAGGGTGAACCGTACACTGCGCTCGCCGAACCGCTCGCGCGGTGCGCACGCGCTGTACTCTGTTATGGCGAAGCGGGGGAGTTGGCCGCGTCGCAGTTGCAGGCCGCGCTGGGCGCCCGCGTGTCGGTGCAATGGATGCGCGATGCGGGTTTCGACGCGGTCGTCGCGCGGGCGGCATCGCTGGCGCAGTCTGGCGATGCGGTCCTGCTCTCGCCGGCCTGTTCGAGCTATGACATGTTTGCCAACTACATCGAGCGGGGACGCCGCTTCGCCGCACTGGCGCGGGGGGAGACATGACCGTCGGAGTCTTTGGCGATCTGGGCACACCGAGCTACGCGCCCGGGGCGAGCGGCCGCGACGTCGAGCGCGACGCGGTCCCGGACCCACGCACACGGGGCGCGCGCGACCGTTGGCGCATGACGCCGGAAGCGCGTGCGCTCACAGTGGTGAGCGGCGTGCTCGCGCTGATCGGGCTCGTCGTGCTGTTCAGTGCCAGCGCGATCACGGCCATGAACGAGGACAAGCCACCGTACGCCTACTTCCTGAAGCAGGCGCAGGGGCTGCTGGTTGGCGTTGTTGCGTTCGCCGTCACCGCCAAGCTCGATGCCGAGCGCTGGCAGCGATGGGCCTGGTGGATCATGGGCGGCAGTCTGCTGATGATGCTCGCCACGGTGCTGCCGTTTCCTCCGTTCAACACGATCATTGCGCCGGAGCGAAACGGGTCGCACCGTTTCCTGCTCGGTGGCTCGCTGCAACCGGCCGAGTTCGCCAAGCTGGCGGTGATCGTGTGGACGCCCATGATGCTCGTACGCAAGGCAGCCGTCCTGCGACGTCTTGGCAAGGGACTCGGACCCTTTCTCGTCGTGATCGGGCTGTTGTCGTTGTTCGCGATGATGCAGCCGGACCTCTCGATGGCCATGACCTTCTGCGTACTCATGGCCGTCATTCTGTTCGCCGGTGGCGCGCGCACGGCGCACTTCGTGTTCCTCGGATTGCTCGCGATTCCGTTGCTGGTGCAGAAGGTGCAGGACACGCCCTACCTCAAGCGACGTGTGGACAGCTGGCTCGCCGGCGAAGCAAAGACCGAAAAGCCCGCGTCGAGTGTCGCCGATCAGCAGAACCAGTCGCTGGTGGCCATCGGCAGCGGGCAGCTGCTGGGGGTCGGGTTTGGCGAAGGCCAGCAGCAGCGCGGGTGGGTGCCGCTTGCTTACAACGACTTCATCGCCAGCGTGGTGGGTGAGGAGTTCGGCTTTGTCGGCATTGTCTCGCTGATCGTCGCCTTTGCGGCGTACGGATGGCTCGGCTTCCGCATCTCGCGGCAAGCGCGCACGCCCTATCTGTCGCTGGTGGCGCTTGGCCTCACGTACATCACGGTGCTGACGGCGTTCGTGCATCTTGGGGTGGCCATGGATCTGTTGCCCAACACCGGGCTGACGCTTCCGTTCATCTCCTTCGGTCGCTCCAACCTGGTGCTCACGATGCTGATGACCGGCATTCTCGTGAACATCGGCAGCACCCGCGAGCGCACGTACGGTGTCGATGCGACTGATCCGTTCGTGGCGAGCCCCGCGTGATCACGCGACCGTCGTGATGCTCGCCTCGCGCGACTGAGTGCCATGCGCGTCTTCTTCTCGGGAGGCGGTACTGGTGGGCACCTCTATCCCGGGCTCGCCATCGCGCGCGCGCTCGTGCGGCGCGCACCGCAGGTCGTGCCGCACTTCATCGGTGCGCAGCGAGGCATCGAGCGCGAGGTGCTCCCCACCACCGAGTTCGCGCACACGCTCCTCGACCTGCATCCGCTCTATCGCGCCGCCCCGTGGCGCAACTGGCAGACGCTGGCCGGTGGCGTGCGCGCGTGGCGCGCGATCGGTCGTCTCGCTGCCGGTGCACCACCAGCGGCTGTGATCGGCACCGGGGGCTACGCCGCCGGCGCGGCGCTCGCGTGGGGGCGAGTACACGGTGTGCCGCTGGTGCTGCACGAGTGTGACAGCTTTCCCGGCAAGGTCACGCGCTGGTTCGCACCGCGTGCCTCGCTGCTCTCGCTCGGTTTCCCCGAAGCGACGCGCGCGGTGGCCACCGGACCGCAGACGCGCGTGGTGCCATCGGGGAATCCGATTGCGCCGCCCGAGTCGCGTGATCGCGACGCGGCGCGTGCGCGCTGGGGAATCGCGACGAACGCGCTCGTCCTGCTGATCGTGGGAGGCAGCCAGGGCTCGGCGGCACTCAACGACGCGGTCGCCGCGTGGGTCCGGGCGGGGCTACCCGATGGCGTGCAGCTCATCTGGGCCACGGGCCGTGCGCATCACGCGCGCTTCGCGTCGCTCGCCGGTCCGGACGTACGCGTCGAGCCGTATCTGGCGCCCATCGCGGAGGCGTACGCGGCGGCCGATCTCGCGCTCACACGCGCGGGCGCCATGACGATCGCCGAGCTGTGCGCGTGGGGCATCCCCTCCGTGTTGGTCCCGCTGCCCACGGCGGCGCAGGATCATCAGACGCACAACGCGCGCACCTTGGCGTCGGCTGGGGCGTGTGTCCATCTTCCGCAATCCGAGCTTGGCTCGGACGCGCTGACGGCGCTGATCGGGGCGCTGCAGCGCGATCCGACGCGTCGCGACGCCATGGCGGTGGCCGCGCGCTCACGCGGGCGACCGAACGCCGCCGCCGAGATCGCCGACCTGATCGCCACTCACGTTCTGAAGCTCCCCTGATGCCACTGCTCGATCCCACCGATACACGACCTGTGCATTTCGTCGGCATCGCCGGCGCGGGGATGAGCGGGCTCGCGGATCTGCTGTCGCGTCGTGGCGCGGTCGTGCAGGGCACCGACGCCAACCCCGATGGGGCGCCGGATCTGATCGCCCGCGGCATTCGCGTCAGCGCGCACGATGCGCGACTGGTCGAGGGCGTTCGTGCGGTGGTGTACTCGTCGGCGGTGCCCGCCGCGCATCCGGAGCTCGTCGCGGCGCGTGCGCTCGGTGTGCCCGTGATTCGTCGCGCCGAAGCGCTCGGCGAAGCGGTGCGTGGAGGCACATTGGTGGCGATCGCCGGCACGCATGGCAAGACCACCACAACCGTGATGACGACCGAGGCGCTCGCGGCGGCGGGACTTGCACCCACCGGGATCGCGGGGGGACGCGTCGGCGCGTGGGGCAGTAACCTGCACGCCGGCGACAACACCGTGTTCGTGGTGGAAGCCGACGAATACGATCGCTCGTTCCTTGCGCTCACGCCGACCGTTGCAGTTGTCCTCAATGTCGAAGCCGATCATCTCGACATCTACGACGATCTGGCCGACATCACGCGCACCTTCTCGCAGTTCCTGCAACCGGCGCGGGCGGTGGTGTTGTGCGAAGATGACGCCGGTGCTGCCACCCTGCCGCAGGATGCGACGCGCGAAGTCGTGCGCTATGCGCTCGACCTGCCGGGTTCGCGCACGGTGCGCAATGCTCGGCTCGTTGCGCGCGACATCGTGGCGGCCGACGGCGGCTCGCGCGCCGTCGTCTCGTTTGATGGTCGCGAGACGGGAGACCTCGTGTTGCGTGTACCCGGGCTGCACAACGTGCGCAACGCACTCGCGGCGCTGGCGGCGGGGCTCATGGTGGGCGCGCGCCTGTCGGACATGCTGCCCGGTCTGGCGCGCTTCACCGGTGTCGAGCGGCGTTTTCAGCGACTCGGCGAGCACGCGGGCGTGCTCGTGGTCGACGACTACGCGCATCATCCTACCGAGCTGCAGGCCACGATCGCGGCCGCGCGCGCCGCCTATCCCGAGCGGCGCCTCGTGGTCGCGTTTCAACCGCATCTGTTCTCGCGCACACGCGATTTCGCAACCGAGTTCGGCGAGGCGCTGGCTCAGGCCGACCTCGTTGCCTTGTGCGACATCTATCCGGCGCGTGAGCTGCCCATGCCCGGCGTGACGAGCGCGCTGATTGCGCAGGCCATGCACGCGTGCGGGCGTCCCCCGGTGTGGGAGGGGCCCCAGTCGTCGTGTGCGGAGGCGCTCGCGACGCATGTGCGCGCTGGCGATCTCGTGCTTACGGTCGGGGCGGGTGACATCACGCGCGTTGGACCGCAGCTGTTGACGCACCTCGCGGCACGCGCATGACGGCCTCAACCACTCCCACCGCGGAGCGTGTCGAGCCGACGTGGCGCCGATGGCTGCGCCGTGGTGCGCTCGGTGGTGGGGCGCTCGCCGCACTCACGGCCGTCTGGTGGGGTCCGCTTCTGCTCGCGTCGCTGGCGTTCTTCCATGTGCGCCGTGTCGAGATCGAAGGGCTGCGCTATACACAGCCCGATGCGCTCATGCGCGAGCTCGCCATCGACACGATGGCGTCGGTGTGGGATGCGTTCGACTCGCTGGAAGCACACGCGCGTGCGCACCCGATGATCATCGATGCACGCGCGCGACGACGCTTGCCCAACACCGTGATTCTCGAGGTGCTGGAGCGGACGCCCATCGCCCTGGTCGCCGAAGGGCAGGGACTCGTGGCGGTCGATGCGTTTGGCGAGCGGCTCCCGCTCGATCCGGCCGGGAGCCCCATCGACGTCCCCATCGTCGGGCGTCGCGATTCGGCGCTGCTCGGTCTCCTGGACCGGATCCGCGAGGGGGCACCCTCCCTCTGGCTCCGTCTCTCCGAGGCAACACTCGAGCGGGACGGGACCGCCCGGCTGGAACTGCACGGCGTCACCGTGCGGGCGCGGACCGACGTGACCGTAGCCCGTCTCGGGGACATATTTCCGGTCGAAGCGGACCTCGCACGCCGGCGCCTCCGCGCCGCCGAGTTGGATGTGCGATTCCGAGACCAGGTGATTGCCCGACTCCCATGACGACCGATCCCATCCTCGCCGCGCTCGACATCGGCACCGCTCACACCACGGCCCTCGTCGCGTCAGTCGGCGGCGACCTGCCGCGCGCGCCGATGTTGCGAGTGCTTGGTGTGGGACAGGCGCGCACCCAGGGGCTGCGACGCGGTGTCGTCTCCGACATCGAAGAAGCGACGCGCTCCATTCGCAAGGCGATGGATGAAGCGCAGAAGCTCGCCGGCGTGACGGCCGAGTCCCTCTACGTCGGCATTGCCGGCGAACATGTGCGCGCGATGTGCAGCACGGGCGTCGTGGCCATCAGCGGTGACGAGATCGAACGCGCCGATGTCGAGCGCGTGAACGAAGTCGCGCGCGCCCTCGCGATTCCGCAGGATCGCGAACTGCTGCACGCGATTCCGCAGGAGTATCGCGTTGATGCCACGCAGGGCATTCGTGATCCCGTCGGCATGGTGGCGACGCGTCTCGAAACGGAGATGTATCTCGTCACCATCGGCAGTGCGCCGGCGATGAACCTGCGACGCAGTGTGGAGCGTGCCGGCTACAAGGTGCGCGAGCTCGTGCTCGAACCCATCGCGAGCGCGCTGTCGGTGCTCAATGAGGAAGAGAAGGAGCTGGGCGTCGCGCTCATCGAGCTCGGGGCCGGCACCACCGACGTCGCGATCTTCCACGAGGGGAAGATCCGCCACATCGGCTCACTGCCGTACGGTGGGCACAACGTCACGGGCGATCTCGTGCACGGGCTCGGGGTGACGCAGCACGATGCCGAGCAGCTCAAGGAGGCGTACGGCTGCGCGTACGAAGGGTTGCTTGGCGGCGAGGAGCAGTTCATCGCCGTGCCGGCCACCGCGACGCAGGGGGAACGGCATCTGTCGCGCGAGTTGATGGCGCACATCATCCACCAGCGGATGGACGAGATCTTCGATCTCATCGCGCGCGAGATCGAGACGGCGGGGTATCGAGGCAAGCTGAACGCGGGCGTCGTGCTCACCGGCGGCGGTGCCTCGCTCGAAGGCGTCGCGGATCTGGCCGCCGAGGTGCTCGGCATGAGTGCGCGTGTCGGGCTGCCGGCGGGTCGTCTGTCGGGGCTGCGCGAACTGGTCGATGAGCCGCGGTTCACGACGGTGACGGGGCTCGCGCTGTACGGGGCGCATCGAGTGGCGCTGGGTGGGGTGGTGGTGCGTCGGGCGGGGCTGTCGGGTGGCAGCGTGGACAAGCTGGCGCGGCGCGTGAAGGAGTGGTTGCAGGACTTCTTCTGATCGGTCGCCGTGCGCGGAATCACATCGCTGTTTGGCCGTGTGCGTGATGTGGACAACCGCTCTTGACAGGCATCGTACGTTGGGTCGCTGTCGTGAATGAAAAAGGCCGTGGTGCCCGTCGCGTGATGCGACGTGCGCACGTATATTCCGACCGCACAACCAGACCCGCCCGAGGCCGTCGCGACGTTGAGTGTCGCAGCGTGCCCGTTGACTCACCCTAGTGTGTCGATTGCCCCGATGGAGCTACCCCGCATGCCGTTCGAGTTGGAGGAGAGCGCGTCGCAGAACGCCCGGATGAAGGTGATCGGCGTCGGCGGCGGTGGTGGGAATGCGGTCAATCGCATGATCGAGGAGCACCTCGAAGGCGTCGAGTTCGTGTCGGTGAACACCGACGCGCAGGCGCTGCTGCACAGCAAGGCCGACGTCAAGATCCAGATCGGCAAGAAGCTCACGCGTGGTCTCGGTGCCGGCGCGCGCCCTGATATCGGGCGGCAGGCGATCGAGGAGAGCAAGGACGAAATGTCGCGCGTCGTGCAGCATGCCGACCTCGTCTTCGTGACGTGCGGCATGGGTGGCGGTACCGGCACCGGCGCGGCGCCCGTGATCTGCCAGCTTGCGCGCGACGCGGGCGCGCTCACGGTGGGAATCGTGACGCGTCCGTTCCTCTTCGAAGGCCGCAAGCGCATGCGGCAGGCCGAAGAAGGCATTGCGGAAATGCGCAAGCACGTCGACACGATGATCGTCGTGCCGAACGAGCGACTGCTCGCCGTCGTGGGCAAGGGCATTCCGTTCCACGAGGCGCTCAAGAAGGCCGACGAAGTGCTGCTGCACGCCACGCAGGGCATCTCGGTCCTCATCAGCGAGACGGGCCTGGTGAACGTCGACTTCGCCGACGTGCGCACGGTCATGCAGAACGGTGGTTCGGCGCTCATGGGCACGGGTATCGGTCGCGGCGAGAGCCGGGCGACGGAAGCCGCGCAGCAGGCCATTGCCTCGCCGCTGCTCGACAACGTGTCGATTTCGGGCGCGACCGGCGTGCTCGTCAACATCACCGGCGGTGAAGACCTCACGCTCGGTGAGGTGCATCAGATCAACGAGATCGTGCACGACGCCGTGGGCGATGAGGCCGAAATCATCTTCGGTGCCGTGCACGAGCCGGCCATGCAGGGCGAGATCCGGGTGACGGTCATCGCCACGGGCTTCGATCGCATCCTGCAGGGCGGACTTGGGTCCACCGGCATGGGAGCGAGCTTCGGGGCGGCGCCGCAGGCGCCGAGCGCACCGGTCGGCCGTCCTGGCGCCGTCCTGCCGTTCCCCGCGCCGCGTGATCGCGGCGCACTCCCTTCGCCGTCCGCACCGGCGAGACCATCGCCCGCGCCCGTTCGTCCCCTCCGCGATGGGGCGACCCCACCGGCGCGGCCGATCCGCCCGAACGTTTCGGGCCCGGCGAACGTTGAGTTGGACGACATGGAAATCCCGACCTTCATTCGGAGACAGATGGATTGAGCCGCGCGCTGTCCAAGGTGCTGATCGTGGGAGGCCTGCTGGCCGCCGCGATCGGTGCCCTCGCGATCGGGCGCCCGGTTCCCCAGCGCGCCGCCGGAGAACGCCTCGTCGCCGAGGCGGTCGCGGCGCCGCGCCTTGTCGTTCGGACAGACACCATCCACGCGGGCGAACCGCTCGCGGCCGTGCTCAATCGGCACGGTCTCGCTCCCGACGAGGCGACGCGGGCACTTGGCGGCCTGACGCTGCTCGACCCGCGGCGTGTACGTGCGGGCACGCAGGTCACCGCCGTCGTCGATTCGCAGGGTGGGGTGCAGCATGTGACGTTCCAGCTCGCCATCGACCGCATCGTCCGTCTGGTGCGTCGTGGTGAGCAGTGGGTCGAGACCGAAGAGCGCCTGCCGTGGACGACGGACACCGTCGCCGTGGCGGGCGTTGTCACGTCCACCCTGACCGACGCGGTCACCCGCGCCGCCGGCGCCTTCCCGGCCCCCGCGCGCACCGGCGTCGCCTACGCGATTGCTGATGTGCTCGAGTACCGCGTGGACATGAGTCGCGACCTCCACGTCGGCGACTCGATCATCGCGCTCGTCGAGCGCGAGTCGACGCCCAAGGGGCACGTCCGCGCCGGTCGCGTGCTGGCCACTCGCGCCGTGCTCGGGTCGGCGCGCTACGAGGCCATTCGTTTCGAAGACGAGGACGGACGGGCTCAGTACTACGACGCCGATGGCAAGAGCATGAAGGCCGCCTTCCTGCGCACGCCACTCGAGTTCTCGCGTATCTCGAGCGTGTTCGGTGGCCGGCGCCATCCCATCCTCAAGACGTGGCGCCAGCACACCGGCGTCGACTATGCGGCGTCCTCGGGGACGCCGGTGCGCGCAATCGGTGATGGCACGGTGATCTTCGCCGGGTGGAAGGGCGGCTACGGTCGCACGGTCGAAATCCGCCATCGCAATGGCATGGTGACGCGCTACGCGCACCTGAGCGCGTTCGGCAGCGGCATCAAGAGCGGCGCACGGGTGCAGATCGCCAGCACCATCGGGCGCGTCGGCTCGACCGGCATGGCGACGGGACCGCATCTGCATTTCGAAACGCTCATCGGCGGCGTCCATCGCGATCCGCGCGAGGCCCTCAAGAATGTCGCCGGCGAGGCGCTCCCCGCCGCACAGCGGCAGGCCTTCGCGCTGCGCCGTCGCGCCCTCATGGGTGATCTCGATACGCGAGTGCTGGCGTTGCAGTCGCCGGCGGGACAGACGGCGCCGGCTGATCGGCCGCGCCCGGTCGAGGTGCGCGCCGCCGGCGCGACCAACTGATCCGTCACGTGCGTGCCCGGTCCGGCCACGGCGCCGGCGTCCGGCGCACGCGGCGGACGGCGCGGCCCCGACATAGCGCGACATGACGGCCTGGCTGCTCGCCGCTGCGCTCGCGTCCCTCGGCGCCTGGCTCGCGTACGGACCGTTCGGCAGGCGCGGACTCTCCCGCACCGTGGCCACACCGCGCGTCGCCTGGGCGCTCGGTCTGCTCCGCGGGCTCGCCTATCTGCTGCTCTTCGCGCTGCTGCTCGGCGCTCCCTTCGGACGAACCACGCCGCCGGCGCCGCTCGTGGTGCTCGACGTGTCCGCCAGTTGGGCGCGCGCCGCGACCGACGCTTGGTGGCAGGCAGCGCGTGATTCGGCCCGTGGCCTCGCCGCCGATAGCGTGCTCCTCGCCGGCGATTCGGCACGTGCGGTAACCCCCGAGGAGCTGCCGGAGGCGCCCGCCGATACGCGTTCAACCATCGCCGCCGCGCTCGAGCGCGCGCAAACCATGGCGCGCCCCGTGGTGCTCATCACCGATGGCGAGCTCGACGATGCCGACGCGTGGCGGCAAGCGCCTCCCGGCTCTCGTCGAGTCACGCTCACGCGTCCCGCGGCCGTTGACGTCGGGATCGCGTCGCTCGACGCGCCAGCCGTCGTGACGGGCGGCGACACGATCGAGGTCATCGTCGGAGTCGCCGCGGGGACTCGCGCAAGCGAGGCCGGCACACTGCGGCTGACCATCGATGGAGTGAACGCGGCGCAGCTTGCCCTCGCGCCGCTCGACGCCGGGACCACGCGACAGGTGGCGGTGCGTGTGCCGGTGGCTCGCGGCAACCGACGCGTGGAACTCGCGGCGATGCTCGACATCGCGGCCGATGTCGAATCGCGCAACGATACGCTGCGTCGGATGCTCGACATCAACGACCGACCACGCGCCGTGTTCGTGTCCACCGCGCCGGATCTCGACGTGCGCGAAGTGTTGCGTATCCTGCGCGGGACGCTCGCCGTCCCGACGCGCGCGTACCTTCGCGTCGCGCCTGGCATCTGGCGTGAAGAAGGCACGCTCGCGCCCATCGCCGAAGCCGAGGTCCTGAAGCGCGCGAGCGCGGCTGGACTGCTGGTGCTGCACGGCGATACCACGTGGAGCGGCGTTGTGGCGAGCCGTCGTGGGCCACTGGTGGCGTGGGCATCCGCGCCACCGACGGGCGCGGCGCGCGCGGGGGTCGTCAGTGCACCGGAGGAGTGGTTCGTCGCCGGCGCGCTTCCGTCACCTCTCGCCTCGGTTCTCTCCGCCTTGCCCTTCGACTCGTTGCCGCCCCTTGCGGTGCGCAATGGCGTCACCGGCGGCGTGCCGCTGCTCGAAGCGCGACGCGGTCGCCAAGGGGCCGCGCAGCCCATCGCGATGCTGCAGGGCGACGGGGCCCGACGGCAGGTGCGCGTCAGCGGTTCCGGATTCGCCGCCTGGGTGCAACGCGGTGGGACCTCCGCCGATGCGTTTTCGGCGTTGTGGGGCGCTATCTTCGATTGGGCGGCTGCGGCGGAGGGCGCCGTGGGCGGTGTGCGTCCGGCGTATGAACCGGTGCGCGCCGGAGAGCCCATCCGATGGCTGCGCGGCACCGAGGACACCATTGTTTCGGTGCAGCTCGAATCGCTCGATCGTCCCTCGCCGGTGAACACGGTCGTGTTGTCGTTCAGCGGCGCGCGCGAGACAGCGGAGTCGGCACCATTGGCCGAAGGACGCTATCGAGTGCGCATCGGTGAGACCACGAGCACACTGGTGGTCAACCCTTCGCGCGAGTGGGTGCCGCAGGTGCCGGGCGCTCCCTCGCGTGTTGACAGCGGGGCATCGCCCGCGGTGCCAACGCGCGCGGCGAACGGGCCGTGGCGTCCGCTCCGAGACGCGGCGTGGCCGTTCATCGCCGCGTTGCTGCTGCTGTGTGCAGAGTGGCTGGCGCGACGCGCGGCAGGACTGCGCTGACGCGACGCCCTCTGCGGATTCATTCTCCCCGAACTTCTCATGGCTCGTCTTTTCAAGCGCGACGGCGATACTCCGAAGCGATCGTTGTGGCAGCGCGTCAAGGATCTCGCGCGCACCGATTTCCGCGTGCTCTTCAGCGGCGGTGTCGATCAGGGTTCACTCGAGAGTCTCGAGACGTTGCTCCTCGAGGCCGACTTTGGCGTGCCCACCACGGTTCGCCTCGTCGAGGAGATCGAGCGTCGTGCCAAGCGCGGTGAAGTCCGCACCGAAGACGAGTTCAAGCGCGCCTTGCGCGATGGCATCGCTGACGTGCTGCGCAGCGGGAACAGTGATCCCACCTTGCACAGCGCGCCGACGGCGCCCACGGTCGTGCTCGTCATCGGTGTGAATGGCGCGGGCAAGACGACCTTCATCGGCAAGCTGGCGACGCGCCTCAAGGGCGAGGGCCGCCGCGTGCTCGTCGGTGCCGGTGACACCTTTCGCGCGGGTGCCATCGATCAGCTGCGTGTGTGGGCTGAGCGTGCGGGCGTGGAGTTCGTTGGCGGCAAGCCCGGCGCCGATCCGGCCGCCGTTGCATTCGATGCGATCGACGCGGCGGTCAATCGTGGATGTGATGTCGCGATCATCGATACGGCTGGTCGGCTGCACACCAGCAACGATCTCATGACCGAGCTGCAGAAGGTGCACCGCGTGGTTGGCAAGCGACTTGCCGGCGCGCCGCACGAGGTGTTGCTGGTCCTCGACGGCACCATCGGGCAGAACGCCCTGTCGCAGGCTAAGACCTTCAGTGCGGCGGTGCCAGTCACCGGACTCGTCGTCACGAAGCTCGACGGTACCGCCAAGGGTGGTGTGGTCGTGGCTGTGCATGAGGCGCTCGACATTCCGGTCAAGTTCGTTGGCATCGGGGAAAAGGCCGGCGATCTGCTGGCGTTCGATGCGGAGCAGTACGCCACGGAGATCGTGACGTCGTGATCGTCGGAGCGGGGCGCGCGAGGCGGGCGCGCACGTCGCGGTGAGCGACGACGGCGCAGAACGTCGCCGTCGTCGGACGGGGCCGCCGCCGCGCATCACGCTCGACACGCCCGTCACGTACCTCAAGGGTGTCGGACCGGCGCGTGGGGAGGCGCTCGCGCGCCTGGGTATTCGGGTCGCGGGCGATCTGCTGCGTCACGTGCCACATCGCTACGAGGACGCCACCACGGTCACGCCGATCGCGAAGGCGGCCATTGGCGCCGATGTCACCGTTCTGGGTGAAGTCATCGCCACGGGCGTCCTGCCCACCCGCAAGGGGCTGCGTGTCTTTCAGGCGGTGATCAAGGACGCGAGTGGGCTGCTCGAACTCGCCTGGCCGGGCCAGCCTTTTCTCGAGCGCACGATTCACAAGGGGGATTGGCTGCTGTGCACGGGCGAAGTGCGCTTTCAGCATGGCCGACGTGTGCAGCCGCGCGAGTTCGTCAATCTCGGGCCGGGTGACGCCGCCTCGCTCGAAGGGCGCGTGCTCGCGGTGTATCCCGCGACCGAGGGGGTGAGTGTGCGCTGGCTGCGCACGCTCATCACGCAGCACCTCTCGGCGCTGTTGCCGCTCGTCAAGGAACCGCTGCCGGCACCGCTGCTCGCCGATGCGGGCGTGCCGCCGCTTCCGGACGCGTTGCGGCGCGTGCACGCGCCCTCGTCGGTTGCCGATGCACAGCGTGGGCGCGCGCGATTGGCGTGGGAGGAGCTGTTCTGCGTGCAGCTACTGCAACGTCGCGCCAACGAGCTCGCGCGTGAGGCGCGCCACGGGACGCCGTTCGAGAATCGGCGCCAGCTCACCACACAACTTCGTGACGCACTCCCGTTCACGCTCACGGGTGCGCAGAAACGCGTGATCCGGGAAATCGTGGCCGACCTCGGGAGCACGCGACGCATGCATCGCTTGCTGCAGGGTGACGTCGGCAGTGGCAAGACGATCGTGGCGCTGTTCAGTGCGTTGCTCGTGATGGAGAACGCGCATCAGGTCGCGCTCATGGCGCCCACGGAACTGCTCGCCGAACAGCACGCGCGCACCGCCGAACGCCTGCTGGCGCCGCTCGGCGTTTCCCCCGTGCTGCTGACCGGACGCCTCGGTGCGCGCGAGCGACGCGCGGCGCTCACGCGGCTGGCGTCGGTCGAGCCCGTGCTGGCCATCGGCACGCACGCCTTGTTTCAGGCCGACGTGTCGTTCGCGCGACTCGGGCTCGTGATCATCGACGAACAGCATCGCTTCGGCGTCGAACAGCGCGCCGCGCTTGGCGCGAAGGGGGCGGACGGCGGCGCTCCCGATGTGCTGCTCATGTCGGCCACGCCGATCCCGCGCTCACTCGCGCTCACGGTATACGGCGATCTCGACATCTCCACGCTCGACGAACGCCCCCCGGGCCGCGAACCGGTCACCACGGTGCATCGTACCGAGGCGGCGCGGTCACGCGTGCTCACGTTCCTCGAGTCGGAGCTCGCGAAGGGACGCCAGGCATACATCGTGTATCCCGTCATCGAAGCGAGCGAGAAGACCGATCTGCGCGATGCGACCAGCGCGTACGAGGCGCTGATGGCCGGTCCGCTGGCGGGGCGCCGCGTCGCGTTGCTGCACGGACGCCTGCCGGCTGACGAGCGTGATGCCGTCATGCGGTCCTTTCGTGATGGTGCGATCGACGTGCTCGTGGCCACCACCGTCATTGAAGTCGGCATCGATGTGCCCAACGCCACCGTCATGATCATCGAGCATCCCGAACGCTTCGGGCTTTCGCAGCTGCACCAGCTGCGTGGCCGCGTCGGGCGTGGCGGTGGTCAGTCGTACTGCATCCTGCTGGGCGACGTGGGGCAGGAGGCGGCCGCGCGACTGCAGGTCGTCGTCGAGAGTGAAGACGGCTTCGCCATTGCGCGGGCCGATCTGCAGCTACGCGGCATGGGTGATCTGTTCGGCAAGGCACAGTCGGGGGTGCCCACGTTTCGCATCGCCGATCCGGTGCGTGATGAGGCACTCAACGAACACGCGCGCGAGGCCGCCGAGCGGATCCTCGCGCGCGATCCTGAACTGCGCCTCCCGGAGCACGCGGCCTTGCGGCAGCTGCTCACGGTGGGCTATCAGCGGGCGCTCGAGCTGTTTCAGGTCGGGTGAAGGGCTCAGCGTGCCCGTACGCTGCACCCGGGAAATCCCACCCGCGCGAGGATCTGCTCCAGCGGGCAGAAGTTCGTGAAGCTCGACTGAATCAGGTTGAATCCGACGAACGCGGTGAAGGCGTACCACCACGGGTTCACCCACGTGCCCAGCGCGACCGACAGGAGAATGAAGACGCCGGCAAATCGGCGGATGATACCATCAGCGCACATCGATTCGGCTCCGTGCAAGAGTAGACAGATCATACGAAGGATTCGACGGGAAGGACCGCCACGTGCAGCGACTCTCCCGCGGGAAGCGCTGCGCCGGTAGCGCGGAGGGCCGTGCGCAAGGGGGCAACGAGCTCGTCGTCAACGACCGACACGAGCATCGTGCCAATGCCGGGGAACGCACGGGTGCCCTCGATCCGACCGTGCGCGCCAGCGCCCGTCACGTCGTGCAGCACCGAGTATCCCGGCACCTCGTGCACCTCAAGCACCGACGAGATCCGCTGCGGGTGCTCGCCGCTGTACATCAGCAACATCAGCTTCGACATCAGAGACAACCTCCTCGCGGCGGCGCAGCTCCCAGTAGAGGAGCGGCACCACCACCATGGTGAGCAACGTGGCCACGATCGCGCCGCCAATGAGCGCAACCGCGAGGCCCTGGAAGATCGGATCGAGCACCATCACCAACCCGCCGATCACGACGGCAGCCGCCGTGAGCGCGATCGGCCGGAATCGCACCGCACCAGCCTCCAGTACCGCCTGCACCAGCGAGGTGCCGCGCTCCTCGGCCAGCTGGATGAAATCCACCAGCAGAATCGAGTTGCGCACAATGATGCCGGCGAGCGCGATCATGCCGATCATCGATGTCGCCGTGAAGAACGCACCCGTCATCGCGTGCGCCGGCAGAATGCCCACCATGGTGAGTGGAATCGGCGCCATGATCACGAGGGGAATCGTGAATGACTGGAACCAGGCCACCACCAGCACGTAGATGAGCACCAGCACGATGGCAAAGGCGATACCGAGATCGCGGAACACTTCGATCGTCACCTGCCACTCGCCGTCCCACTTGATGGCGGTTTGATCGAGGCGATCGGGCTGCACCGCGTTGTATCGACTGATTGTCGCCCCGTTCACGTGCAGCGTGTCGAGCACGGCGTTGAGCGCGAGAATCGCGTACACGGGCGCCTCCACCTCGCCAGCGACATCACCCGTCACATAGATCACGGGCCGCAGGTTCTTGCGATGATGCGACGTCGCACGTGTCGTCGAATCCACCGTCACGAAGCGGCCGAGTGGCGCCGGCCCCGTGGCGGTCGTGACGGGCAGGGCCAGCAGGCGCTGCACGCTGGAACGATCCGCCACATCGAGCCGAGGCACGACGAGCACCGGCTCGCGCGACGTACCCGATTGCAGGGCGCCCATCGGCATGCCGCTCACTGCCATCGCCACGGTCTGTGTCAGCAACGGCACATCGGCACCTGCCCGCGCGGCGGCCGCGCGGTCGACGCGCAGCGCCAGCTGGGCGGCGGGCGCCTCCACCGTCCAGTCCACATCGACGACGCCGGCCGTCGCCTCGAACGCGGCCTTCACCTTGCGCGCTGCCTCGAGGCGCGTCGTGTCATCGTCGGCGTAGATCTCGGCCACGAGCGTCGACAGTACCGGCGGGCCCGGCGGAATCTCGGCCACCTTCGCACTCGCACCGAACGAGCGGGCAATGCTGTCCACCATTGGACGGACCGCAACGGCGATGTCGTGACTCTGCCGCGACCGATCATGCTTGGGCGCCAGGTTCACCTGGATATCCGACACGTTCGCCCCACGACGCAGGAAGTAGTGACGCACCAGTCCGTTGAAGTTGAACGGCGCCGACGTCCCCGCGTACACCTGCGTGCTCACCACCTCCGGGACGGCACGCAGTTCCCGCGCGATCGCCTCGGTGGCCGCCAGCGTCGTTTCGAGCGTGGTCGTCTCCGGGAAATCGAGCACCACCTGAAACTCCGACTTGTTGTCGAACGGCAGCATCTTCACCTGCACGACGCGGATCACCATCAGCGCCATCGACGCCGCCAGCAAGCCGAGCGTGCCGACGTAGAAGAGCCGACGCGTGCCCGGCCGCTGAATGAGTGGCATCATCAGCCCCTTGTAGAACTTGCCGAAGCCGGACGCGAGCACGGCCTCGCCGCCCTCCGCGTGCGCGTGTGCCGCCGCGTTGTCGTGCGTCTGCCCCTTGAGCAGGCGATAGCCCAGCCACGGCGTCACGATGAAGGCCACACCGAGCGATGCCAGCATCGCGACCGACGCACCCACCGGAATGGGGCGCATGTACGGCCCCATCAGCCCCGACACGAACATCATCGGCAGGATCGCGGCGATCACGGTGAAGGTGGCGAGAATGGTCGGGTTGCCCACTTCGTCCACCGCTTCGACGGCCGCCACGTCGGCTGATCGATTCCGCATCGCGACGTGACGCGCGATGTTCTCGACGACCACGATGGCGTCGTCGACGAGAATGCCGATCGAGAAAATGAGCGCAAAGAGGGTGATGCGATTGAGCGTGTAGCCCATCAGGTAGTACACGAACAGCGTCAGTGCGAGCGTGACGGGCACGGCCACGAGCACCACCACCGCTTCACGCCACCCCAGGAACCACCACACGAGCAGCGTGACCGAGAGCGTCGCGATGCCGAGGTGCAGAATGAGCTCGGACGCCTTTTCGGCGGCCGTTTCGCCGTAGTCCCGGGTGATATCCACGCGCATGCCTTCCGGCACCACGCGGCCACGCGATTGCTCGATGCGCTGCACGGCGGCGTGCGCCACGGTCGTGGCGTTGGCGCCGGGGCGCTTCGCGACCGCAATGGTGACGGCCGAACGGGACAGCGTGTCATTCTTCATCGCGGTAGTCACGTACTGCGTCGGCTCCGCGAAGCCATCATCGATGCGGGCCACATCGCGCAATGCGATCGCCCGACCGTTGCGCACCGCCACGATCACATCGCCCACGTCGCTCGCGCTGCGGAACGGTGACGTGACATCGATGCGCACCGCCTCGTTGCCGGTGGCAAACTCACCGGCCTGCAGTCGCGCGTTGGCGCCCATCAGCGCCCGCGCGATTTCACCGGGGGTCACGCCGGTCGCGGCGAGCCGCGCGGGTTCGATGCGCACCGAGACCTGTCGCGGTTCACCGCCCACGAGGAACACCTGTGCGACATCCGGCACGGTTCGCAGCTCCTCGGCCATGTGCGCCGCGACCTGTCGCACCACCCCCGGCTCCGCATTGGCATCGGAAATGGTCAGCGCGAGAATCGGCACATCATCGATCGCGTGCGGCTTGACCATGGCGGGGGGCGCGCCCACCGGCCAACGGTCCATCTGCGCGGCGACCTTCGCGTGAATCTTCGCGACGCTCTCCGTCTGATCGGCGCCGACGGCGAAGCGCGCCGTCACGAGACCACCACCGTCGCCTGCCATCGAATACACATACTCGACGCCCGGCACTTCCCAGATGGCCTGCTCCAGCGGCTTGATCACCTGCTGCTGCACTTCCGACGATGATGCGCCTGGCAAGCCCGCGAAGACGTCGATCATGGGCACAGAAATCTGCGGCTCTTCCTCGCGAGGCGTGGCGATGAGCCCGATGGTGCCCACAAACAGCGACGCCATTGTCACGAGCGGTGTCAACTTGCTGTGCAGGAAGGCCTTCGCGACACGACCCGCAATGCCGGTCGAGGGTCCGGAGGTCGCGCTCATGTGCGGGCCTCCGTCTCGGACGCCACCAGGAGGGTATCGCCGGCCTGCACACCGCTCAGCACTTCCACCAGGGCACCGCGCGACCGACCGAGCCGCACCCAGCGGCGTTCCGCACCGCCGTTCGCGGTGCGCACGAGCACACCCGTGAGATCCCCTTCGCGCGTGATCGCGTCGCTCGGTACGAGCCGAAGTGCGCGCGGCGCGCCCGGCAGCAGCACGGTTGCCGACCCACCGGTCGGATAGCGACCGTCCGGATTCCGCACCAGCACGTTCACCGTGTACAACCCGCCACTCGGCGCGGCGACAACACCTTCGATGGTCCCGAGGGCTTCGACGCCTTCGATGACGAGTGAGACGTCGCGTCCGCGTGCAATCGACTGCGCCACGCTCGGCGGCACCATCGCGCTCACGCGCAGCGATGTGGACTGCTGCACGGTGACGAGCGGCATGCCCGGCGCTGCAAAAGCGCCGGGATCAACCAGTCGCTGCGTGACCACGCCGGAAAACGGCGCGCGCAATGCGCCGTACGCGCGCACCGCCCCGGCTTCGGCGACACCGCCTTGGGCCGCCGCCACCATGGCCTTCGCCCGCGCGAGTCCGGCCTCGGCCGCGTCGAGTTGCGCCTTGGGCGCTGCGCTGTCGGCGAAGAGTGCGCGCATGCGTGCTGTCTGCACTTCGGCGTCGGCGAGCATCGCCTGAGCGCTCTGCAGGTTGCCTTCGGCTTGCGCCGACTTGGCGTCGATGTCGCGCACGTCGAGCGTCACCAGCAACTGTCCTTCGCGCACCACGTCGCCTTCGCGCACATGCACGTCGGTGACGGCGGCCATGAGTTTCGTCGAGATCGTCGACGTCAGCAGAGGCGCGGCCGTACCGACGGCCTCGGTGACATCGGGCAGGACGCTGTCGATGACGGCAACGGCGCGCAGCCCGTCGGCCGAGGCGAGCGAGCGGGTGGGCGCGGGCGCATCATCGCTCGCGCCGCCGCACGCTGCGAATGTCAGGGCGCTGGCGGACAGCACGACAGCGACGCGCAAGAACTGTGGGGCAGGGAAGCGAGTCATTGGTCGAGAGCGAGCAGAGGGGTCAGATCAAGGCCGAGCGCAATGCGTTCAGCGGCAATGGCGACGAGCGCGTCGTGGCGCGCGGCCACGGAGGCAAGGTCAGCCGCCGTGCGAGCGGCCGACGCATCGAGCAGTTCGGTGATGGCCGCGAGGCCACCGTCGTAGCGCCGTTGGACCAGGCGCAGTGCTTCGCGTGCCTGCTCCAGCGAGCGATCGGCAATGCGCATCCGTTCGAGCGCGACCTGCCGTGCCACGCGTGTCTGCGTGATTTCCAGTTCGGCCATGGCGCGTGCGCCATCGGCCTGTGAGGCGGCGACACGCGCGTTGGCGGCGGCGCGCTGCCGATCGGCGAGATCGCCGCCACCGCGGAAGAGCTGCCACGAGGCCATGATGCCCACCGTCCAGTACGGCGAACCGCCGAATGGTTGGTTCACCGTGGCGTAGTCGTTGCGCAGCATGGCCCCGACGGTGGGGAGCCACGCGCTGTTCACCCGCTGCACGTCGGCGCGTGCCGCGCGCGCGCCGAGTCGTGCGGCCTGTACATCGGCGCGCTCCTCGACGGCACCGCCGTGCGGCCAGCCATCGGCGACGAGGGCACGAATCGCCTCGGCGCTCGGCAGCGCGGTCGGGAGCACCGCCGTGGTATCGGCGGGTGCGCCCATCTGCACGGCCACACCGAGACGCGCAACCATCGCGTCACCGGCGGCACGGGCGCGTTGCGCCTCGAGTTCGCCGACCCGCACTTGCGCCAGCAGCACGTCCGAGCGAACAACGACGCCGTTGCGTTCGAGCGTGCCTGCCTGCGCGACATGGGCGCGTCCGGCCCCGAGCGCGGAGTCGAGGGCGGCCACGCTGGCGGTGGCCACGATCGCGCCGAAGTAGGCCCGCGTGGCGTCGAGCCGACTGCGGGCGACGGTGTGATCGGCGATGGCGTCGGCCGCGTCCGCCGCGAGTCCGGCCGCGCGACGCCCGAGCATGGCCTGCGGGGCGAAGATCGGCTGTTCAACGATCAGCGCACCGGTGGTGAGCGAGAGCGCATCGGGGCGGTTCAGGCGGGCGGGATCGAAATCGGCCTGCGTGACGACGCGCTGCCGCAGCTTGGCGCCGAAGACGCCGATGGGATCGGTGGTGCGGGCCGAGCCGACCTCAACGCGCACGCCGGGGAGGATCCCTTGCAGCGTGGCGGTGCGATCCGCCTGGGCGGCGTGCGCCTGGGCGCGTGCGGCACGAGGAGCGAAGCCGTCGCTGTCGACGGCGCGGAGGACGTCAGCGAGTCGCAGGGCGGGGCGTGGCGCCTGCGCGGGCAGGGGCGCGCCGAGCGCCGCGAGGGGTCCCAGCAGGAGGACGGCGCGCAGGGCTCGCGTGGGGCCCGGGCGCGTCCAACGGAAGAGAGTATGTTTGATCATGCAATCAACTAAACAGCCGAATAGTCGGATGTCAAGCGCGGCCCCCCGCTGGCCGCCCGGAGCGACCGGTGGTGCTGCCCCGCCCGGATCGACGGCCCCCCCTTGGGCGGCGGCGCCCGGCCGCCGATACTCCATGCTGTGCGGCGATGTCCTGCCGCGTCCTTCTCGCCCGCCGTGACCCAGTCGCCCGTCTCTTCCCGTACCTCGCGCATCCTGCCGGTCGTCGTACTCACGGCGCTCGGCTGTCTGCTGCTCGCCACACTCGTCGACCGGTGGCACGACCGCACGCTCGATGCGCGCGAGCGCGATGCCGTGCGCGCGACCGCCAGCGAACTCGCGCGCGCCGTTGAGCGGGAGCTGTCGCAGCGTGTCCTGCTGCTCGCCGGCTTGCGCGCCTTCGCCGAAACGCAGCAGGGCAACCGCGCGGCCCTCGAGGCCCAGTTCCCCGGATTCGCGGCGGGACTGCTCGTCGGTGTGGACGGCGTACGCGCGCTGCAGATCGTTCACGAAGGACGCATCACGGCCACCTGGCCGCTGGCCGGGAACGAAGCCGTGCTGGGATACAACTTGTACGCGCACCCCGTACCCGAAGTGGCCGACGGCGTCCGACGTGCCGTGACCAGCGGGCAGCTGGTCATCACCGGACCCGTCGAAATTCTGCAGGGCGGCAGCGGCCTGCTCGTGCGCCTGCCCGTGGGAGGACCACCAGGGCGTTACCCGGAGCTCGTCAACATCATTCTGGACGTGCCCGCGCTGCTGCAGGACGCCGGTATCGGCGTCGCGCAGACAGCATCGAGCATTCAGTTGCTCGATGCGAGCGGACGACGCATCGCCGGTGCCACCCGTGCCCTCGAGTCCCCGGAACGGGCCGTCGTGCGCACGGGCGATGGCGCGTGGACGCTCGCGATTGTCCCGCCTGCCGGCTGGGGGGCCACCTTCGCGCGCGAGCGACGGCTCGTCCGCATTGCGCAGCTTCTCATCAGTCTGCTACTCGTCGGCATGGCCGGTCTGCTGTTCGATCGCCAGGCGCGTCTGCAACGCGCCGTCGCCGATCGCACCCGGGCGCTGCGCGACACCAACGACGAACTCGCGCGTGAGGTGACGGAGCGACGGGCTGCCGAGTCCGCGCTCGCGACACGCGCTGCCGAACTGCGTGTGGCGCTGGGCACGGGGCAGATGGGCATTTGGGCGTGGGATGTCTCAACCGGGGAAATCGCCTGGAGCGAGGGCACGTCCGCGCTCTTCGGTCGGCGTCCGCCGCCCGCGACGTACGACGCACTGCTCGGTATGCTCGACGACGATGATCGGGCGAGTCTGCATGACGCCGTGCGCGCCACGCTCGAGCACGATGCGGTCTTTCGTGGGCAGTATCGACTGCAGACTGCCGGCGAGCGCGATCGCTGGCTCTACGCGACGGCGGAAGTGCAGCGCGCCGACGACGGCACACCGCGGCGACTGCTCGGCGTCGTCATGGACGTCACGGCCCGCGTCGAACTCGAGCGGCAGCTGCGTCAGGCGCAGAAGATGGAGGCCGTTGGCACCCTCGCCGGTGGCATTGCGCATGACTTCAACAATCTGCTCACGGCCATTCTCGGTTTCGCACGACTGGCCGATGACTCGCTGGCCGCACCCACTGCGGTGCCGGTCGCCGAGGTGCGCGCCGATCTCGGCGAGCTCGTGCGCGCCGCCGAGCGCGCGTCGCTCCTGACGGGGCAGCTGCTCGCGTTCAGCCGACAGCAGGTCGTGCGTCCCACGATGCTCGATGTCAACGTGGTCGTCGCCGACCTGCAGGCGCTGCTCGCTCGCCTGGTCGATGAACGCATCGCCTTGCGGCTCGACCTCGCGGACGCGCCGCTCGCCGTGCGCGCGGACGCGGGACAGCTGTCGCAGGTGCTGCTCAATCTCGTCGTCAACGCGCGCGACGCCATCGCCGGTCATGGGCACATTACGGTCGCGACGCGCGAACTCACCGACGATGCGGCGGTCGCGGCCATCGAAGGGGCGAACGGAGCGGTCGTCGAGATCAGTGTGCGTGACGACGGCGTGGGCATGAGCGACGAGGTCCGCGAACGCATGTTCGAACCGTTCTTCACGACGAAGGCGCTGGGGAAGGGGACGGGGCTCGGCTTGTCGACCGTCTACGGCATCATCACGCAAGCCGGCGGCACGATCGTCGTCGAGTCCGCGCCGGGGGCGGGGACGTGCGTGCGCGTGCGGCTGCCGGCCGTCGCGGCGGCGGGGACGCGACGCACGCCAGCGCGGAGTACCGAGGCGGTGCGCGGTGGCGCCGAACGGATTCTCGTGGTCGAGGACGAGCCTGGCGTGCGGCGCCTCGTGGCCGAAATCCTCCAGCGGGCAGGCTACGCGGTGGACCAGGCGGAGCACGGCCGCGAGGCGCTGGCGCTGCTCGAGGCGGACACGCACCGCGCTCCGGGGACCGCGCCCATCGCCCTCGTGCTCTCGGACGTCGTCATGCCCGAGCTCGGCGGACTCGAACTTGCCACCCAGCTGCGGCGCGACCGACCGTCGCTCCCGGTCCTGCTCATGTCGGGCTATCCGGCTGGCCCCGTCACCGTCGACGCACCGCTGCTGACCAAGCCCTTCGCGCCCGAGGAGCTGCTGCGCCACGTGCGCGCCTTGCTCGACGCGTCGCTCGTCGTCGCTCCGTTGCCTCTGCACTCGGAGCGGCCCTAGCTTTCACGGCTCCCTCTGAACCCTTGCCGTCGAGAACGCCGTGACCCCTCCGTTTGCCCGCATCGCCGACCTGCACGCCCACGTGGGCTCCCTCGTCACCGTTCGCGGCTGGGTCACGCACGTGCGATCGAGCGGCAAGGTCGCCTTTGTCGTCATGCGCGACGGCACCGGCCAGTTGCAGGGCGTGCTCGTGAAGTCGCAGGTGCCGGCCGAGACCTGGGAGCGCTTCGGCACCCTCACGCTCGAAACGTCGATCGCGCTCACCGGCGAGGTGCGCGCCGAGCCTCGCGCGCCGGGTGGACATGAACTGGGCGTCACGCTGCTCGAGATCGTGGGCGCGAGTCCGCTCGACTATCCGATCCAGCCCAAGGAGCACGGCGTCGACTTCCTGCTCGATCATCGCACCTTCTGGCTGCGCACACCGCGGCAGGTCGCGCTCATGCGCGTGCGTCACGAGCTGGAGCAGGCGATTCACGACTTCTTCTACGCGCGCGACTTCGTGCGCTGCGACACGCCCATCCTCACGGCAGCGATCGGTGAGCGCGCCGGTCTCTTCGGCACGGAGTACTTCGACGAAGGCACCGCCTATCTCGCGCAGACCGGACAGCTCTACGGCGAAGCACTGGCGGCGGCGCTCGGGCGCATCTACACGTTCGGCCCGACGTTCCGCGCCGAAAAGAGCAAGACGCGTCGTCACCTCACCGAGTTCTGGATGATCGAACCCGAGATGGCGTGGTACGATCAGGACGACAACATGGATCTGCAGGAAGCGTTCGTGCGGTATCTCGTCGAACGCGTCCTCGAGCGTCGACAGGAAGAGCTCAAGGTGCTGGAACGCGACACGAGCAAGCTCGACTGCGTCTCGCAGCCGTTCGTGCGACTCGATTACGGCGAAGCCGTCTCGCTGGCGCAGTCGAAGGGGAGCGACATCACGTGGGGCGATGACCTGGGCGCGCCCGACGAGGCGATCATCGTGGACACGTACGAGCGGCCCGTCTTCGTCGTGAACTACCCGAAGGAAGCCAAGGCGTTCTACATGAAGGAGAATCCGGCCGATCCGCGCACGGTGCGGTGCGCCGACCTGCTCGCGCCCGAAGGACGCGGAGAAATCATCGGTGGCTCGCAGCGCGAGGACGATTACGACAAGCTGCTCGCCCGTCTCACGCACGAAGGACTGCCCGTCGAGGCCTACGATTGGTATCTCGATCTCCGCAAGTACGGCACGTTCGTGCACAGCGGCTTCGGCCTCGGTCTCGAGCGCACGATCGCGTGGATCTGCGGCATCGAGCACATTCGCGAGTGCATTCCGTTCCCGCGCCTCATGGGACGACTGCGTCCCTGAGCCGCGCGTGCCGCTGTCAGGTCTCGTGCGTGCGCGCGCGCTCCTCGGTCTTCACCGCGTTCCACAGCGCCTCCTGCTCGTCGAGCGACAGCGCGCGGAACGTCTGACCGCGCGCGTCCGCCAGCGTCTCCATGGCACGCACGCGACGGACGAACTTCTGGTTCGCGCCGTCGAGTGCGAGGCCGGCGTGCACGCCCGTCTTGCGACACAGGTTCACGACGGCAAAGAGCAGATCACCCAGCTCGGCCTCGAGCGCGGGCGACGGCGCGCCGTCACTGACCTCGCCGATGTGCACCGTCACTTCCTCGATCTCCTCGCGCACCTTCGCGAGCGGTCCCTGCGCGTCCGGCCAGTCGAAGCCAAGGCCGGCCGCTCGGTCCTGCAGGCGATGCGCGCGGTGCAGCGCCGGCAGCCCCGAGGCGAGCCCGTCGTCGATGTGGCGCCGCGTGTTGGCCTTCATCGACTCCCAGTCGCGCTTCACGCCATCGCCGTACAGGTGCGGGTGCCGCGCGCGCATCTTTGCCACGAGTGCGCCGGCAACATCGTGCGCGTCGAACGCCCCACGCTCCTCCGCGACAACGGCGTGAAAGAGCACCTGCAGCAGCAGGTCGCCGAGTTCGTCGCGCAGCGTCGGATCGTCACCCTCGGCAATCGCGTCGTCCACCTCGGCCGCCTCTTCCACGAGGTACGGCCGCAACGATTGATGCGTCTGCGCCGCGTCCCACTCGCAGCGCGCGCGCAGATCACGCATCAGCGCGAGCGCATCGTCCAGCGAGCGTCGCGCGTCGCCCATGGTGGCGTGCAATGAGTCGGGGTGCCGAGCATTCTCCATGCTGCGTCCTCGCATTCGATCCGGAGCGATCGCCGATGTCGCGGCGTGACCGCGACGCGGTCGCCTCGCCGCCGAGGCACATCGGCGCATGACGCGCGCAATATACGACCCATCGAGCGGCGGGGGTTCGCCGAACGACACCGATTCGCTGCGCGCCTGGTGCACGATCGATCTCGAGGCGGTGCGCCAGAATGTCGTCGCGCTGCACACGCGCTCCGGCGTGCCGGTGGTGCCGATGGTCAAGGCCGACGCGTACGGCCTGGGTGCGCCGGCAATCGCCCACGCGATCACATCGCTCGGTGAGGCGGTCTGGGCGCTCGGCGTGGCCACACCCGCCGAAGCCACCGCGCTCCGCACCGCTGGCATCGAGGCGCGATTGTTGTGCACGTCGCCCGTGCTCGCCAACGAGTTGCCCGAGCTCGCGGCGGCACGCTGTCGGCCCGCACTGCATCGGGCCGAGGACATCGTGCGCTGGCAGCAGCTCGCACCGTCGGTGCCCTGGCATCTCGCCATTGACACGGGGATGCAGCGGGCCGGCGTGTCATGGCGAGCGGCGTCGACGCTGCGCGCCCTCGTGGCGTCGCACCCGCCTGAGGGCGTCTTCACGCACTTTCATTCGGCCGAGCGACCCGATGGTTCGCGCGAGCGTCAGGAGGCGCTGTTCCGCGACGTGCTCGCGCAGCTCGGGGTGCGCACGGGCACGCTGCGGCACGCCGACAACTCCTGGGGCGTCCTCGCGCGCGAGGGAACGCCGTGGGATCTGGTGCGTCCCGGCTTCGCCCTCTACGCGGGCCCCGCGGCCGATCCCGCCTTGCATCCCGTGCTGCACGTGCACGCCCGGATCGTCGATCTGCGTGATGTCGAGGCGGGTGACACGGTGAGCTACGGGGCCACGTGGACGGCGACGCGTGCGTCGCGTGTGGCCACCATCGGCCTGGGCTACGGGGATGGGCTGCGACGCGCGCTCGGTGGACGGGCGTTGCTGCATCTCCACGGCCAGGCGGTGCCAATCATCGGCCACATCACCATGGACCTCACCATGCTCGACGTGACCGAGGTCCCCTGCGCGCTCGGCGACGTCGTGACCGTGCTGGGCGACGATGGGCACGGCGGGGCGGTGACCCTGTCGGCGCTGGCGGCGGCCGGCGAGCTGTCGCCCTACGAACTGCTCACGGGCTGGCGCTTGCGGCTCCCTCGCGTGTATCGACCCTGACATGACCTCCACGACTTCCTCGCGACGCGCCCTGCTGCTCGTACTCGACGGCGTTGGCTGCGGCCCCGCGCCCGACACAGCCGCCTACGGCGACCTCGGCAGCGACACGCTCGGCAACGTCGCGCGGCAGGTCGGCGGCCTCGCGCTGCCGAACCTCGCGCGGCTCGGCCTTGGCAACGTTGGCGCGATTCCCGGTGTCTCTCCCACGGCCGCACCGGAGGCCGCGTGGGGCGTCGCCCTCCCGAAATCGGCCGGCAAGGACTCCACCACCGGGCACTGGGAGCTCGCCGGCGTGCACCTCGCCACCCCCTTTCCGACCTACCCCAGCGGGTTTCCACCCGAGGTGATCGGGCCGTTCGTGGCGGCGACGGGTCGTGGCGTGCTCGCCAACTGCGCCGCCAGCGGAACGGCGGTGATCGCGGACTTTGCCGAGGCGCAGCGGGAGACGGGGCACTGGATTGTGTACACGTCGGCCGATTCGGTCTTTCAGATCGCGGCGCACGAGGCCTGGATTCCCCTCGAGGAGCTGTACCGCGCCTGCGAGATCGCGCGCGCGCAGTTGGTCGCGCCGCACGACGTGTCCCGCGTGATTGCCCGCCCGTTCGTCGGGGAGACGGGGGCATGGCGGCGCACGGCGAATCGGCGTGACTACGCCGTGCCGGCGCCGGCCACCACGCTGCTCGATGCCCTCGCCGAGGCCGGAGTACCGCGCCACGGTGTGGGCAAGGTCGACGACCTCTTCGCCGGCCGGAACCTGGCGTCGGTGCACACGAGCGACAACGCCGAGGGGGTCCGACGGATTCACGAGTGGCTCGCTGGCCCGACGCGTGGGTTCTGCTTCGCCAATCTGGTAGATTTCGATACGATGTTCGGTCATCGCAACGATGTGACCGGATTCGCGGCCGCCCTCGAGGCGTTCGATGCAGCCCTCCCCGGGCTGCTGACTGCCCTTCGGGAGGACGACCTGCTCATCATCACCGCCGACCACGGCAACGATCCCACCACGCCCTCCACCGATCACGCGCGTGAGCGCGTGCCCGTGCTGGTCGCGGGACCGCGTGTGCGGCCAACGGCGCTTGGTGTTCGCGCGACGTTCGCAGACCTCGGCGCCTCGTGCGCCGAGTGGCTCGGATTGACGTGGCGCGGAGGCGGTACCTCGATGCTGGCCACCTGCGGGCTCGCCTGATGTCCGCGCTTCCTCCGCACCTCGAGACGGCCGTACGCCGTGCGCGCGACGCGCAGGCGAACGCCTACGCCCCGTATTCGCGCTTTCGCGTCGGGGCAGTGCTGGAGTGTGCCGACGGCACGCTCATTCCCGGCTGCAATGTCGAGAACGCCAGCTATCCGGCGGGTCTCTGCGCCGAGCGCGGTGCCCTGGCGGCAGCGGTCAGCGCGGGCCATCGCACATTCGTTCGGGTCGTCATCGTCACCGACGCCGAGACGGCGACGCCACCCTGCGGCATGTGTCGTCAGGCGCTCGTCGAATTCAATCCTGCGCTCGAGGTGGTCAGCATCGCCGCCGACGAGCGTCTCGCCATCTGGTCGCTCAGCGATCTGCTGCCTTTTCCCTTCACGCCGGCCTCGCTCACGAATGACTGAGCGTCTTGTTTGTCCGTCCCGCCCACCGGCCGATTGGCGCGGTTGGGTTCGCCGCGCCGTCTGCGCGCCGCTCTTGCTGGCGAGCGCAGTCGCAACCTCGGCGTGTACCGAAGAACTCGAAGGGGGCGCCGGGTGTCCGCTCCTCTGTCCCACCGCCCAGGCGCCGTTCCGTGACACGGTGATCGACGCGGTCAGCTTCGACACGACGCTCGGACCCTTCCCGGTGCTCGGCGTCTCGGCGGCGGCGCTGCTCGCGACGCGTGGTGACTCGCTTGAGACCAACGTGATCGTTCGCTTCGATCAGCTGCCCGACACGTACGCGCCCAACGGCGGCGCGGTGACGGAACTGATCACGACGGTCGACTCCACGTATCTTCGCTTCTTCGTCGACTCGCTCAGCACGCGATCAACCGGCGCGTTCACGATCGAAGTCTTCGATGTGGACACCACGGAATCCGATTCCGTGGCAGCCGTGGTGCAGTCGCTCTTCCGAGCCGATCGCAAGGTGGGACAACTGCAGTTCGCGTCGGCGACGCGTGTGGACTCGTTGCGTATCCCGATTGCCCGGCAGTTGCTGCAGTCGCGCATCGCTGCGCGTGGTCGGGTGCGTCTCGGGGTGCGGATCGCACCAGGCGGCAATGCGCAGCTGCGCCTCGGTGCGCTTGTCGCGGGACAGCCGGTGCCCCGACTCACCTTCGACCCGTCGTCGGATACCACCTACCGTCCGCTCGACATCATTCCGAGCACGGTGCTCGCGGGGGCCGAGCGCGATGACGTGCTGCGGCTCTCGTATACGGTCTACACACTCGCCGCGCGCGGCCGACTCCCGCGGCCGGCCGGCGCACTGCGGGTGGGCGGCTTCCCTGGCGATCGAGCCTATCTTCGCGTGAACCTGCCGCCGCTGATTGCCGACTCGAGTACCATCGTGCGCGCCGAACTGCTGCTCACGCAGCTGCCGTCGGGCGGCGTGGATCGTGGCGACACCGTGGGGGTGCAACCGCTCGTCGGCATCGCGCGCGCGGGCATCACCGATCCGTACTTCAGCACCGCACTGGCGGTCGATGGTCGTCTCGCCGGCGTCGATTCGCTCGCGCTCGTACCGCGCGACAGCGGTCAGCGCATCTTCAACGTCGTGAATCTCGTGCGTGGTTGGCGGTCGCTGCAGAGCGATGTCCCACGGTTCATCGCGTTGCGCATCGGCAACGAAGGCTCGCAGGGGGCGAGCATTCTCTTTCATGATCGGTCGGCGGCCCCGTCGCTGCGTCCGCGTCTGCGCATCACCTACCTGCCGCGCACGGAGATCACGCTGCCATGACCCACGCGCCACTTCGTCATCGTGCGCGCGCGGTGTCGCGCCTCGTCGCGGTCGCGACGGTCGGTCTGATCGGCCTCACCACCACCGCACGCGCGCAAGGTACGCTGAGCACGCAAGGCTTCGGCTATCCGCCGGGCGGATTGTCGGCACGCGCCCTCGGCACGGCCGGTGCGACGGGTGAGTTCGATCTGCTGTCCGCGCTCAACCCGGCCGCCATCACCGAAATCGGAAGCGGTGTCGTCACGGTGCAGGGGCAGCCGGAGTTCCGCACCGTTCGCGTGGGCGACGTCTCTGAACGCTCACGCGTGCAGCGGTTGCCGCTCGTCGGGGCTGGCCTGCGCGTGGGCCGGGTCGGGGTGATGATCACGGCGTCGACGCTCCTCGATCGGTCCTTTGCCACGCAGTCGGTGGGCAGCGCACTGGTGGACGGGCGACCCGTGCCCACCGTCGATGACTACGAGTCCCGCGGCGCGCTCACGGAGCTGCGACTCGGCGCGGGGTGGCAGTGGAAGTCGCTCCGTCTGGGCGCGGCGGCTGTCGCCGTGTCAGGCGACAACACCGTCGTGCGCGCCCGCACGTTCCCCGATTCGCTGCGGTTCGGCGCCGTCCTCGACACGGCCTCGATCGGCTTTCAGGGCCTGGGGGCGGCGCTCGGCGTGAACTGGCGCGTGAAGGGTGGGTTGCTCCTTGGCGCCAGCCTGCGCGTCGGCGGTGACCTCGAGAGCGTGCGCTCCGATTCCGTCGTGACGCGAGCGTCGGTCCCCGGACGCATCGGCGCTGGCATTCTCTACGACGGACTGAAGGGCACCATTCTGGCCGCCAAGGTGGAGCGGGTCTCGTGGAGCGCCATGAACGGACTCGGCACCGCCGCGACCACGGCGCAGGATGTCACGAACTGGTCGGCGGGCGCGGAGATCTTTGCCGGAAGTCTGCGCGCCTATCCGGTGTTGTGGCGCGTCGGCTACGCGTCGCGGCAGCTGCCCTTCCTGATCGGCACCATTCCGGTGTCGGAACGTGGCTTGCACACCGGCGTCGGTGTCCCCATTGTGGGCGAGCGTGCAGTGATCGATGTCGCGGCGCAGCGACTGCAGCGGCGCATGACGGGCGACGCCGCCCGTGAAGACGCGTGGTCGTTCACTGTGGGGCTGACCGTCCGACCGTAAGGATCCGAAGGGATGACCGAAGCGCCGATGCATGGGGAAACGGGTGGCGACCTGTCGCACGAGCTGCTGCAGGCCATTGTGAATGCCTTGCCCATCGGCGTCTTCTTCAACGACGTCGATGGGCAGTGCCGTTGGGTGAGTGAGGGGTACGCGGAGCTGGCGGGACGCGCGCGGGAGTCGTTGCTCGGCACGGGGTGGCAGTCGCTGCTGGTCAGTGACCGGAGCGCGTACACCGAGGCGCTGCACAGCGCGCTTCAGACGCAGCACGCCTTCGGACCCCTCGAAGTCGACTATCGGGCAGCGGACGGCAGCGAACGGGCCGCGAGCGTGCGCGTGCGTGCGGTCCGGGACGCGTCCGGTGCCGTGATCGGCAGCGCGGGGACCGTGGCCGATGTGACACGCTTCAAGGCGGCGCGCCTCGAGCTGGCCGCCAGCGAAGAACGGTTGCGCACGGTCCTCACCACAATCGAGGAGGGCATCGTCATGCACGATGCCTCCGGCCAGATCTGCCTCTGGAACGACGCCGCCGAACGGATTCTCGGACTGACCGGCGATCAGCTGCTGGGGCGCACCTCGCTCGATGGGGCGTGGGCCACCATCGACGCGGACGGGCGCCCGCTCGACGGACGCGATCATCCGGCCATGGTCACGCTGCGCACCGGAGCACCGGTGCGCGGCTTCATCATGGGCGTGCGTCGCGGCGATGCGCTGCGCGCGTGGATTCGCGTCACGTCGTTGCCCATCACGCTCCCCGGGCCTGATGCACGGCCGGGCGTCATCGCGTCCTTCATCGACATCACGGAGCAACGCGAGGCCGAAACGCGCACGGTTGTGCGCGAACGTCTCGGGGGCGTGGCGCATCTCGCCGGTCAGCTCGCGCACGAGTACGCGAACGCGCTGACCGTGCTGCAATCGCGGCTCGAACTGCTCGGCGCATCGCTCGCGCCGTCGGAGCGCGAACATTTCGAGGCCGCCGAGCAGGCCATCGGTCGTGCGATCGATCTCACGGGGGCGCTGCGTGCCCTGGGGGGGCGCGAAGCGGTGACCGTCGCGTCGTTGCGGGTCGCGGACCTCCTGCCGCGCCTCGCGCTGGTCGTGTCGGAACGCATGGGCGTCGCCCTGCGGTTGGCCCCGCCGTCTCCGGACACGGCAGTCGGTGGCGAATCGACGCCGCCGCTTGCGTGCGCCGTGACGGTCGATGCCGACATGCTCGAGCGGGTCGTGCTCATGCTCGTGGCCCGACACGTGGCGGCGCAGGCGGCGATGCACACGGCGCAGGGCAGCGACGCGCCCCCGCCGCGTCTCGACATTGCGCTCGAACATCGACATCTGGTCACCCCGCATGTCGAAACGCACGGTGAGGTGCCGGCGGGAGACTGGATCGTGCTCCGCTGTGCGGAGGCGCATCGCGGGTGGACCGAGGCCTCGCTCGCCCCGCTCATGCCACCCGGCGCCGGTGTCCGTGGCGCGGTGAGCGAGGTGGATCTTGATCTCCCGGTGGCCCTCGCGCGCATGCAGGCCATGGGAGGCCATCTCTCAGCCACACGGCGCGCCGACGGCGGGGTCATCATCTCGCTGTGGCTTCGTGCGCAGGTGGCGTCGGCGAACGACGCCACCGGCCGTCCCGCGCCGCACGGCGCCGCCGGCGAGACGACGGTCACACGGCGCGCGCACGCGCAGCGCACGCCGTGGATCGGGGCGGCGGCGGTGCCAGCCGATGCCGTGCCGGTGCCGACGACTCCACGGCGGTCGCTCGACGGGCTTCGCCTGTTGCTCGTGGACGACGACCCGCTCGTGCTCCGCACGGCCGAACGCCTGCTGCAGCGCGCCGGCGCGGAGGTCGTGACGGCGTCGAGCGCGGCGGAGGCGGAGGAGGCACTCGACACGCTGGCGCCGCCGATCGCCCTCATCGTCACCGACGTCGTCATGCCCGGGGTCTCGGGGCCCGCGCTCATCGCGCGCCGGCGCGCCGCCGGGGACATGCGTCCCGTGGTCTACATGTCCGGGTATACCGGCGACGCCTTCAGCGAGGCCGCGCTGCTCACCGAAGACGCGGTGCTCGTGGCCAAGCCGTTCACCACGGCCACGCTCGTCGCCGCCATTCGCGAGGCACAGGGGCAGGCGCAGGCGAGCGAGTAGCGGAGAGCGCCGGGCGACACGCATTGAAGCCGAGTCCCGGTGTCGGCTATCATTCCGGGATGTCCAGCGCCCCGCGCCCCACGGTGTACATCGAAACGTACGGCTGCCAGATGAACGTGGCCGACTCGGAACTCATGCACGGCACCTTGGCCGCGCAGGGGTACGAGGCGGTGGACGCGCCCGATGGCGCCGACGTGATCCTCGTGAACACCTGCGCCATCCGGGATCACGCCGAGCAGCGCGTCATCGGCCGGCTCGGTGAACTGCGCCGCTACATGAAGGCCGACACGATCGTCGGCGTCACCGGCTGCATGGCCCAGCGCCTTGGCCCGCGGCTGCTCGAGAAGGCCCGCCATGTGTCGCTGGTCGTCGGGCCCGACGGCTATCGCGCGCTGCCGCAGCTGCTCGACGGCGCGCGCAACGGCGAGCGCGGCATCTTCACCACGTTCGACCTCGAAGAGCATTACGAGGACGTCGTGCCGCGGCGCGCCGATCCGGTGAAGGCGTGGATCCCGGTGCAGCGCGGCTGCGACTATCGGTGCACCTACTGCATCGTGCCGCACACGCGCGGCCCCGAGCGCTCGCGCAAGCTCGACGACGTCGTGCGCGAAGTGCGACAGATCGTGGAGACCGGCACCACCGAGATCGTGCTGCTCGGGCAGACGGTCAACTCGTACAACGACGGCACGCACGACTTCGCCGATCTGCTGCGCGCAGTCGGCGCCGTCGATGGCGTCAAGCGGCTGCGCTACACGAGTCCGCACCCCAACGACTTCAGCGAACGCGTGATTGCCGCGCACGCCGAAGTGGAGGCCGTGTGCGAGCATCTGCACCTGCCCATGCAGAGCGGATCGAGCCGCGTGCTCAAGCGCATGCTGCGTCGGTACTCGCGCGAGGAGTTCCTCGCGTGTGTCGCCCGACTGCGCGCCGCGATGCCCGACCTCGTGCTCACCACCGACATCATCGTCGGCTTCCCCGGCGAGACCGACGAGGACTTCGAGGAGACGATGTCGGCCGTGGTCGAGGCCGGCTTCTCCGACGCGTTTACGTTCATCTTTTCGCCGCGCGAAGGTACGCCGGCCACGCGCCTGCCCGCCGACGAGATGATTCCGGCGGAGGTGTCGAGCGCGCGACTGCAGCGTCTCGTGCAGCTCGTGCGCGCACAGGCACGTGAACAGAATCTGGCGAGTCTCGGCAGTCGTGTGCACGTGCTCATCGAACGACTCGCGCGCGACGGCCAGCTGCTCATGGGGCGCACGCGCGATTGGAAGACGGTGCTCGTACCGGGCGACGCCTCGCTCATCAACACGTATCACACCGTCGAGCTCACCGGCACGACGGGCAGCACCTTCACCGGTGCGTTCGTGACCGACGAGAAGGCCGTGCGCCGCACACTGCCCATGGCGGGGTAGGACACACTGCGCGCGCGCATCGTCGCACGATGGTGATGCGGCGCGCGTGAATGTGGTGACACACGCCGGCGTGCCCGGTAGCACCGTGCGGTGTGCCCGCGCTCGTGCCGCTCGTCACCGGATGGCTGCTTGGCCTGCTCGCTTCGGCGCTGCGACACACGCACGCGCGCGGCGGCGACGCGTCGATGTCCGTGGCAGCGGGGCTTGTACTCTCGGCGGCCGCGATCGTCCTCGCGACGTGGTGTGCGCGCCGTGTGTGGCGCAGCTCGAACGCTCGTTCGAACGGCACGTCCACCACCATCGGCGCCGTCGTGCTGAGCTGCGCGGGCCTGCTCGTGGGCGACGCGGCGTGGCGCCACGACGCCGCGTGTCGTGCGGCCCTGCTCGTGAGCGCGGCCCCGTATCTCGTGCGGCTCGACACGCCGGCCGCACCGGGCGCGTGGGTGCGCGGCGATGCACGCCTCGCGCGTGGGCGCTCGACGTTGGTGCACACTTGTCGCGTCCCCGTCACCATCGCCGTCGAGAGCGGCACCGCGCCCGCTGGTGCGTGGGTCCACATCACCGCTCGGCTGCTCCCTGCGGCACGCGGTGTTCGTCTCGACGCTGCGGCACTCACACCGCGCGGCGCGGTTGATCGCGTCCACGCCTGGCGCGCCACGAGCGGTGCGCGCATCGATACCCTCTTCGGCGCGCGGGCACCGCTCGTGCGCGCCTTGCTCGTGGCCGATCAGACCGGCATCGACCACACCGTGCGCGATCGCTACGCCGACGCGGGACTCGTGCATCTGCTCTCCGTCTCCGGCCTGCACGTCGCCATCATCGCCACCGCGTTGCGCACACTCGGGGCGGCGCTTCGCGTGCGACGCTCCATCGGCGATGCCATCGCCGTGTTCGGGGTGGTGAGCTACGTGCTGCTGCTCGGCTGGCCCGCCCCCGCGGTGCGGGCGGCGATGATGCTCTTCACGGTCACGCTGAGCGCGCGGCTCGGTCGGCCGGTGCATTCGTGGACCGCACTCGCGCTCGGCGTCGTGTTGCCCACCGTGCAGCCCACCGTGATTGCCGATCTCGGGTGGCAGCTCTCGGCGGGCGGCATGGCGGGGCTCGTCGCCGCGCGCACGCTGCTGCGTCGCTGGCGTGCCGTGCCGCTCGTGATGCCGGCACCGCCGGTGTGCGATCGTGACGCGCCGTGGTCGGCGCGGGTGCGGTGCGCCACGGCGCGCTGGGGGCGCCGCGTTCGCCTCATCGGGCCGCGATTGCGCGGATGGCGACTCACGCTCACGCAGGAGCTGCTGGTGGGTGTCATCGCGTCACTGGTGAGTGCCCCGC
>ERZ1066123.289-NODE-289-length-39182-cov-8.718583_pt1 | contig 39182 bp, 23 predicted proteins | sample MGYA00382770_ERZ1066123 | MGnify/ENA primary metagenome ERZ1066123 (study PRJEB33369, sample SAMEA5778353) | biofilm metagenome | biome: Industrial cooling water; feature: Water cooling tower basin; material: Biofilm | place: United Arab Emirates | collected...
CTCATGTACCATGTCAGTGAAAACATGTCCCATGTCCCACATTCACTCCCCTAAACAACCCCATTAACATCCAAAAATGGTAAAAAATCAGGACATGGATGCAAAAAAAGAAAACACTGTAAAGGATCGTTTAATATCGCATAAAGGTCTATTATTCCTGGCGAATTTTTTTTGATTCAATTACACAGATTTACAAGGAGTTTTTTCCCATGGCACAGATACTCTCTCAAATTTGACTACATAGTCCTGAGTCTTTTCGATATAACGTTGCGCATGAAGAACCAGCTCATCGCCAATTGAAAGATCAGCAAAGACCGTAATTCTCTTCAACGTTTCGGCTTCGTATTCGGGAATCAGCGAAAGAATTCTTTCAACACTTGCAATGTTGCATTGTAGCTTGAGTGCAAGGTCAGCATAATCCTTGTCCATCTTTTTTGCGCGATAGGCTGAAATATATAATGGGTTTTCGAAGCAAGCATTGCCGCGTGCTAAGCCAGTAATCACTACGATGAATGGAAGGGAAATGACTAATAATGCCCCAGTCATTTCTAAGGCGAACATCAGCCAATCATGATTCATTGAGAAACGAACAGCAGAACCGACAAAAAGTCCAATTTGCAAAAGGATTAAGAAAGCGCATGCAAATATGCCCCAGGTACGCACGTTTTGCTGTCGCGCCATTTGTTCATGTACTGGCGATTGTCTTGCCTGGATATACTTTGAATGAGCAGCACGTGTTTCACTGTTCGCTTTATGCAATTTATCAAGCATGTCCTTGAATAGGTTCAGCACCTTTTGACGGTAGTTTTCGTAGTTTCCAGGTGCAATATGTGTAGGAAGACCGGAAGGTGCGACCGCATGAACAGATGAAGGTGGTAACCCGAGAATCAACTGATCTTGTCTCACGCGATCCATGACAAGAGAAACGGACATTACAAATGCTTGTGGTGATGAACGTATTATCCGTAAAATTTTTTTAAATAGGTAAATGATTTTTATGAAACGTTAAAAAAAGGGAAGTTCGTATGATTTTTATTTTTTTTTTTCAATCTTCTTAGTTGAATACAAGAATAAATGGTTGTGCATTTTTTAGAGGGGGAAAATGATAACGCCTGTTTTTTTTTACAGGTATCAGACCTTGATCTTGATCTTGAAAAAGTTACGGTTCTTTAGAATCTCCTCAAGTTGTGCTGCGTCTATGATTGAGTGGTCTTGGGATGGCTCAGTGGATTCATTAACCACGTGCGCAATATCGCTGTGAGTAGAAGCGTCCTTCCTCACAAGGTACACACAATCTTGAAGAAGTATTACGTCCCAGTGCTTCAGGGGACCAGTTAGTGCTTTTGCGTCCAGCCCCAAAGGAATGCTAAAGTGTTTAGCAATAGCAAACGCGTAGCCTGCTCTCGGCATCGGTCCTCGACTTTGGTATGTCCATATGTTTTGAATTATCTCGGCTTGTTCGCGAGTTTGAAAAGGGCCCATGATTGCAGCAATTTCAAATACATATATGCGACGGTTTTTTCTGCGTGATCGTTTATGAATCCACGAGTTTTGTTTTACTGCAGGCTGTTGATTGCTATTGGAATAAGAACCCGATCCTCCTTTGTGGTCCCTCAGCGTAACCATGTGAGAGCTCGAAAATGTAGCAGCACCAGTAATATTATTATTGTTGTTATTATTGTTGTTTGCGGCTCTCTTCGTTGCGGAAGACGCGACAGAAGTGAAAAGGTGTGCTCCTGGAACTGGAAACTGCGCACGCGACAACACAGGCGACCCGGCCAATGACACACGTCGTGCGTGATCTCGATCAATTTTCTGGTATTGATGCTGTTGGTAAGAGAGAGAAAATACATCTTCCTCATGGTTTTGATCGGAAGAGTTTTGCTGATAATCATTTTTTTCCGCACCAAACATAGTATCATTGCTGAATGAAGACCTTGAGCCAGAAGACATTACAGAGTCATCATTGATAAAGAATGGTGTGTCATGTGCCATTCCGCTTTCTGCTAAGAGCTGTTCAAGTTTTTTGTGATCCGGCACTTCGTTATTCAGGTATTGGACAATCTCAAAAGGCTTTTGCGAGACAGCAATATGCGTGCGATACTCAAGCGTCTGTTTCAGCGTCCTGCGCTTGCGCTTGCGCCGTGTTTGATCTCCGGAAACGGATTCCTGTTGTTGTTGTTGTTGTTGTTGTTGTTGTTGTTGTTGTTGCTGTTCTTGTGATTTTTGATGCATTTCACGTTGCAGCTTTTTTGCTTCAGGGTTTACCGGCCTCTTGATGGTCATAAACACGTGCCAGGGTAGATTGGGCCTTCCTGATTGCGAGTGATCTGTGTCGTTTGGCGGCGTTCCATTCGAAGAATCATAGGGGTCAGTTTGTGCAGTGATTTCTTCTCCATCGCTTCTCTTTGTTTCTCTTTGATAGGCAATGTGACCATTGACACGAGCATAGTCACTAATTTGAATAGGAGCTGTAAAGGTTACTCCACTTTGTTCGTTTTGAAATCCATTGTTCATGAAAGAGAGCGCGCTCATTCTGTGTATTGGATTGTTGGAGACTGGGCTAACAGAAGCAGGGGCAACGGAATGGGCTAGTGGTACGAGAGACTCTCCTCCAACCAAATCACTAGCGTTACTGTTATTAACATCGAAAATACTCTGTGTTGCTAGTTCGTTTTCTCCATTCTCTAAGTCATTTATGATTTCATTTTCCTCTTCTTCATCTTCTGAGGAATAATTCATCCCTTCTTCTCTCCCTCTATGTCAGATTACTCTCGATGAAAACCGAAGAAACGACAACAAAGTCTTAAGCACGAGGATTAACTTGCTTACGATTGTGTTATAGAAATACATCAAATAAGAAATTTTTATATATCTTTTGTGCTTACAAGATTAGAAAGAATGAACGGGTCAAAAGCGCTTATATGCTGAGGCTCAGCTAAAAGAGACCAATAACATTGTTCGACTAACTTGACGCATTCAACCAAGGATGCACGTTCGCAACCAGGAATATTCAAATCTGTGAGGTCGTCTTGTTGTACGCATTCTAAAAGTTTTGGGTGTGGAGGAATAAATAACAGAGTGACCATAGTCCATTCGTTTTGTTGTTGTTGTTGTTGTTGTTGTTGTTGTCGTCGCCCCTCTGAGGATAGATCGTTTTTTTCCTCTTTTGAACTTTGATGCGATTGCAATAACAGAACTGCTGATGAGGCCGTCCGTTGCCTATTGCTTTCATTATTAATCGCGCCTTTCGACGAGGGAAGCGCATGCCTGACATGCCAAGAGATTTTTCGGCTCGGCTCGGTGCTGCTGTCCCAACTCACGAGGGCTCCATAATTCACTTTGCTCTGTGCAAAACTTTTTCCTTGATGCACGCCACCTAGTACAAGAACACCTGAAGATGCTTGCGGAATAGGTAGAGCAACAACAGTAGAATTCTTTGTTGTCGTCATGTTGCCTGTGCTTCTTGTACGTTCGATATTATTCATCACAACGTGATCACTTGCTTGGAAAGGAACTAGTGAATTCGAGCTTTCTGTTGATGGATCTGCTTCACATACTGCTGTTTTTTGATCCAATAGCGACGCGCCGTTTGTGCTCAACGTAGTGCCATCATGGACTCTGACTTTCACTTTTGTCTCAAAGCCTTTCTTTAGAAGTGTTATAATTCCAATGGCCACTTTTTTGAATGGTATGACTTGTTCTTGGGTCTTTGGCGTCGCGTGCAAAAGAAACCATATTTTCAGTATGCATTCGGTTAGATAATCAATTCGTAATATTTGTTCTTGTTCAGAGACATTCTGTTTCCTCTCTGGATGATTCTCAAACAATAGTTTTCTGCATACACCACGGCATGTCGCAACCATGTTACGTTTTAACATATTCTTAGTCAGATTGTCGAATGAGGTTTCGCGCTTTCCAGGTAATGACAGTGTTGAGTTTTCTGAGTCTTCGGAACGCTCACGTTGAAAATTTGTACTTCCATCAGCTAGTGACCGAAGTTTCAAGGTTAATTGCGTGCGCCTCAGTTCCCAGTGCTTTCTGTATTCTTCTTTATCGACTGATGATTCTGCTGCAGGCGCAACTTGTTGTTGTTGTTGTTGTTGATAAGATGCCAGAAATGCTTCATGCTCCTTGTGTAGGGTTTTCAATGTCCTTGATTTTGTCAGATCTTCAATGGCTAGATCTTTCGTTTCTAGTGTCAAAGAGTCTTGTGTGTGTTTTTGTGCAGATTTTCCGCTGGAATAATCGCCAGGCAGGGTTATGTCTACTCGCTTAGCGTATGAAGGTAACTTTACAAAGTGCCCCATGAAATCGAGTGCAGATGAAGTCCCTGCGTTTAGGAGCATCGTTGCTTCTTCGTTTTTCTTACTGCGTTTACGTTGTTCGATGTTGTACGAAGAAGCGGATTTTTTGTTTTTTGCTGATACCGGCTTTCTACGTTTTTTGATCATCAGTTCTGAGGCATTGGCACCACCAGAAGAATACGATGGTGCCTGTGTTTCATCAATCCCTTCCAGTTCTTTGGTCAAACGCACGGCCAAAGCTTGCAGGTCCTCATCTGAGTCATCCACATGTTTGAACTCAGCTAGCTTAGCAGCCTTAACATCAATTGAAGCGCTCATCGGTCCAGAAGAAAGAAACACGCTGTTTTTGAGGTAATCTTTTAAGTTAGCAGGTCCTCTGGCTGCGCGTATATGTGAGTCACCAACTTCGAAGCCGTCTGTTAAATCGACTCTAGTGTTTTGATATTCCTCTTCTGAATCCTCATCGTCTTGGTAAGCTAGCTTGGGATCAACATATACTCCAGTAGCCAGCGGAGCGGTGGAGATCGCGCCCTTTTTCTTGTTTTTAATTCTTATAAATGTGTTGCGCTTCTTGGCTTCATCGCCAATGCCTTCCATATACTTGTATCCTGATGCAAGGTTTGGTTGGTACAGACGATTGGTAAGCAAGCATACGCGACCCTCTTGCTTGGGCAAATCAATGCACAGATCGCAATATTCAGGTGTACAGACGTGCCACCGTCCATGTTTCTTGCATACAAAAACATCTTCCGAAGCCTTTAGCACTATCATCTCAGGATAATAAACGAATGACTGGCCCTTGTTGAAAGATTCCAATACGCAGGGTTCGTCGCTGTTATGCAGGAATTGGCATTGTTCGACAATGGCGCCATTTCGTTTCATTTTCCAATCGAAAGCAAACTTCTGGTATTCCTGTAGGCGATCCAAAGCTTCGGATGTGTTCGTCCATAACGCCTGTTGGTGGTCGAAATTGATTTGAGTTTTGATAGTTTCGCAATGTTCTAATACAATCTTCAGCACTAGCATTTCGGCTTCTGCGCCGTATGCTTCAAAACTCGGTGCATTTTCGTTTGTTTCTTGGATAAGCCGGAGCGCACGCGTAGACAATGCACGCGTCTGTGGATCATTAGCAGAATGAACCATCGCGGTTGAAGTAGCAGGTCCATTTCTTATGGCCTCTAAAGCATGTGATTGCTTCAACAATAATTCTTTGTGACGCAGGTCCTCCTGTACAATACGAAATTCTTCCCAAAGAGCGTTTTGAGACTCGTCTTCTTTATTTTTTTGTAATTGCGAGTTTATTCGGGCAGCTTCGCGCTGCATTGATTTAGGGCGGTCTTCTTTCCCGGTCGGCACCGAGAGAGCCGATGGCGCGTGGACCTGGTACGAAAATATAAATGGTGTTAATAGTGCCACGTAAGTGTTGTACAAACAAAAAAAAAAACACCTGCTATGACTAAAAAAGGTATCTTTATTTTTTTTTAATGCTATCATGAAATTTTTTTTTTCTTCATTTCTTGAAAGGTGTTGCCGCTGGCTTAGCAGGCACTGCGCCAGGTTTGTTCTGAAGCTTCATGGCATTTGCCATCACGCTTGCAACGGAACTTTTCGAAGTTGCTACTGCCGGAGCAGCAGGGGCGCCAGGCTTCGGTAACATAGCCGCTAATCCAGCTGGAACAGCGCTTGAAGCACTAACTGCTTTGGCACTTGGAGTCGCACTCCCCAAGGTAAAAGCCCTTCCCCCAAGCCCGCTTAACGGTGATGCAGCAGGCTTTTTGACGGGCGGAGTCGTCGATACTACTGCTGCCGCAGCTCCAGCTGTCTTCGCAGTGGGCTTTGAATTATTAGGAGGCGCGACGTTTGAATGAGGATGAACCATCGGTGGCGGTGGCTTTGCAGCACTCACGGTTACAGCAGGTGCGGTAGACTTGTTGGCATTCGGCTGTTGTGTTATATTCTGAGGCTTTGGTTCAGGAACTGGTGCTTGTTTGACCGCAGGTTTGATCGGTGCTTGTGTAACAGGCTTATCCGGCGTAGTAGCAACTACCGCTGGAGTTTTTGCGGCAGGTTTGTTTTGTGCTACTCCGGGAACAGCACTATTTGGGGCTTGGGGCTTGACCGGCGTAGGTGCGACAGGTTTTAGAGCGGGAGCAGAGGGAAGTGCCTTAGTCACTTGAGCAGATGACGGTGGCTCTACGCGAGCTTTCTTCAGTGATGTAGAATCCGCAGATTCGATGGCAGAAAGCACGTTACTCGTGACAGCATCTTTCAAGTGATCAAGGCGCTCTTGTAAAAATGCCTTCATGTCATCCATGAGCAATTCGCGCATAGCTGCTATCTTAGCTTCATTAGAGTCACGTGTGTTGGTAATCTCAGTGCGAATCTCTTTTAGTTCATTAGAGATTGTGCGGCGGCTGTCGTCGATTTTGCGTTTGATCGTCTTCTCGCGGGTCACACCAGCCTCAGAAAGCGCCTCAACTTTTTCTCCAATAGGCACGATATCAGACTCTAGTGTTTGTGCGTACTTTTTCACATGCGCTTTGACAATCGGACCCATAGCCGTGACTACATCGATGAGCGAATCACGGACATAAGTTCCGAGTGCGGCGACAGAACCCGCCGAGAATGAAGCAGAACCAGCAGTGGCGTCGAAATACTCGAGGCCTTCTCCTTCATCACCATCCTTCGCGGCTACCGCTGTGGTTAGTGCGGTAGTCGTCTTAGTCATGCCCAATTTGCCAAAACAATACTGCTCCCAATTTTCCCGTTTACCTAGGACAGTTTCCATGGATGCAGGATCATTGAGATTGGTGGTTCCATTGGACACAGAAGCAACAACGTCGTTAAGTGTGTGACCACGTGTGCTTGCGCCATAAAACTCAAAAAGGTATTTGAGACGAGCAGAAGCACGTGCCGCATCCTTTTGTGGTTGAGGTATATCATCTGTGAGTTTATCTGGAGCCGGGTCCCATTTTTTGCGGTTCTCTGTTGATGCCATGTCAACCAAGTGCTTGCAAAGAGCATTGAGCGCTTTCGGAAAAATGGGCATCGTGAATGCGCTGACGGATGCCACTCCATCGCTACCATTGCTGCCATTATTATGGCTAGCAATTGAAGGGCTGTCTGTGGAGGCGTGATTCGCGTGACGTTCATAGGTCTTGTTAAGAAGTTCCACGGCTTTGTCTTCAGCCAGAACACACTCCTCATTAAGAAGAAGCTCCGCTTCGTCTCCTGATATTTCTTCTTCATCATCATCTCCGGCTTCAGCACCACCATCCTCCGCGTCTTCTCCGTCACCATCTGCTTCATCTTGTTCTTGAGCATCTCCTGCGGCATCATCACCATCATCGTTTTCTCCTGCTCCATCGTCTTCGTCATTATCACCATCTTCGACGTTTTCCTCATCCGCATGCTCGCCTGACACGTCGTTCTTGTTTGCTTCGCCTTGTTCTTCTCCGTTCTCTTCACCTTCATCATCAGACCCGGCATTATCATTAGTTTTGCCCGATGAAGATTTCTTCTTAGAAGACTTGTTAGCGGCTGCAGCTTTCTTCTGGTTGATAAAGTCAAACAAGTGCTGCGAGAGCCAGAGTGATTCGGAATCTCCCGGCTTTCTGCCTTCAGCCGCTGATTTTCTATTCATCAAGTATGTTTCATAACTGACGGACAATTTTGCATTTTCAAGCTGCTTGGTAAGGCGAAACTTGACACCTAGGCCCCAAGCGCCCCGTTGGTCAGCAGGAGAGAGAAAGTAGAGCTTGCCTTCGTTGGTTTTATCGACTCGTTTGTCATTATCCATGAGGAAGTCACCGGAAACTGCATGGACTATGTATCCGAATTTCTTACTCTTAAAGTGCCAAAGGTCACGGAAACGAGACAACCCTTTGTACTTCTCGGCTACACTCGCTAGCGTTGAGATGTACAAGCGACGCGCGTTATCAGAGTCCTCTTCGTCAGGTGCGAGTACGCTCTCGAACGGAAAGTGCTTGTCGTCAGGGTTGTGCCAGCGATCGTGTTTTTTCATAAACGAGGCCAGATCCTTTTTGGCGGCATCCGAGAGTTCTTCTTCAACAACAGTTTCTAAAAGGGCACTAGCAACTCTCTCGTCTATATCGTCAACAGCGCTCTTCTTCTTAGCTGCTGTCGCAGTAACAACTTTTTTCTTGGGGTCTGGCTGTGTGCTTTTTCCACCACTTCCGCTAGCCTTCTTGGATGACATCTTAATTTATTCTTGTTTTTTTGGTACTTCTTTTTTTTTTCCAACGGGCGGACGTATGACCTCGGGGCTATTAGATTAATGAACAATACTAAGGCACAAGGACGCCTTTAATGAGCACTTTTGAACAAAAGCCTAGCTTGGATAACAACCCCTTTTTGGCCCGGTGACAAAAAAGGCAAGTGCTCTACACGCAACAACATGGATTATTCGCTTACAAATAAAAGAATAAAAAAAAAAGAACATTTACGCTTCTACAGAAACACGAAAACATCAAATGTTAACATTCACAATTGCCTCGATATTTTTCAATCTTCTGCCCCCTTGATTGGAGCTTTGGTTAGTAACAACAGGTGGTGCTTGGCGTCCAGCGTGTGGAGTTTGCATTGTGTATTGCTGTTGATAGAGTGTATTTTGGTACGTAGCTGCGCCAGATCCGTTAGGGGCTGCTGCAGTAACGACAGATCCTTGATAACTAGGGTTATTAGGAATATTCTGATTAGCTGCTGATCCAAGACCGACGGGTCGTCTCTGTTGCGGTTGTTGTTGCTGCATATATGGGGTAAAGTTTTGTTGCTGTTGACCATTTTCCGAACCGGGGTCTCTCATGGATGCAAGAGGGGCAGACAAAAGAGAAAGCTCTTCCTGTGTAGGCCCAAACTCTTCAGCCATCATAGCTTTTAGGTCATCGGGATCGGCATTCGCAGCTTCGGGATCAAGGGGGTTATTCAGTGCCTCTTGAATTTGAACCTGTTCATTGAGCTGCTGACGCGACTCCTCGGTAATATCGTCCACACGCTGTGCATCCATGTAGGATTGAACTTCCGTGCGGTATTTGTTTGCTTCTTGGTAAGCGGCGACATTATCGACATCAAGAGAGCTTTGTTTCACAGAAGAGATCTGAGTATCGATATTGTTAATACGTATGAGGATGTTCTGAAGTTCCTTTCCAGAGTTTTTAGAGCGTTGAAACACGATTGAGGCTTCGCGTTGTTTTCCCTGTGCGTACAACGTCTTCCATACTGTCGTCTCATTTTGAATAGTTTTCTCGAGTTCCTTTGCGCGTATTAAATAAGCTTGTTTGTTATCTTGCAGCCTCTGGATAGAAGACATCGCACGCTCTTCAACATTAGGAGGTGGTAAGGCGTTAGATGTCGATGGGCTTGCGGAAGCACTCCCATTAATTGCTGGTAACGAGTTAGCACTCCGGGCCCAAAATAGATTGAATAAAGAATCCATGTCTGAGTTTTATTCTGTTGATGCTCTTATTCTGACTCTTTTTCTTTTTTTTTTTTTGCTTCCTTTTCTTTTCGTCTGTGTTTACAACTTAAAATATGTGTATTGTCTCAAAAAGTGCTTGACATACACCAAGAGATATGAGTAGTGTTTGAGCATACATAAATTTTTTTTTCTCCATTTTATTCCTTGGTTACCACATCATACTCGGACAGGGGTCGGAAGGGTTCTTTTCTGTAGCTAAAACATACGAAAAGCGAATTCACTTTTCATGAAACACATACAAGCAAGTTGTGGAAAAAAAATAAAGAATCATCAAAAAAAAAATCAAAAAAAAAGGCTGCATATTTCTCAATTTCAAGCCCATGAGTGACGTTGTAAAGGGTATCGTGGGGAGTTTAAGAAAATCAAAACACAAACGCAATACGAGTGTCAACATTCGTGATGGTTCGCTTTTCGAGGATAGTTCGGATAAGTCATCTTTGAGTAATGCCGAAAGCGACGCTGCATCAGCAAGCGGGAAAGATGCTTCCGATGATAGCGAAAAAACTAGAAAGGATAAGAAAGAAAAGAAAGAACGAGAGAAAAAAGAAAGGAAGGCTAAGGAGAAGAAAGAAAAGGAGGAGAAGAAACTCAAGAAAGCTGCCCTTCAACTGAAAGGCAGTTCTGCGGATAGAGACTCTATCACAACGAATGGTATTGATTCTAGCCTCGTGTCACCCAAATCCCTACCTTCTTCTACTAGTGAAGCGCACGCTTCGGCAACGCTGCGTGATTATTCCTCTTCCCCTTCGATAGCAACACCAAAACTAGACCTAAGCACTATCACTGGTAACGACAATCAAAGACCTGGCTCTCCTAATGCTTCTATCACAAACTCGCCGCCTAGAATTACTTCTCCTCCTTCATCTTCTACTAGTTCAAGCAAGCGAGCAGATGGTTCACAGGGATTGATACGCCAGTTGTCTAATAGAATCCTAAAGAGATCCGAAAGTGCTAGAGGAAGTAAGCTTGTCGATGGTACCACAGCCGCAGAAATAGCAGCTATGCAAGCGGCGGCAGCAAACTTGGAAACAAAAAAAGCTCCTGTCGCTAGAAGAGGGAGTATTGCAGATCTTAATGAGAGATGCACTAATGGAGAGGATGTCAAGAAATACATTGAACAAACAAAGCCGATGTTCTCTTTATCTTCCCAATCACAGGCAAACACCCAACAAGATACTTCGACGGTACAACCATCACCACCAGTAGCAGCAGCGACAACAACGACTCCGCGTAGCGCTAAGCTTCCCCCCATCACGCCGCGCATGAAGAGCGTACAAGAACAACAAAAACAAAGTTTAATTGCGCAAAATACGGGCATCAAGTCTAGCACGGTTACGACAGCAGAACCCCCCGTGGTTGATAGAGACATGAGAAAGTATTCTTCTCCAGTGGGTGACACGCCTTACGGTCAGGCGTCCCATACACTGCCACCACCCAGCAACCCCAAACCTTCAACGCCGGAACATAATTACCTATTCAAAATCATACTGATCGGAAACTCTGGAGTCGGAAAGACATGCATTTTGAAGCGCCTCGTGGATAATACCTTCAAAAACGAGCCTACAACCATTGGATTGGAATGTTCAACAAAAATAATCGATATCCAAAAGGGCGGTTGGACAGTAGCTATCAAATTGCAGATATTTGATACAGCAGGACAAGAGAAATATGGAGGCATTATCAACTCTTACTATCGCGGCTGTGCTGGCGTAATAGTTGTGTATGACATGACGATAGAAAAGACCTTCTACGATATGGATGCATGGCTCTCTTGTGTACAAGAACATTCCAGAGCAAACCCCGTTGTGATGGTGATCGGGAATAAAAGCGATCTCGCAGAGAAACGCGAAATTCAGCAAGCAACTGCAGAGACATACTGCAAGAGACGCAATTTTTTCTACATTGAGACGTCTGCAAAATCAGGCCGTAATGTAGAGGAAGCCTTTTCTCATCTGGCTGAGTTTATACTAGATCAAAAGGGTTATATGAATAATATACCTCGACCTGTGAAGAACGGCTCTCGTATCGGCGATATGGGGAAGGTGGCTGTCCTGCCGATGAATAGTACATCAATTTCTGTTAGTAATAGCCCTGCGAACGATGATCCTAAAAAAGGGTTCAAACTCGAATCTACGCCGAATCATCAAAAAAACTCAACAAACGGCGCGTCGACGGGTTGTTCCTGTTAAATTGTTTTTATTGTGACTTCAATGTTTGTTGTTGTTGTTGTTTTTTTTTTAAAAAAAAAACCCATATTTTCAGATAATCAGATTAAGCATGTAGTATTTATTTGCGTTAAAAGAGGGGAATGATTTTCTTTTTTCTTTCACATGATCTTCGTATGTAGTAAATAGTGAGCATACAAAATGTAAAAAGACAGATAAAATAAGATCTTACCTGTTTTTGATAATAACACAAAAAAAACTATGGAATTTCCCTATAAGTCGCCTTATTATGCGCATTCATCCAAAAGGGACACAATAATTTATGGTCCAGAATGGGTGGAACGAAGAGAACAAGACAGCAAGGAAACATTAGAAATATACGACCAAGAGAAAAAAGCTAGAGAATATTATACTCGCCTTCAGCAAGCCTATCCTGATGACCCTCTAGAAACTCCGCGAACTCGTGAGCTGATCAAATCTCGAGACGAAACCATTCGTCTAATACTGGAAGCGGAACAAAAAGAACGACAAGATGCTTCTTTACAACTCAGTTTGCAAAGGATGTGGCGTGAAAAGCAGGAGTACGAAAAAAGTCTAGAACAAAAACGCGAAAAACCTGATATACAATCCCTTTTATATCAGCCGATAGAGCTAGGAGTCTTCCCTTCTCGTTTGCATATAACTTCTCACCTCAGTGAACGAGAAAAAGACACAAACGTTGTCACAGTTATTTCAAATGTGGTTGATTACTCCCAGCCTCCGCCAATGCCTTCAGCACCAGAAAGTAGATCTGTACTTGCTGAAACACTGTCACGTTCAAATGACCCACCTCTTTTAACACCACCGCTTTCACCGCATCATCACCATGTCAAAGAGCAACAACAGAAAGAAAAACCGATTGAAACAGAACAAGCTAGCAAAATCTCAACTACAATCATACTTCCACCACCAGCGAAGCTCACTGCCTCAGTTAGTGCTATCATTACCACTACCAGTAGCACCGAGCATCAACAAAAACAGAAATCTGGCGAAGAACCGGAAATTATTCATGTCGAGCTTATGCAGCCTAGGAACCCTGCTTCCGCGTTCATTCATAAGGGCGGTGTTCAAATCAGAAGGTTGTTAGTGAGAACGGCCAGTCTGACGAATTTGAGGTCCTCACCAGACAAAGCCGTATTGAAAAAGCAAGGATCAGCGAAAGACTTGAAAGACAGTTAACCGCTCTCAATTTTTTTTTATTAAAATGAGTTACAACACATTTTTTTCTCCATCCCACATTGTTATCGTATTTTTAGAATCATCTTGAAGCTATCGTCCTGGCAGCGCAAGATATGATAATAATGAGGGTCAGAAAGCTCCTCATCGGTGATTTTCTTCTCTTTGATGTCTTTCGCTAGCTTTTTCGCCCAATCTTGGATTGGGCGAGCTAGTTGCTTATTGTTCAGTCTAAATCCAGACACGTCGATGTAATCCTTCACAGATTCGGCTTCAAAGCGCTTTCCCATAAAACAAGCTAAACTTTCTGTTTTGGGCAACACAAAAGCCACAATTTTTGCAATGCCATCACAGCGTGCATCGCGTATGATTTTGTCTAGCATTATCGAACCAAAACGCCTTTTTCTGTACTCTTTGCAAACAAATAAACATGCAACGTTAAGTCGTTGCGTCTCGGCATTCACATTATACAATGCGAATCCCACTGCAGCATTTTCGCGCGATGTTCTGCCGTCATCCAGGCGGCTCTTGTCAAAGATATACATAATTCGGTTGGGCAGATGTACAAACTGCTCTTTTGTCAGAGACTTTTCAATTTCTTTATGTTCATCTCTGCTTAATGCCGTCCAGTAGATCAGAGCGCGGTTTATAGTAGATACGATGGATACTTCTGCATTATCCTTCATAGACATAGTCCTTGCTTTAGTAAGAAGTGCTGCATTTTGCTCATGCTTTTTCTTAGTCAAATCGAGAATGGTAACCTCTGCACCAGCAAACATGAAGACGAAGATGACCGATCAGCTACGAATGCGATAGTGATAGGCAAGAAAGAAGGAAAGAAAGCGCAATGAAAAACTATATGTCGTGGGTGCTTATATATGCACGGGGGTGGTTGTCACACCAAATATGGGACTTAATTACTGACCAATGCCCTACTGGTTTCGTCTTTGTATGTAAATAGCCTAGAACAGCATCCTCGGTATTTGATGATCAGAAGAATGTATACAGTGCCAGGAACGCATACAACACAAAATCCAAAGCATACGAGTGAAGCTATTCCTAACGCCGTAAATCTCCTCTCACTGAAGCATCCATCAGTATCGTAAACTTGCTCAAAGAAGCTCGATAACATTGATTTGGTTCTATCTGTGTCCCCTCCTTGTTTTACGCAAGGAGAGTCGACATAATCACCATCATGGATTTTTGTATTGCTTTGAGTAGGGTGAACATGTGTTGATGTTTGTTGAGCGAGTAGACCCACAAAAAATCCCCCAAGTAGTAAGATAAATAAAATTTCTTTACTTTCCTTGTTCATAGATTCGAGGCGCGCAGAAAATTTTGTTGTTTCGAGTCTCTATATAAGCAGCTTATTCAAAATACTGTTTGACGTTCACAAAAGTACGCATAAATGGCTCTTTCGAAGCCTATCGACCCCAATCGTTTTGAAGGCTACATCGAAGGAAGGCTTACAAAAGCTATTCCAGAGGATCAGAAAGGCAAGACTTACGGGTTCACTAGGAGTGAATTGTGTGGTTTGAAGCTATCTGGCTTGCCAATCTATCTGAATCACCAGCGTGATTTGAGCCAACCCATCAAAACAAACGATTCCATCTACGTGAGCGTTAATCGCAGCAATGCTCCTGCTAGCATTTGGAAAGTAGAAGGTGCTGTAGGTGAACTAGAAGGAAATTACGTTGATGATGAAGGCTGGTTGGTGGTCTACGGACGGATCTATAAAGACGCACCGCACGCAGAAGTTATCAAGACAGGCCTGCTTTCTGGAACTCTTCACTCATTATCTATCGGCATGCTTGCAGACAACTTAGCGGTAAAAGGCAGAGTGGATTATCAAGAACCAAAAGAGGCTTCACTAACGAACGATCCCGTGGAAACCGACGCGCGTATTATGGTCTTGAGATCTAAGAGTGCAAATAAACCACAACGCGCAGAAGATGGCTCACAGTTAACAGAACGTGCTATGCTCTTGTGGCAATATCGCTACAGCAATACACCTCCAGCGTGGATGCTGGAAAAGGCGCGTCAGATGAAGCAGCAACAACACAAAAAACAGAAGAAGTCAATTAGAGACCGCGTTCTTGAGAAAGCTGAACAAGAGGGTAGAGAAGCAGAAGTAGAGCAAATGCCAACACCTTTGTATCCAGAGCCTAATGGCCCAGTAACTGATGAAAAACCACGTGCTGATGAACCGCATGATCCTCGACACGCTTTCGTTCGTAACATGCCAAAACAGCCACATCAGCCAGATAAGAACGACGCCAGTTCAAGAATTAGAAAAGCGACCGTATATATAGAACATTCGAAAAATAATAATACGCCTGCCTCTAACGCACATTACGCAAAATACACCGAGCTATACGTTGGAAGCACCAAAAACAGTGGCGGTCAGAACTATAAGAACTACTATCAATATAAACCGAACACAGATTCAACGAGTAGTAACAGCACAATGTCTTCAACCAGCGGCAACAATACTACCAACCCTCCTGCTCAGACCGGTAGCAATGCTGGTACTGCGCCTCCTTCACAGTCCGCGAATCCTCCGAAGGCTTCTTCATCCGGCGGATCTGAAAAACCCAAGGACTTGAAGGAAACAAAGAACCGCAACAAGCAGCAGGCTGAGAACGATTCTGTCGATTCCGGAGACGAAGGATACGACCTCAAGTCATTCCTTGAGAAACAGGATGAGGGCGGAAAGACTGAAGAGTACACCAAAGCCGTTAAGAGTCGCAATCGCCACAAGCAAGAGAAACGCCGCCTTGCCCAGGAGCTTGCAGCTCAGCAACAGAAACTTCAACAGTACGAGCAGTTTCTGGCAGAGATTGACAAAAAAGCTGCTGAGGAGGAGCAACAGTACGCTGCTAGCAACAAGGATTTCAAAGAAAAGATGTTAGGCATCGCACAAGCTCTTGGAAAGCACGACGAAAAGAAGCCGAATGAAGCACTCGTGAATAAGATTGACAAGTTTGCCTCACGTCTGAAGAACAAGGACTTTAAGGACTTCCTCGACGCCATCGGATCTGAACTGATAAAGACGCGCTCTGAATTGGAGCAGTTCAAGAGCAAGAACCGCGGCCTAGAGCGCGTAGCCGATATGTATCAGAACGAGGTCGTTTCCGGTGGCAAGGCTGATACCAGCGGCGATTCGAAGAAGGACATGAAGAAGCGCACTATTGACGACATGGATGCTGATTACAAGGCCGGTAAGCGCAACAACATCGTAGACGATGACGACGATGAGGAAGAAGAGGACGTTCGCATGAGCATCAAACAATGGGGTGCCGCTAAGAAACAGCGTCAAGCGCAGCAAGGAGGGCGACCGAATCCATGGGTCTCGAACCCCTACTCATCAATGCCGCGCAATGGCCCTCGAGAGATCATGGTCGAACACTCCGAAGTATCTGACCGCTTCAACATCAAGGCCGAGGACATCCATGTCAAGTTTCCTCACTTGCGAAATTTGGACTCTGTCAAGTATTACGCCAGCATGAACCCGCAGAAATATCTCAGCTCGGCCGGACCAGGTGCTGATGGTCGCCCTAAACCGAAACAAGGAAATGCTGCAGGAACCAGTGACGTAAAGAAGGACGCAAGAGGCAATTAGGCAGAACGATATTTTTTTTTAATGTTTTCTTAACAAAAGAAAAATTACAATGTTTTCAGATCCATTCGCATATCTTCATAGCTCTTATACCCATATAAATTGCACTCACAAGAAGCACGAGAGGAGCGAGAATAATATCACGCGAATATCTAGTGTAGAAGTAATTCGCAATGTTGGGTAAGTTAGCGGCACGAAGAGACCGTATCTTCTTCGTGTTCCAATCAACATCGCACCAATAATTTATGATAAACCGTTGGCATACACCCAGTTGGTTTACGCTAATACCAGGTCTTGGCACAGGATATACCAGAAGATACACAAAAGCCATAAACGCACCCATCGCCCATACAAGCCCCACGTAAAATTCCAACATCATTGCCCGAAAACATGCTCTTCTTTTGTTTTGTGTCTCAAAAGTTTTTTTATCTTGTTCTTCCCATAGAGGCGTGCACGTGGTGTGGTTCCACAAACAATGTGTTGTTCGAGCGATGCCGTGCTCGTCGATCGATTGGGCATATAGCTGTCTTCCAGATATCATAGAGCCGCATTCGTATATGTTCTCTTCTTCTGACCCACACCACATGCAGTCGCATCCTTGTTTCAAGCAATTCGCTTGAGAGGATATAAATCGGCATTTGTGAAACCATGGTTCATCAGGTCTTACGGGCCTAGGGGTTCGATGCGTTGGTTGTTCCTCTTCTGGAGGATATTTTATGTTTTCTTGTGTAGCAGCAGTGCTGTAACTTGTGAAGATCAACAGAACGAGAATCAGTAAAAACAAAAGCCGATCCATGTGTTTTCCTGCTCTTGTTTTGGCTGAGCTCAGAGTTGTGTAATCGCGAGATGTCATTAAATAGTATGTTTATTTGCCACGTTTACTCTTTTCAGATGAATGTATAATTTTGGATTTTTTATCCGTTTTAGGACTTGAGAGTTCGATGGGATGGCTTGCCTTTTTGAAGTATCAAAAAAAAGAGAAAAACCTATCTCCAGAAACAGAAATCCCCTTTTCCGTGCCGCCCATATTGAGGCAGGTATACCGCACGGCCTCGATTCGGTTTTCGGGGGTCATTGTCTTCGCAGCCACGGCCAGAGAAGCGCTAAGGAGAAAACATATTTGCACTGATTTGCATTTTTTTTTGTTGTTTTCCTTCGGAGCTCTTGTCTTTCTTTTTCCCCCTGGGTTATCCACTGCCATCTTGCTTTTTTTTCCACTCCCGATATTTTGTAAAATTGCCAGAATCCATCTTTGTTAAACTTTACTGGGATTAGTTACCTTCACTGCTGCAAGAACAACGAAAAAAAAAGAGGCGAGAAATATCAAATGCTTGCTGACCTTTATGGACGGACAATCATCGGAGGTGGCTAGGAGAAGCTCTGCCGTTATTACTAGCGCTCAAAAAATAAAAAATGAAGAAAAATTGCGTAAGCCGTCATCTTCGAGTGCACATGGATTTATCATGCCTCAAAATTGGTTTGCTAGCGAGAAAAAGCAGCCCTTTTCCATTTTAACACCCCATGGAGAAGCTGCAATTTTACAGAAACTCTCTCGCGATCTCATTGGAAGATGTGGTAATCTCAAAAATGATGTACCTACTGTTAAGCCTATTCTATCATCTACAAAGACATCAACAGCTGAATTTGACAATAATAGCAACAATAGCCTCACAAAAACTGCATCCATGATGGTCGATCCACGCGGACTTGTCATCATAGAAGAACAACGGCATCAAGAAGTGATTCATCAAATTAGTGATGATCGTCGTGCACAATTACTTCCGCTGCAGAAAGATGCGACCACAAGTGGCGGAGCTGACGTGGTCTCACTCCCTCATATAGTCGCGCATGATATTACGCCGCAAGATATTCCAACGGCAGTAGAGACTACTGAGAATTGTCATACCACTGCTAGTGCCGCTCCTTCTACCCCAACACCTGCGTTTCAGCGTATTGGTGTTATGACGCTAAGACGTGCAAGAATTGTAGAAATCACATCCTATAACGATGTCACCGACAAGTACAGCCTTGTGGTGCAAGATTGTACCGCGCCTCAGAATCATTTCCATGTCTCTGAGTGTTACGTTGCAAGCGACGGCAGGGGTGTTGAGTATGAGATAAAGTTCGAGCAGCGCTCTTATGATTTGGATGGTTCATACGGTCATTCGTATGAGCACGCAAAGAACGAGCCGCCTCGGCCTAACGCCGAGGCTGGTGCCCTATCAGTCAATCCTCGCTGTTTGGTATCGATGCCTTGCTCTTCTGAGACACTAGTAGCCGTTGCGCGCTATTATGACACTGACCGCAAGTATACACACCACTTCGACATGACCCTAAGAAAATCTATTACACTGGGGCGACAAAATCACATCATCACGGATCTGAATTTGCTACATAAGGCCATACTAGAGCAGCCTGGAATGTACATCAAGGATCGAGAGTGCTCCAGTGTGACTAGTACCGCTCGCCCGGCACCACCTCGCAATACTGGCCATGCGCATAAAAATGACTTTCCTGAGTTTTACTATAATCATGATCATCCTATTCGTTTGGATTCTCTCAAGCCTCACTTCCAAGAGATGTACGACTTTATAGAAGAGTGCATCGATCCGAAATTGCTCGCATCAGAAATTTACTTTCTTGCACGGTACATGGCACCTAAGTTGCTGTTTTATTTTGAAGAAGATGACATGCGTGACCTCAGTCACTTTATGATACGCGATCCTTTATTCATGTACATTCAAGGACGTCCAGAAGTAGGCTCTATTACTCTGGACAGTTTTTTACTGCTATGTGATGACCTATCGCAAGCTTATTGCAGTCCTCAAGCGATAGCAAGTCTGGAGACTTTGGATGTCTCCAGGATATTGCCCAAACGTCTCTTTAACAACACTGGGCCGTATACGATTGTTTCTCCTTTCTACCGCACTACACCCGTGCCGCCTGGAATATTTATACCACCTTCTGGACCAATCTATGTACCATCAAACACCGCTGCAATTGTTAATAATACCAAAAAGAAAGAGGACAAAAAATCGGTAACAAGCAACACGAAAAAGCGCAAGGGCGCCACTGTAGTTAGTAAACAAACAAAGGCTCAGCCAGTTGTAGCAGCGGACTCTTCAGCAAACGCTAAGAAGCCAAAAACTCCAGCCACTCCAACAAACGAACTGTCCAGCTTGAGAACTATGATCCTCGAGATACAGAATCGAGATCATGGATTCCTGAGACAAATAAAGGCCGAGTGGGAACGAATGATCATGGCATATAAGCTCACTGGAAAACGCACTTTTGCGATTACTGGCGGCGCTTACCAACGTGAAGCACTTGATTTTCTGCACCACAAAGGCGTAGTGCGTGTCAGCGATCCAGCTGCAGAAGCTCTGAAAATAGCACACAGCAAACCTTGCAATGATGATTTTATAGTATGGGAGGATGGATGCCTCAACGAAAATATCAACAATCATGTTCGAGTTGAAATACGTTCGACAAAGATTGGCGACCCTTATCGTTCTGTACCACTGCCAGCTTCTTCAGAACCAATCCGCTATACTTCCTTTATCGACAGATCCATAAAGCGTTTTTTGAGTGAAATCTACAAGCTATATGGCAGCTATGCGAAGAAGTGCTTGAAGCGATACGACTTTTCGGCTTTGTGCGGTGGCGCTACAATGAACACACTGCGCTCTGCAGCACAGCAAGAATGCCTCGAAAGGACTTCCGCTGTTTTCAGAAGTCGTATGGCTCCACGGATTAAGGATCTCGAGCGCTTGTTGTGTGATAATCCGTCCGACATTGCACTTCAGCACGAGCATGCTTATCTTACTGTAGCAAGCGAGCTTTGTGATAATCCTATTGTTTTACTGGACCATCTATCGCCTTGGCACAACGTACTCGAAGGGAGTAATATGGTCGAAGCGCTACGAGCATATTGTGATTATTGTATTGGTCCTGAAGAAGCACGCGACCCGCAGAACCTAGTGAAACGCAAACCCAAAATTGACTACCAAAACGGCATGTGTTGGGCTGTGTTCTGGAATGTGCATTCATGGACCCCTTACGAATTGTACCGGTCTTTGGACCACATACTTACTGATTGGACTAAATCATCACCTAATCAACCGCTCTCTAAGCGCAAGTGGCTTACCTCCGAAGTGCGTATCTTTGTGCTTAGCGATTGGAACTCGCAAGACCTTGGCTGTCATGCATTCTTCGAGCCTCGTGAAGAAGACCCAGATGATAAAACCTCTTACTCTTGCGAATTTAGTTCTATGCGAGCATCACATCGTGATGTTAGCAAGGAGCTTCTCACGTACTTTACGGTCGAGCCGCGTGCGTCTCTTCCTTTCAATACCCTCAGAGAGTTTATCGCTCAGAACGCCTACCTGCAGAATTACCTATTTCTGATACCCGAGCTACACGAAGCAGATTTTACGAGCCTGGAACAATTGAAGCATGTACGAGAGAGCAGTATCGTCCGCATTTCAAGTCTGCACAACTGGCGTGAGTTGAACACCTTTGCGGCTCATACCTCCGTCAGGCTTGTTCTTGTGGGAACCGAGAACCAACTGCTAACACTGCTGATGCACAGTATGCGCTGCTTACCAGAGGATTTTAAAACGGCCGAAATTGAACCTGAACAACCTTCTGCAGCTCCACTATCAATGCAAATGATGATACCGCGTTCTGCCATGACAACGTGGCGCTCGCTTGAAGAAGGATTTGTTACCATCAGGAACTGAAATACTATATTCTCTACCTTTGCCCTCTTCTTTTGTAACAAATATGTCATATATCAATAAACAGACAATTTATTTTATGAAATCAGTCACAAGACTAGTAATTTATTACAGGAAACTATTGGAATCAGCGGGCAATTCGGTTGACAAGGCGACTGCTCTTTCCACACCGCGTAAAGGTCTTTCATAAGCTCTTCAACTGTATGCGTTCCGCTTCGCGCTGACTCTAAGGTACGTTGAAGTCTAACTACAGCACCCTCTTGCAGCTTGATACCATTAAACACAAACGAAATCTTGAGTGTATTAGCTGGTGTGCGTTCGACATTCTCCGTTACTGAGAAATTCATCAAGTCCTTGTTAATTGAAGGATGCCTCATGCATTCTGCACATATTCCATATGCTAGTCGGAGTAGCTTAGGAGAGTTGTATTTAGTAGGTTTTAATTCGTCCAGATCAGAAGTCCATGCCATTTCCCTCCAACGATTGGTGTGATTCATCTCTACGTCTCCTGCTAACACCCCGCCTTCAGCTGTGATAGGTCTTGCGTGATGCTTCAATGCGGAAGAAGTTGTTCTTTCCGTCCATAAACAACAACGCAAATAGTTGTCTTCAGGTCCGGAACTAATCGAATACACTGTTTCCAAGGGCTTAATAAGCACGCCTTTGTGAGACAATTGCTCCGGGCAATCGAGAGAGTCGACCAGAGTAAGGTACGCGCCGCAATGAAAACAATTCATATTATTGGAAAAGCTCTTAGTGATAGCTATGCTGACCAGATCTCTCAATGCTTTTGATGATATCGCACCATCTGCAAAATCATATCCTTGTTTTTTCTGTCTTATGTTATTCAAAAAATCATTCAAAGAGCGTTTTTTTGCATCCATGTCTTCTAAGGTAAATCCTACGAATCGAGCTCCAAGTGCTTGTTGAATAGCAACACGCTCTGCAAGTCCAAATAACACTTGGAGATATTCGGTTGATGAATTGTATTTCTCGGGAACATTGATGATCGCAGAGATTGCATTATTAATGCAGAAATTATCATCTCTGCTTATATTATCCCACAAATAGCCCTCCAAAAAGCATTGCCTCAGAAGAAGAAAGCGCATTTTAAGCCATGGGGTAGAATAGAAAATGTTGTTGATGTGTTGTTGACTTATTCCATCGACACATATGATCTCTCCACAAGGGTGCTCAGGATCTCCTGTTGTTAAAGGTACTTGCTTTTCTATGCTCTTCAAGACTAGAAGTCTTTGAGCAGCATTTTTATTATCTTGATTTAAATATCTGGAAAGTGCCTGCAGGAAATGACGTTGTAATATATTCAGGATTGCGTCGCGTTGTACCAAGTCATCCATAGGTCCAAGGCGCGAAAGACTACATCCCATTGATGTTTGAACTTGAGAGGCAATATGAAAACTTAAGTCACTGTCGGCTTCTAAGCATTCGTTATGTGCATTTAATCTAAGCGACGATCCTCGCCATTCATGGTGATCAGAGAAAAACGCGAAATCTCTTATATGCAAGCCTAATGAAATTGCATGTGCGTCGTTCAAGATGGGCGAAAAATTTTGATATTTAACAAGAACGCAAGGGTCGTGGGAACAATTATTCCAAAGGCGTAAACTCGCCCGAGTATAGAATCTGGTTGGCACTTTCATGTAATGTTCGCAGAATATGCATTTTGGATTGTGTAGAGATTCGTATCCATGCACTGCATCCTTCAGAAAATGACATAGCCGAGCAGCAGTGCGCCTGTACTGAATGCCCAAGAATTCGAATAGCAAGTGCAAAAGCTCTGTGCAGATGAGGCCGAAAACTCCAGCGTTACTTTGTCGTTCTTCATCTGACTGTCGATTTTTATTATTTATAATTAAACATTCTTCACGAGCCTTCTTGGTTTGCTGTTCGTCGTTATTGTTGAGAGGGGCTTTGCGCTTGTTGCGCTTCTCCATTGATTCGCTTCTAGGTTTTGAGGAAAAAAAAAGTCTAGTTGTGTGCCGTCCTTACCCCCTTTTATGCTTGGTGAGATACAGAATTCGCTTATTTATATATTTCTCTTTTAGGAACTAAGACTCGACGGGCATTGGTGCTAAATCCATGGAGTGGATCATCGTCCCTTTTTTGGACAAAATGGGGTGGTTCAGGGGACTGAATGTGGGACATGGGACATGTTTTCACTGACATGGTACATGAGATGTACCACTTTCGAGCTTAAGTCCAGCTTTCATCACATAGCTGAAAATTGTGACCCCCTACCCCCCTTTTACCATATATGGTAATAAAATCATGTAACCTTACATAAGCTTTACACAGGCCAAAACTTTTCCTTAAGCTCATTACGCCCAAAAATAGCTATCTGTCGGGTTCCTGCTTCATTCACTCGCGACGTCTAGCCACGCAAGCCGTGATTGGCGAAAAATGAGCTCTGTAAATAAAAATCAACGGGGAAAAAGAAAGGTAGTGGAGCAGCAAAGCGCCATTAACGAAGAGAGCAACACGGACATTAATCCTGATAATTCTAACGCTCCTATACGAATTAAACATGATCCTGGGGCTCCAAAAATACAAGCCACCACGATCAACACAGAAAAAATACCCAAAACACAGAAGAGAGTTTCTAATAGAAAAAACACTAGCGCGCGGTCTGCCTTAGACGTCATGGATGACGAACATAACCCGACAGCAGCGCAAACAGACGAAGCCGTCGAGCCAGCGGAATCTAGCAATATAATTGAGTCTCAAGTTCGTCCTGCAACGGGTCCTATGGAAATAGCTATTATGAATCAAGAACAAAACATTGACGACTTACGCAACGAGCTTTTTGCGTTCAGAGCAAAAATACTGAACGAACGAGAAGACTTGTTGGAGTGGATGACAACTCTGAAAAATTCCATGGATTCACTTCGCGCTGCTCTATCAAGGTCGCGCGGACTCTCCATTGCTGCAGTAGCTCTAAAGTCTTTTCTAAGCAATCAAGACATAGAAGAGGTGAACGCAGCAGTGGAGAAGGCGCTATCATCTGTGGATGAAAAACCAGCATCAACGCCCAAGAAACCTGCAACATCTGGTCCAAATATATCAAGACCCGAAGACCAAGAAGACGCTGCAGAGGAAGAGGAGGAAGAATATGCAAAACTAAAGGCAATGCTTAATGTAGAGGCTCGTGAAGAGAGAAAACCTACACTAGTGCACGCACAACAACACCACCAGGCAGCTTCTCAGCAACTGCCGCACGATCCGCGCAAGGAGGAGCTGGTGAAACAGATGTTTATGCGTTTCAAAGCAATCACAGAAAAGAGCGAAAAGAATCTCGGTCGCCAATGCAGCGCTCTTGCAAATCAGATGAACAAAGCAGCACAACACTTTGCAAATCTGAGTGAACACGTTAGAGATTTGGAGACACGCCTAGAGTCTCTGGGCAATGAGCAAGAGTCGCTGTCTAAACTCTACTGGAAGGAGCATCGTATCATGATCGGATACAATCGTTGGGAGCGCAGATATAATCCTAATGTTTCTGCTCTTTTGGAAACTGTAGTTATGGCGCCTATAGTCCCTTCAAGTGCGCCTCAGCTGGCTAGCCAGGAGATTGGTTCGGAAATAGCGCAAGCTAACAAACCGACTGAAGTCGGCACCACTAAACAAGAAGCTCCGGAAATACATGGATTAACAGCGTACCAACACAATGAAGGGGCTTCAGCAACTGAGCTTGCTGTAGAAGGAGATGGCACTTTGCAAACAGAGACGCAAGGTGCGCCAGATGATCAACAACCTACCTTCTCGAGTCCATTGCAAGAGCAAATAAACTTGGGCACTAGGGGCGGTAGAGGCCGTGGAAGAGGCAGGGGGAGAGGCAGTGGAAGAGGTGGCCAAGGCAGACGCGGAGGAAGAGGCGCCGCAGCAGCTGCAGCCGCAGCAGCACAACAAACACAAAACTCTGTGAAATCTTTGATGAGACATCCTTACATTGTATTTTAATAAAACATCCTATCAACTACAATTCACTACATCTTTGCACAAATCTCCGGAGTAAATGGAATTTTGGCGGTAGGATCGAAGCGCCATTTTGGAATGCTAGGGAAACTAGGCTTTGCACTCTTCACACAGTAAGTGAATCGATGTTCCACTTGCATTCTCAAGTGGCCGTCGGGGTCTTGGAAAACGGACCATTCAGGTCGAATCATTAGAGCTCTGATTTCTGCGTATTGCCCAACACGCATATCTTCAACGACATGGCCTGCTACAGAACTCAGATGAACCAGGAGATTGAGATTGTTCAAGTCGATGCTATTGTCGGGCATCATCGCACAGATTTTCAGGGTGCATTGCGTCCATTCGGAGCGTGCTGCAACATCAAGAGGCAACTTTTCGTCTATTTTACACTGCCAATGAAACTGCTCAGACGTATGTTTACCAAGTATCTGAGATGCGACAATATTTCTCATGCACAGGTCTTCCTGGCTAATCCATCCCTTCTCCACATCAATTAGATCCATTATACGATTTTTTTTTGTTTAAGATGAAGAACTTTGTTTTGGCACGCGGAGTTGTGGCCAGAAGCAAACAGAAAAATAACAGAATACTTGTTCGTTCGACCCCCAACAGTAAGAACCCATTTATATAAGCACCGTTAAACACGGTTTTGTACCTCAATAGAAAACCTTTTTGAGTCTCATGATATAATTGCTTGTCGTAATTTAAGAAAACAACTTTAGTCAATGAATTACTGCCAACAAAGCCCCTTTATAACCTGTAGGCTTTTTTGTGCTTTCGGCTTGCGCTTTTTCTCTCATAAGAAAGAGCGAAATTCGTTGTGAATTGAAAATATCACAAGAAGACAAACAAATAATCCTGATCGGTAGTAGCGGACTGATCTTGAGCATTTTTTTAATCTTCTTTGTATCACAACGCTAAGACAAGCTTTTGAAGCATAATCCGTTTGTTTCTACTCTATTGAGTTTTCGATAATCGCTCACTACAGCAAGAACTACTAGAACAACAGCATCAGCAACAATGTCGTGGAATCACTTGTATGCCAAGTTTGCGGGTGGCCCTCCCCAGGTCAATCTGGGCACTCCTGCCTCTCCTACCTCCTTCAAGGAGCGTATGGTCCAGCTGATGGGCCAGCCCAAGTTTGATTTCAATCTCGACGGCCTGTCGGAGAAGAACATGACCTCCTGGACGCTGCCAGAGGCGCTCAGAGGCGAGAATCCCGAGATGGCTCAGCGCTTCGAAATGTGGAGCATCCTCGCCGATTCGTTCTACACCAAGGTGCTCCTGCCTATCAAGAAGACCAACAAGATGAAGATTGCAATGACTCGCTGGATCTTCCTGCCTTCGCTTGCTCAGCCTACACCTGAGCGTGGTCGTGTGAGAATTCTGGAGAATCGGCAGACTGAAACGCGCAGAACGCTGGAGCGTTTCGCGATCGGTATGGAACTGCCCTATGCGTTCCTCACTACCGAGTACGGTATGAAGATCTACGAGACCCAGCTGATGCAGATGCGTCAGGCCGTCGAGGAGACCAACGCCTTTGGTGTGATCCACGCCATCCTTTCTTGCTGGGACGCTGTCAAGGACTTTGAGGCGCGTTACAAGAGCTTCCGCGACAAGTCTCTCTGGGACATGATGGAATGGGAGCGATTCCTGTTTGGCATCATTCAGAAACACGAAACTCCTCTCGAGGCACTCGGTGGTGAGATTTCCAAGATCATGCGACAGTACGGTGGCAAGGCTGATACTTGGCTGATGCACGAGAAGATTATGATCTATGTGACTCAGGTGCCTGAGATGTATACTCGGTTCTTCCTGGGTGGTGAGCGCGCCGTCCGTACGCTCAAGGAGGGCAAGGATGCCTTCCAGAGGGACGCACGAGGCAATCGCATTTACGAAGTGCGCACATACGATATCGGCCTCAAGACGCCAATTGACATCTTGAAGAAGTATGTCACATATGGTGAATACAATCTCGCATTCGACACGAAGCGCGGCAAGAGCTCTGAATACAAGCGTTATGCGTCGCACCACCGCGATATCGCCTTTTACGATGCACACAAGAACGACTGGCATACAGTTGGCCTGAAGTGGATGAAGGACAATTGCAATCGCATCGACAAGAAGACCGGAAAGTTGATGTCCACTGCGCACCCTGCTGTGAAGCGTTACACTGTGAGCCTCGACGACAAGCTGAAGCGCGACTCGCTGCACTACTATACCAAGAACGCCAAGGGCGAGAATGTGCTGGTGGCATGCGAATACTTTGGCCAGATCCTGAAGCCCTACTTTGAGGTCAGTGACATTGTCAACCTGGCAGATACCGCTCTGCAGGGCATGAAGGACATCAGCACAAAGTACGAAAAGGGTCAGGTGGTGACCATCCTTACCGGTCTCACTGAAGCAGTGAGCGCCATCGAAGCTATTCCTTACAACGACACTGTTGATGCTTACCTGCGATTCTTGGTCGAGGACAACCTGAAGCGTCCACTGAGCACGCACACTGGTGCGACGGGTCTCAAACCCCTGGAAGTGATTCAAGAGATGGGCCGTAATGCATACGGCTCTCTCGACCTGCCGGTCTTTGGTGAGTTGGCTGACGAAACTCGTATCGAAAGCAGCGGAATTCTGCTCAAGAGTCGCTTGGACGGAGCACCGCTCACGTACAAGAGCGTAGATGAACTGCGCGCTGCGATTGCCGTGAAGGACGGCAGACGCGCATTCCCTATTGATTTCCCTGGGGAAGATCCTGTTGTGCGTGTCACTCAACAAATCGGCGGCCTTGACCGTGGATATATTGAACACCCTCTGTATCCTAACCAAGCTATTCAGTTTGGTGTTGGCGCTACAGGCAGTTGGGTTCGTATTCAGCCACGTCGAGTTGTTGGTCGCCATGCCCTTGGTCTCCCGCCTTTCTATGCCAACTGGCCCGGTTTCCAGACGATTTCCGCGGCTGTGGCTGCCCACGGCCACAATGCAGAGTCATTCGAGACTCGTTACCACTTGAGCTACGAACAATGCCGCAAGGTTCACGACGGAGTGCGTCTGCTGGACACTATCGTCACCTATCTGGTGAAGATGTTCCCCGGTTCTGTGTTCACCAACCCTGGTTACTGTTCTTCTTGGTGGCACGTCCCCAGTGCAGCCTGTAACTTCTTTGACAGTGTTGTCATTCAGCACCGCACTCCTGTTTCGCTTTTCCTCGGCCCGTTCGGCAGCAGCGCTCGTCAGCCTACTGATAGTCAAGGCAGAAACTCGGACTACGTCAGTGCACCTGATCGTGATGGCGTTCCTCTGCCACCGCCACCGGCAAGCACCAGCGCTGGTGCTCCCAAGGGAACTCCGCCAGCACGCACGGCTGCATCGGTATCACTCACCTACGAACAAGTTCTTGAGAACATATTCGCTCTCTCGAATGGTGCCTTCAACTACGTGGAAGCGTATCTCATCGGCAAGACTGATACGCTGCAGAACGTTCTGCGCAACTACTTCACCTCCGTCATCAAAGGTCTCTCACAAAACCAGGCTGCCGATATCTTGAAGACTGCTGGAGTTACAAGCCCAGGTGACGTGCCTTACGTTCGCATCGGCGCAAATCTTTCAGGCACCACGGCTTCAACCTCAACTGATAATGCGTCTGTTCGTGTTGTTTTTGATCCCCGCCAAGGCCGCACCGAGGGAGAGTTTATCTGGGGTGATGACCTTGCTCCCCTCTATAAGGCATTGCCCGCTCTCGCGCGATTACGCTGGACTGCTAGTTTCAATCCGGAAGTCACAGCTGCCGGTGCTGCGCCAGAAGCATTGTTTGTCACCGACACTGCAAATGGCGGCCTCAGATTACCTGCGATTGGTGATAAGCGATTCGCTGCTGTTGATATCAGCAAGAAGACAGTTCCTCCGGCTCTGGATGAAAAAGTAGCTACTTCAGTTCAAAAAGCTGATCGTAAGGCACAGAACGACAAGTTTGACGACATTGTAAAGGAAGTAGACTTCCTCTACAAGCTGCGGCACAACGCCAAACAGACATTCCCTGATGAAGAAATTACCGAGGAAAAGATTCGTACTGTTGCAGACCTTGAGCTCAAGAGAGCTCTGCTTGCGGCTCCTTTCTCTTATCTTCAAGTCTCAGACATTCTGCAAAATCGTATTGGTGGCGATCAGGAAGCACTTAATCTCGATGATGCACACCGATTGGCACGGCGTATTCGCGCAGTGCGCGAGGGTATTATGCCGGTCATCGCTGTTCAGTTGCAAGCAAACGGCCGCATTGGGAATGACGTGCTCGCCAGCGTTAATCCTGATATCTTCTTGCGTAACTTCATCTCATTCTGCAAGAACAAGATCCAATCTTCAATGCACCCTTCTACACCCGGAAGCCCTCACGAAGATAATCCTCTACGTCTTCAGACTGAAGAACAAGTCATGGGTGCCGTAGACACGCTGCGCAGAATCATCACTCAGGGGGCACAATCGGTTGCCAATGCAAAGAACTGGCTGCGAACTGGAGCGGGCAAGACCAACGAAAGAGGCAGTGATGCACAGATCCCCGTTGATAAGACTGATCGCGAAGCCTATGTCAGTGCTCGCGGTTTCCGGCATAATCTTAATGCCTATGCTCGAGCTCCGCTGACTTACTCGCCATCTCAGCTGGTCAGTCACTATGAATATTTGGTCAACAAGTCTGGTGATGTGCGGCGCATCCCAATGGCCCTGCCCAACGACCCTGTGTTCCCTGAACAGAAGATGCGTGTTGATCAGGAGAAGACCTACTCCGATCAGGTGGTTCGTTTCTTATCCACTGGAGATCCTGAGCTACTCAAGCAGCTGCATCCTACCTTGCGATCGTTCTCTTCGAATCTTCTCATGCCTGTACATACCTCTTCGGCTATTGCTGGCGTGCAGCGCGTTGCAGACTACATTGCCGGGCGTCTTGGAGGAGCGCACCGCAAGCGCAAGAATATCACTGGTGATGACTACCAGACCATCGGAGGACCGATAGAAGGCGAAGGCAAGGGATCATATATTCCTGGCGCCTCCAAGGGCACCGAGGATTCGCTGATAGACGAGCTGGAGAGCATAGCCAGCACTGGCGCTACTCAAGTAGCAATGGACATCAACACACTCAACGCACTCAACGAAGCTGAGGGGCGTTTACACCCCAAACTGAGTAGTCGTATTGGTGGCGTTCGTGCTGCCGCGGTCTTCGGTGAAGACTTGGGTCGTTCTGCGATCGATGCTGCTTACCGAAAGGTCACCAGCAGTGCATTTGGCATCGGTTCTCAGGGTGCCAAGCAGGTCCCCTTCTACGAGCAGCAGGCTAAGAAGAGTGTGCGTGATGACCTGCAATCTCTGGATCAGATTGACATGAAGATCAGCGAAAAGCTTGTGACACACAACTTCCAGCTGATATGGCGCGAACTCGAGATGAACCAAACCGATATACTGAACACCTGGATTGCCAAGGTATACATGGGCACCCCCATCGAAGATCGGCAACTAGAGGCATTCATTCGTAATGACATCCTCTTCCCGTTCAATTTCCTCATCTTCCGCCCGTTCATCAAGTTTGGCACCTATCCTATCATTTACATGCTGGCTGGTGAGCAGACTGGCAAGACTTGGGTCGGCAATTCTATATTTGCTTGGGGTGATGACCAGCAGACCCACGTATACCGTGCCAACTACGCGTACTACGCGGGCAGTGAAGTGCTTGTGAAGGAGAACGTGTTTATTGCAAACAATGTCTTCATTGATGAGTACCTCAGTGGAATGAGCTGCCGCCCTTGGACTCTCGAGAACTACACTGCAGAGAATGTCAACCGAGGCCAAGCTGATGCCTTTGTGGTTCTTGAGCCATACACTACCGACCTCACCAAGTACGACAACACTCTTTCGATCACCGGCCGGCCAGAGGCGTTTGGTCGCGTTCTGCACGACATCAAGACCCTCAACGAGATCGACTACTGCAACGCTTACTACTACAATATGATGTTTGGCTGGCAGAGCGACAACATTCGTCAGCAGTACGACGAATTCTTGCAGTCGTACAGCTACTCAGAAGCAAGCATGAATAAGGCTGTGCACCGCGGTGGCACTCTATACTATGTGCCAAACGACAATGGTGGCGGAGGAATGCGCGGCGTTTGCGAGGCATTCGGCTTCTTCGACACAGACACCTACGGTCCTGGCATGAAGCAGGTCTGGGAAGGCAAGATGACTCGCTACAAGCGCCACGACTACTCGTCTTATGTCAAAGTGGCATAAGAAGAAAAAAAAACCAAATAAGTCTTCTGCGAGTCCAGTCCTTCATTTTTTGTGTTCCACTATCTATAATTTTTTTGTTTCCCCAAAACTCCTACCACACCCTCTATTTCCTCCTATGTTTTGTAATGCATTACTACGCGAACCGCTACCGTGTAGTGACTGATAGCAAAAACGTTGGGTGGTTAATTGAAAAACATCCATATTTGTAACAGTTTTAGAAACTAAAGAAATTACATTAATTCAAAGCGAAATTTGTGCACTGTCATTGCTTTCCCCCCCCCCCCCCTTTACCCCCCTCAAATAAAAAAAAAAGGCTCCGAGCTGATTGAGTAAAAACTTTTTTTTTATGGGGTCTCTCATTTATGAAGAATGTGACCAAGATCTGTTCTACGCACAAGATGTATTAAGAATCAATATAATGGTTGAGCAAAGCTACCGCACGGGCCTTGGTACTGAAGAAAGCGATGTGCTCTACCTGAACACTCTCAAAAGCCTCACTCACGATATAAACAGACTCAAAGCAATCTCATGGGCAATCAGAAAACACTACTGTCAGGGCAACTATGCTCTGATTGATTCACATCTCGATATTCTTACTGGCTCGTTCATGTCCGAATTGGCAGCCATTCGCGCCCTAAAAATGATCCTAGAATCAGGGCACATTAGACGACAACTTTCACCTCACTTTGAAGCAAGAATAGCAAAACACTTTGATAATGATATAGACACACTAGCTCGGTGGATGACTTACTTTCACCAATATACTCAATCAAAAACAACAACGACCCCCAATTTGCCCCTAAACATAATACGAACAAGAAAAAATAAAAAGCCCAAGTGCTGTCACCTATGTTCGTGAATGAGATATTATTGTTTTTTTTTCTTTATTTCTGTAAGCAACTCAAAATAAAAAAAACAATTTTTTTTGACTCAGAGCCCTTTCAGAAACTGCTTAGAATCGTCCTTAGCTAATTCTTTTTCTATGTTTTTGATTCGTTTTTCCATTATTGTATCAGCTTCCCAGCACGCAAAGAATACAGCGCTGCTTGCGAGTAATCCGAGCGGAAAACTTCCTGGTTGGTATCTCTGTGTAAATGCCCAACCAGCCAGTAAACTAGTCACTGCTACTACGGCGACAGCAGCTTTCTTGTTTTCGTAAGATTCGATATTTTTTCTTGCTTCCTGCCTATGCATTTTTTTTTTCTTCGTGGGGTGCTTGTAGTATTGCTTTTTTTTGCTTGTGTGTTTAGAAATCTGTTTAAACCCAAATTTTTATTCGAATCCCCTGCAACCGAGGGAGTACATGTAAAAAAAAAGGATTAATCTTGAAGTTATTTCTTGCCGGTGGTCAGTAATTTTGGCTTGGTAGCAGGAACAAATATCGCCTTCTTTTGTTGTTGTGGCTGTTTTTCGGTCATTTTCCCCTCCTCCGCAACGGCTAGTTTTTTTGCTGCTGCTTGGGCTTTTTTGCTGAGCTTTTTAGGCTTCTTTTCTTGATGTTTCTGCTGCTGGTGTTGATGATTATTATCGGATTGTTTGCGACCTCTTTTTGTGCCCTTTTGTATCGCGTCGACTTGATTTTGCTGGGCTTCTTCTTCTGCGGCCGTCGCACCGTTATCTTCTTGCTGATGCGCTTCCTGGGCTTCAATCGTGGCATCTGTGGCAGGAACACCAACACCGGCGGTAGCAGGTTCAGAGGGGGCGGCGTCGTCACCAGAGGAGCGCGCGGCGTCGCCGGTCGCCTCTGCTGCTTCTTCTCCTTCTTCTCCTCTTGGGTCTTGGTGTTGTTGTTGTTCTTCTGGTTCAGAGCCACGAACCTCGACGTCCCCGAGGTCCACACTTGCGCCGTCAGAGTCTTTTTCTTGGGCATATTCTACTTCTTGTGCGTCGTCTTCCTCTAATTCCTTTTTGTTGCTTTTATGAACCTTTCGGCCTTTTTGTTTAGGTTTCTTAGAATTGCTCTTGGGCTTGTTCTTAGAAGTAGTCTTCTTTTGTTTTTTCGTGGCCTTTGGTGTTTCTTTCTCCTCTTCCTCTTCCGTAATACGTTGCAATTTTTCAGTATCGATTACGATGTTGGATGGTTCTCTCTCGCTTTCTCCCTCTTTTTTCAGGGAGCGTATGTCGAAAGCAGCTGAGGGTTCTTCTTTCTTGCGCTTTTGTCCAGATGCAGTCGCTTGCGTGGCTGCGGGTGAAACAACACTAGAGGCTTTTTGCTTCTTTTTGGCAATCATATTGTTATAGACTTCGCGGCGTTTCTCTGTTCGCACTTGCTTGTTGTGATCAAGCGACTCAACCACACTGTTTGTGGCGTATTGAATCAGCGAGATACTGTATAACCCCTTGTTACGTTCGTGACGTGGATGCTCGCTCCAAAAGTTCACCATCTCAGGGTAGTGCTTCCGAATAAGATCAAAGTTCGGTGCGTGTGAATCGAGCCATTCAGCATTGTCGTACTGTGCTTCCTCTTGCTTAGCAGCTTCGAGAGCTTGGATTGCGTACTCTTCCTCCTCCTCTTCTTGTTGTTCGCTTTTGCCCTTCTTGTTTTCATTCCCAGCTGCTTGTACTTCAGAAGCAGCAGCAGCAGCAGCAGCAGCTTGTTCTTGTTTGATATTCACCGAGGCAAATAGCGCCGAGTTAGGGTCCTTAACAGCGCGATGTTCGGCTAGATTCAGCTCTTGTGACAAAGCGAGCTTCAGAAGCATTCTACGGTGTATCTCAATAGCATTTTTGATCTCTTGACGAATCTCCTTTGTTGCGGGCTTTCCTGCAATGACCTTCATACGATCCACTCGGTGCCAGGCTGCATCTGCGCATTGTAGATCCCGATAGCGTTTCCACTCGATAGGAGTCCAGTGTTCCATCTCAATACCGAAAGACTGCATCTTATGAAGGTACAACTGAGCACTGCTATTTGTCATCTTGCCGATATAAGGATTGAATGTAGCACCATTTTTCTCGTGGTAGGTGTGTACAAACGCTTCAGCTGCGGCTTGTAGCATCTCTTTGCCTTTGTTCTGTACCTTCGATGTTGTGCGCTGAGAATCGGTCGAGACAGCAGAAGTAGCACCAGGGTGTTCATTTGCAGCGTTCGATTCATTTGTTTTCTGCACCTCTTCTTCGTCTCTATAGGCGCGATCTTCGACAGTCTTTTCGCATGCTTCATCCAATAGTGCATATTCGCGACCGGACTCGCGCGAGATCTGGTCCACTATAACATCAATCAAAGCATGTACGTCGTTCTTGCGAGCTAGTGTGCCCCCTGAAGTACCCTTCTCAGGTAATTGATCCTTGAGCATGTCATTGATCTGAGTCAAATTGGTCAAGTCTGGAGGTGTGCCAATACTCATGGATGCTGAGACTTTTTTGTTCGTGGGCTTCACAAGAAGCTCTGTGTTATGCAATCCAGATGAAGTAGATTGCGTTTTTTTCTTCGGTGCAGATTGCTTGCGAGCCGAAACGCCTCCCTTTGTTTTTGGGGCGGTAACAGGGTCTTCTTTAGCAGGTGTCTGTGGTTGCTCTTTTTGTGCGCTGAGAATTTCCTTCTTAACAGAAACAGGGTCGACCGCAACCATCGGTGGTGCTGGTGGTGGTGGTGGTGTTTGTTGTTGTTTTTGTGGTGGTGATGGTTGAGAGGCGGGAGTAGTTACAATATCAGGCATATCGTCTTGATGTTGTTGTTGTTGAGCAGAGATGGTATTCGCGGTAATCGTAACAGCCGGTTCAACGGTTTTAGGAGCGGCCGTGACTTTTGCTTTTTGTTTGTTAGGTGGAGGTGCTGTTAGAGGAGGTGTAACAGGAGTCTCGGGCATAGCTTTTTGATTTACTACCGAAGAATCAACAACGTGGATCTCCTTTGGTTCTTGCTTAACAGTAGTGGTATCACGATCTGCAGCAGGAACAGGAGGTGCCGCAGGCTTGACTCGTATGATGGGCTGCTTAATGGGAGAATCAGTGGGTGTTGATGCTTCAGCAGGCTTGGTAGGCGGTACTTGTGGTGGTGGCGGTGGATGTTGCGGAGCTTTTGTGGGTGTAGTAGCATTAAGAGGTTTTGCCGCGGGTTTTGCTAAGGGCTTCATCATTGTACTGGGTGTACCAGTGAGTTTTACTCCAGCAGGTAGCAACGAACCGGTCATTTTGATTGTTGGTGAGTTATAGCTTTGTGAGTACGTCGATAATTTCTGCAACGTCGGGTTCTTGACTTGAGCGATGTTTGGCGTTTTTACTAACTGAGCCATGAAGGAAGAAGTAAAATGATTCTGTTTCCTTTCTTTTTTTTTTAACTACGAGACAAACGCCTCGTGGAAAATGACCTGAATGCCAGTCAAAGCTGCTTTCGGCGGCTTGCTACCGAATTGGTCGAGGATAAATGTACAAAATTGGAATCAACAATCACCCTACAAACTCGGCATACAGTTTCTGAAAGTGTTCAATTCGACAAGTGTTTTTTTTTTTCTGTGTTATAATTGTGACATTTTTTTGGAGAGTATTTTTTAATTGATTTTTTTCTTTTTCATGTTCAAGTAACGATTAATCAGCTGAGTCAATAAAATCTCATTTTCGGATGTCGAATGTTCGCTTAAGTATGACATCAATAGATCCATGGCCTTTCTTTTTTCATTTTGTAAATCTGCACACAACCATGCATAGCTCTCTAGCGCTTCGTAAGGTTCTATATTTCGTATAGTTATCAGGGCGGTTGCTCGTCTCTGAAACTCCACTGAATGAACCCGAGCAGTAAGTACGTGGCTGTTTTCATTGATCTTGGCAGATAGTCTTTTGTCCGGTCGTACTTTATCGTTTTCTTTTTGTTGTTGTTGTTGTTGTAGTTGCTCTTCACCAAGCTCGTTTGTTATAAACATGCTAAATGGGAATCTGATGCTTCCAGACATCGAAGTCAAAACTAAAACTTCTTTGTTTGGTTCAGGAAAATCAATTACAGACTCGTTTGTTGCGTGGAGAGGTTGCTGTGCAGTAATTTTTCGAGGAATACGGACAAAGAGCGAAATCCTTCCATTTTTCATTGTCCCAATAAAGTCTTCCAATGTCTGATATTCCAGGGCAGAGAATGTGCTTGCATCGTAATACTCACGCCCTTTCTGATCTATATACAAAGGAAATTTGCCTAAATCGTCATAGCGCGGTACGGGGTTATTACTCGTTTGCAAAAACTCAAAATCGTTACGCCCAAAGAGCTGCGTTTCGATGAGTGATGTCAAAGCAGATTTTTTGTGAGTCCACATGAAGTCGTAAAAATAGTTCAATTCACTGGGATTCGCACTAATGAGGCGTAATAGACCCGCGTCACGTCTTAGCAAAGCTTTTGTGGGTTGTTTCTTTGCGGACGGTTGAGACTGCATGGTATGAAATCTGTATTTAAATTAATCTTGTAAAATAGTCATTAAATCAGTGTGGTAACGAAAGAAAACACATTAGTTGTTGTCATTTCCTCGCGTACATATGAATCCAAATTCTTCGCTAGGGTCGCTTAGATTCACAATAACAGCAAATGTTTCAGCTCTTCCAACAGCAGTAACAGCAGCAGCAGAAGCAGCAGCAGCAACACAAACACCGTCATTGGAAAACTCTCGTTTGTCCAATCCATCAACACAGCTTTCCAAACCTTCATCCAAAGTGATTCAACCAAAAGGGAAATCCGATTATGTTTCACTTGAAGGAGCTCTCATGAATCTTGAGGAAAAGCTAGCTAGAGACGAAAAATCTGCACGTTCCTCAATCACAGAAGCGCGCAGGCACTATATTGATACTTTGGTCACGAGATCGATTGAGTCAGATACTCTACCAGACGAGCTACTCGAATGCACAGAGGAAGAACTCGCTGATGCGGCTTTGCGCGAAGAGACCAGAACACCAAGTGAAAACGAGAAACGAATTATTGAAAAATACGAAGCTCAGCTAAAAGAACGTATCAGCAAAGAATACCTCGAAAAGCAAAAGAAAGGAAAAACAAAACTTGGAGCAAATCTTCCGCCTCTAGCTCATCCTCCTCCTCCCGGCAACGATCATGCAACTACACAAAGAGAAGAAGCTCCAACAACAACTACTACACAGCCAAAGTCCAGTTTTTTTGCGCTTGGTCAGCGAAAACCTCTCAGTAACTCTGCCACAGGCACAAGTGCGCAACAGACCGGTAATGCTGTACAAACAGCTACAACGAATTCTTACCAGCGTGCAACTGGCTCTATATCAGTAGCAGTTGATTCTTCTATCAATGCTGCTTCAGAAGAGGCAGAATCTCGTGAAATAGACGAACACCTAGAAAAACAGAGAAGACTGAATCGTATACGCACAGCTTCCGAAGTGATGATCATACCAGATTCGCACGCACCGCATTCAGGAATGCCTCCAAGGGGAAACTACAAACCGAACGAAATTGATTTTGAGCGGCTTACAGATGAGGAACTAAAACAATCCACAGCAGCTAGTTTTCTCAATCGACCAGAGCTCATATACATCATGCCTGCTGTAGATAACTTGGAGATATTCCTCAACCAGTATCGTTTCTACGACCCACGCAAAGGTCCTAATATACTCACACAAGCAGATATTCAGAAATGGGAGAAATCCATGTTGATTTATGCACAAGAGATGGTCTCACGCAAGGTTTACGGGGATCGTTTGGTTTTCCTGTTCTATCTCTCAAGGCCATTATTTGTTTATTGCATATTCAAGGTGTCAGCACGTCAAAATGCGCGCAACAAGCAGCCTGCTGAAACACCCCCGAAACTTGTTTTTCCTACAAATATTCTCCCCGATGGGCAATACGAAAAGCAAAAACAACAACATCAACGCGTTCAGCAACCTACAATCGACGATATTCTAGAAGAGAAGAGTAGAAGCGTAAAGATACGCATACGCGAAGCTGTCTGGTTTGCGCACTTTTACACAAGCGGCTATGATCCACGAGAACCCGAAGGTGCAGAATACGATTCAAGTATTCTTCAGAATCCAGACGAAACTGTGGATATTTACGGAGCCATGAAGCGCGCTAAGCTACAACCGAAGAAGGGGCCTTTTTCTGATTCAACACTAGCAACAGCATCAGCTACAAAAACTGCACCACTGTCTGCACCAACACTTAACAGTTCAAAGGTTAGCCAGCCACCTCATAAAGCCCGCAAATCAAGCAATACTACATTCACAAAAAACATTGGAGCTATACAGAAGGCGGTAGCTTCTCTAGATACGGACGCTCAGTTTTCACGTGATAGCATCGGTCATAACTCTTCTAGCTCTGGTTCACTAGACAAGATTTACTTTGATAAAAACATCCATGACCAATAAAAAAAAGAGGCAGCCTGTGTACAAATTTTTGGCCTGGGTAAAGCTTATGTAAGGTTACATGATTTTATTACCATATATGGT
>ERZ1066123.291-NODE-291-length-38850-cov-10.596855_pt1 | contig 38850 bp, 32 predicted proteins | sample MGYA00382770_ERZ1066123 | MGnify/ENA primary metagenome ERZ1066123 (study PRJEB33369, sample SAMEA5778353) | biofilm metagenome | biome: Industrial cooling water; feature: Water cooling tower basin; material: Biofilm | place: United Arab Emirates | collected...
GCCCCTACCTCCGCCCCCGCGACGGCGTCCCATGCGGGCGCCGTTCGCGCGCGGCGCCGCGACGGTCGGCGGCGGGCGGTGTAATCGCCAGGCGTGGCCGGATGGCCACGCGCCACGGAACGGGCACACGCGCTGACGTGGCGCCCTTGTCCACGCGGACTTCGGCTGAGACACGCGCCTGCACGCGCAGCCGCCGTGAGGGGCCGCCGCTGATCAGAGGCATGGTGCCTCCCTCCGCTTCAGCTCGCTTGCCCGTCCGGCGCGGGAACTACATCTTCGCGACGTCCTCGGTGGTGCGGGCTAGATCGCAACGAGGCGCTCGGTGTCGACCACCTGAGTCGTGGTGGCATGTCAAGGATCACGCGGTTTTTCGCCGTTCGCGCTTTGGGTCCCGACGCGGGCGCAGCGGCAGGGCCTCCTCTACGTCAACACGAGTGATCCCGAATCCCGCTCCTTACAACAAGGCCGCCGCCTGTTTGGGATTGTCATGAAGCCTCGCATCCTGATCCCGTTTGTGCTTGGTCTGACGGCCTGTCGCGCCAGTCTGCCGAGCCGGTCTGCGGACGAGGCTGCGGTCATCGAGGCCGCCCTGCGTGTCATCCCCGTTCGCAGTGTTGATCAGCGAATCGTCGTCGAGGACGACTTGCTCGCGCACCCGACCGTGTCTTCGGCGGTCGTCGCGCGGCTTCGGTCACGTCTTCAGTTCGCGGAGTTCTTTCGTGACGAGCAATCGGCCGCAACGCGCTGTGCCTCACGCACCAGCGGACCGTGGTGCGTTCGCCTGAGTCTCGACTCGCTCGTTTCACGCGGCGCGATTCATGAGGTGACCGTGTCCAGCTCCGCCGTTCGCGGCTGCGGATTCCAGGAGTATGTCGTCGAGGTGCGGACGACTGGAGGGGAGGCGTTCGTCCGTTCGGTAACGGTCGGTGAGTCCGGCTCCTGTGGTGTGCGACGCACGCCATGAGCCTTGATCGGTGGGCTCTGCATCACGCCCTATTGACGCTGGCTCAGTTGGACGGAGGAGGTGGCGAACACGCTAGGTCTGACGCACCTCACGATTCCGGCTGGACCCATGACGATGCAACCATTTCGAACACTCACGATCGTCATCGCTGCGGCGATCGTCGCCATCGCACTCGATCGTGTGCCGGACTTCGAGTCGTTGCTGCATGGCCGAGGAGGAGCACCAGCGTGCGATCCGGCACACACCCTGTTCTCGCGGACATCCGGCCGCGGGGTCCGCAGTCCGTAACGTCGTGGTTCCTGTCGGGACTTGGGTGCTCTCTGCTCGTTGGCGCCACGCTTCTGCTGTCGTTATTCCCAGCAGAAGCCGTTGAGGGCGCGCCGGTCGCGTTCGGTCGCCGCCTTGGGACGGCCGTCCTGTGGATGCTCGCCGTCGGACTCGCGGCGGCACCTGGAGTGCTGCGCAGCATGGTCGCACAGCGGCTGGTGAGACGTCCGCGCACACGGCTGCTGATGCGCTCCGGAACCATGGCCGCCACCGTGGCACTCGGTCTCGCGCTGCACGTCCAGTCGCTCGGCGCGCAGGAGATCGAAGCAGCGCCGATCGCCAGCGCCATCGAATCGTTCAGACGCCGCGCACTGTCGGACACTCGACCCGTGAACTACTGTCTCGCTTCGTTCTTCTGGGACGAGAGAGGACGCCTGCGTGAACCGCAAGGAGTACGACTCGCGGTCGTTACGCGAGAAAGACCGGTCTGCGATACGCTCTCCCGAACCGCACTGGGCGTGCATGTACACAGCAGTGCAGTATTTGCCGATTCTCTGCTGATTGAAGGCGCGACGCGCAACGAGACTGGTGCGCACCGAGACGTGTATGTTTTTCGGCGCAATCGACTCGGCTTCTTTCTCCTCGAGGAGTATCGAATCGATCAGATCTGGATCATCGACCCGGTGCATCCGCGCTGACGCGAACACCATGACCCCGAACCCCGCCCCTTTCGAGCACCCGATCGCCGCGCGGCGTGCCGCCCTCTCGGCCCTGGTCGCCGCACTCGACGACCTGAGCGGACACGCGCCCGCGTGGCGAGCCGAACGCGCCCACCGGGAGGGCCACGAACTCCGCCAGCTGCTGGGCCGGTTGCGCGACACGGACGCGCAGGATTGGGCCACGGGTTCGGCGGCCTCCTGGCTCAGCCCGCTGGATGTCGCCACCCTCCGCAGCGGTCTGCTCACGGCGTGTTATCGCGCAGCCAACCGGGCCTCCGTGCTGACGCCGCCCCAGGCGGATGCGCTCGAGGCGCTGGCCGACGCGCTGCAGGCCTACATCGAAGAGCCACCGCGCAGCGCCCGCTGAGGTGGCGCCGTCAGCTTGCGCACGGCCGCGGGACCATTGGCGAACGGCACCGCGTGGCAGGCGCCAATCTCGATCAATCAGCGCGCGTCGCGCGGGTGGCTCGACTCGTCGTGGGACGCGACCGTCTGATCGGTCGCGAGAATGCGCTCGATATCCTGTCGCAACTGCGGAATCCGCTGCGCGATCGCCGTCCACACAATATCGGGATCGATGTCGAAGTAGCCGTGCACGAGGTGGTGCCGCATGCCGATGATGAGTCGCCACGGCACATCGACGTGGCGGGCACGGTCCGTTCGCACGTCGTCCGCGTGTCCTAGAGTGGAACGGCTTCGCGCACGACCTGCGCACGAATTCGATTACGCAGTCCACGCTCCGTCACGACGTCCACGCGACATCCGAGCAGTGCCCGCAGATCCATGAGCAGCCCACCGATATCGAAGAGGCTGCGTCCAGGTTCCATGCGTACGAGCAGGTCGATGTCGCTCGCCTCGTCGGCGTCACCTCGCGCGACGGAGCCGAAGACGCGAACGTCCGTCGCGCCGTATTCGCCAGCCAGGCGCAGCACCTCGGCTCGGTGCCGCTTCGGCCGTTCGCTCGCGGTCATCTTCAGGTCGGGCAAGAGGTACGATTAGCATAGCACCACCCTGCCAGTGGCTCAACCAGCCCCTTCCGCCCACCGTCGTGTACAATCCAGCATGACACGCCCCATCGCCTCCCGCCGCCGCCCCGCCGGGGCCGCGTTCGCTGCCGCCGCCGCGCTCCTCCTCGCTGGCGTCTCTCCGGTACGCCCGCTGCACGCGCAACCGACGGCCACCGTCATCCCCGCCCCGGCGCGTACGACACTCTCCACCGCCGGCACCTTCACCATCACCGACTCCACCCCGGTGATCGTGGCCGCCGACGCCGACGCGGCCACCGAACGCGTGGGTCAGCAACTCGCCACGCTGCTCGGCCCGGGCGCCCCCCGGGCGCCGCGCCGGCTCCCCGAGGCGGTGTCCGCACCCGCCGGCGCCATCCGGCTGGCCATCGACCCGCGCCTCGACGTCGCCAACGACGAGGGCTACCGCCTCGAGGTGCGCGCCAACGGCATCACGCTCACCGCGCGCCAGCCCGCCGGGCTCTTCTACGGCGTGCAGACGCTGCGCCAGCTGCTGCCCTGGTCCATCGAACACCGCGCGGCCCTCTACCGCCGCCTGCGCGTGCCGGTGGGCGTCATCGTGGACGCGCCGCGCTTCGCCTGGCGCGGTGCGATGCTCGACGTCTCGCGCCACTTCCTGCCGCTCGACGACGTCAAGCGATACGTGGACGTGATGGCGCTCTACAAGCTCAACCGCCTGCACCTGCACCTCGCCGACGATCAGGGGTGGCGCATCGAGATCCGCTCGCGTCCCAACCTCGCCACGCACGGCGGCAGCACGCAGGTGGGCGGCGGCGCCGGTGGGTACTACACGCAGGCACAGTATCGCGACCTCGTCGCCTACGCCGCCGAACGGCACATCACCATCGTGCCCGAGATCGACATGCCGGGGCACACCAACGCGGCGCTCGCGAGCTACCCCGAGCTCAACTGCGACGGCGTCGCGCCACCGCTCTACACCGGCATCCGCGTGGGCTTCAGCGCACTCTGCCCCGAGAAGGAGGCCACGTACACGTTCATCAGCGACGTGCTGCGCGAACTCGCCGAGCTCACGCCCACACCGTACCTGCACATCGGTGGCGACGAAGTGGAGAAGCTCACGCCCACGCAGTACCGTCGCTTCGTGGAGCGCGTCGAAGGCATCGTGCGCGGCCTCAACAAGACGATGATCGGCTGGGGCGAGATCGCGCCGGCGAATCTGCATCCGTCCACCATCGTACAGCATTGGCGCAGCGACGCGCGCGCCAGCCGTGATTCGGCGCATCTGCACGCGGCGCGCGGCGGGTCCGTCATCATGTCGCCCGGCAACCGCACGTATCTCGACATGAAGTACGACAGCACCACCGTGCTCGGGCTGCGCTGGGCCGGCATGATCTCGGTGCAGCACGCGTATTCGTGGGAACCGTCCACGTTCCTGCCGCGCGTGCCCGCGGAGCGCGTGCTCGGCGTGGAAGCGCCGCTGTGGGCCGAGACGCTCGAGAAGCGCGCCGACTACGAGTACCTCGCGTTTCCGCGCCTGATCGCGATCGCCGAACTCGGCTGGAGCCCACCCGCCGTACGCGGCTGGGCCGGCTTCCGCACGCGGCTCGCGGCGCACGGACCGCGGCTGCAGGCGCTCGGCGTGAACTTCTACCGCTCGCCCGAGATCCCCTGGCGCGAGCGGTAAACGCACACCGCACCGCGCGCACGCATGACGCTCGTGCGTGCGGTGCGAGCGCGTGACGTCAGCGCGCGATGTTGAACACGAAGGGCTGCTGCACGAGTTGCTTCACGCGACGGCCGCTCACTTCGGCCGGAAGAAATCGCAAGCGCGGCAGCGCTTCACGCACCGACGCCGTGAACGCGTCATCACTCGACCGAAGCACCTTGAAGGTGCTCACGTCCACCAGCCCGTCCTCGTTCACGACAAACGAGGCGAGCACCGTGCCCTCGACCTTGGCAGCACGCAACGCGGCGGGATACCGCATGCCGACACCGCCGCGCGTGGCCGCCGGCTTCTCCACCTGCGATTCGAGATACACGTCGTCCGGACGGGCCGCGTCGTTCAAGGGCGCCAGCGCCTCGCGCCCCGCCGTACGCGGCGTGTTCACGTCGTTGAGCGGAGAGCGCACCACGACCGCGCTGCCACCGGGTGCCGCGCGTTCCGCGGACGACATGCCGATCGCGAACACGAACGGCTGCTGCACGAGCTGACGCACGCGCCGGCCGTTCACTTCCGCCGCCTCGTACGTGGCGTTCACCACGGCCGCGCGTACCGCCTCGGTGAACAGCGCGTGATCCGAGCGCAACACCTGGAAGGTCAACGAGTCCACGCGTCCGTCTTCCTGCACCACGAAGCTCGCGAGCACCTGACCCTCCACGCCCGCACTGCGCAGCACCGTCGGGTAACGCAGCCCCAGCGAGCCACGCATCGTCGCCGGTCGCTCCACCTGAAACTCGAAGTAGTGGGGTGACGACACGCTGCCCGGCACGACGAGTGGCACCGTATCGAGGAAGCCATTGGGCATGGGCACCGGCGCAGCATCGGGCGACAGCGCCGCCACCTCGTTCGGTGTGCTCGACGTGAGATTGGAGGGGATGCGCGTGCCGCACGCGGCCGCCACCCCGAGCACCGTAACCGTCGCAAAGACGGCGCGCTGACGCCGCGCGACGCGCGACCGGGGATCGATACGATGGGTGTGCATGCTGCGAATCCTCGCCTGCAGGTGAGAACGGGACGACGCCATCGCGGAGGCGAGCGGCGCGCTGCGGAACGACGGTGGTGTAGCGTGCTGCGCCATGAAGAGCAGCAGTCGCGCGTAGTGCAGCGGCGTGATCGCCTGCGGTGCAGCGGCGAGTGTGCGTGCGTCGCAGTCGAGTTCGATGGCGAGTCGCAGACGCCGCGCGATCCACCACATGCTCGGGTTCCACGGCACCAGCACCACGGCGAGCGTGGCGAGCCAGACGAGACGAGGATCACGCGCGTCGCGGTGCGCCCGTTCGTGCGCCATGATCAGCGCGCGCAGCGGAGCGTCGAGCTCACGCACCCACGAGGGCAGCACGATGCGCGGTGCGCGCCATCCCACCGTGGCGGGACCGAAGCCGTCGGTGAGCAGCACCGATTCGCCATCCACGCGGGCGTCCTGGGCGCGCCGAGTGAGCGCTCGCAACGATTGCGCGCCGCGCACGAGGCGCAGCGCGAGCAGCCCCGTGAGCACGAGCCAGACGAGCGCCAGTGCCAGTGAGAGTCCGGCAGCATCGGCCGCCTGCAGCGCCGCGTTCACCGCCTCGATCCCCGACGCCAGCGCTGCGCGCCCTTCGCTGAGCGTCGCGCGCGTGGCGAGCAGCCACGCGGTCCATGCGTCGGTCGTCGACGCGGTCGCGTCGATCACCGTGGCGCGCAGTGCACCGGTCGTGATCACCGACGGCGCGTTGTCGCCCAGCGGCGTCGCGCGCCAGCGCTGCCACAGTGGCACGGCCAGCGGCCAGAGCACAGCGCCGAGCAACGCGAGCGTCCACCCGCCACGTGTGCCCCAACGTCCCGCCGTCGCACCTCGCGCGCGCTGCACGCGCTCAAGGCCAAGCGCGGCGAGCCCGAGGAACGCGCCGAAGAGGACCGCGGCCAGCATCCAGGGCGTCAGCATGCGTCCTCCTCCCGATACGGCGAGGGGGACGCCCCGGTGCGCGCCGAGGGCTGCCGTGAGTCGGGAGATTCGCGCTGCAGCGACCGCGCCAGCGCCTGCAGCTCCTCGGCGCTCAACTGCTCCTGCGCCACGAGCTGCGCCACGAGTGCTTCCGGCGACCCGCCGAAGAGCGACGACACCAGGCGCGACAACGCATTCTGCTGCGCCGCCCGCTGCGCGACGCGCGGAAAGTAGCGATGGCCACGCCCTTCCTCCTCCCGCGAGACGTACTGCTTGGCCTCGAGGTTGCGCAGGATGGTGAGCACCGTGGTGTAGGCCAACGGGACCTCGAGGTGCTCCTTCACCTCGGCCACCGTACCGGAGCCATGGGCCCACAGCACGGCCATCACCTCCAGTTCGCGTTCGCCCAGTGACGTGATTTGTGGTCCCACAGACACCTCCGGCTCGGGTTGTACTATCTGGATAGTACAATTGGCCCGCGCCGGGCCATTTGTCAACTATGGCGATAGTAGAAGCTCGGCCAGACGCGCTCGCTGGGGGTCGGTGAGTCCGTCGCGCGACGCGAGGGTGCGGGCGGCCGCCTCGGCCCGCGCCCGATGCATCGCACTGCCCGACCACGCCGCGCGGTCGAGCAGCAGATCGAGTTCGTCACGCCGCGCGTTCAGCGCGCCGTCGCGCCCGTCGAAGAACGTCGTGTAGTGCCCGAGCGCCTCATCCGCGTGACGCAGCGCCGCGCGAGTATCGCCACGGCGTGCCGCCAGTGTGGCGAGCCGCTGGTGGATGATCCCCATGCCGCGCACGAGCTGCGCGTTCGCCGGGTCCTCGCGCAGCAACCGCGTGCGCACCTGCAGGGAACGAGCGCACGCCGCATCGGCTGCATCGAGCGCGCCGGTTTGCAGGTGGACGCCGCACAGCAGATACTCGGTAATGGCCACGTCGCGTCGCGCTTCCACACTCAGCGCTCGCTCCGCCGCCAACGCGACGCGCAACTGCAGCGAGGCATCGTACGCCTGCGTCGCGAGCGTCGTATTGCCCTGCGCGAGTGCAATCGTGCCAAGCCGCTCGTTGAGCACCGCGCGAATGCGCTGCGTGTTGAAGCTCCGATCGCTCAGCAGCGGCGGTCGCGAGAGGCGCGCGAGCGCGTCGTCATAGGCGCGCCGTGCCCCCTCGCCATCGCCGCGATTCACAAAGAATGGACCGCCGAGCAGATCACCGAGCTTGAGGAGACCGATGGCCGCCGAAAGCGCTGGCCCGGAATCGTTGGGTGACCCTTGTGCAAGTTCGGTGAAGATCTGCACCGCATTCGCCTGCAACGTGGCGGCCTCCTCCAGGCGACCACTCGGCGCCGCGACATCGGCACGCGCCTGATCGAGACTCGCCATCAGCCACCGCACGTTCCCGTCGCGACTGGAACGCAGCGGTTCCGCGAGTTGCGCAGCGCGCCTGTAGACGGAATCGGCGCCCGGCAGATCGCCCAGGTTCGCGTTGGTGGGATTGCCAAGCACATCACCCGCCCGCTGATACGCGCGGACGAGTTCGCGTCGCACCATCGGATCATCCACGGCATCCTGCGCCACACGATCGAGACTCCCGAGCGCGGCGCGCACGGCCTCGGCACGCGCCGCGGTGCCACCGGGCAGATCACCGACGCTGCCACCGACGCCCTCGATGAGCGTCTGCACGAGCCGACGCACCTCGGTGAGATTGGCTTCGGAGCGCGCGCGTTCGCGATCGGCGCGGCGTGCCTGCCACGCACTGCTTCCCACGCCCGCGACCCCGAGGACGACCGCCACACTTGCGAGTGTCAGCGCGCGTCGATTGCGCACCGCGAAGCGGCGCAGCCGATAGCCGAACGTGGCCGGCCGCGCGAGAATCGGACGCCCGTCGAGCCACCGCGCGAGGTCCTCGTCGAAGCGCTCCACCGACGAATAGCGCATGGCCGGTTCGGGATGCAGCGCCTTCGCGATGATCGTGTCGAGATCATCGGTGAGTTGTGCGCGCAACTGCGGCGCGCTCGGCAGCCCCGCTGCCCGCGCGGCGTGTTCGTTCACCACCGCACTCGCCGTGGGAGGATCCCGCTGCGCATCATCGAGCAGCGACACGAGCGCGTCGTCCACTCGACGTGCGCGTTGCCCGGTGACGAGCTCGAACAGGACCAGACCGAGCGCGTAGACATCGCTCGGGGTCCCCACCGGCTCCCCCCGCAACTGCTCGGGGCTCGCGTACGCGATGGTCACCGCGAGGCGCCCCGTCGCGGTATCATCACCCGTGGCACCATCGAGCACCTTGGCGATCCCGAAGTCGAGCAGCTTCACCTGCCCGTCGCCGGTCACGAGAATGTTGCGTGGCTTGAGATCGCGATGCACCACAAGGCGCTGATGTGCGTACGCCACCGCTGCACACGCCTGCCGAAGCAGACGAACGCGAGTGGCCACATCCACGGCGCGCGACGCACACCAGCGATCGATCGGCGTGCCGTCCACACGCTCCATCGCGAACCACGGCGTCCCGAGGTCGGTGGTACCGCCATCGAGCAGTGCGGCGATGTGCGGATGTTCGAGGGTCGCGAGAATGCGTCGCTCGCGCGCGAATCGCCGCGCCATTTCGGCGCCGCGCGACGGATCGGAAATCAGCTTGATCGCGACACGCTTGCGCATGTCGTCGGACACACGCGTGGCCTCGTACACGACGGCCATGCCACCGCGCCCGATCTCGGCACCAAGTTCGTACGGACCGATACGCGTGCCAGAACCAGCCGCGGTGGCGCTGTTCGCCAGAATGTCGCGGTCCGCGACCATCGCCGCCGGCGGTTCGAATCGTTCACCCACGACATCATGTGCGGCGAGCAGCGAGCGTACTTCGTCGCGGACCCGATCGCTGCTCGCGACACGCGCGAGTACGGCCTCACGCGCCGAGGGCTCGACCTCGAGCGCGTCATGAAAGCAGCGACTCACGTCCTGCCAGAAAGCCGCGTCGGCTGTGGGTTCGGTCATGCGAGACAACGCGCGAAATCGAGCGCGCTCGGCTCAGCGCTCGCCGAGGGCATCGTCAGCCACCAGCCGACAGCTCACGCTGCAGCCACGCGCGGGCCAGCACCCAATCGCGCTTCACCGTCGCCAACGACACGCTGAGCAGCTCCGCGGTCTCCTCGAGCGTGAAGCCAGCGAAGTAGCGGAACTCGACGAGCTTCGCCTGCCGGGCATCGAGGTGTGCCAACCGCTCGAGCAAGTCGTTCACCCCGAGCACCTCGTCGGTGGCGTACGACGCGGGGAGTTCGATCTCGTCCACCGACAGGCGACGACCAGCCTCGCGCTTGTGCGAATGACGGCGTCGTGCGTGGTCGACCAGCACACGTCGCATGGCGTGCGCGGCGACCGCGAGCAGATGCTTGTGATCGTGATACTGCACGTCAGGCTGGCGCATGAGCCGCAGCACCGCTTCGTGCACGAGCGCGGTGGGCTGCAGCGTGTGGCCGTCGTCCTCACGTTGCAGGTAGTGCGCGGCCAGCCCCCGCAGCTCGCGGTAGGCTTCAGCAACCAGTGCGTCGAAGGGGGCCGTCGTCGGCGTATCGTCGGTCACACCGTCATAGTGGCGCACGACCTCCGGCCCCGCCAGAGGACGCACGCCGGTCGAGGCTCAGCCCTCATCGTGGCGCTCGGCTAGGGTGCGCTGCAATCCACGAACGGGTTGGACCACCGCACCACCCACCGACCAGCACGATGCTCCAGCAACAGCACCTCCGGGTCCCCGGCGACGTCGCGACCGAGTAACAGCGCGCGTTGTGTCGGGTCGGCACGCTCGAGCAGCGCCAACGGTGTGAACGCGAGCACCTCCTCCTCGCGGCCCGTGAGCCGCTCGGACCACACCACACGCCAGCTGGCGGCGGCCGCAGTGGTCTGCTCCACCACGAGCGTGAGATGTTCGACGAGCGGCTGATCTTCTTGCGGCACGCGGCGCATCAGATCGGCCACGACGAGCCCGGGCGCACCACGGGCACTCCGATAGGCGCGAACGACCGTCATGGGCAGGCCGCGAAACACGCTCGTCGTGTCCTCGGCCACGCCGGAGGCGAGGCGGGTGAGCCCGGCCGCGAGGGTGGCCGAGTCGCGCGTGGGGAGGGCCTCGATCGAATCGAAGGGGACGGCGGTGGCCACACCCACCGGCAGCGCAACGAGCCACCCGCGCTGAGCCGCTGCCGCGCTGTCGGTGGGTGCAACCCATGTCACGCGGGGTGGGACACCACACGGCGCAGTAGGCGCGGCGGCGTTCCCGATGGCGCTCACGCGCTCGAGTGTGGCCCCCGCCAGCGCGACTTCGCTCAGCATCCCGCGGCGTGAGAGCAAGGCGACGCGCGCGATGGCCAGCTGCGACGACAGCCCGAGCGTGTCGGCAGGATCGGCCTCGAGCGGCTGCGACGGCCGCAACACAATGGCGCGGGTCGGCGTCAGCGCGTCGACGGGCGGCAGCAGGAGCAAGTCACCGAGTGACGGGTCCCAGGTCGACGGGGTCAGTGGTGCGACGCTGTCAGGCGGGGCGACCGGCGTCGTCGCGCTATCGGTCGGCGGGACCGGGGTGTCGGGAGTCGGCCGGTCCGCACAGGCGACCGTGACGCCCAGCAGGAACACGCCGAGGAGACCCGGCGCCATGGTCCGACGCGGGCACGTGCGACTCACGGCACCACCCGCGGCGGTACGCGATAGCGACGGAACACGCCCGGTCGGGCGCTGGACTTCGACGGGTCGGACACGGACACTAATCTGCGCATCCCTGGCGCCAAACGTCAGGCACGACCACGCCGCGGCTCCGGTGCGCGGCTCGACCTGCGCAGCACACCGTTTGCTGTCTCCCCCCACCTGGTCCTCATGTCCGTTCCCGCTCCTGCCCGCCGACGTCTGCTCGAGACCCTCGGCTTGCACCGTCCCGAACTGCGTGCGTGGGCGATGTACGACTGGGGAGTCTCCGCCGCGCAAACCACGATCACCACGGCCGTCTTCCCGATCTTCTTCGTGTCGTACGCCGGGGCGGGGCTGGACGGCACGAAGGCGAGCGAAACGTGGGGCATCGCCAATACGGTGGGCGCGGTGCTGATCGCGGTGCTTGCCCCGCTGCTTGGAGCCGTCGCCGACTATCGCGCCGCCAAGAAGCGCTTCCTGCGCCTCTTCATGCTACTTGGCGTGGGCTCGACGCTGGCGATGTTCTTCATTGGCCGCGGACAGATCCTGTTCGCGTCGGTGCTGTTCATTCTGCTCCTCGCCGGCGCAACCGGCAGCATGACGTTCTACGAGTCCCTGCTGCCGCACATCGCGCGCGAAGATGAAGTCGATCGTGTCTCCACCGCCGGCTACGCGCTGGGGTATGTGGGTGGTGGACTGCTGCTCGCGCTCAATCTGCTGTGGATCCAGCAGCCGGCCCTGTTTGGTTTGCCCAGCGGCGAAGGCCTCACACCGGAGCAGGCCTCGCTGCCGGCGCGTCTCGCGTTCGCGAGTGTGGGCGTGTGGTGGTTGCTCTTCTCGCTCCCGGTGTTGCGTCGCGTACCGGAGCCACCGCGCACGATCGAAGCCGACGAACGTCCGGGCGAAAGTGCGTGGCGCGTCGCGTTCACGCGCCTCGGGGAAACACTGCGTGAGCTGCGCGGCTACAAGCAGGCGTTCCTGATGATGCTGGCGTTCACGATCTACAACGACGGCATCCAGACGATCATCAAGATGGCAAGCGTATACGGCACCGAGATCGGCATCGGCCAGGGTGATCTCATCACGGCCATTCTGCTCGTGCAGTTCATCGGTATTCCATGCGCGTTTGCCTTCGGCTCGATCGCCGGACGCATTGGTGCGAAGCGTTCCATCTTTGTCGGACTGGCCGTGTACACGGGCATCTGCGTGTTCGCGTACTTCATGAAGTCGGCGCGCGAGTTCTACATTCTTGCCGTACTGGTGGGTCTGGTGCAGGGCGGCACGCAGGCGTTGAGTCGCTCGCTCTTCGCCACGCTCATTCCGAAGCACAAGAGCGGCGAGTTCTTCGGGTTCTTCTCCGTGTTCGAGAAGTTCGGTGGCATTCTCGGTCCCCTCGCGTTTGCGCTCGTGATCAACCGGTTCCAGTCGAGCCAGCTCGCGATTCTGAGCGTGATCGTGTTCTTCATCGTGGGCGGCCTGCTGCTGATCGGCGTGAACGTGGAAGACGGTGAACGCGCGGCACGCGCGGCTGAGGCCGACGTGCGCGCGGTGTCCTGACCGGCCACACGGTGGGCGCGACGATGTATGCGGTGCTGCGCGCGCTCGCGCGCGTGGCGCTCTCGTGGTACTACGGCCGCATCGAGGTCACCGGCCTGTCACGCATTCCATCGCGCGGCCCGGTGTTGCTCGCGGGCAATCACCCGAACGCGCTCATCGACGCGCTCGTGATCGGTGTGCTCGTGCCACGGCGGCTGCGCATGCTGGCGAAGGCCACGTTGTTCGCGAACCCGTTGGCCGCGCGGGCACTGCGCGGACTCGGCGTGATTCCGTTGCAGCGCGCGAAGGACGTGCGTCGCGATGACGCGACGAGTACCCCGACCGCCGATCCCGCGCGCAACGCCGAATCGTTCGCCGCGGTGACGGCCGCGCTGCAGCGGGAGAGCGCGGTGCTGATCTTCCCCGAGGGAATCAGCCACGATGCGCCGCAACTCGCGCCCCTGCGCACCGGACTCGCGCGCATGGCGATTGCCGCGCACGAGGCCGGCGTGTCCGACCTCACGATCGTGCCCCTCGGACTCGTATTCGAGGCGAAGGAAGTACCGCGCAGTCGTGTCCTGCTGCAGGTAGGCGACCCGCTCGTGGTCGCAGCGTTGCCATCGGAGGCGCGCACCGTCGCCGCGCTCACGGCCGAGGTGGAACGCCGGCTCCGTGCGGTGACGATCAACTTCGCGAACGCCGAGCACGCCGCGCGCATCACGTCGCTGGCGCACGCGCTGGCGGTCTTGCTGGCGCCGGTGCGTACGGTAGGCGCTCGCACGCACGATCTCGCCGACGTGGCGCGGCTGACCCGTCGCATCGCACGCGCCGCGGCGCGGCTGGATGACGTCCAGCAGTCGACCACCCCGATGGCGCGCGCGCTGGCCGAGCGGGCGCTGGCCTTCGAGACCCGATTCGCGGCGTTCCGCGCTCGACTCGACACCGAACGGATCGCCATCGACGACGTGGGTATCGACCCGGGCGGGACGGCCGGTGCGCGGTTCGCCGTGCGCGAAAGCGCGCGGGCGCTCCTGCTCGGTCCCGTCGGGCTCTGGGGGCGCGTGAATCACTGGCTGCCACTGCGCCTGACACGGTGGATGGCGCTGCGCGGGACACAGAGCCGCGATGAACCCGCCATGCGCAGCGTGGTGCTCGGGGCGCTGCTCGTGCTGACGTTTTACGCGGTGCAGACGGCCGCGGTCGCCGCGACCGTCGGCGGTTGGTGGGCGACGGGCTACGCGCTCACGCTGATCCCGAGCGCGAGCCACGACCTGCGGTCGGGCGACCGTTGGCGGCGCGCCCGGGCGCGCGCGCGCACCTATCGTCGCTTTCGGCAGGAGCCGGCGCTGCAGTCCGAACTGATGGCGGAGGCGAGATGGCTTCGTGAAGAAGCGGGCCGTATCGAAGCGGCGCTCTAGACGCCATTGGTGACGCTTGTGTGTCGCTGTTGTGTTGCGTTGACGTGCTGCCCTCGGCGCGGCGGCAGCAGTGGTCCGCCGAGATCCCAATGCCACGCGGGTACCCGAAGCCGGCTGCGCGGATCACGCAGCGGTTTGTCTTGCAGGCGCTCGGGAGCGAGTCCCACGAACTCGCCATAGGCCAGCAGCAGCGCGCGGTCGACCGACACGAGGTGCGCCAGCGGACGCTCGTACCAGACGTGAAAGTGGAGCCAGAGTCCACCGTCCATGGCGTGGCACATGCCGTCGACGCGCCGCGCGAACTCGCGCAGCGGGAACCGGTCACGCGCTTCGCGGGTGCGTTCGGCAAAGCGCGCCGCTTCCTCGGGAGTCAGGGAACGAATCAACGACATCGTGCTACGCAACACGCCAAACCGCCGCCCCGCAAGCGATGCTTCCGGGACGGCGGTTGGGGAGCGACGAGGTGCCGGGGCGGACCTAGTCGCAGTGCACGACGCCTTCGGCGGTCGCGGGGGCAACCGGCGCGGCGGTGCCGTAGTACACGGCGCAAATGAGCGGATCGGCGGAAGGGTGCGTGGCCGTGGCCGACCACCCGCCATTCGTCGCTTCCACGATGCTGAGCACCGCGCCGGGCGACGCGATCATGCCGAGCGCGCCCAGGCTGCCACCGTACGTCTCGTTCTGGTGGAAATAGCCCTCCTGCTGACTGGCCAGATTGCGCAGATCGCTCTTCAGGCTCGACGCGTACGACTTGCCCTTCGTATTCGCAAACTTCGGGATCGCGATCGCGGCCAGGATGCCGATGATCACAACCACGATGAGAAGTTCAATGAGGGTGAATCCGCGCCGGATCACCATCGAGCTACGCCGCATGCGACACCTCGCGGGGGAAGGAGGACCGATCCACGCGGTGGTGGACCAGACGACACCCTCCTCCATGGCAAACGCGGTGCCGTTCGGTCAGGAACGCCGTAACCCGTTGCTGTACATAACATTCCAGTTATGCACATGGCGCAGCGATGTGATCGCGCCATGGCGTTCGCCACGCTCCTGTGGCAAAACGCAAGAGCCGGTCAGGCCTTGGACGCGAGCCAGTTCTCGCCGATGCCCACCTCGACCAGCAGCGGGACGGCCAGCGACGCCGCCCCCTCCATCTTCTGCTTGACCAGGGCCGCGAGCGCGTCGGCCTCACCCGCCGGGACCTCGAACACAAGCTCGTCGTGCACCTGCAGCAGCATGCGCGCACTGGGCAGGGCGGTCGGCAGCGCTTCGTGGATGCGCAGCATGGCGATCTTGATCAGATCGGCGGCCGAACCCTGAATGGGGGCGTTGGCCGCGACACGCTCGCCAAAGGCGCGGATGTTGAAGTTGCGATCCTTGAGCTCGGGCACCCAGCGCCGGCGCTTGAAGATCGTTTCCACGTAGCCGCGCTCCTTCGCGTCCACCACGCAGCGATCGAGGAACGCCTTCACGCCGGCGAAGCGCGTGAAATAGGTCTCGATGAACGCCTTCGCCTCGCCCTGCGAAATCTTGAGCTGTCGCGCCAGCGCAAAGGGACCCTGCCCGTAAATGGTGGCGAAGTTGATCGTCTTTGCGCGCGCGCGCATGTCGCTCGTGACATCGGCGACGTCCACGCCGAAGATCACCGCCGCCGTCTGCTTGTGAATGTCCCCGCCAGCGTGGAACGCATCCACGAACGCGGGATCGCCCGACAAGTGTGCAAGCAGGCGCAGCTCGATCTGCGAGTAGTCGGCCGAAAGCAGCAGATGATCGGCTCGCGGGACGAAGCCACGCCGAATGTCGCGGCCGAGTTCTCGCCGAATCGGAATGTTCTGCAGGTTCGGATCGCTCGAACTCAGGCGTCCCGTCGCAGCGACCGTCTGATTGTACGACGTATGCAGTCGCCCGTCGCGCGGATGCACGAGGCGAGGCAGTGCGTCGATGTACGTGCCCTCGAGCTTGAAGAGCTCGCGATACTCCATGAGCAGCGTCGGAATCTCGTGGCCTTCGTCGGCAAGTTCCTGCAGGACGCTCGCGTCGGTGCTCGGTCCCGTGGCGGTCTTCTTCTTGACCGGCAGGCCGAGCTTCTCGAAGAGAATCGTGCGCAGCTGCGGATTGGAGTTGATGTTGAAGCGCTCGCCCGCCGCAGCGTAGATCTGCTCCTCGACGCGCTCGCGTTCGCGCTGGAAGCGCTCCTTGAGCGATCCGAACCACGCCGGATCGATGGCGATCCCTTCCCACTCCATGTCGGCGAGCACCTGCACGAGCGGCACTTCGATGGCGTCGAAGAGGTTGCGCATCCCCGAGGCGTCGAGCTCGGGGGTCATGTGCTCCATCAGACGCCACGTCACGTCGACATCTTCGCACGAGTAGTCGCGTGCAACGTCCACCGGCACCACATCGAACGGCAGCTGCTGGCGTCCCTTGCCGCACACCTGCTCGTACGACGTCATGATGTGCCCGAGTCGTTCGGCCGCGAGTTGATCGATGCCGTGCGAGCGACGGCCTGGATCGAGGATGTAGCTCGCGAGCATCGTGTCGAAGTCCAATCCGGCCACGGGCGCACCAGCGCCGCGCAGGACGAGCAGATCGTACTTCGCATGCTGCGCGACCTTCCGCACGCTCGCATCGGCCAGCAGCGCGCGGAGCGGCGCGAGAGCGGCGCTGTCGAGTGGCGGCAGATTGATCGGTGCGCTTCCCTCCGCCTGAAGACGCGCGCCGGCGAGTCCAGCGTCACCCGAGAGCAGGGCCAGATTGCCGGCACCATCGTAGGCACGATGGGCAAACGGCAGGTAATACGCCTCGCCGGGTGCGACGGCGAGCGAAAGGCCCACCAGCGTGCAGCGGAGCGGATCGACGGCCAGCGGTGCGTCAGGGTGAATGACGGTTTCGGTATCGAAGGCCACCCGACCAGTCGCACGCGCGCGCGCAATCACGTGCTGCACCGCGTCGACGGTGTCCGCGATCGCGTAGTGCGCGTCGGTGCGCACCGGCACACCCGATGCACCGATCTGCATGGGCACCGTGGGTGGCGCTGCACTCGCCGACGGTGCCGTCTCGCCCTCGAGCGCGAGGGTGCGCGGCGTCGTGGCGGGACTCGCCGTGCTCACGCTCTCACGATCACCGGTCGCCCCGCCCACATCCTTGAGCAGCGAGTTGAACTCGAGCGTCTGATACAGCACGCGCAACGCATCACGATCGGGCGACCCCACACGCAGCCGCTCGAGATCAAGCGTCACCGGGACGTCGGTGTGAATGGTCACGAGCGTCTTCGACAACCGCGCGGCCTCGGCCTGCGCTTCGAGCGCTTCGCGCGGCCGCTTCTTCGTGATCGACGCGACATTCGCCAGAATGTCCTCGAGCGCGCCGAACTGCGTGATGAGTTCAACGGCCCCCTTCTCGCCGATGCCCTTCACCCCCGGCACGTTGTCCGACGCATCGCCAACGAGCGCGAGGTAATCCACGACGCGCTCCGGCGGGACGCCGAGCCGATCACTCGCGTTGGTCATCCCCACCCACTGCTCGTCCACCGCGGCCGGTCCGCCGCGTCCGGGATTGAGCAGCCACACGCGCGGCTGCACCAGCTGATGAAAGTCCTTGTCACCCGACACGATCACCACATCGAGACCGGACTCGGCGCCAAGACGGGCCATGGTGCCGATCACATCGTCGGCTTCATATCCTTCGACAGCGAAGATCGGAATGTCGTACGCGCGCAGCAGCTCGCGCACGCGCTCGAGGCCCGTGTCGAAATCCGCCTGCAGGTCGGCGGCGAGCTTCTCGCGTGTCGCCTTGTACTCGGGATAGAGTGTGTCGCGAAAGCTCGCGCCCGCGTCGTGCACCCACGCCAGATACTCGGGGCGATGTGTGGCCAGCAGCCGCTTGAGAAAGTTCGCGATGCCCCACGCGATGGAGGTGTTCTCGCCGTGTCGCGTGGTGAGCGGGCGGTTGATCAGCGCAAAGAACGCGCGATAGATGAGCGCATACCCGTCCACCAGGAACAGGCGCGGGGCGGATGGGCGATCGACATCGGGAGAGGCGGACATGGACTCAGGGCAGTTCGGCCAGACGCCGCCGAATGGCGGCCTGCAACTCGGAGGACGCGCTCGGTGACAGACGCCACCGACCGAGTCCCGTCTGGTCGAAGAATACCAACTGGAGCCGCCAGCGCGTGTACACCCACACCTGCTGCCGATTGCGCTGCATCATGTCCTGCGTGACCGGCTCGATGATGTTGTCGGGATCGCCCAGTCCGACAAAAGCCATGCCGCGTTCACTCAACCACCCGATCTGCCCATCGTCGCGAAAGCGCTGATTGGCGAGGCGAATGCGCGCGAAGTACTCGCGCAGCGCCTCATTCTCGGACGTGCTGGGGTTCGGATCGGTGGCCTTGAGAAACGCATTCCACGCGACGGCGCGCTCGGCGCCCGTGCTCTTCGTGAGCGGCTCGAGCCGATACTCCGGCGCAAAGAAGCGCAGGTAGCGCACCAGTTCGTCGAAGCCGGCCACCGGCAGATCCTCGCCGAGCGTGACGAGCAGGCGCGTCGCCGCCGTGTCGGGGCGATCGGCCTGCATGACACGCAGCGTGACCACCCCGACGCCAATGTCGGCGCCCGGCACCAGCACCGTCCCGCTCACCAGATCACCGCCGCGCCCAAGCAGTACGGTGGAGTCGCGCCACAGCACCGCGTCGCCCTCGCCCACCACTTCGGCCCGAACGCGCGTGGCCTCGCGCGTTCCACCAATCTCCACGTAGACCGGCACGACCGAGTCGCCACCGAAGAGCACGGTCGCACGTGGCCGCGCGAGCAGGCGCGGCAGCGAGTCCGGCGACGAGCGAGCGACCACCTCGTACACGGGCACCGGTGTGCCGAGCGTGCGGGTGGCGAGGCGCGGCACGGTGACCGTGACTTCCTCGGCGGCGGCGCGCGGGCTGCCCTCATCACGCACGCCGAGGTTGAGCGAGTATTCGCCCGGCGCGACCCGGACGTACTGTTGCCAGATCACGCTCTCGTCCGCACGGGACGTTTCGCGGAACGTGGCGACGCGCACCGTTTCCGTCCCCTCGAGCCGTCGCACGAGCGTCACACCACGGCGCAGGTCGAGTCGCACGGTGTAGCGACCTGCGTACTGCTCTCCTTCGCGCGCAAAGGCAATGGCCCGTGGCGCCATCGACATGGACACCAGCACGAGGGTGGAGTCGCTGGTGCGGTCGGGCAGGAACGCCACGCGGGCCACGAAGGGGATGATGCCGCGCGCCGCGATCAGTCCCATGCCGCGATACAACTCCAGCACGTTGACGGGCGAGAGGATCGCCTCCTGCGCCTCTGCCGTGGCGGGACGGGCGCGAGGGCGCCCGTCGTTTCCGACCGCCGGACGGGAAGCGCAGGCCGCCAAGGAGGCGAGCGACAAGGCGAGCAGGAGCGCCCGAAGGCCGTGCGACGGAACCATGGAGCCGGACTCGGCAAAAGCGACGAGGGGACGCGCGCGGCCTCTCGGCGCGACGCGTGACGGGAGCATTTCGAGTAAGTGTACCGCACAGACCGTCGGTTCGTGCCCTCGGCGTGTCGAAATCCCGTCGCGCTGTCTTGCTCCTTTCTGCCGCGCGGGTTACGTTCGCCGCGTGTCCATGGAGTCACTGGTCGGTTCAACACTCGCGGGCTATACGCTGCGCGCCAAGGTCGGCGAAGGGGGCACCTCCACGGTGTACCGCGCCGAGCATCCGACGCACGGCACGGTCGCCATCAAGGTGCTGCGCGAGAAGCTGCGGCATGATCGCACCGCGGTGCAGCGCTTCCTGCGCGAGGCGCAGTTCGGCCAACGGGTCGTGCACCCGAACATCGTGCGCACGCTCGATTTCGGCGAAGCCGACAACGGCCGGTACTATCTCTCCATCGATTGGGCCGCTGGCGAACTGCTCGAGAAGTACGCCGAACGGAAGGGACCGCTGCCCCCCGCCGAGGTCGCCGAGATCCTGCGGCAGCTCAGCGCGGCCGTGAAGGCGGCGCACGACGTGGGCATCGTACATCGCGACCTCAAGCCCGAGAACGTGATGTACGATCCCGAGCAGCGGCATGTCATGCTGCTCGACTTCGGCATCGCGGCCGACACCGAGGCCTCGCCCGACCAGCGCCTCACGCGCGCCGGGTTCTTCGTGGGCACGCTCATGTACGTGGCCCCCGAGGCGCTCTCCGGCGAACTCGTGGGCCCGGCGGCCGACCAGTATTCGCTCGCGACGATCGCGTACTTCCTGCTGTCGGGCGCGCTGCCCTACGCGGGCAAGACGCCGCGCGAGCTCTTCTCGCAGCTGCTGACGCAGCCGCCCACGCCGCTCAACCGCGCTCGCCCCGGCCTCACGTTTACCGCGGTCGTCGAGAGCGTGATCATGAAGGCCCTGGCGAAGGCGCCGGCCGACCGGTACGCCGGCGTCGGCGAGTTCGCCGAGGCGCTGGTCGACGCCGTCGCCCGCGGGGGCGACCCGGTGCCGGCGCCACCGCCAGAGGTCGCGGCTCCGGCCTCGGCGCCAGCCGCGCGTCCGCAGCCGGCCCGCGCTCCCTCCGCGCCACCGGCCGACGCCGCCCGCAAGGACGACGACGAGTCCGGCGGTCTGTTCGGCAAGATGAAGAGCCTCTTCCGCCGGTGAGCGGGACCGACACCCGCGCGCTTCTGCTCGATCTGCTGGCGCAGCGGTCCGCCAAGCGTGGGGATTTCGTGCTGGCCTCGGGCAGGCGCAGCTCGCTGTACGTCGACTGTCGCCTGACGACGATGAGCCCAGAAGGCCAGCGGTTGCTCGGCGTGCTCGGGCTGCAGGCGCTGGCCGACGCGGGGTGGACCCCGGATGCGGTCGGTGGCCTGACCCTCGGCGCCGACCCGATCGCCTACGCCATCGCCCACGCCAGTGCGTTCGCCGCCGAACGAGGCGACGGGCCGCTGGTCCGCGCGTTCACGGTACGCAAACAGCCCAAGCAGCACGGCACCGGCAAGCGCGTCGAAGGGCCGTTCGTGGCCGGCGACCGCGTCGTGGTGGTGGAAGACGTCATCACCACCGGCGGGTCGGCGCTCACGGCCGTGGACGCGATTCGCGCGGAGGGCGGCGTGGTGCTCGGCGTCCTCGCCGTCGTTGACCGCGAGGAGGGCGGGCGCGAGGCGCTCGAGGCCGCCGGTCTCTCGGTCCACAGCCTCGCGACCGCCTCCGAACTGGTGGCGCGACTGCCGCACTGATCGTCCTTCCGGGGAGCCTCGGCAGTCGGCCGAGGCGTGGTCTGGACCCCTCGGAAGCTCCGCGTCGTGTTCCTGTCGCGTTCGTCGTCTCCCCCCGCCGCGATTGCGCCGTCGAACGACGCCGCGCGGGCGCTGCGCACCGTCGCGCCGGTGCGTCTCGCCATCGCGGCCGCGTCGGCATTCGCGCTCGCGGCGCCCGCCGTCGGATTGGTCGATCCGCTCGGCGCGTCGCATCTGGCGCCGTGGTCGGCGGCTGCGTCATCCGCAGTCATCGCGGTATTCGGACTCGTGGCACTCGTCATGTCACAACGACCGGCGCGAGGTCGTGTCGGGCTACGCTCGCACGTGCTTGCCGCGATCGACGCACTCGGTCTGGCGCTGCTCGTGCTGCACTTCGGAGCACCCGCGCTCGTGGTGCTGCCGCTGCTGGTGCTGTTGCCGCTCGCCGTGGCACACGCGGCGAGTGCGCACCATGTCCTGTGGTGGAGTGCGCCGCTCTTCCTGATCGCCAGTGAAGCTCATGTCCGCGTGCGACCACTCGACGCGCCATCACTCGTACACGTCTGGCTCGGCGCACTTGGCCTGCTGGGACTCGGCGGATTCGCGATCTGGCAGGCGCGTCAGCAACGTCTGATGGTGCGGGTGCTGCGCGATCGAATCGCAGCACGCGATGTGCTCGCATCGGAAATCAGCGAGCTCCACGCGCTGCGACCCGATGCGGTTGCTGGACTTGGCGGCGACCTCCTGCACCCGATTCGCGAAGCGATTGACGCGTGGCGATGGGCCGAACGTTCGCGCGCGAATATCCTCGACGCGCAGCAGCGCGAACTCGCGACGGTTCGCACACAACTCCTGTCGGAGATGGACGCGCTGCGTGAGCGCACCACCGACTCGGCGCGCGAGGCCGACCTGCTGTTCGAAACGCTCTCGCACTCGGTTCGCACCGTGTCCGAAGGCGCACGGACCGCGCGCGCCGCACGAGCAGCTGGCGAGCTCGCGGCCACGAGCGCCGACGCCGTGACCGAACTCGCACGCCGTGTGACGCAGAACGCACAGAGTGGGCGAGACGCCGTGGAGCGACTCACGCGCACGCTGCGCGTGATGAGCGACGACGTGCCACGCGTGACCGACCAGGCTCGCGCGCTCGGTCCACTCACCGACGATGTTGGCCACGCCGTCCACGCGCTCGAACGTCTGGTCCGACAGTCGGCCCAGGTGGCGCTCAATGCCTCGATCGAAGCCCAGCGCGCCGGTCCGTACGGTATCGGGTTCGGCGTCGTGGCCGACGAGCTGCAGCGCCTCGCCACCCAGACCGCCGCCGCCGCGGCGCGCATCACCGAGACGGTGACCGAGACACGGGACACGGTACACACGCTCACGCGACGTCTCGAACGGACGACGCGCGCATCGGATGCGGTCGAGCAGCTCAGTGCGACCGCACACACCGCGCTCGACGTGTTGTTGACGGACATCGCCGAGCTGCTGGAGCGCACCGAGGCCACCATGCGTCAGACGCGTGCGCAGGCGGACGCCGCGGCGAGTACGCTGCTCGCGGTCGATGGACTCGATGAACGCATCCAGCGGGCGGCACACGACGCGCGACGCACCGCACACGCCCTCACGACGCACGTCACCGACCTGCACGCGCTGCATCAGGTCGTGCGGGCGTTCGTCACGCCGACTCGGCGCGACGCACGGGATGTGCGGACGCCGCACTCGTCAACGGCGCTGTCGACTCCCGCGCGCGCGTTGCCTCCCGGCGCTCCATCTCCAGCAAGGACACACCGGGACGTGGCATGACCCGTGGTCCCGGCAGCGCGCCATCCGGTCGCCGCACGGTCGTGGTCGGCACACGCGTTTCCTCGCGTTTCCACACGGGATGCACGATGAGTGGCCGGAACTCGCGATAGACCGCGCGCCAGGGATCGATCAGATCCGCAACGAAGCACTCGAGCATGCTGGCGCCGTCGTGCACCTGACGAAAGCGCAACGCCGTCATGTCGAGCATGGTCTGAATGTGTCGGCCGAAGCTCTGCGGTGAGGAATACTCGAGGGCGTGTGCGACCTGCGTGACGCTGAGCCCGGGATTCTCGAAGAGCGCCGCCGCCTTGACGAGACGTGCGTAGGCGAGGAAGCGCTTCGGTGCCGGTACCTGTGCGCGAAAGAATCGACTCATGAGCGTGCTGGACCCGACGCCGAGTCGACGTGCGAGCGCGCGCACGGTACCGACGCGCGGAGGCGCCAGAAAGCAGCCATCGAGGAAGCGGCGCAGGTCTTCGGGGGCGTCGGGCAGTTCGCGTTCGATGCGCTCGATCGCTCGGCGCACGATGTGTTCACCGTGCTGAGTCCCGAGGACCTGACGCAGGGTGTGCCACCCGCCAATGTCACGCACGTCCACAAGCGATCGGACGCCGTGCTGACCGAGCGCAAGCACGGCCTGCGCGGCGACTGGTGAGGGTTCCGAGAGCAGCGCCACGGCGGGTACGCCGGGAAACTCACGAACCATGCGCGCGACGTGGGGTGTGATGCGCGCATCACAACGCGCGACCGACAGCAGTACGGCGTCGGCGCGACACCGTCGCAGATCCTCGAGGACTTCTTCGATCGATTCGCGATGCACCGTGGTGTAGCACCCTTCGCCGGCAGCGTCGACCCGGGTGCGTTCGTGTGGCGCCAGCACGGTCACGACCGCGTGGGCGGCGCGCTTCGCCGCGGGTGGCCTTGTGGGCTGACGGGCCGCGCGCACGAGGGTGGGCGTGGTGAGCGGCGAGACAACGTTGAGACGAGCGGTCGGTGTGGCGTCACGCGACATGGTCGGTCCACCAGGAGGGAGGGTGAACGAGCGCTGAACAGTCCCGGCACGCGGGACGTCGCACAGCCTAGTGCGTGTCGTCACGTCACCGTCACCCGGCGCCATCGTCGTGTCGCCGCACACATCGTGCGAACGCGCCGCCCGCGCGATGGTATATTGCGACTGACCTTGGGTGGTCGTTGGCCGGACGGTCGCGTCGGTGCGTGCGTGCACGTGTCCGCCGAGGAAAGTCCGGGCTCCATAGGGCAGGTTGCCAGGTAACGCCTGGGCGCGCACGGCGTGAGCGGTGCGTGACGGACAGCGCAACAGAAAGCAAACCGCCTCCGGGTCCGCTTCGGCGGCACCGGCGGTAAGGGTGAAAGGGTGGGGTAAGAGCCCACCGCGCTCGTGGCAACACGAGTGGCACGGCAAACCCCAGCCGGAGCAAGGCCGAATAGGCGGCGAGAGACGGCCCGTCTCGACCACGGCGTGGCAACACGCCGAGCCGCGGGTAGGCTGCTGGAGCACGTGGGTGACTGCGTGCCGAGAGGAATGACCGTCCGGTGTCCACGGGTTCACCCCCGTGGCGCCGACAGAACCCGGCTTACAGGCCGGCGATCACCCAAGGTCATCAGTCACGGCGTGTGTCCCTTCGGTGGAGTTCGCGTGCGGTCCCTGTCTCAGCGTGCCCGTGTGGTTCAACCGGTGCTCGTCCTTGCGGTCACCGTTGGCGCGTGTGCGCCGGGTGTGGCGCCCCTTCCGGCGCCGACTCCAGCGCCCGTGCGCGACTCTGCGCCGACGGTTGCGGTCCCGACGGCCCGCCGCGTCATGATCGCGCGCGATCTGCCGATGGCGCGCTACGAGGTCCGCCTTCGCACGACGTTGCGTCTGGACAGCCTCGGGACCCCTGTCGAGGAGCAGATGTCGTCCGAGGGGACGATCACGCTGCAGGGGCGCCGAGGGCCCTCGGCGACCTCACCCACACTGCAGGCGCTGCAGGCCTCCGGGCGTATCGAGGGCTACCGCCTGAGTGCCTCGCCTCGCGTGCGCGACGCGCGCACCTCTGCGCTGCCTGGTGCCAGCGCGTCGCTCCCGCCCACCGAGGGGGTCGTTTCCTCGGCCTTCGAGGCGGTGTTCGATAGCGTGCTGGCGCGGATCACGCCCTCACCGGCGCTGGCCAACGAATGCGATCACCCAGCGGCGGCGGCGGTGGGTCTCGCCCGCGAGCTGCTCCTCCGGTTGCCGGAGACCCTCACGGAGGGGGAGCGGTGGCAGGACAGCGCGCGCGTCTTCAGCTGTCGCAACGGCGTCCCGATCACGCTGCAGCTGGCACACGACACCCGCGTGACGGCACTCTCCGCCGATTGGCGACAGGCGACACTCGAACGGACGGTGCAGACGCGCGCCGACGGGCGCCTGGCCCTCGGGTGGCGCACCGTGAGCGTGCAAGGCAGCGGTCGCGCGCGCTACACGATCACGCTGCGTGTGCCGGACGGCGTCGTGGAACGCGTGGAAGGTGCGGGGGAGATGCGATTCGACGCGAGTGACAGCGCGCGTCCATCAGCGCGTGACACCCGCGTCGATCAGCGGACGCAATACGATGCGCGTCGCGTCTCGCCCTGATCAGTCCATCAGGCGCAGCGGCATCACCAGGCAGAGATAATCGGCCGCGCCGTCCCAGCCATTGGGCTCGATGGTCGCCGCGCGCTCCGGTGCCTTGAACGTGAGCTTCACCTCGTCGGTGGGCATGTAGCGCAGGATCTCGAGCAGATACGCCGCGTTGAAGCCGATGTCGAGCGGATCGCCGTCGTACGCGATGGGCAGTTCATCGGCCGCTTCGCCAAGATCGGGTGTCGTCACGGAGAACTTCAGCATCCCCGCGTTGAACGACAGCTTGATGCGATGTGTCTGATCGGACGCGATGACACTCATGCGCTTGAGGGCGCTCGTGAACGCACTCTTGTCGAGCACGCACGACTTGTCATTGTCCTTCGGGATGACCTGCTCGTAGTTCGGATACGGGCCTTCGATGAGGCGCGTGTACACCGTGGTGAACGGCGACCGGAATCCGAGGTGGTTGTCGCCGCGCGCAATTTCGAGTTCCTCCTCGGCGGGGAAGAGGCGGCGCACCTGTTCGAGCGCCTTGGGCGGCACGATCAGATCACTCGGCGGCGCGGCCGTACCGGGAATGGGCAGCTCCATGCGGGCAAGCCGATGGCCGTTGGTGGCCACCATGCGCATGCGCTCTTCGCGCAGTTCCCACAAGACACCGTTGAGAATCGGGCGTGACTCTTCGGTGCTCACCGCAAACGAGGTGTGCATGATGAGCTGCTGCAGCTCACCCGACTTCACGCGCCACGCATCGTTGAAGCGCACCTGCGGGAACGTGGGGAACTCGTCGCGCGGCAAACCGAGCAGCTTGAAGCGCGCGCGCCCGCATTCGATCGCGATGCGCTGTTCACCTGACGTGGCGACCTTCACCGGCGCCGGCGGCAACTCCTTTGCGATTTCGGAGAGCTTGCGCGCAGGAATGGTGATCGCGCCCGGCGTTTCGACATCGGCGCTGACTTCGGTGCTCACCGCAATGTCGAGATCCGTGGCGGACAGGCGAATGCCGCGGTCCGTGGTCTCGACCAACAAGTTGGCGAGCACCGGCAGCGTGGTCTTCGCCGGGACGGCAGCGGTGACCGCTTGCAGTCCTTCGAGAAGCTTTTCGCGCGAGATGGTGAAGCGCATGCCCGACGTTGAAAGAATGGAGGCGTCGCTGTTGTTCTTGAATTAAAGAAACAACAGGTAGTGGCAGTAGAGCGTGTGGATGTGTGCAGAACGGCTGTAAGCTACGACGGACGAACGCGATGCGCCACCACGGCTCATGTGTGTTCGATGGGGAAGGAACCATTTTGTCCCCGCGCCCCCACAGGACGGGTCGGCGCGGACGTGGACGACTGTGGACGCCTGTGCAGAGCGGTGCGTTGTGCGGGCGTTGTCCGCACAGCTTTCCACATCGTTCACGTGGGCAGTGTCCCGGTGGCGCGCAGCGTTTCGAGCATGCCGCGCACCTTGCCGACGCGGCCGGCGAACTCGCCGTCCTGCGCCATGTCCTCCGAGACGACGTTGAGCGAGTGGATGACGGTGGAATGGTCGCGTCCGCCGAAGGCGCTGCCGATCTCCACGAGCTGCAGTGCGAGCAGCTCGCGACAGAGGTGCATCGCGACCTGTCGTGGCACCGTGAGCTGCTTGGTGCGCGTCTTGGAGCGCAGTCCGTCCGGCGTGACCCCCCACTCGCGGGCCACGACCTGCTGAATCGTGGCGACCGTGATGGAGGTCGGTGGCACGTCTGGGAAGTCGGAGGCCCCGCCGGAGGTCTTGAGCTTGTCACGGAGCGCTTCACGGGCGAGTTCGACCGAGATCTCGCGGTGCTTGAGCGAGGCGTAGGCGAGCAGCTTGATGATCGAGCCTTCGAGCTCACGCACACTCGACTTCACGTGCGTGGCGATGAACTCGATGACCTCGTCGGGGATGGTGAGCTCGAGGTGGTCCAGGCTCGCCTTCTTCTTGAGGATCGCGATGCGGTGCTCGAGATCGGGCGAGTCGACGTTGGCGACCATCCCCCACTCGAAGCGGGAGACGAGGCGCGATTCGAGCCCCGGGATCTCCTTGGGTGGCCGGTCGGAGGTGAGGACGATCTGACGACCGGCCTCATAGATGGCGTTGAAGGTGTGGAAGAACTCTTCCTGTGTGGATTCCTTCCCCTTCAGGAACTGGACGTCGTCGACGAGCAGGAGATCGATTTCGCGGTAGCGGCGGCGGAAGTCGTGCATCTGGCCGCTCTGGATCGCGCCGACGAAGTCGTTCGTGAACTGCTCGGTGCCCACAAACGCGAGGCGGAGCGTGGGGGTGCGGCGGAGCAGCTCATGGGCGATGGCCTGCATGAGGTGCGTCTTGCCGAGGCCGGTTTCGCCGTAGATGAAGAGCGGGTTGTAGACCTTGCCCGGGGCCTGCGCGGCCGCCTGGGCGGCGGCGGCGGCGACGTCGTTCGACTTGCCGATGACGAACTGGTCGAACGTGTATCGAGGGTTGAGTGGCGCCGAGATGGCGCTTTTTTGCTGCGCAGGTGGCGCAACCTGCGGGGGAGGCTGCTGGACGAAGATGTCGAGCTGGGCCCGCTTGGCGCGCTCCTCGGAGATGCGGAACTGCACCCGGACCGGGTGGCCGACGGCGACCGGGGCGAAGCTGCCGAGCAGTTCGGCGTGCTTGCTGTCGTTCCAGTCGGCGGCGAACTGATCGGGGACGCCGACGACCAGGGTGTGGTCGGCGAAGGAGAGCGGTTCGGCCGGCTCGAGCCAGGTACGGTAGGTCTGCTCGGGAAGGACCTGCCGCGCACGCGTGAGCAGGCGTTCCCAGAGCTCGGCCGGGGAGAGAGACATGAAGCGGACGCGGGGAGCGGTCGGGGGCGCGGCGGGCGCCGCGCGTGTTGGCGAATGTCGGGGGAGCGAAGCTAGCGCGACGAATGTGGATAAGTCAAATGCGTGACTCGGCGGGTCCGGAGTCGCTTGACGCGGCGCTTGCGGTGGCTTGACCCAAGGTCAAGTGGCGGGCTATCTTACGAGTCTGTGCCGAAACGTCGGCGAATCTGGCGCGCGAACTCGCGCGCGCACCGCACCTGCACCACTGCTTTCCGAAAGGCATTCCCATGGGCAAGCCCACGTACCGCCCCCGCAATACGAAGCGTCTCCGCAAGCACGGCTTCCGCGCACGCATGGAGACCAAGTGGGGTCGCGCGACCCTGAGCCGCCGCCGCAAGAAGGGGCGCAAGCAGCTCACGGTCCAGCTCCCGTCGAAGTACGCAGGCGCCTGAGTCCCGCCGGTTTCCCCGCGCGCAGCGCTTGACGCGCGCGGCGGATATCGAGCGGACACGTCGCGAAGGGAAGCGGGTGCGCACCAGCAGCGTCGAGCTGCGCGCCGCCGCTTCCCTTCATGCGCTTCCACGGGTCGGTGTCGTCGTGCCGAAGTACAAGCACTCGGCCGTCGAGCGCAATCGGCTCAAACGTCGTCTGCGCGAACTGGTGCGCTTGCACCTGCTCCCCGAGCTGGTCACGCTGGCGCATCCGCTCGACGTGCTGCTGCGGGCATCGCCGTCGGCCTACCACCGTGCCGTGGACGGCCTGCAACGCGAACTCGGCGCGGCGCTGCGTGATTTGCGGCGGGTCGCGGCCGCGTTGGCACCACCGGTCGAGCCGCCCCGTACGGAGTCCTGACGCTGCTCACGCCGAGCGGCCTTCGCGAGGAACGCATGAACACCGTCTGGCCGTGGATCGCGCGCACGCCGCGATTCCTGCTGATTCTGGGAGTCCGCCTGTATCAGGTGGTCCTCTCGCCGGTGCTCGGCGGCTCGTGCCGTTATCATCCCACCTGTTCCGCGTACGCGATCGAGGCGCTCGAGCGCCACGGTGCGTTGCGGGGCAGTTGGTTGGCCGTGAAGCGGATCGGGCGGTGTCATCCGTTCCGTCCCGGCGGCTTCGATCCCGTGCCCTGACCCATGGAACCACGTCGCCTCGCGCTCGCCGTCGTCCTGATGGCGATCGTCCTCGTCATTACGCCGATCCTCTTCCCCTCCGCGCCCACCACGCCGGCGGGGAGCGGTGTCGCCGACAGCGCCGCCCTCGCCGTGTCGGGTGCCGCGATGAGCGGTGCGGCGGAACTCCAAACCGAAGCCGGCCCCGCTGGCGCCGCGTCGCAGGCCACGGCCACTCCGGGGGTCGGTGCCGGTGCGCCGGTCGCCGTGATGACGGCGGCGGATTCCACGGCGCAGCCCGCGCCGGTGCGCATCGATACCAGCGCGGTGGAGACACCGCTCGCGACGTATCGCGTGTCGTCGCTCGGTGCGACGCTCGTGTCGGCGGAGATGCAGCGCTACCAGGCGCTCGGCCCGCGCGGGCAGCGCACCGAACAGCCGGTGGAGTTCGCGCGCACGGGCGATGCGCTCCTCGCATACCGACTCGTCTTTCCGGGCGGCGACACCGTGAACCTGTCGCGCGTGCCGTTCACGAGCAGCCGGAGCGAGGTGGAGGGTCGCACGCGACTGCGCTACGTCGCGCAGGTCGCGCAGCGCGAGATCGCGATCACGTACAGCGTCCGCCCCGACAGCTATCGCTTCGATGTGACCGCGACGGCGACCGGCCCCAACAGCGACGGGTATCTGCTCGTGTCGCTGCCGCCGGGTTTCCGGTCGAGTGAAGCCGACAGCACGGAAGACGCGACGCATCTGTCGTACGCGTTCAAGCCGGAAGGTCGCGGCGCCGATCGCATCGACTTCGCGAAGCTCGATCCCGGTGAGCGGTTCCTCAAGCAGGGGCCGTTCACGTGGGCCGTGGCCAAGAACAAGTACTTCCTGCTCGGCGTGCTCGCGCCGGACGCGCAGCCCGGGTTCGTCGAACTCGATGTCACGGGCGGCGCGCTCACCGGCAAGCAGGCCACACGCGCGACGGGTCATGTGGTGCTCAACCTGCGGAACGGTGCCACCGCGTTCGAAGTGTACGCCGGTCCGCAGGAGTTCCGCCGCATGGTCTCGATGGGGCGCGAGTTCGAAAGCGCCAATCCGTACGGCGGCTTCATGCAGGGCATCATCCAGCCGTTCGCGACGCTGGTGATCAAGACGCTGCTCTGGATGAAGGAGCGCGCCGGGCTCAGCTACGGCTGGGTGCTCGTGCTCTTCGGCGTGGCGGTGCGTCTCATCCTGTGGCCGGTGAATCAGCGGGCGATGAAGACGTCGCTGCAGATGCAGCAGATCCAGCCCGAGATTCAGGCAGTACAGGCGAAGTACAAGAACGATCCGCAGAAGATGCAGGCGGAGGTCATGAAGGTGTACGCGGACTACGGGTTGAGCCCGTTCAGTTCGCTCACCGGCTGTCTGCCGATGTTCATTCCGCTGCCGGTGTTCTTCGCGCTCTTCTTCGTGTTCCAGAACACGATCGAGTTCCGCGGCGTGCCGTTCCTGTGGCTCCCCGACATCTCGCTCAAGGATCCGTTCTACATCCTGCCGATCGTCGTGGCGCTCACGGCGTTCCTCGTGTCGTGGATCGGTCTGCGCAGCACGCCCGACAATCCGCAGGCGCGTCTGATGACGTTCCTGCTGCCGGCCATCATGCTGGTGTTCTTCATCAACTTCGCGTCGGGGCTCAACCTCTACTACGCCGTGCAGAACATCGCGTCGCTGCCGCAGCAGTGGCTCATTGCGAAGGAGCGCGCGAAAGTGAAGCCTCGTGTGGCGGGCGCGACGGCGGCGCCGACGCCCAAGCCTGGTGGTCCCCCCAAGGATCGTGGGCCGAAGCGTCTCTCGTGAGGAGATGAGCGCGCAGGGCATTGGACCGGGCGGCGATGACACCATCGTCGCCCTTGCCACACCGGCCGGGCGCGGCGCGCTCGCGCTGGTGCGCCTCAGTGGTGCTGGCGCGCTCGATGTGCTGCGCGCGCTCACGGGTCGCGTGAGTTTTGCGCCGCGCATGGCGACGCACGTGACCCTGCGTCATCCGCGCGATGGCGCGGCACTCGACGATGCGCTCGTGACGTGGTTCCCGGCCCCGCGCTCGTTCACCGGCGAGGATACCGCCGAGTTGTCGGTGCACGGCGGACGCGCGGTGGTGACAGCGGTGCTCGCCGCGTGTGTCGCCGCGGGTGCACGACCCGCCGAACCTGGCGAGTTCACGCGCCGTGCGCTGTTGGCCGGCAAGGTGGATCTGCTGCAGGCCGAAGCGATTGCCGACCTGATCGACGCCGAAACGCAGGCCGCGCACCGCGTGGCACTCGCGCAGCTCGACGGCGGACTCTCGCGGCGACTGACCGCGCTGCGCAGTGCGTGTATCGAGCTCGAAGCCCTGCTCGCCTACGACATCGACTTTCCCGAAGAGGACGACGGTCCGATCGCACCGACGCGCATCGTGGCGGCGGTGGACACGCTCGTGACATCGCTCGACACCTTGCTGGCTACGGCGCCGGCGGCGGCGCTCGCGCGCGAGGGTGCGAGTGTGGTGCTCGCGGGCGCGCCGAACGCGGGGAAGAGTGCGCTCTTCAATGCGCTGAGTGGTGAAGCACGCGCGCTTGTGACCGAGGTGCCGGGCACGACGCGCGACGCGCTCGAGGTCACGCTCGATACGCCGGGGGTGCCACTGCGTCTGGTCGATACCGCGGGTCTGCGCGAAACCGACGATGTGGTGGAGCGACTCGGCATCGAGGTCAGTGCGCGCTGGCTGGCGCGCGCGCACGTGGTGCTGGCGTGTGGCGAGACGCCGGCGGCCGTGCTGGCCGTGGCCGACGCGGTGCGCGAGCTGCTGCCGGCCGAGCGGCGCGCGGTGCCGGTGGTGGGGGTGGTGACGAAGGTGGATGCGACATCGGATGCGACATTCGATGCGACATGGGATACGACATCGGGTGTGACCTCGCCCGCGTCGGGCGTGGTGGCGTGGGTGCGCACGAGCGCCGAATCGGGCGCCGGGCTGGCCGAGTTGCTGGCGGTGGTGGAGCGCGAGGTCGCGGCGCGTTACGGGGCCATCACGCCCGAGGTGCCGCTGCTGACGCGCGAGCGGCACCGCGTGGCGGTGGCGATGGCACGCGAGGAACTGCGGTCGTTCCGCGAGGCGTGGGCGGAGGGGGAGGGCGTGCCCGCGCTGGTGGCCGCGGTGCACGTGCGCGCGGCGGTCGAGGCGCTCGACGTGGTGATTGGCGCGGTCAGCGTGGAGGACGTGCTCGACCGGCTGTTCGCGAGCTTCTGTGTGGGGAAGTGAGGATCAGGCGGTGAGCAAGGCCGCCGGGATCACCGCGATCCCATCCGGTCGGCGATACGCGTGCGAGCCTGTGGTAATGACGGCGGCATCGAGCATGTCGTCGCCAAGCTGCGCGCGAAGCCAGTGCAAGTGACGCACATCGCGATCATCGACAAGCGGTGAGAGCTTCACCTCGAACGCGATGATGCGTCGATCGTCGCGCTCGACGATGAGGTCTACTTCGCGCCGACCGTCGTGGGTTCGCAAGTGATGCACGCGGGCCTCGGCTGCCTGTGCATACACGCGCATCGACAGCGTGACGAGTGACTCGAAGAGCTGACCAAGCAGCGTACCGTCTCGCGGCGCACAAGCAGCACGGATGCTGTCGAACGGTGCAGGGTCTCCACGAAGCAGCGCGCCTTCCGACACGCCGAGCAGACGCGCGGCGAGCGCGGGATCAGCCATGTGGTGGCGAGGTGCCTGTGCGAGGCGTGCGAGCGGGTTGCGTGAGGGCAGCCAGCCAGGGAGCGGATCGAGAATCCAGAGCCGCTCGAGGACGTCACGGTAGCCAGTCGTCGTGTTGCGCGCGGCAGCGTCCTCCTCGCCGGCGTTCGCGGCACGGCGGATCTTCTCGAAGCTCGTGGCCGTTCCCGTCGCAGCGGCGTATGCCATCATCCACCGGCGCAGTGCGTCCGGCTTCCGCACGGCGAGCCCCTGCTCGACGAAATCACGATCGACGATGCGCGCGAGATACCCGTCGAGCTGCGTGCGAAGTGTACGACCCGAGAGTGCGCGTAGTCCGGGCAAGCCGGAGGCGAGTATCTCGTGGGTGTAGCGCGCGAGATCGACATCCGTCTGTCCCTCGACCGTCGGACGCGTACCGGCGAGCAGCGCCGCAAGACTGACAGTGGTGGGACCGAGGTCGCGTTCGGCCAGTGCGAGCGGTCGCATGCGCAACGACACGATGCGACCAGCGCCGGAGTGCGTCGGCGCGGTTGTTGGTGCGGCTGACCCAGCGAGCAGGAACTGACCGGGGGCGGCGCCGGCATCAACCGCGCGTCGAACGGCATCCCAGAGCGGCGGGACGTGCTGCCACTCGTCAAGCAGCACCGGCGGCTCCTCGGTCAGCACGAGCGCCGGATCAGCCATGGCGATCTGCCGCTTCGCGGGTTCATCGAGCCGCACGACGGTTCGGACGCGGCGTTCAGCGGTCGCCGTCTTGCCCACCCCCTTCGGCCCTTCAAGCGCAATCGCCGGGAGGGCGCGCAGGAGATCATCCAGCTCGCGATCGACCAGGCGGGGCGAGTACAAGGAGGGCATGTGCAGCGGGCTCAGCGTCGGAGGAGACCCGCAATCTACTGAGCAATTTTCACAGTATCAACTGATCAGAAAACACACCACAAACTAACCCAAAAGTTCGTGCGCTCCTGCGCAGAACATCTACCCCGTCGTTCGCCTCAGGCGAACTGAACCGCCGACTCGGGGAGGGCGAAGCGGCCGCCGGCGGTGGCGGACAGCTCCCACGCGGTGGCGCGCACGGCCCAGGCGAAGCCGTGGGCCGCGATGGCCGACTCCACGAGGCGGGCGCCGATGAAGTAGCCGGCGCGTTCGGGGATCACGGTGCGCTCGACGGTGCGGGCCTCGTCACTCATGCCGCCGGAGAGCCAGCGCAGGCGCAGACCGAGTCCGGCGCGGTCGAGATCGGTCTCGATGGCGCGCGTGATGAGCGGCTCGAGCTCGCGCACCCGCGCGTACTGCTTGCGGGCGAAGCCGAGGTATTCCCACGCGGCGTGCCCCGGCGAGATGGCGCGCGACACCTGCACGGCGAGCCCCTCGTTGACGAGATGTTCGCGCAGCGACGCGAGGCGCCCCGTTTCCCAGTACGAGTAGTAGCCGCCCTGTTCGGTCACGAGCGCGCGCATCTCGCTGCGCGAGAGCGGCGACGTGTAGCGCACGGCGTGCGTGATCTCGTGCGCGAGCCAGAGCGGCAGCAACTCGGGGTCGAGCCCGAGGCCCTGCGTATCGGGGTTGGCGACGCCGGTGAAGTGTTCGAGGCACACGAAGGCGACGCCGCGTCCATCCACGACGAGCTCGCCGGCGTTGGCCGCGCCCACGCCGACCATGAGCACGACATCGACATCGACATCGAGCGCGAGCAGGTCGCGCACCTGCGCGAGCGTGCGATCGGCGAGGGCGATGACATCGGTGCGCGCGAGCAGCGCGAGCAGGTCGGCGCGATCGGCGTCGACGGTGCTGCGCACGACGTCCTCGAAATGCGGGCCGGCCGGATCGACGACGTAATTGTCCCAGTACGCCGACAGCAGGAGGCGGTGCCGATCGAAGTAGTCGCGGTAGGCCGCGACGCGATCAGGGGCCTCGAGAACGGCGAGGAAATCCGGGATCAGGTTGACGAGCATCAACGCGGGCGCGGGGGATCGGCGAGCGGGCCGGAAACGGCCGCCGAGCGCGGGCGGTGCAGGACGCACAGCGGTGCGCGATGCCGGACGCGATCGGGGGACGCGTGAAGATAGGGAAGGGTTGTGATTGGGGGCAAGCGGAGGGGGGTGACTGACACGCGTGATTACGCCACCGCCGCCGCAAACGCCTGAAACAGATCGCCCGGTAGCGCGTGTTCGAGGCGCCACGTGATCCCCATCGGCAGCTCCCCGTCGTGCGACACGTACTGCGCGGGTCCGAGGAACGTAAAGGCGCGTTCCGAGGTGTTCAGACGCGCAAAGAGCCAGATATGGCTCCTGCGTGAGGCGTGCTCCCGATAGCGCCGACCGGTGGGACTGTCGGCGCGTGTTCTGGACTGGCTTTCCCAGTGAATGAGCGTGCGTGAGATCGCGTAGTCGCGATATCGCGTCGTCGGAGAGAACTGCCCGTCCGTCTTGTCGAGCGTGAAGGCGAGCAGGTCCGCAGGCACGGCGTTGGCAAAGTAGACGCCCTCCCGCCAGTGGTGCAGCGCGGCGATCGTCTCGCCTAGGCCACACGCCGCGAAGATCTCGCTGCGTGTGTAACGCGCGTGCACCTGGAGTGGCACCGCTGGCAGCGACGGCAGTGGGCGCGTGACATGCGTCAGACGCTCACTGAGCACGTCACAGAGTTCGAGAAGTTCGGCACACACCTGCGGATGGGCCAGCAGGAGCTGCGCCCCCTCGGCGAAGCGCATCGACTGCTTGGCCAGCGCAGCAAACACCTGGCCGAGCAGCTGTTGGACGAGGCGAGTCGTCCGCGAGTCTCTCTCAAGTGCGTCGATCGACGGTGAGCGTAGCCATGCCCGCCACGCATCAAGTCGTTCGCGATCATCCACGTGCAACAAGCGACCGAGCGCCCGCTGCAGCACGGTCTCCTGTGGCCCACTCGCCTGCACCGGCAGACCCGCTGCCGCTCGCAGTGTCGACCAACAGCGATCCGTCGCATAGACGTCCGCGAGCTCCAGCCCCGTCTCTTCCAGATAGCTCGACAGCGTGACATCGGCGCCACTCTGCGCGAGTCGCCGAAGTTCGTCCACCTTCTCGTGCCAGTGCGTTGGTACCGACGAGCGAATCGAGGCCAGCACGCGCTCGCGTGACACCCGATCCAACTGCATGGAACAGCCCGCAGGAAGAAACGGAAATCCCTGCTCAATCTGACGTTGTAGCGCACGACGGGTCGTACCCAGCAGCGCGCCCAGTCGGCGGTCGAAGCGAAACTCGCGGCGATGCTGTCCCACGAAGTCGAGGACGGTGCACACGCTCTTCCCGGGTGCCCGCCGCAGCCCTCGACCTAGCTGCTGGAGAAACAACACAGGACTGTCCGTGGGCCGGAGCATGAGGAGCGCGTCCACGTGCGGGACGTCCACGCCCTCGTTGAAGAGGTCGACCGAGAACAGCACGTGGAGCCGACCGGACCGGAGGTCATCCAGCGCAGCACGACGTTCGTCGTCGCGCGTGTCCGACCATACGGCACGCGCGGAGACCCCAGCGTCCGTGAACACACGCGCCATATAGCGGGCGTGCTCCACACTTACACAAAAGCCGAGCACACGCGCCCGCGTCAGATCACCGAGATGCTCCACCGCCTGCTGCAAGACGTACCGCGCCCACACATCGGTGCTCGTGATGAGGCCGGACAAGGCGTCGACATCGTATCCGCGACCGCGACGCCACGGGATGTCCCGCAGATCGAGTGAATCGGCGATCCCGTAGTAGGCAAAGGGCACCAGACGCTGCTGGTCGATCGCGTCCCAGAGGCGCAACTCGGCCGCAATGCGGCCGTCGAACCAGCCCAGCACACTGAGGCCATCCGAACGTTCGGGTGTGGCGGTCAGCCCCAACAGTTCGAGCGGGGCGAGGTGCTCCAGCAGTCGAGTGTACGACGTCGCGGCGGCATGGTGGAACTCGTCGACCACCACCACGTCGAAGTGATCGTGGGCCAAATGCGCGAAGCCACTCGCACCGAGCGACTGAATCGACGCGAACACGTGATCGAAGTCCTTCGGAATCGCACCACCAACCCACAACTCACCGAACGACGGATCACGCAACGCGTGTTGGAACGTGCTGAGACTCTGCTCCAGAATCTCCTCGCGATGCGCGACGAACAGCAATCGTGCGCGCGGGAGACGCGCCCGCAGTCGCGCGTAGTCGACGGCCGCCATCACGGTCTTGCCGGTGCCGGTCGCCGACACGAGCAGATTACGATGACGGCCGGCGTCGCGGGCAAGCGCGAGCTGCTCGAGCAGTCGCTCCTGAAAGGGTTCCAGTCGCAGTTCGGTGGGACTGAGGCGCAGCATCGGACGGGGCCGCTCGCGACCGATGGCGTCGAGGAAGCGTGTGCGGTCGTACGGTTCGAACTCGTCCTGCGCCCAATAGCTCTCGAAGACGGCGCTCATCTTCTGCAGCACCGGTCGATTCCGTGCTTCGGAGAGGCGCACGTTCCACTCGAGTCCGTCCACCTGCGCGCTGTGCGTGAGATTGGACGAGCCAACATACGCAGTCGAGAAGCCGGTTCGCCGATGAAAAAGCCACGCCTTGGCGTGCAGTCGAGTGCTCGTCGTGTCATACGACACGCGAACGTCCGCGCCGAGCGCTTGGAGCAAATCGAGGGCGTCGGCCTCCGTCGAGCCGGTGTACACAGTGGAGAGCACGCGCAGCGGACGGCCCGCGCTCGCGTGCGCGCGAAGCGCGTCACGAAGCGGTCGAATGCCGGAACGGCGAATGAAGGCCATCACGAGGTCAATCCGATCGGCGGAGCCGATTTCGGCGTTAACCTGGTGCCCGACGCTCGGCTCACCCGGCGCGTTGGTGAGGAGCGTGGTGTCGAGGAGTGGAATGAGCGGCTCGGAAATCGCGACAGGCTCACCGTTTGGATGTCGCGCACGAATGGCGTGCAGCACACGCGCGGGGGCGATCGGCTGTTCACCCACCAGACGCGCTGTCTCAGCGGTGCGCCCGAGCTCTGCGATTAGCCGTCGGACAAGGGCCGTACCATCGCCCAGGCGTCGCGACTCGGGCAGCAGGTCGACGGCGCGCTCGATGACACGCGCAAGGTGCAGCGCGAGTCGATCGGCCGCTTCCGCGCTGCGCAAGGGTTCGCTGTGTGCGTCGTGCGCGCCATCGAGTGACGCGAGCTCCTGCTCCAGGAGTTCGGAGATGAGCAGGTCGTACAGGCCACGGGAAAGCGTCGTCATGGTCACGCTGGAGTCCACTGCGTCCATCGCTTCGGTTACCGATGCTACCCCGAGGGACTGACAGCCGTCCAGGCCCGCGCCCGCAGCGCTCGCGCAGTGCGTCCCCGCCCCACACCTTCTCCGGCATCCCGCCCACCGGAGCCTGCCCCCATGCCCCACCCCCACTACCAGGGTGATGAAAAACCCGCCGATTCCTCTGGC
>ERZ1066123.298-NODE-298-length-38450-cov-22.318974_pt1 | contig 38450 bp, 33 predicted proteins | sample MGYA00382770_ERZ1066123 | MGnify/ENA primary metagenome ERZ1066123 (study PRJEB33369, sample SAMEA5778353) | biofilm metagenome | biome: Industrial cooling water; feature: Water cooling tower basin; material: Biofilm | place: United Arab Emirates | collected...
GCTGATGGCGCACCAGAAGGCGTCGGACCTGTTCATCACCGCGGGCATGCCGCCGGCGATGAAGGTCCACGGCAAGCTGGTGCCGATCACCCAGAACCCGCTCACGCCGCAGCAGTCGCGCGACCTGGTGCTGAACGTGATGACGCCCTCGCAGCGCGAGGAGTTCGAGAAGACCCACGAATGCAACTTCGCCATCGGCGTGTCCGGCGTGGGCCGCTTCCGCGTGAGCTGCTTCTACCAGCGCAACCAGGTGGGCATGGTGCTGCGCCGGATCGAGTCGAAGATCCCCACGGTCGAGGAGCTGGCGCTGCCGCCGATCATCAAGACCCTGGCGATGACCAAGCGCGGCATCATCATCTTCGTGGGTGCGACCGGCACCGGTAAATCGACCTCGCTGGCGGCGATGATCGGCTACCGCAACATGAACTCGACCGGTCACATCATCACCATCGAGGACCCGATCGAATTCGTGCACAAGCACGAGGGCTGCATCATCACCCAGCGCGAAGTCGGCATCGACACCGACAGTTGGGAAGCGGCGCTGAAGAACACCCTGCGCCAGGCGCCCGACGTGATCATGATCGGCGAGGTGCGCACCCGCGAAGGCATGGACTACGCCATCGCCTTCGCCGAAACCGGACACCTGGTGCTGTGCACGCTGCACGCCAACAACGCCAACCAGGCGATGGACCGCATCATCAACTTCTTCCCCGAGGACCGCCGCCAGCAGCTGCTGATGGACCTCTCGCTGAACCTCAAGGGCGTGGTCGCGCAGCAGCTCATCCCCACCCCCGACGGCCGCGGCCGCCGCGTCGCGATGGAAATCCTCCTCGGCACGCCGCTGGTGCAGGACTACATCCGCGACGGCGAGATCCACAAGCTCAAGGAAGTGATGAAGGAATCCGTGCACCTCGGCATGAAGACCTTCGACCAGGCCCTGTTCGAGCTGTACCAGGCCGGCGAGATCAGCTACGAGGACGCCCTGCGCTACGCCGACTCCCAGAACGAGGTGCGCCTGCGCATCAAGCTCGCCCAGGGCGGCGACGCCCGCACGCTCTCCGCCGGGCTGGACGGCGTGGAAGTGGCGGAAGTGCGCTGAGCGACTGCGCCTCGATACCGCCCGCGGCAAGGCATCCGGTTCGCCGGTCCGCCTGGATTTCCGCACGGCCGGCAGGCGCAGCCTGCCTGCATGCGTGACCGCAGGATCAGACCCGGGGCGACGCCACCTTCTCCACTGTGGCGCTCTCCACTGCAGCGCCCGCACCTGCGCGTCCTTCACTTCCAGCGCCTTCACCCCCAGGCCCTTCACCGCCAAGCCCTTCATCACCACGCCCTTCACCACCACGATGGATGCCGCAATGACGAGGCTGTGTGCCCTGGCGCTGTCCGCGACCTTGCTCTGCCTGACCGCCGCCTGCGACCGCGCGGGCGAGCGCGCAGCGGAAGGCGCCTCCGATACCGCCCCGGCGGCTTCCGCATCGCCGGCACCTGCGGATGCTCCCGGCACCACCACCGCACCCGCCGCCTCGCCGGTTCCGGCGTCCGTCGCGGTGGATCTGTATGCCGGCCTGTCCGCACTGGCCACGGCGCCCGGTGCCGATGCTCAGGTGCGGCTGGCGGAGTACCTCGACCGTCACTTCCCTGAGATGTGCGAAGCGGACCCGCGCTTCTCCTTCGACCGCGTCTGCCAGACCGTGTCCGACCCCACCGACCCCGACCCCTCCCCCTGGCCGGAGGCCTTGGTCGGTCTCCAGGGTGAGCGCGTGGTCGTCGCGGTGCTGACCCGGCCGGACGCCAGCCTGGGCGCCCCCTGGTCCTGCACTGCGCCGCCGGCCATCGACCCGGTCCGCCTGTGTGTCCTGCCCGACGCCAGCCAGGACGACCGCACGCGCTGGACCGGGGAATGGGCCGGTTTCTTCCAGGCCGCGGACTGATCCCCCGCTTTCCTGCGGGCGGGAATGCGGACGCCGCGCCCGGTCCGAAGCGGTGAGACACCGCTCCCCCAGAATCCCCCATGGCCCGGCAGACGCCGGGGACCGGCCGGGAGAGGCCGGGATAGCCCGGGATAGGCCGGGACCGGCCCGCGCTCGATACCGCTTGCCAAGCTCCCGGGCCCTGTGAAACAGTGACGCCTCGCCCATCGCACGCCCGTGCGCGGCGAGAGTCGCCCGAGGCGGCTCCCACAATCCGATCGATCGTATCCATATCAGAGGGTGTCATGGCTGATACGAGACTGCAGGCAGCGGCCACTGCCTACATCAGCGACCTTGCGGTCGCCACGCTTCGCGTCGCTGGAGTCTTGCGCTGTTTCAGACTCCCGATCGCCCACGCTTCGATCGGCAAAGCCCGATGGGGGCGCCTCTTTCCAGATTGACGCCTCCCGCCTCTTCATCGCAGAGGCGCTGCCGTCTACTCCCTGAACACTCCCGATGACGTGCCCTCGGAATACATTCGAGCTGGGCGGCCCGGGACTCTGTCTGAGACTTGCCGATATGCCCGATATGCTGCGGATTCCGACCTGCATCACCGCGATCGCCGCGCTGGCGATGGCCCTTGTTCTGGGCGCCTGCGAGCCGCAGCAGCCGGATGCCGCCCCTGCAGAGCCCACTTCTCGGGAATACGGCCCAAAGCCATCTGCGTCCGAGTCGGTCGTGGCCGATGAAGTGCCCCAGCCTGCCATGGGCGCGCAGGGCGCCGCGCTTCCCGACGCCTTCGCCGAGATCGGTCGCACCGAAGTCGCCGGCGGTGGTATCTGCGTGGTCGGCAGTCTGCTGTCGGAGGATGGGGACGCGCGCGCCTGGGTCCACATGCTGGATGCCGGCCGCGGAGCGCTGCGCTGGAGCACGCCGATCGCGTTGCAGGGGGATTATTTCCAGAATCGCGCGACACACTGTCTGTGCCGTGATGATCTGTGCCGCGTATTGGTCGCCACAGACACCCAGTCCTCGCAGAGTCTCTCGCAGACACTGCTCTCGATCACCACGCTGTCGCTTGTCGACGGGCGCTTCGTCTCCTCCACCCCGATCACCTCCGTTCCCGGCGCTCCCGGCAATGCCAGCGTTTGGGTGGAGCCGGGGGAAGCCAATTTTGCATGGAACGGCGACAGTCTCATGATCCGTGGCCGCTATCGCGTGCCCGACAGCGACGCGATCGGGGATTTCGAGATAGTTGATATGGCGCTGCCCGATACCGATCCGCTTTGATCCACACGCGCTTCCGATATGCCCCTTCTCCTTGATCCGCTCTCTTCCCATTCTTCGACCCGCACTGGAAGGACCGCCCCATGAGCAACGAACTGAACGACAAACAGCGCTTCATCGTCGAAATGTATCCAGCGGCGGTGAAGATTTCCCAGGAAACTGGAATGTCATGGCAGCTCATCCTGGCGCAGGCGGCACAGGAAACCGGCTGGGGACAGAAAGTGCTCCCGGGGACCAACAACATCTTCAACATCAAGTCCTATGGCGACTGGGACGGGCCGAGCAAGACCTTCCGCGTGCCGGAGGTGGAGAACGGGCGTACCGTGTACAAGAATGAGCCGTTCCGCGTATACGGATCGATCGAGGAATCGCTGCGCGACCGCGTCGAATTCCTGCGGGACAATCCGCGTTACGCCAAGGCCGGTCTGTTCGAGCCCGGCACGCTGGGCAATCTGGAAAAAGAAGCGCAGGCGCTGCAGCGCGCCGGATATGCCACCGACCCGAACTACGCCAAGGCGCTGGCGACGGTGTTCAATGGCCCGACCATGCAGAAGGCGATCGCCTATGCACAGGCGCATCCGGAGAACGACGTGGCACGGCCTGGGCCAGGCGGGCAGACGCCCGCCAATCCCATGGCCGACGGCCAGCTCAAGCGCGGCGAGGAGGGCGCTGAGGTCAAGCGTCTGCAGGAGCGCCTGAATGCGCTCGGCTACGGCCGTGCGGACGGTACGCCGCTGGTCGCCAACGGCACCTTCGGCCCGAATACCGAAGCGGCGGTCATCAAGTTCCAGCAGGAACACGGCCTGCAGGGTCTGGGCGTGGTCGGGCCGAAGACGCTCGCAGCGCTCGATGCCGCGGAAAAGGCCAAGACCCAGGGTGGCCCGACCCAGGGTGGCCCGACCCAGGACAAGCCGGCGCCGACGCCCGAGAAGTCCGAGCCGGCCAGCAAGGCGCCGGCCAGTCACGCGATCTACAGCGAGGCGCATCAGCACTTCCTGGCGTCCGGCAACAAGTTCGAATACGGCCGCGGCGACATGAGGCTCAACAACGGCGAAGGCAACGGCAAGACCGACCGCAGCCGTACCGAACAGGATCTCGATGGCGACGGGCTGAAGGGCGTGGATTGTTCGTCCTTTGTCTGGCGCGGCCTGAAGAACGCCGGCTACAACGTGCCCAAGGAACCCTTCAGCACGCATGCGCTGTTCAACGGCAGCCAGGTGACCGATTACGCGAAGAAGAATTTCGACGTGATCCCGGCCGGCGAGGCCAAGCGCGCCAACGGTTCGCTGCAGCCGGGCGATATCGTGATGTTCAAGGACAAGGACAGCGGCGGCCAGCACGTCGGCATCGTCAAGGGCTACGACAGCAAGGGCAATCTGGAATTCATCGGCTCCCAGGTCAGCACCGGCCCGGCCGCGGCGAAGGCCGGCCCGGGCAGTTACTGGAACGGTGGCGAGTTCGAGATCGTCGGTGCGCTGCGCGCCAAGCCCGAGTTCCAGGTGCGCGCGCCCTTGAACGGCACGCCGGATCTGCCTGCGGGCAATGCGACTCCGCGACCGAATCCCGCCACGCCGACCGCCTCCGCCGGGGCCGATGGTCAGCTCAAGCGCGGTGAGGAAGGCCCCGAGATCCAGCGGGTGCAGGAACGCCTCAATGGCCTGGGCTATCGCGGCGCCGACGGCAAGCCGCTGGTCGAGGACGGCAAGTTCGGTCCGAACACCGAGGCCGCAGTCATCCGTTTCCAGAAGGAACATGGCCTGCAGGGCCTGGGCGTGGTGGGGCCGAAGACGATGACGGCGCTCGATGCCGCCGAAAAGGCGCAGTCGCAGGGCGGACAGACCACCGGCCAGACGCCGTCGCCGCAGGGCAAGGGCGGCATGGCGCTGACCGCCGCCTACGACATGAGCATCAAGTACGACGATGTGAAGTACGGCTTCGGTTCCAAGAATCTGGGCAGCGGCAAGGTCGACTGTTCCGGCTGGGTGTCGCAGCTGCAGAACGCGACCATGGACGAGATCAACCAGAAGGCCGGCAAGACCGTCTTCAGCGGCAAGGACTATTTCGACAAGTTCAACCAGCCTGCCGCCGGCATCATCAAGGACAGCGTCGATACCACCGGCACGCTGATGCGCTCGCCGCTGGATGCCTCCAAGCTGAAGGAAGGCATGATCATCGGCGAAGACAACGGCAAGATGTTCGACAAGAAGGGCAATCAGTGGGATGCCGGCCGCTATCAGGGCATCGACCACATCACCATGGTGGTGAAGGACCCGAAGTCCGGCCAGCTGATGGTCAGCCAGTCGCGTGGCGGCGAAGGCGTCGAGTTGATGCCGCTGGACAAGTATCTGGAGCGCAAGGAAGCCAAGGGCGTGGAGCTGTTCGCCACCGATCCGCTGGCCAAGGCCCGTCCGCTGATGGAAGCCGCGCCGCAGCAGCAGGGCCGCACGGGTGCGCTGCTGAGCGATCCGTCCAATCCGGACAACGGCATGTATCGCCAGGCACTGGTCGCCATCGACGGGTTGAAGGACTCGCCATTCAAGACCCCCCAGGAGCGGGAGAATGCCGCGGCGGCGATGGTGGCCGACGCGCGCCAGGCCGGCATGGGCAAGATCGATCATGTCGTCCGCGGCGGCGACGGCCAGCTCTTCGCGGTCCAGGGCGATCTGGGCAGCGCGTCGCATCAGTACGTCAGGATGGACCCGCAGCAGCTGGCGCAGCAGCCGGTGGAGAAGTCGTCGGAGTTGGTGCAGCAGCTGCAGCAGGCGCAGCTCGCCGTGGCCGACGACATGCAGCGCAAGCAGGAGGCGGCGCCACGCGCCATGGCCTGAGCGCCGTGACGTGATGTCGATGACGCACCCTGCCCACTGCTCGGTGGGCGGGGTGTGCGCTGGTACGGGTGATGGCCGCGCTGCCGCTATCATCCCGCATCCCCCGTTCGAGGCTGCTCTCGTGATCCGAACCCCTCTGCTGTCCCGCGCCGTTCGCCTGCCGCTGTGCGCGGCCCTGCTGTGTCTGCTTGCGGCGGGGTGCACATCCGAACAGCCGGCCTCCGCCGACGCGCCTGCCGACGCGCCGGAGCAGGCCGCGCAGGCTCCGGCAGCCGGGACGGAGGGCGCCAGGGCGGAAGGCGCCGGGACGTCCGCGGTCGCTCCCGACGCGGGCTCCGCACCCGGGCCGGAAGCTCCGCCGCTTGCGGCGATGCTGGAGATCCGCGGCGTGGCCTGTGAGCGGTCGGAGGCCGGCATTCAGACCTGCACCGCACCGGGCTACGACATCAGTGGGCTGGATCGAGCCTGCGCCGACGGCGATGCCGGTTTCGGCGTGGTGGGCGAAGACGGCGCGACCCTCACCGATCGCTATCCGGCCGAGGGTGCGACATCCATCGCCACACTGCGCGAGGGGCAGTTCCTGTGCGTGCAGTTCGTGGCCGATTCGACCACCGGTGGCGATGGCTGGGCCTATGTCACCGCGATCGCCCCCGAGACGGTGGACGCCTGCGCCGACAACCCGGTCTGCGGTGCCGCAGGGCTTGCCCCGACCTGGGCGGGCGCCACGCCTCCCGGCGTGTGTGCGGTAGGCCCGGAAGGGCGGTACACGGTGGCCTGTCCGGCGGGCTGGCTGCCGCGCGCGGCGATCCAGGAGTTCTCGATGGGTCTCTGAGCGAATGCCGGTTCGGTTTCGTGCCGGCCGCATGGCGTGAAGAGGGCCATCGACAGAGGCGTCGAGGGGCGGGCGGCGGAGCGCATGGGGTGCCGGCGTCGGCACTCGTGCAGGCCGGTGCGCAGGTGCGTCGCAGGCGCGCCGTGACTGCGCTTTCGATCTGAACGACACCCGTCCCGTTTCGGGCGGCGCCCGGCGTCGATTTCGCCCAACATATTGATATGCAAGGGCATATCCGCCCCTGCCGACGGGCGGTCTTGCGCCTCCGGGCAGGGGCCGCGATAGTCCGTCGACGCGCGGTGCCTCCGCATGCGCGTACACAACACATCGACATCGTATCCATTGAGGTTGTCATGGCTGATACGAGTGTGCAGGCAGCGGCCACTGCCAGAGCCACCCGGCGCATTCATGCGTCCGGTCATCCGGGGAGCATGGGCTGCGCAGGCGGCCGTGCAGTCGCCCACTGCGAGGTCGGCCGAGCCGCTGCCGCCCGCAATCCCGTCGGCGTTCTCGCCGCGCGGCGCCGTGCGCGCGCCGGCTCGACGTCGGCGCTGTCGTTCATCGGCCTTCATTCCTTCTCCACGGGACCGTCCACGGCCCCGGCCTCGACCTGCGCGCCAGCATCCCCCGCATCCGCGCGCACATCGTGGCGGGCGGCCCCTGTCCCCGCGCTCCCGTGGGCTCTTTCTTCCACTCCCCTTGCGCTTCGCACGCCGTGCGCAGTGACCGTGGCCGGGGCCTGCGTCGCGCCGTCGTCTGGCGCATGATGCAGTCCCCCCATCGGGTTCGATCCGCGAGGAATGTCATGTCGATGCCACCTTCCACCCTGCAGCAGTTCCGTCCCGCCCTGCTCGGCGCAGTGCTGTCCGTCAGTGTTTTCACCCTCATCGCCTGCCGCCAGGAGGCGCCTGCCGCCGAGCAGCCGGCCTCTGCGCAGCCTGCGGTCGCGACACCGGCTGCCGATCCGGCGCCGGCGGTCGAGACCCCGGCTGCGGACGCCGCGCCTGCCTTCCTGTCCACGCTGTCCGAAGGCATGGCCTATGCCGACCTGCGCGGCGCCGTGACGTCCGCCGGCTGGCAGCCGCTGCGCGACCCGTCGTGCTGGGAGAACGTCGGCGGAGAGGCCCCCGTGTGCGATGCGTTGCCCGAGGTCGAAAGCTGCAGTGGCGACGGCGCCTGCCTGATGTACTTCGTCGACCCCACGACCGGCCGTCGCCTGCGGGTGACGACCTATGGTCCGTACCAACGCTGGAACGTGCCCGGCGAGGAATCCGCGCTGGTCGTCCGCTCCTGGGACCTGCAGGCCGCCCCGGCGGCCACCGCGGCTGCCTGCCCCGCCGGCGACTTCGACGCCTTCCTGCAGCGCTTCGCCGCCGACGACACCGTGCGCAAGGCGTACACCGCGCCGGTGGTCGAGGTCGGTGAGCTGTATCTCGACGCCGAAGGCAACGACGCCACGCGCACCGTGTATGTCGCCGCCGACGCCTACCGCGATTTCGACATCGCCCACCGCAACGGCGCCTATCGCCACGTCGATGCCGACGGCACCACGGGTGCCGGCGCGTTGCCGGTGAAGGTGGAATCGCCGTCGGCCGATACGCGCCTGGTGCGTTTCGACTACGGCATGTCGGAAGGCAATTCCTACCGTTTCGAACGCCGCGCCGGCTGCTGGGTCATGACCGGCGACCCCGAGCCGCCCAGCCCGTAACACCCGCTTTTTTCGAGGCTGCGTCGCCGCACCTCGTCCACACCCGCCATCGAATCCAGACAGGGAGTTTTCCATGCCGAATTACGTCATCACCGAAAGCGTCGGCAATCGCGTCGAACGCGTGAACAACTACGATGACCTCGAGAAGCATCATCCCAGCTCCGGCCGCGAGCCCGGCCGGGAGTACCTGACCATCGATGGCGAGCTGGAGGAAGTACGCACGCGCGGACGCACCGAACCGCACGTCAAGAAGGACTTCATCGTGGATCCGCCGACCATCCCGTCGCCGGTGTCCGGGTTCGTGCGCAGCCTCGGCGACCAGTGGAACACCGTGCAGATCGTCGATGCCGAGGGCAATGTGCTCGCGCAGTCGCTGCACATGGCCCGCGGCAGCCAGCCGCCGAACGGCAGCTTCATCGAGTACGGTCAGCCGCTCGGCCGGATGGGCGATGTCGGCAGTCCCGGATCGATCCACGCCCACGTGGAAGCGCCGTCGCGCGTGTTCGAGCAGTACATCAACGACATGGCCAGCGGCCGCATCCAGCCCGGCGAGGCGCCGACCGGCCGCACCAACCCGGCGCAGGGCGGCAACATGGACGAGCTGGCCGACGGCCTGCTCAAGCGCGACGATCGCGGCCCGAAGGTCGAGGAGCTGCAGCGCGCGCTGACCGAACGCGGCTTCGATACCCAGGGCGTCGACGGCAAGTTCGGCCAGAACACGCACAACGCGGTGGAAGCCTTCCAGCGCGCCAACGGCCTGAAGGTCGACGGCGTGGTCGGTGACGACACCGCACGCGCGCTGGGCATCAGCCTAAACCGCGATGCGACCGCTCCCACCACGCCCGCCCCGACTACGCCCGCGCCAACCACGCCCGCCCCGACCACGCCCGAGCAGCCCACCGCCGGTGGCCGCGTGCCGGGCGGCCCCAACGACTACGGCCCGCAGAATGCGCTCGGCAATCTGATCTCCACCGGCGAGGGCGGCTACGGCTCGTTCAACCGCGGCCGTGCCGGCGACTCCGGCGGTGCCACCCTCGACTTCTCGCAGATGACCGTGGGCGAGGTGATGCGTCGCCAGGCCCTGCCCAACGGCCATCCCGACGAACTGTTCGCGGTCGGCAAGTACCAGATGATCCCGGGCACGTTCCGCGAAGCGGTGGACCGTCTGGGCATCGACCAGAACGAGCGCTTCACCCCGCAGATGCAGGAGCGGATGTTCGCGGACTATCTGATCGACGAGAAGCGGCCGCAGGTGCGTGCCTACATCACCGGCGAAACCGGCGGTGCGGAAGGCCTGCAGTCCGCCCAGCTCGCACTGGCCCGCGAATTCGCCAGCATCGCCGACCCGCGCACCGGCAAGAGCTATTACGACGGCGACTCCGCCGGCAACAGCGCTTCGATCTCCGCCAACCAGGTGGCGGGCGCGCTCAACCAGATGCGCGAGCAGTATCAGGAGAACGTGCGTGCCGGCATGAATCCGGCCGAAGCCTATCGCGCGCTGAGTGGCGATCCCACACAGCCCTACAACGACCGCACCATCCCGCGCGGCAACGACGAGCTGGCCGACGGCCTGCTCAAGCGCGACGATCGCGGCCCGAAGGTCGAGGAGCTGCAGCGCGCGCTGACCGAACGCGGCTTCGATACCCAGGGCGTCGACGGCAAGTTCGGCCAGAACACGCACAACGCGGTGGAAGCCTTCCAGCGCGCCAACGGCCTGCAGGTGGACGGCGTGGTCGGCGAGGACACTGCGCGCGCACTGGGCATCAGCCTCACCCGTGATGCGCCCGCGCCCGTCACCCCGGCCACCCCGACGGCACCGGTCACCGACACGCCTGCCGCCACGACGCCGAGCGCACCGTCGACCGAGACGCCGGCCACGACCACCCCGGCCACGCCGACCACGCCCACGCCTCCGGTCGATTCCGCGCCGCAGACGCCGCGCATCGATCAGGCCGGGCATCCGGACAACCGGCTGTACGCCCAGGCCGTGTCGAATCTGGAGCAGTTGGGCCCGAACGGCGGTTTCGATTCGCGTGACCAGATGGAGCGCGCCGCCGCGGCGCTGGCCGCCGACGCCAAGCTGACGGGCCTGACCCAGATCGACCACGTCGCGCGCAGCAGCAACGGCGAAGGCCTGATCGCGGTACAGGGCAACGACCCGTGGGCGCCGGAGGCCAAGCGTGCTTTCCTGGATGTCAGCCAGGCCACCACGCAGACGCTCGAGCAGAGCACGCAGATGGCCGACTCCAGAAAGGTGGACGCCGCCAACCCGGCGCAGCCGAATGCGGAGCGTTCCATGGCCACCGAGCAGCCGAATCCGTTGCTGATCGCGGAGGAACCGCAGCGCACGGCCGGCATACGCATGGCCTGACCCATCCGCAAGGCCGCGACAGGGCCGAGCAACGCACGACGCCCGCCTTCACCGGCGGGCGTCGTCGTTGCGGGGGTGGCGCCGTGCCGGCGCACACGGATCGCGGGCGCGGCGAGGGCGACCCGCGGCCCAAGGCCGGCAACTCAGCCCAGCAACGCGCGGATCAGCCCTTCATGGCGCGCGGTCTGCTGCGCCCGGCGCAGGCGGCTGGCGGTGACGATGGCGCACATCTCGTCCACCGCGGTCTCGAAGATTTCGTTGACGATCACGTAGTCGAACTCGCCGTAGTGCGACATCTCCTCGCGCGCATTCGCCAGACGCCGCGCGATGGTCTCCTCGCTGTCCTGACCGCGCTTGCGCATGCGCTCCTCCAGCGCCTGCCGCGACGGCGGCAGGATGAAGATGCCCACCGCATCGGGCACATGCCTGCGCACCTGCTGCGCGCCCTGCCAGTCGATCTCCACCAGCACATCGCGCCCGGCGGCCAGCTGCGGCTCCACCGACTGCCGCGCGGTGCCCTTGAGGTCGCCGTGCACATTGGCCCACTCGAAGAAATCCCCGGCCTCGATCATCCGCCGGAATTCCGCCTCGCTGATGAAGTGGTAATGCTCCGCATGCCGCTCGTTCGGCCGCGGCCCGCGCGAGGTGAAGGAGATCGACAGCGCGATGTCCGGAAACCGCTGCAGACACGCATTGACGATGCTGGACTTGCCGGCTCCGGAAGGCGCCGCGACGATGAAGAGAGTTCCGCGCATGTGGTGGCCGTGATTCGGGATACGGGATTCGGGATTCGGGATTCGGGATTCGGGATTCGGAGCTTGGGATTCGAGGCTTCGGATCGTCGATGTGGGGGTGGGGATTCGCTGGTCGTCGACCAGCGTCGACGACCTGATCGCCGAGAGACCGTGTCGACAATCATCGTTGTCGTCCCGAGCGCAGCGAGGGACCTGCTTTTGCACCGAGGTTCAGCTGGATCAAGCAGGTCCCTCGCTGCGCTCGGGACGACAAACTGTGTGGCCGTGGTCGTCGTGGTGATCGTAGTCGAGGCCTCAGCATACATGCTGCATACGGAGCATCGAAATCCACACTTCGGGCCAAGCCACAAAGCACGGTATCGCGCTCAAATCCCGAATCCCGAATCCCGGCCTCACTCGATATTCTGCGCCTGCTCGCGAATCTGATCGATCAGCACTTTCAGCTCCACCGCCAGCGCCGAGGTGCGCGCGTCGACGGATTTGGAGCCGAAGGTGTTGGCCTCGCGGTTGAATTCCTGCAGCAGGAAATCCAGGCGGCGGCCGGCGGCATCCTTCTGCTTGAGGATGCGGCGCAGTTCGGCCAGGTGGCTGTCGAGGCGGTCGAGTTCTTCGTCCACGTCGAGTTTCTGCAGCGCCATCACCAGTTCCTGTTCGAAGCGGCCGGGGTCCAGCGGCTGCGGCAGGTCGGCGAGGCGGTTTTCCAGTTTCTGGCGCTGCCCGGCGCGGATCGCGGGCATCAGCGTGCGCGCGTCGGCGGCGTGCGCGGCGATGGCGTCGGCGCGTTCCAGAATCACCTGCGCCAGTTTCGCGCCCTCGCGTTCGCGTGCGGCGACGAACTCGTCCAGCACGGTCTCCAGCAGCGCCAGCGCATCGGCCTGCAGCCGCTCGGGATCGGCCGCCTCGGTCTGCAGCACGCCGGGGAAGCGCAGCAGTTCGGTCATCTCCACGCGCAGGGCGGGGAAGCGGTCCTGCAGCTCGACCGACAGCGTCGACAGCCGCGCCACCAGCGCATGGTCGAGCTGCAGGGTCTCGCCGCTGGCGCGCGCGCGCAGGCGCAGGCTGAGGTCGAGCTTGCCGCGGCCGATGCGCGCGGCCACGCGCTCGCGCAGCGCGGGCTCCAGCGTGCGCAGCTCGTCCGGCAGGCGCAGGCCGAGTTCGAGGAAACGGTGGTTCACCGCACGCAGCTCGCAGCTGAGCGTGCCGGCGTCGGTGGCGCGTTCGCCGGCGGCGAAGGCGGTCATGCTGCGGATCATCGGTAGTCCCGTGGAGGCGCCCGGCGCGGGGCGGGCATTGTCGCCGATCCAGGCGTCGCCTGCCCGCCGCGGCTTGCGGCTGGGCCGGGTAACGGGTTGGGGGTGGGCAGAGTCCGGGCTAGGGTCCAGGCACGCGGTGCTAGACTTGCCCGCCCTCCGTGAAGCATTCCTCTCATGACCATCGCCCGTCCCAGTGGCCGCGCGCCCGATCAGCTGCGCCCGGTGCGCATCGAACGCGGCTACACCCGCCATGCCGAGGGTTCGGTGCTGGTGGCCTTCGGCGAGACCCGCGTGCTGTGCACCGCCAGCGTCGACAACAAGGTGCCGGGCTTCCTGCGCGGCAAGGGCGAGGGCTGGGTGACCGCCGAATACGGCATGCTGCCGCGCGCCACCCACACCCGCGGCGACCGCGAAGCCGCGCGCGGCAAGCAGGGCGGGCGCACGCTGGAGATACAGCGTCTGATCGGCCGCGCGCTGCGCGCCTGCGTCGACCGCAATGCGCTGGGCGAGCGCACCATCACCCTGGACTGCGACGTGCTGCAGGCCGATGGCGGCACCCGCACCGCGGCCATTACCGGCGCCTACGTGGCCTTGGTCGATGCCGTGCGCTGGCTGCAGGCGCGCAAGGAACTCACCCGCGACCCGATCCACGGCGCAGTGGCCGCGGTCTCGGTCGGTGTGTACCGCGGCGTGCCGGTGCTGGATCTGGACTACGCCGAAGACAGCGACTGCGACACCGACATGAACGTGGTGATGAACGACGGCGGCGGCTTCATCGAGCTGCAGGGCACCGCCGAGGGCCATGCCTTCCGCCGCGACGAACTCGATGCGCTGCTGGGCCTGGCCGAAGCGGGCATCGGCGAACTGCTCGCCGCGCAGCGTGCCGCGCTGGCCGGCTGAGCGCGGAGTTTCGACGTGAACGATGCCGTCGCTCCGCAGCGCCACCTGGCCTGCATCGCGCTGGTGGTGGACGACTACGACCGCGCGATCGATTTCTATGTGAACGCGCTCGGTTTCGAACTGCGCGAGGACCGCCTGCTCGGCGCGGTGCCGGGCAATGCCGCCAAGCGCTGGGTGGTGGTGGCGCCGCCGGGCGCGCAGACCGGCCTGCTGCTGGCGCAGGCCGCCAACGACGCGCAGCGCGCGCGGATCGGCGACCAGACCGGCGGCCGCGTCGGGTTTTTCATGCATACCGACGACTTCGCCCGCGACCACGCCGCGATGCAGGCCAAGGGCGTGCGCTTCATCGAGGCGCCGCGGCACGAGGCCTACGGGACCGTGGTCGTGTTCGAGGACCCCTACGGCAACCGCTGGGACCTGATCGAACCGCGCGCGCCGGGCTGAATCTCATCGTGTCATGCCTGCATCCGCCGACGCGCCGCACCAGAACCGCCCGCGCACCGTTCTGACCGCCCCAGGCATCGCCCACTCACCCCATTCGCAGCGAGCGCACCCACGCATGCAACTCGTCCTCGCCAGCGGCAACGCCGGAAAACTCGCCGAACTGCGCGAGTTGCTCGCTGGTCTCGACATCGTCCTGCATACCCAGTCCGAATTCGGCGTGGCCGATGCCGACGAGACCGGCTTGAGTTTCATCGAAAACGCCATTCTCAAGGCCCGCCACGCCGCACGCGCCACCGGTCTGCCGGCGCTGGGCGACGATTCCGGCCTGTGCGTGGACGCGCTCGACGGCGCGCCGGGCCTGTACAGCGCGCGCTATGCCGGCACGCACGGCGATGCCGCGGCCAACACCGCCAAACTGCTTGCCGCGCTGCGCGATGTGCCCGATGCCGAACGCTCGGCGCGCTTCGTCTGCGTGCTGGCGCTGTTGCGCCATGCCGAGGACCCGCAGCCGCTGGTCGCCGAAGGCGTGTGGGCAGGCCGCATCCTGCATGCGCCGCGCGGTGCCGGCGGTTTCGGCTACGACCCGGTGTTCTTCGACCCGGCCCGCGGGCAGGGCGCTGCGGAGATGGACGCCGCGCTGAAGAACCGCATCAGCCACCGCGGGCTCGCGCTCGCGGCCCTGCGCGCGCGCTTGGGCGAGGCGCTGGCGCCGCGCGTGCGCGCGGGCTGAGCGATGCTCGGTCTCGCGCCCCTGTCGCTGTACGTGCACCTGCCCTGGTGCGTGCGCAAATGCCCGTACTGCGATTTCAATTCGCACGAATACCGCGGTGCGGGTGCGGCGCCGTTCGCGGCCTATGTCGATGCGCTGATCGCCGATCTCGATCACGACCTGCCGCTGGTCTGGGGCCGCACAGTGCGCAGCGTGTTCTTCGGCGGCGGCACGCCCAGCCTGTTCCCGGCCGAGGCGATCGACCGCTTCCTGCAGGCCGCCGCGGCGCGGCTGCGCTTCGCGCCGGGCTGCGAGATCACCCTGGAGACCAACCCCGGCACCGCCGAGCACGGCCGCTTCGAGGACTACCTGCGCGCGGGCGTGAACCGGGTGTCGTTCGGCATCCAGAGTTTCGACGACGGCTGCCTGCACCGGCTCGGCCGCATCCACGACAGCGCCCAGGCCGAGGCCGCGGTCAAGCTGGCGCAGGACGCCGGCCTGGACAATCTCAATCTCGACCTGATGTACGCGCTGCCGGAGCAGACCCCGGTGATGGCCGAAGCCGACCTGGCGCGCGCCTTCGCGCTGGCGCCTGCGCACATCAGCCACTACCAGCTCACGCTCGAACCCAACACCGTGTTCGCGGCGCGTCCGCCGGCCGGGCTGCCGGACGACGACGACGCCTGGGACATGCAGGAGCGCTGTCAGGCGCTGCTGGCGCAGGCCGGCTACGCGCAGTACGAGATCAGCGCCTACGCCCGTCCGGGCCGGCAGTGCGCGCACAACCTGAACTACTGGCGCTTCGGCGACTACCTCGGGCTGGGCGCGGGCGCGCACGGCAAGATCAGCCTGCCGGCGGCCGTGGGGGATGGCGAGTCGGAAGCCGGCCCCGCAACCGACCCCGCAGGCCGCATCCTGCGGCGCTGGAAACTCAAGCACCCCACCGCCTATCTGGCCCAGGCCGCGGCCGGCGCGGCGGCCACGGGCGGCCTGATCGGCGGCGACAGCGAGATCGCGCCTGCGCAGCGGCCGTTCGAATTCATGCTCAATGCGCTGCGCCTGCGCGAAGGCTTCCCGCTGGCGAGGTACGAGGCGCGCACCGGGCTGCCGCGCAGCGCCATCGCCGCGCCGCTGGGCGTGGCGCTCGAACGGGGCTGGCTGCAGGCGTCCGACGACGGCGCGTGGCTGCACCCGACCGAGACCGGCCTGCGCTTCGCCAACGACGTCATGGCCTTGTTCCTAGACGAATGACCGCTCGACGCATGACCGCTCGAGGCATGACGGCTCGACGCGTGGCGTCGCAGGGCGCACATGCCTCGACGGGGTGTGCCTGGTGACCTGCGGTCCGAAGGCGGCCTCGCAGCCTGCCCGTTGCCTTCACCGCACATGCAGTGGCGTGCGACACGGGCCCGGTCTTGCCTGCCGCGGGACCATACCCGCCCGTCCGGATGGCATCCGCAGCACATGCGATGTGCACCGCGGCTGCATGCGATCCGCGCGATCCTTGGCGCCCGGCCCCCGCTCGTGTTAAGAAACCCGACCTCCGTCGTACTTTCGACCGTGACCATGTCCTCACCTCCCCACCAGGACGCGCATGCCAGCAGGACGCTCGCAGCCTCCGGTTTGCCGCGCCGCGTGCGCCGCATCGTCGAGCGCGCGCTCGCCCTCTATGCCGAAGAGCTGGAACCGCGACTGGTGGAGGCGGTGTCTGAGTTCGAGGAAGAGCTCTACCGGCTCGCCGGGCACAGCATCGGCGTGCAGGGCCGCAACGACAACGACCCTTCGCGCAACCTGCGCGAGGTCCGCCTGAACCGGCACGATTTCGTCCCGCACTTCATGCAGCTGCTGGAAAGCGGGCTGGCGAACCTGCGCAGCGGCCAGCCCGCGCGCGTGGCCCCGACCGAACGTCCGGTCGCGCAGTCGATCAGCTTCCGCAACCTCAGCCTGGTCGAGACCAGCGTGATGGACGAGGGCGCGGTGCTGCACGAGATCGCCACCCGTCAGGAGTCGCGCGCCAATCTGGCGCTGCACATGGCGGGCCAGCGCTTCGGCGTGCTCGCCGCGGGACCGGCCTTCGACGGCGAGCGCCTGCCGCTGGGCGCGCAGGCCCTGTGCCGCGCCGCGCGCCATGCCAGCCGCATCTTCCGGCTCGATCACGAACCGCAGCTGCTGTTCTACCGCATCTTCGATCGCCGGGTGATGAGCCTGTTTCCGGTGTTGGCCGAGAAGCTCGACGCGCTGCTGAGCGAGGAAGGCGTCCTCCCCGGCCTGACCTACGTGCCGATGCGCGGGCGCAGCAGTGCAGCCGAGGACGACGCGCCGGAATTCCCCGCACGTCAGGCTCCTGCGGATGTCGATCAGAAGCTGTTCGAGACTGTCGAGCGTCGCGAGCAGGGGGAGCGTCGCGAACCGCCCGTCGCACGCAGCGCGCCGCCGAGCTATGGCGAGCGGCCGGCGCAGCGCCCGCCTGCCGCCGACCAGCTGCCCTACGACCCGCAGCGTCCGCACACCGGTTGGCTGGGCCAGCCGGTACCGGCTGCGCCCAGTGCTTTCCAGGCCGACGAGCAGTCCGCCTACCGCGACCTGCAGAAGCTGCTGAGCAATTACCGCAAGCAGACCGAACCGCCGCGTCCGGCGCACGCGCCGCCGCCGCCGCCGTCCGGCTCGTTCCGCACCCAGGAAGTGCTGCAGGCGCTGAAGCAGGCCAATTTCGAACAGCTCGCCCCCGGCCCGGCGCTGGACATCGGCGAGGTGAAGAAGGCGCTGCTGGCGCAGGCCAGACAGCAGCAGGGCCGCGCGGTGGCGCTGTCGCAGGCCGACAACGACACCTTCGACCTGCTGCAGCTGTTCTACGGCCAGTTGCAGAAGGAGCTGCGCACCGATGCGCCGGCTTCCGCGCTGCTCAAACGTCTGCAGCTCACGCTGCTGCAGGTGGCGCTGAACGACAGCGCCTTCTTCGTGCGTCCGGATCATCCGGCGCGAAAAATGCTGGAAACCGTGTCCGAGACCGCCGCCAAATGGCTGGCCGACGACGACTTCGACCCGCAGCTGCTCAAGCCTCTGCAGGAAGCGGTCACCCACGTGGTCAAGAACTACGAGGGCGATGCCGGCATCTTCGAGGAGAGCAATCGCAAGCTGCAGGCGCACGTCGACCAGCAGGTGCGGCGCGCCGAGACGCTCGAAAAGCGTCATATCGAAGCCGCGCGCGGCAAGGAAAAGCTCGAAGTCGCCAAGCAGCGCTCGGAAAAAGCGCTGCAGGAAGTCCTCGGCGAGCGCGAGCTGCCCAAGTTCACCCGCGCCCTGCTCAACCAGTCCTGGGCCGACGTGCTCACGCTCACCGACCTGCGCCACGGCGAAGGCTCGGAGGAGTGGCGCAAGCAGCTGGAGGCGACCCGGCAGATCGTCGAGATCTGCAGCAAGCGCAATGCCGCCGAGCATCCCGAACTCAAGGCCCACGTCGAGACCGCGCTCAAGCACGTCGGGTATCACGAGGACGAGGCGGAGGTCATCGCCAAGCGGCTGTCCACCAGCCATGTCGAGGAAGACGCCGACGGCGAGTCGCGCACCGAACTGACGATGAAGCTCAAGGCGCGTGCGCGCCTGGGCGAGGACATGCGCAGCGCGCGCAAGGCCGAGCTGGCACCGCGCACCGCCGAAGAGCAGGAGTGCTACGAGCGCCTGCGCCTGCTGCCGTTCGGCACGTGGCTGGAGTTCGTCACCAACCAGCAGGGCGATGCGGTGCGTCGCCGCATGTCCTGGTTCAGCCCGATCACCGGCAATGCACTGTTCGTCAACCAGCGCGGCCAGCGCATCGGCGAACACTCGCTCGACAGCCTGGCGCGGATGATGGCCAAGGACCAGCTGCGCGTGGTCACCGCGCAGAAGGCCGGTCTGGTCGACCGCGCCTGGAACGCCGCGGTCTCGGCGCTGCGCAGCATCACCGGCCGCCGCGACGATGCCGATGCGCACGAAGTGCCGTCGCCGATGTCGTCGCCGACGCCGCCGGCGGGGGCTGCGGCGGGCGAACCCGTGCCGCCGCGTCCGCGCGCGGTCCATCCGCCTGCGCCCAGTGGCGGAGGTGCCTCCGACGGCAGCTGGCTCATCGGTGACGAGTCATCGCCGCCTCCGGGCGGCGTGCGCGGTGCGGGGGAGGAGGGCCGATGAGCAAGAAGGAATTCCGCCGTTCGCCCCGCCGCAAGCTGCGCGAGACCGTGCTGGTCAGCGACGTGATGACCGACGAGATCGTCGGCCGCATCGGCAACCTGTCCGAGGGCGGGTTGCTGCTGATCGCCAAGATGCCGCTCACCGAGGATGCGCTGTACCAGTTCCGGTTCCGTCTGCCCGGCCAGCCGCCGCTCGACATCGACGCCGGCGTGCACCTGCTGTGGGTGGACAAGGCCGACCATGCCGGCCAGTCCTGGGCCGGTTTCCGCTTCATCTCCATGCCCGAAGCGCAGCAGGACGCCCTGCGCGAATGGGTGGATTCGCCCGGCGCGGAATACGACTGACCGCGCCGCACCTCCGGGCGGTCGTGGCACTGTGGCGGCCGGGCCGGGCATCATCGCCATTCCGTCGCCGCCTCGCGCCATGCGCCGCCTTGCCCTTCCCGACTCCCCCATTACCGACGCCGCCATGCCCGACCTGACCCTCAGCCTCGACCGTCTGTATCCCGACCATCTCGCCACGCTCGCCGCCCGCGCCGACACCGCGCTGGAGCGCGGCGGCTTCGACCATCTGCTGATCCCGTCGGGCACCGTGCACTACCAGCTGTTCGACGACCGCGATTACCCCTACGCCGTCAATCCGCAGTTCAAGGCCTGGCTGCCGGTGACCGACGCGCCGGGCAGCTGGCTGGTCTACACCCCCGGCAAGCGCCCGAAGCTGATCTTCCTGCAGCCGCACGACTACTGGCACGTCGTGCCCGACATGCCGACGGCCTACTGGACCGAGCACGTCGACATCCAGATCATCCGCAGCGCCGAGGAAGCCGCCGCCCACCTGCCGAAGAACGCCGCGCGCTGCGCGATCCTCGGCGAGGCGCAGAGCGCGCTGGGCCAGTACGGCGCCTACGCGCCCAACAACCCGCAGGCGGTGCTGGACTATCTGCACTACCACCGCGCCTACAAGACGCCCTACGAAATCGCGATGATGCGCGCCGCCACCCGCGCGGGCGTGCGTGGCCACCGCGCGGCCGAGCGCGCCTTCCGCGCGGGCGCCAGCGAGTTCGGCATCCATCTGGCGTACTGCCAGGCTGTCGGTCAGGACGCGATGCAGCTGCCGTACAACAACATCATCGCGCTCGACCGCCACGGCGCCGTGCTGCACTACACCGAGCGCGACCGCATCCCGCCGCGGCCGGCGCACAGCTTCCTGATCGATGCCGGCGCCTCGCACGGCGGTTACGCCTGCGACATCACCCGGACCTATGCCGCCGACACGCACAGCGAATTCCAGGCGCTGATCGAAGTGCTCGATGCCGCGCAGCTGGGCATGTGCGATCAGGTCCGCGACGGTGTGGACTACCGGCAGATCCACCTGGACGCACACCTGTCCATCGCCCGCATCCTGCGCGACTTCGACTTCATCCGCATCTCGCCCGAGAGCGCGGTGGAGACCGGCGTGAGTTCCGCATTCTTCCCGCACGGCATCGGCCACGGTATCGGCCTGCAGGTGCACGATGTGGCCGGTTTCGCCGCCTCCGATGCCGGCGGCACCCTGCCCAAGCCCGACGGCCACCCGTACCTGCGCCTGACCCGTCCGCTGGCGCCCGGCATGGTGGTCACCATCGAGCCGGGCATCTACTTCATCGACATGCTGCTGGCCGAGCTGCGCGAGAAGGGCCACGGCGACGCCATCGACTGGGACCGCGTCGCCGCCTTCCATCCCTACGGCGGCATCCGCATCGAGGACGACGTGGTCTGCACCGAGGCGGATCCGATCAATCTCACCCGCGAGGGTTTCGCGGCGTGATGCGTGGCGGCGACGGAGTCCTCCTCCGTCGCACGCCTCCCGCCGGAGTGCCAATGCGGGCCCGTGTTCGCGACGTGGGCCGCTCACCCCCGGGCGATGGGGCATCATAGGCGGATGACCACTTCCACCGGATTCGGCGCACTGCCGCTCTCGCCCGCGCTGCGCGCGGGCATCGACGCCCTGGGCTACACCGCGATGACGCCGGTACAGGCACAGGCCTTGCCTGTCATCCTGGATGGCCGCGACCTGATCGCGCAGGCGCCGACCGGCAGCGGCAAGACCGCCGCCTTCGGCCTGGGGCTGCTGCATCGGCTCGACCCCACTGTCCCGCTCACCCAGGCGCTGGTGCTGTGCCCCACGCGCGAGCTTGCCGACCAGGTGGGCAAGCAGCTGCGCAAGCTGGCCACCGGCATCGCCAACCTGAAGATATCGATCCTCTGCGGCGGCATCCCGCTGGGGCCGCAGCTGGCCTCGCTCACCCAGCACGAGCCGCATGTCGTGGTGGGCACGCCCGGCCGCATCCTGGAGCTGATGCAGAGGAATGTCCTCCAGCCCGGCGCGATCCGCACCCTGGTGCTGGACGAGGCCGACCGCATGCTGGACATGGGGTTCGAGGACGCCATCCGCGACATGGTCCGGCGCCTTCCGAAGAACCGGCAGAGCCTGCTGTTCTCGGCCACCTTTCCCGAGGCCATCGTCGCGCTGGGCAAGGCCATGCTGCGCGATGCGCAGGAGGTCCGCATCGACGGCGGCGCCGAGCCGGCGTCGATCGAGCAGCTGTTCTTCGAGGCCGAACCCGGGCGCAAGGCGCCGCTGCTCGCCGCGCTGCTGCTGCATTACCGGCCGGCGTCGTGCGTGGTGTTCTGCAACATGCGCAAGAGCACCGAGGAAGTGGTGGGCTCGCTCGCGCATTACGGCTTCAGTGCGCTGGCCCTGCACGGCGACATGGAGCAGCGCGACCGCGAGGAAGTGCTGGTGCGTTTCGCCAACCGCAGCTGCAGCGTGCTGGTGGCCAGCGATGTCGCCGCCCGCGGCCTCGACGTGGAAGACCTGGGCGCGGTGATCAACTACGACCTGCCCAGCGATGCCGACACCTACCTGCACCGCATCGGCCGCACCGGTCGCGCCGGTCGCGACGGCCTGGCGCTGAGCCTGTCGCTGCTCGACGAAATCACCCGGCAGACCGCCATCGCCGAGCGTCTGGGCCGGTCGCTGCGCTGGGGGCAGATGCAGCCGCTCACCGGCAGGCCGGGGCAGGTGCCGGCCGCACCGATGGCCACCCTGCGCATCGACGCCGGCCGCACCGACAAACTGCGCCCGGGCGATATCGTCGGCGCCCTCACCGGCGACGCCGGCTTGAAGGTCGATGCGATCGGCAAGATCGACGTCTACCCCACGCGCTCCTACGTCGCCATCGCACGCGCGCAGGCCGACACCGCGCTCTCGCGCCTGCGTGCGGGCAAGATCAAGGGGCGGAAATTCCGCGTAAACCGGCTGTGACCCGACGCGCGGAATCGCCCGTGTCGCAGGCGCATCAGGCCTTGGGCTGGCCCAGCAGGCCGATGCGGCGGAACCACATCTCCAGCGGCACGGTCACCAGCGGCGGCACGGCCGCCAGCAGCGCCAGCACCAGCGCCCACAGCGGCCAGCGCAGGCGCACACCCACCGCCACGGTCACCACGACATAGAACACGAACGCAGCGCCGTGCAGCCGGCCGAACAGCCACACGCCCACATCGGTGACCTCCGCGCCGTACTTCAGCCACATCCCCACCAGCAGCCCGGCCCAGGTGAAGCCTTCGGCGAAAGCGGCGGCGGCGAACCAGCGGCCGGCAGGGGAGAGAGGTGTGGACATTGAAGACTCCAGCCCCGCGCACGACGCACGACACGGCGACGCTGCGGGCCTTGCATGAATTGGAAGGCAGCGATTCGGCGCCGCCGCATACGCCCGAGCGATGCGGGGCGGGATTATGCCTGATGCCAGGAGTTCTGCCGATGCCAGAGCATGCGCACAGGATTGATCAGCGCGTCGATCGACACCGACTGTCGGAGCTGGACATCGTGATGTTGTTGTTTGCCGGGAGAGCACCAGTGTCTCGACGCTTGATGCGCTCGCTTGATGGCGAGCATGGCCAATGCCTGCGCGTGGAGGTCGACCTGGCCAGCATCGTCATCGAACCCACCCTTGATCAGGGCGCAGCGGGCGCGCGCGAGCCGGCCTTGTCGGTCGTCGTGTCGGATCACTCCAGGCTGCCAGGTCGGGATGCCCGGCTTGCGGGTGTTCAAGGAATTCTCTCCAGATGTGTCTGGATGCGCCAAGCCATGTTCGTGAGATCATCCAGGCTTTCGTATGCCATGCAAGGCAGCTGAAGCTTGAGGTAGGATTGGGCCCACCATTGCGCAGGACAGACAAATGCGGCGGCTTGTGTTGTGGTTATCCTTGGCATTATCTCTGTCGGTGGGTGCGGTATGTCAGGCGGCGTCGACACCCATCGCCGGCACGAACATCCGCGCGACGGATCGCGGCAACAAGGCTTATCGCCTCGATCTGGAATCCGCTCGCTCCGCTTACGACAAGCGGGATTTCGACAACGCCTGTCGCCTGTACCAGCGTCTGGTCGCCGATCGACAGGCGTCTAGGCTGTCGCCGCCGGAACGGCGTGCGTTGTACAGCGGGGCCGGTTTGGCGATGCGTCAGTGCGATCGCCCTGCGCTTGCCCTGAAGTATCTGCAGCGCGCGACGCGCGAGGTCGCCGACCCATTCGATTATTTCTATCTTGCGTTGGTCGCGGATGAGGCCGGCAGGCATGCGCTCGCGCGGGAGGTCTACATCGAGTACATCCAGCGCTGGCCCGAGGCTGCCGACGAGAGCGACACCGAGCTGGTCTGGTCGCTCTATCGGGCCTCTTCCGGTCGGCCGGACGAACAGCGGCGTCTGCTCCAGGCGATGTTCGATGCCGATTTCGAGGACCCGGTCGCGAACACCAGCCCGCTGTGGTTCGAGCTGGTCAGGCTGCACCTGGATCGCGGCGACCTGGATCGGGCGCGACAGACGGCGCAGCGCGTGACTGCACTGGATTCGATCATACGTATGCGTGTGGACCGTCGCTTCGACCCGATCATGGACCATGCGTCTGGCACCTTCGACGCCATGCAGCTGGCTGAGCGTGCCATCGAGATCCAGTTGAAGAAGGTCGACGCGCGTCCGGATGATCTGGCTGCATGGGTCGAGCTGACGTACGCGCTGCTCGATGCCGACAGGAACGATGATGTCATCGCCATCGCGACCAGTCTGCTGGACGCGAGTGATCCCGACAAGCCGAGAAACGAAAAGGACCCGGAGTTCATCAAGCTCGATATGCGTCTGTGGTTGATGAACAACAGGGCCCTCGCCCTGTACCGCGAAGGCCGGCTGCGCGAGGCCGTCGAAGACCTGCAGCGCGCAGTGCGCTCCACCACCGGCGACCAGATCAACGTCAGTCAGACGCTGAATTTGGGGGTGATGACGTGTCGCGCGGGGTATCCGCAGCAAGCGATCGAAGCCGTGCGCACGGTCGGCCAGATGTCCGACTACGGCAAGATCGTGCTGGCCATGGTGCATCTGTGCGCAGCGAAGCAGTTGAAAGACCCCGCCGGGGTCGAAAGCGCACTCGATCGCGTCCGGGCACACGCCAGTGAGCACCCGTCTGCGCTGATCGACGCCCTGGTGTGGGCCGAGCGTCTGGACGAGGCCGAGCAGCTCTACCTGCGCCTGCTGGATGACCCGGAGGATCGCGCCGATGCGCTGCTGGCCGCGCAGACCTTCGTGGCCGCCGACCATCTGCCGGTGGTGCAGGCTCGCCAACAGACGTGGCAGGCACTGCTGGCGCGGCCTGCCGTGCGCGAGGCGATCGAACGCGTCGGGCGCGTGGAGTCGTTCCCGATCCGCAGCGGCCACGACTACGACTGATCGGCCGCGCGCGTCTCGATGGAGGCCGCGACGCTTGCGCAAGAGAGGTCCTGATCGGGCAGCACCGACGTGCCTCTGCACGGGCGCAAACCCGCCTTGCGGCAGATCATCTCGAACACGCCCCGCATCGGCCGTGGGAACGTGCGAATCGCCGACTCAGGCTCGCCCTGAGTCCGCGACGCCCGAACGACGGCAGAAAGCCGTGGTCATGACCCTGCCCGCGTGGATTACGGAATCACGCAGCCGAAGTCATAGGTGCACTGCAGATATTCCTGCCGGCAGGCGGGGCGGGTGCCGCCGTTCGCCATGCATTCGGCGAAGACTGCATCGCAATAGGCGCAGGGGTCGCCACCGGCGCCGGCGGACAGCGGGACGGCGCTGAGCATCGTCAGCAAAGCCGCAGCGGCAAAGATCTTCTTCATCGTATTCCTCCATGAATCGTGTGATGGTCTGGTTCTTTCCGGCTCGCAAGGGAGGGAGCCAGTCGTGTACGACCACGGCCGCCGTGGCCGCGGGACCATCATCCGGTCACGAGCCACGATGGTCTGTGCATGCGATCACGCTTCCCGGCAGCATGCGCAGAGCAGTACGGCGGGCTTCAGCCCGCGATTTGCCGATGGTGTCGGGTAAGCCGTTGTGATGATGTCGCAGTCCTACGAATGCTGCGTGTACGGGCCTTCACGATCCTGGACTTCATGCGTCTTCAGCACGGTTTTCAGTCGGGCGAAGGAGCCCATGCCGCCGCGCACCCGCACGCGACAGACCCGCAGGCTGTGCCCGATGGATTAGGCTGTGCATCCGGCAATGAGGCCTTGGAGCGGTCGACCATGAAGGAACTGGTGGAAGCGGGTGGTGTGGGTTACTTGATTCCGGCGGTGTTGGCCGCTTTCGTGTTCTATTTCCTGCGCGGCTTCTTCAGCATGTATGTGCACAAAAGCGTGGCGCGCAGGGAGTTTCTCGAGCTGTGGGAGCGTTCGCGCAGCGAGGACGACGTGTGGCTGGAGGTCGCCGTGCGCCATTGGATAGGTACTTATCTGCCGGCGCATGTGATCCGGCTTGCGCTGGCGCAGCCGGACAAGGCGCAATCGCTGTTCGAATTGGCTCAGCTGTGGTCATTCCTGCTCTACCACAGGGCAACGCGCACCGTGCGCTGGCGTAGCCCTCGGTTCAAGGCGTTGGAATGCAGCAAGCTCGGGCGCTGGCTATGGGGGCTGGTCTACTTGGTGCTCATCTTCTCTGCCATGGCCTTTGGAATGGTTGCCTACCAAATGACCGAGATCAACGGCACACGATGGATCTACAGCGGTTCGGCTCTGCTCTTTCTATTTTTTGCGCTCGCTGCCTTGGCGCGTGAGGATTCCGGCAAGGTCATCGCCTCCAATGGCGAAGAATGGATCGCGCGGATCAATGCCGCAGCTTCGTCGGGCAGGCCACCACGGCCGGAGGGCGAATGACTCCAATCTGTCATGCGCGTTGGCTGGAACACCCCGGCTTCGTCGCCGGCCAACGTGTGCGCGTCCAGATGGGCAAGGGCCATGGTGTTTCGACACGTCGCTTTATTTAATGTCGAGATAGTCGGATTTCAGACGTTTGAGCTGCGCGTTCCTTGAACGATAGTGCTCAATGAGGCATGTCTCTTCGGCGAAGCCGATGGCATTGCCGCCGCCGAAGACGTTGGAGATGATGCTGCAATCGCTTTTGATATAGGTGCGCCAATGGGCCTGAGTCTTGTTGAGTCGCTCAAGCGCTTGCGGATAATCGGTTTCGGCGGGGCCGGGTCTGGACAATGCCGTGGTGATCCTGCGTAGCAGGCCGGATTGTTCGCGCTTGAGGCGGTTGACGTACTCTGCGTAGCACTCGGCATCGCTGAGGCGGCTGTCGGCGTCGTCGAGGCAACGGGCGAGCCAGCCCCCGCCATGCGCGAAGGCCGGGAGCGAGACCAGAAGCAGTGCCGCGCAGACGGCGCTGCGGACGTAGGGGCTGGAGGCCATGTGGATGCTTTCTGATCCGTGGGGGGCGGGGCAAGCGCGGTGCGTGCAGGGCATGGGGACGTAACGTCATGGAACCCGGGCTGAAGTTGGAGAGCGTAGCTCGGGACCATGTCCGCCTTTCAGGTGCTAGAGCGACTTCGCACCAATTGCGGGCCCGCTTTGTTGCTGGCCTTGAGCGACCGTTTGTTCTTGCAGGCGAGTCTGCTCCTGGCTGCGTTGCTGCAGAACCTGTTCGGCCTGCTGCAGGCTGCGCTCTGTGGGAATCTGTGCCGCGTCGGCCATCTTGATATCGACAGGAAAATTCGGTTCCTTGTCCGGGCCGTACGGAATGTAGGTGATGCGCAGACGATCGCCGTAAGCGCCAATATCGTGCGCTTGCTGTGTGGTTTGACTGCTGTGGAAGGCCAGCAAGCCGGCTGCGGCGATATTGCGTGCCTGTTCTTCGCCGTAGCCGCCTCTCGCCTGCACCGCTGACAAGCCGCGGTCGAAAATCTCACGGTCTTTCGGGTCTAGGCGATCTATCCTTTGTGTTGAGCCATCATGGATGGCCTGAGGCTGCTGTGCCGGCACATCGATCACGCGATGTTCCGGCCTGATCTTGTTCGGGTCCAGCCCAAGTGCTCGCAAGTCCGCCGTGATTTCAGCAGGTTGCGCGTCAGGTTTGCCGTTGTCGCGCCAGTAGGTGACGACTTCTTGCTCGGCAATGCCGATTCTGCGGAATGCCTCGTTTGCGTAGTAGTGGCGGTAGTCCAGGTTCTTGTCCGGGCCGAGCTTGACTTGATCCGCCGGCTTGTCGAAGTAGTGGATCTTCATGGCATCGACATTGGCTTCGCTGTAAGGCATTTGCATGTTGTCGTTGATGCTGAGACCTTCCTTCAATGCATAGCTCTTCCTGAACGTGCCCGTCACTTCGATGAAGTCCGCCATTCTGGCGGGATGCGCTTCATAGATATCTTTCAGCGTCGCATCCGGGTCTTTTGCGCGCACCATCGACGCGATCGCGTTGAAGCCGCCAATGTGCGCATAGGATTCGCTTTCCCGGTTCTCTTTGATGAAGTCGCCGACCGCTTCGGTGTAATCGTGTCGGCTACCCGGCGTTTCCGAAATGCGCCAAATCGCCTCGTTGAAGCGGTCATTGTCTTGTGTGCCATTCGTCCGGTCCACCGCGTGCCGTAGCTCATGCCCGAGCTTGAAGATCATCTCTTCGTCGTAGCGGTTCGGCGTATGCGAATTGGCCAGATGATCTTCCGGGATCGAAATCCGCTGGTGCTTCCGACTGTACTCGGCACCTGAATTGTTCGGGTTGCTTTCGAGTAGCTTGATTTCGCTCAAATTCCCGTCTGCAACAGCCTGTCGGATGTCGGCAGCCAAAGCAGGCGAACGGTCGAGCAAGTCGCGCAGGTTTTCGGCGAGGCGCGGATTCCTGGCGTCGTACTCCGCCTCGAATTTCTTGAGCAGTGCTTCGAGGCGGTCTTCAGGATTGGGCATGTCCTTCTTCCCTGGTTACGGAGAATGCGGTGCGGCAGGCGATCCCGGCATGAAATCGATCAACGCCATGTCCACGCACCTTCTTTCTTCGTTCTTCGCGCTTTCGGCGCGCACATAGACGATGACATGGAGGCCAGAGCCCGATTCATGATTGAAGTTGATCTGGCGTTCGCTGCCAAGAATCACCCGGGGCTCGAACCCGAGACGTTCGAGCGACGCCTTGTACTGCGTGTAGTTGAACTCGCAGACCAGGGACATGTCCGAGGCCCCGTCTCTGCCATCGTCCAAGCGCAGGCGGAGCGCATACGGGACGACGCGATAGCTGCTACGCACTGTAGTCATTGAAAAATTCCATCCGCCCGCAAGCCGGCCGGTGACTCCCAGTTGCGATGGGTCGTACGGCCTGGGGCGCATTCTCAGCCCCATGTGTCGCTCGACCTGATCCGGAGAGAGGTCAGCGGGTGCTTTCGTATGCTCCACCAGCGCGAGCCATCGCACCGCCAGCTGTTCGGCGCTTGCAGGGGCAGGCACTGTGCTGCCGGCTGCGTCTTGCGTCGACGCGGTGTTTGGGCTCTGGGTCGATAGCATCGCCGTGCAGCCGGATGCGAGCGAAAGCGAGACCAGCGCCAAGGCGTGGACTCCGTGTCTCATCGACAGCATAGGTAGGTTCTCAACCGGGCGTTCGGGAAATCTAGCATGACAGCGTGGGCGCATCCGTTGCGGGATGATCGTGATGCAAACGCCCCAGTTGCAGACTGCGGCACCAGCGAATATCGGTAGCCGAAGCCGGCAGTTGACGGCCGCAGTAGTGCGGCCTTGGGTTGGATGCCGGTGCTCAACACGCCGTACCAAGCGGTCGACCGCTTCCGATGATGCGCTTCGGCGGCGCCTGGCTGGAGCGTGCCGGCTTCGCTGTCGGCCAGCGCGTGCGCGTGCAGGTGGGCAAGGGCCGGATTGTCATCGAGCCCACCCCGTAGCCGGGGAGCGCATGGCGGGCGTAGGGCGGGTCAGGCCCGCCTTGTGCCTGATCGTGTCGGGTAAGTCCCGATCTTCGTCATAATTTTGGTCCCTTCGGTGCGATATCCGCTTGCGTCGGGTTATCCATAACTTGTCCCTGCGTTTGCGCCTGTGTCTGCTGTTGCTGGAGCTGTTCGATCTTCTGCAGATGATGTTCGACAGGCTGGTCGATGGCCTGTTTCACATCGGTCATGGAACGCAGCGCCAGTGGGTCGGACGGATCCTTGCCCTGCACAACGAACAGCGACGTGCCGGCGGCGATCTGCGAACCGTCAGGCTGGAGTTTTCCTGCCTGGTTCAATTCGATGTGGTCGGCCGACGTGATGCCGGCGGTCTTTGCGTCACGGAAAGCCGCCAAAGCCAGACGCTCGCTGGCCGAATCGAACTCGCGGCCCTTCTCGGCGTCGATCCTCTTCACTCCCGCTTCTATCTGCGCATAGAGTTTGTGATCGGGATGTTCGGGGTTGCGCGGGTCGTTGGCGTAGTTCGCTGAAGTCTGCGTCTGCAAGCGTGGCGCGGGGCCGATGTTGAATTCACCGAATGAACCGAGTTCGATGAGTCGCTCCAGCTTCACACTGATTTCGGGGTCAGAGGTGCTTCCTCGTTCGGGCGGCACCTGGCGGTTGGTGGCATACGGGTTGCGCAGAGTCAGCCAGACATCATCTTGGTCTTTCCGGATGTCGGTCAGCATGTAGGCATGGTTCTCCATCAATCCGTCATTGGTTTCCTTGCTCAGAGTGGAGAGTGTGATGGGGCGACCGGCATCAAGAGCAGCTCGCACCCTGGTAAACGCGATATTCTCATCGGCGACGTAAACCCCTTTGTTGTCGACTTCATAAGAATTCGCTTCGCCGGTCGAGCCCGGTGGTGCGGATAACGGCTTTCCGTCGGTGCGGCGCGGTGGGCGTTCGCCGATACGGACCGTAGTGCCCGGCTCCCCTGTCAGTGCGAACATGCCTGCGCCAAGTGAGCCGCCTCGGGTTTCACTCCCTATTGCGTCGTATGCATCTTTTAGCGTGTTGTTGTTGGGATTTGGGTCATGAAGTTTCGCGAATGCAGCCTCGATCACGGTAGGCCAGATTGGGGTGCCTTTCTTGTTATCGGCGATGCCGCCGCCGTTCTCACGCAAATTGAATTCGATGTCCGATCGCGTAACCGGCACGTCTACCTTGCCGCGAGTCGGGTGATACAGCGTGACTTGAAATGTGCCATCTTCGCGATTGTCTGCTGGAGGCTCATAGCGGATCGCATCGCGAATTCTATCTGGTTGCTGTGCGGCCAATGCGCCCATCGTCGACACGAGATAGCAATTGAAGATGTCGTCCTGCTTGATGTCCGAAGACTGTGGGCGGCCCGTCGCTCCGAACAACTCTTGATCGGTATAGCTGGATGCTTTTCTGTCCATGATCGTGCTGATATGTGGCTGGATGTTTGTCGTGAAGTTTCGATCTCATAACTCGAAGGCAAGGCAGAGATTCAATCAATGGATCATTCGATCCTTTGCAGTTCGAAGCGGCCGATCAGCCTGCGCCCGCCTGTGCCTGGGACTGGATACTTCGTCATGGCGACTGCGAGGTAGTGCTGGTTGCCGCCGATGTCGAGCTTCCAGAGTCGGACAAGCCCAGTGCCTGGGGTGCGCCAGGACTGCTCGATTTCCTGCGCGTCGTTCCATCTGCCATCGGCGTTCTCGTTGTACAGGGCATGGCTCTTTGCGACGGGGACCCATGCGATGTCGTCGCGGTCGCTCCAATAGAAGCGCTTGTCCACCACCTTGTATGCGGGGTCCAGGTAGGACTCCAGCCATTGGATCAGCGTGTCTTCCGCGTACTCCTGGTCTTGCTCGCTCAGCACCTGTCTGGAAGGAGGCAGGTAGGGCCAGATCCGATCGAGCAAGGCCTGTGGCTCGGATGCGCGAGCACTGCCTGCAGGCAGGCCGGCACAGCCGATGAGCATGGTGGCCAATACTGCGACCATCAGTGTGGCCGCAATCCCATTCAGTGCCGAAAGGGCGTTCAGGCGTCGCGGGCACTTCCGGGGCGCGCACCCGATGCGGGGGATGTACATCGTGTCCGATCTCCTCTTGGCGGCGGCATCATGTTCCTGTTGAGAGGATACATGTTCGTGCGAGTGTGTGAATGGATAGCGCCAGGGGGTTTGGACCTCTCATCGAGGCCGTTCCGGTGAAACTTTCCGTGTCGCTCGACCGCTTCGCCGACGGTGACGCGAGTCTTCTCGTTGGCCTCATGCGTCGATGGCCAACATCGGTAGCCAGTGCCGACGGTTGACGACCGCAGCGGGGCGGGCGTAGATTGAGCGTCGGTGCTGAACACACCTCTCTAGGCGGAAGACCGCCCACGTCAGTCAGGCGGTTTTTTTGCGTCCGACGTTTTGTATTGCCCGCGCTCAGGGCAATGCCTGCTATGGCCGGGTGGCGCGCAGCGATACAACACCCGCGAGGGGAAAACTGCGGGCCGTCCTAGAGCGGTGTTCAAGCACCCGGCCGCCTCTCTGAACAAGAGGCGAAATGAACGATCTCTAGGAGCACGTCATGACCACAGGCAAGAACACCCGCCGCAGCGAGCGGCGTATCACCATCAGTTCGATCCACCGCGACTACCACGAGGACAGCTTCTGGGTCCGCTCCCGCCGCTTCCCGATGCTGCGCTTCGGCGGCGCCTGGCTGGAGCGCGCCGGCTTCGCCGTCGGCCAACGCGTGCGCGTGCAGGTGGGCAAGGGCCGCATCGTCATCGAGCCCACCCCGTAGCCGGGGAGCGGATGGCGGGCGTAGGGCGGGCCCTGGCCCGCCTCGCGCTTGGTCGTGTCGGGTAAGCCCTTGTTTGGACGTAGGGATTTCCCGAAAAGTGGGTGTCCCGGTCTTCGTTCCGGTGTTCCGGTCTTCGTTCCCGGTCTTCGTTCGCTGCGCATCTCATCTGGTGAGACTCCTTGCCGGGATTCTGCATTACCCCTTCCCCCACGGGACGGAATCGGACAGAATGTCAAAATTATTCCCGGAGTTCATATGGAATCCAGCAAGCTTATTGACTATGCCCTGCAACGCTACAGTCCACGAGAGGTGGCATCGGCGCTTGGTGTGGATGCGAGGACCGTCCGCCGTTGGCATGTCAGGGAAACCGAGCCTCCTGCTTATGTGGCTGACGCCATTCGGCAAAGATTGCTTCCTTTGTCCGCGACGAGTGACTCAGCCGAAGCCGCGTTCAGATTTATAGATCTTTTTGCTGGTATCGGGGGAATGAGGAAGGCGTTCGAAAAATATGGGGGGCATTGCGTCTTCACCAGCGAATGGGACGAATATGCGCGAAAAACCTATGCCGCGAACTTCAATGATGGCCCCGACCATATCTTCGCTTGGGACATCACCCAAGTTGACGAGAGCGATGTTCCTGAGCATGACATCCTGCTTGCAGGATTCCCGTGTCAGCCCTTTTCCATAGCTGGTGTTTCGAAGAAGAACGCACTCGGCAGGCCACATGGTTTCGCTGATAAGACGCAGGGAACGTTGTTCTTTGATGTTGCACGCATCATCAACGCCAAACGCCCGCGGGCGTTCCTTCTAGAGAACGTGAAAAACCTCGTCAGCCACGATAAGGGGCGCACACTTTCGACGATCATCGATGTGCTGGAAAAGGAGCTCGGCTACAAAGTCAGCTATAGGGTCATCAATGGCAAGCATTTCGTACCGCAGCACCGCGAAAGGATCATGATCGTGGGATTCAGGGATGGGTCCTCCCTTGATTGGGATGAGATCAATCTACCTCCGCTGGAGCAGGCGCCGAAGCTCGCAAGCATCCTGCACAGGCAGGATGGAACAGACCCGGAAGAGTGGAATTTCCTTGAAGGAAAGAAGCGGGTTGTTTCTTCGCGCTACACGCTGTCAGACAAACTCTGGGAATATCTGCAGTCTTATGCGACGAAGCATCGTGAAAAAGGAAACGGTTTTGGCTTCGGCTTGGTGACAGGGCAGGATACGTCGCGGACGCTGTCAGCCCGCTACTACAAAGATGGATCCGAAATTCTTGTGTCGCAGGGTGGAAGGAAAAATCCAAGACGCCTCACCCCGCGGGAATGCGCGAGATTGATGGGGTTTGACGATGAATTCAGGATTCCTGTGTCGGACACGCGTGCGTACAAGCAATTTGGCAATTCGGTTGTTGTTCCTGCTGTCGCCGCAGTCGCCGAGATCATGGTCAAGCAGCTTCTGTCCAAGGAGAAAACAACCGCAAGGCGAGCCAGACGAGCTGCTTGAGATGGACAGTCTGACGCCGGAGCGGAGATCCGCACAGATGTCACGCATTCGAGGCGCGAACACGAAAATCGAGCTGGCTGTACGCCACGCTCTGCATCGCCGGGGGTTGCGCTATCGACTTGGAGGGGCAGGGCTCCCAGGGAGACCGGATGTCGTGCTGCCAAAGCACCGTGCCGTTGTCTTGGTTCACGGCTGCTTCTGGCACGGGCATATGTGTCACCTCTACCGTCTCCCAAAAACCCGTACGGAATTCTGGAAAGCAAAGGTTGAGGCTAATCGCACTCGTGACACCCGGGTTGTTGCAAAGCTCGAAGAATTGGGATGGCATGTGCACGTCGTGTGGGAGTGCTCGTTGCGTGGCGTCGACGAGGCCACCCGGGAGCGGTTGTATGATGAGCTGGCTGGCAACATCATGGGCCATGCTTCTGTGTGATGATTGGGGAGACGGGGAAGGGCGATGGTCAGCAGTCGCGGTGATGAATCCATCTGGTCGAAGATCGAGCAGTTCTCGGCGAAGAGCAGCCGACTTTTCCTGAAGAAGCTTTCCCGAAATGACACCTCATGGGCTGATGATTCAGGCAAGCACCAAGCAGGTTTCTATGTCCCCCGGGAAGTGCGTGAGTCAGGTTTTTTCCCGGCGCTTGCTGCGACCAATCCGGAGAAGCCGCATATCTTTCATGCGTCCTGCATGACCTTCTGGCCGCAGACAGGAGAGTCCAAGACGTCAGGAATGCGGCACTACAGCAATAAAGGGCCTGAGACGCACTTCACGGTGGTTCCTCGTGATCTTTTCTCCGGCTTGAACCCTGCTTCCTGGCTCATGGCGGGAGTGTTCAAGGAGCTGGTAGCGGGGGCAACGCACTGGCTGGTCGTCATCGACTCGATGAGCGCGGATGCTGAAACGCTCGAAACAGTCCTGGATATTCGATCCGACTTTCATTTCGGCCTGTTCGATCCGGGAAGAATCGCCACTGTCGATCCGCTGAATGATGATGATCTCTCCGCACTGATCGATGAGATTCATCATGCGCTCCGGACTGGCACATTGGATAGCTTCCTCGCTTCGGTGCGTGAGCTTCCGTCGCCCGCGCGGATGGCCGCTGAAGCGCGAAGAAGTTATTTCGAGATGACCGGGACGAAAAGCCTTGATCCTTACGCGCTAGCGGCGCCCGGTGATGCGGTGATGATGATCACCCGTGATATTGAGTACGAGATATTCAAACGTCATGAGCTGCGACGCCGCGCGGTCGAAGTTGTGGCTGTTCTCGTTCGCGATCCGGACACGGTGTCCTCCGTGGTCAGAGGATTCCCTGCGCTTGACGCGATTTTTCTAAGTGCAAGCCAACAGAGGAAGACGCGTGCAGGTAGATCGTTCGAGTACCATCTCGCACGGATGATGGCAGATGGTGGTGTCGCTTTCGAGGAGCAAGCCATCCTTGGTGGCAGACGTCCGGACTTCGTGCTTCCGAGCGCGAAAGTTCTTGGGCTTCGTGGCTCGCGACCGTTCATGGATGCATTGATTCTCTCGGCAAAGACAACGCTCCGCGAGCGATGGAAGCAGATCACGCACGAGCGTTTCAATTGCGCCATCTTCGTGGCGACCGTCGATGACCGCGTATCCCGTGCCGCCTTGGATGACATGCAGTCGCTTGGTTTGACGCTTGTGGTTCCTGAGTCTTTGAAGAAAAGCAAGGAGACCATGTATCCGGATCACTCGGCAGCAATATCTTTCAGGGATTTTTTCGATAGCGAAATAAAAGCGAAACGGGTTTCATTCATCAATGGCCAATAGCCAAGGGGAAGCCATGGATTTCTTGAGTAACCGAAGCGAAGCTGCCATCAGAAGAGAATTGATAGGAATTCGTGATAGTTATCATCACTACTGGGATTTGCTCGCTGAGCTTTTGCAGAATTCTCGAGATGCAATCACGAGAAAGAGAAATGCCGGGCATGTGGGGCCTTTTTTTATAAGCATCTCAGTGGATGCTGCGTCGAATTCGATAGAAGTCATGGATAACGGATCTGGGATTTCGTCATCTCTATTGGCTGAAATGCTTGCTCCGGGCGGTGGGGACAAGGGGATCGCAGTTGATCGTCCTAATGAAGTTGGTGAAAAGGGTGTCGGCCTCACATATGTTGTTTTTTCATGCAATGACTTCTTAATAGCTACAAAAACTACCGATGATGTCGTTGTTGGTGGAAAAGTTGTAAATGCGCAAAGGTGGTTGAGCAGGGAGCAAGGAGTTAACAAGCCGATATACGAAGATCAAGCGGTGGCTCCGCAGCCTGAGACCATTGATTTTTTTGAAAAGTCATACCCGCTTGATTCGTTCACTAGGATTTCTGCAAGCGCAGTAATGCCCCCGGATGGCGATGTGAACATATTTCACATGACGCCGCAGCAGCTGCGATTGCTGATCAGAACTCGGACGGCTGTTGGTGTCACTGCTTCACTTTTCTGTGAAGACGTTGTTGACGAGTTTGATGTATTTTTGTCCATGCGAACTACAGATGGAATTGAGACAAATAAAATTTCGTCAACTTTCGCGGCGCCGCATCTTCTTGTTCCAAGCGAGGACTTGATTCCTCTGCAAGTTGTTAGAGATGCATTTGTCAGTCGCGGGGATCCTGCGTTAAGGCGTCGATATTTGAAAGGAAAAACCATTTGGGCATGCAAGTCTGAGAAAGTTGGTGGATGGGATGTCTTTGTCTATGCCGTAATGTTTCCTGACAATGATGCGTTGCGTCAGTTGTCAGATAGCGTCATGGGGGTTCCTGTTTCTGAGCAAGAGGACATGGAAGGGTCTGCGCTTCTCCAGACAGGGATATTTGTTGGAACTAAGGGTATGCCTACGGGGATGAGAATTTCGCCGAAGCCTGGAGCAGGTCGATATCCTGCATATTACAAGCGGTGCTTCTTTTTTGTAGAATCCCCAAGTCTGAAATTTGACTTGGGAAGAAAGTCTCTCCACTATAGGCATGTCAATAAGTTGCAGGCTGCAGTCGCGCAAACTTTTTCTCTCTTAGAGGAAATAGCGCCGTTTCAAGGCGACGCACGAGTTGAAGCGGGGCCATTGCAAACTTCACAGGCAGAACGACGAATGCAATCCCAGAGTATTTGGCGTGACGCCAAATCTCTTCCTGACTTGAATGAGCCTGCTATCCGATACGCAAAGCACCCCAATGCTCAAGAGGCTGCTGTAGCTGCAATATTCCATGAATTGGTGGGGGCGTCGGTTTTGAAGTCCTACATGACCCTCCGGACTGGATATGGCGAGAGATATGATGTTCACGCGAGATATGTTGAAGAGGGGCGTGAGCTTGAGCTTGTTATTGAATTCAAATATTCGTTGCAGTCATTGGTCAGGGATTTGTCTGTCAAGCAAAAGCATTTCAACGATATTGATTTGCTTATTGCATGGGATGCAGATGTTGTTCAGCTCAAGAATTCGGGTTTCATTCTGGAAACCAGTAAGGATGAAGGATTCGAAGGGGTCACGCACGTTCTAACAGTGCCAGTCCCGGGGATTGATCCGATTCCGGTAATCCTTCTTCGTACGCTATTGGACCAACGTAGAAGAGCGAGTTAGTGCTATTTATATCAGCGATAAAAAGGGCGGCATTGCCGCCCTTTTTACTTGTTTAGAAGGGATTGATCAAACCCCCACCGGATTCCCCTTCTCCGAGTCGATCTTGTACAACTTGATCGCCCGCGCCACATCCTTCGCGGTCATCTTGCCCTCCTTCGCCAACGCATCCACCGCCGCCTGGGCGATGTAGTAGCGGTCCACCTCGAAGTGGCGGCGCAGGTTGGCGCGGGTATCGCTCCGGCCGAAGCCATCCGTCCCCAGCACCGTGTAGCGCATCGGCACGAACGCCCGAATCTGGTCGGCGAACGCCCGCACGTAATCGGTCGCGGCGATCGCCGGACCCTGGCGGCCTTCCAGCAGTTCGGTGACGTACGCCTTGCGGGGCGTCTTTGCTTCGGGGTTGAGGCGGTTCCAGCGTTCGGCGTCATAGCCGTCGCGGCGGAGTTCGGTGAAGCTGGGGCAGCTCCAGATGTCTGCCGTAATCCCGAAGTCCTTGTCGAGGAGTTCGGCGGCGGCGATGGCTTCGCGCAGGATGGTGCCGCTGCCGAGCAGCTGTACGCGGTGTTCGCCCTTCTTGGGTTTGCCGGCGTCCTTCAGCAGGTACATGCCCTTGATGATGCCGTCGGCGGCGCCTTCGGGCATGTCGGGGTGGGCGTAGTTCTCGTTCATCAGGGTGAGGTAGTAGTACTCGTCCACCTGTTCGCTCAGCATGCGCTGCATGCCGTACTGCAGGATGACGGCGACCTCGAAGCCGAAGGTGGGATCGTACGCGCGGCAGTTGGGGATGGCGCCGGCCAGCAGGTGGCTGTGGCCGTCTTCGTGCTGCAGGCCTTCGCCGTTGAGGGTGGTGCGGCCGGCGGTGGCGCCCAGCAGGAAGCCGCGGGCGCGCATGTCGGCGGCCTGCCAGGCGCTGTCGCCGATGCGCTGGAAGCCGAACATCGAATAGAAGATGTAGAACGGCAGCATCTGCAGGTCGTTGGTGCTGTAGCTGGTGGCCGCGGCCATCCACGAGGAGAACGCGCCGGCCTCGGTGATGCCTTCCTCCAGCACCTGCCCGGCGGCGTCTTCGCGGTAGTACATCAGCTGGTCGCGGTCGACGGGCTTGTACTTCTGGCCCTGCGGGGCATAGATGCCCAGCTGGCGGAACAGGCCTTCCATGCCGAAGGTGCGGGCCTCGTCGG
>ERZ1066123.305-NODE-305-length-37993-cov-11.087089_pt1 | contig 37993 bp, 32 predicted proteins | sample MGYA00382770_ERZ1066123 | MGnify/ENA primary metagenome ERZ1066123 (study PRJEB33369, sample SAMEA5778353) | biofilm metagenome | biome: Industrial cooling water; feature: Water cooling tower basin; material: Biofilm | place: United Arab Emirates | collected...
CCGGCACGACCACGCAGCCCGGTCAGCCGGGCGGAGGAACTCCGTGATGATCGCCGTCTCTCTGCGCCCAGCCCGCCTCGCGCGGCCTGCGCTCCTGTTCGTGTCCCTGGCGGCGCTCGCGGCGTGCGGTGGCCGCGAGGCGACAGCGAGCGACGGCGCCGCCGAGGCTCCGGCCGTCGTCATCGGCCCCGAGAACATCGTCCTCGCGGCACGCGATTCCGTGCGCACCGGTCCCACACTCACTGGCGCGCTCGTGCCGGCACGTGAGGCGCGCCTGCGCGCCGAACTGTCCGGTCGCGTCGTCGCGACGCTCGTGGAGCCCGGCACAACGGTGGCGGCCGGCACCGTGCTCGCACGCATCGATGATGCGTCACTGCAGGACGATCTGCTGTCGGCCAGGACGGCCGTGACGAGTGCAGCGCTCGCGGCGGAACAGGCCACGCGTGAACTCGAGCGTGCGCGCACCCTCGGACAGGCGGGCGCCATCGCGACGCGTGATGTCGAAGCCGCCGAGCGGGCGCAGTTGCAGGCGCAAGCGCAGCTCGATGCCGCGAAGGCGCGTCAGGCCTCGAGTGCGAAGTCGCTCGGCAACACCGTCGTGCGCGCACCGTTCGCCGGTGTGGTGAGCGAACGCGCGGTGAGTGCGGGTGATGTTGTGTCGCCCGGCACGGCGCTGTTCACGATCGTCGATCCGCGCAGTCTCCGCCTCGAGGCGCAGGTACCGGCCGACGCGGTGAGTGCACTGCGCGTTGGCGTCCCCGTGAGCTTTGCGCTCAACGGCTACCCCGACCGCACGTTCGAAGGCCGCATCACCCGCATCAGTCCGGTCGCCGATGCGGTGACGCGTCAGGTTGGTATCATCGCCGAAGTCCCCAACCGTGACGGCCGACTGGTGGGTGGTCTCTTCGCCGAAGGACGCGTCGCCAGCGACGTGCGCGACGCCATCGTGCTCCCCGAAGTCGCGGTCGACCAGCGCGGCCCGTCGCCCACGGTCATGCGCCTCAGCAACGGGCGCGTCGAAGCCGTCGATGTGGCACTTGGCCTGCGTGATCCGGCGCGTGAGCGCATCGAGATCGTGTCGGGGCTCGCCGCCGGTGACACGGTGCTGCTCGGTGGCGCGCGTGGCATCAGCGTCGGTACCGCCGTGACCGTGCGTGCGGTCACGGATGCCTCGCCGCCGCCGCCGGCACCAGCGAACAGCACGCCGTCGTCCACTCCTCCCGCCAACTGATTCGCGGATTCGCGTCACACCCGAGGCTGTTGCATGCTCATTTCCGACTACGCGATCAAGAAGCCGCTGCTCACCATCGTCGCGATGCTCGCGCTGGTGGCGTTCGGTGGCGTCGCCCTGCTGCAGTTGCAGACGGACGAGTTTCCCGAGGTGACACCGCCGGTGGTGCTCACCACGATCATCTATCCGGGCGCGTCGCCCGATCAGGTCGAGCGCGAAGTGCTCGAGCCGATCGAGGAAGCGATCCAGTCCATTGCCGGTGTGGACAAGGTGCAGGGTGAAGCGCGTGACGGCTTCGCGCAGATCACCACGTTCTTCGTGTTCACGAAGGACCTCGCCGAAGCCACGCAGGACATCCGGGACGCGATCAACCTCAAGCGTCAGGATCTGCCGGCGGAAATCGAGGAGCCGATCCTCAAGAAGTTCAGTCCCACCGATCGGCCCATCGTGACCCTGTCGCTCTTCTCGGAGCGTCTCTCGCCGGCGCAGCTCACCCGCATCGCCGACCCGGGCGTGGTGCGCGAGTTGCGCTCCATTCCGGGCGTGGCCGACGTGACCATTTCCGGCGCGGTGAAGCGTGAGCTCACCGTGGAAGTGAAGCCGCAGGCGATGCAGGCGGCCGGTGTGAGCGTGCCCGAAGTGGTGGCGGCGCTGCAGGGGCAGAACCTGGCGGTGCCGGTGGGGCGCATCAACAGTTCGCTCGACGAGCGCACGATTCGCCTCAAGGGGCGCCTCGATGCGCCGGATGACTTCAAGCAGATGATCGTGGCCGACCGCGGCGGTGCGCTCGTCCGCCTCGGCGACGTGGCCAACGTCTACGATGGTGTCGAGGAGCAGCGGACCCTCGCGCTCTTCAACGGCAAGGAAGCCATCGGCATCGACATCACGAAGACAGCCGGCTACAGCACCACGCAGGTGGCCGAGCGGGTGCTCACGGCGGTCGAGAAGCTCCGTCCCACGCTGCCGTCGGGCGTGCAGCTCGACGTGATCAAGAACTCCGGTGTGCGCGTGGAAAACTCCGTGCGCAACGTGCAGAGCACGCTCATCGAAGGCGCCGTGCTCACGGTGCTGGTGGTGTTCCTGTTCCTCAACTCGTGGCGCTCGACGGTGATCACGGGGCTCGCGCTGCCGGTGTCGGTGCTCGCGAGCTTCGTGGCGGTGTACGCGTTCGGCTTCACGCTCAACACGATGTCGCTGCTCGGCCTCTCGCTGGCCATCGGTATCCTGATCGACGACGCCATCGTGGTGCGCGAGAACATCGTGCGACACGTCGAGATGGGGAAGGACCACTACACGGCCGCTCGCGAAGGCACGTCGGAAATCGGCCTCGCGGTGACGGCCACCACGCTCTCCATCGTGGCCGTGTTCGTGCCGATCGCATTCCTGAACGGCGAAGCCGGACAGTGGTTCAAGCCGATGGCACTCACCATCGCCTGCTCGGTGCTGGTGTCGCTGTTCGTGTCGTTCTCGCTCGACCCGATGCTCTCGGCCTACTGGCCCGATCCGCACGTGCCGGAGAACGAGAAGTGGTGGATCACGAAGCAGCTGGATCGTTTCAACAACTGGTTCAACGGCCTGGCGCAGCGCTATCGCCGCGTGATCGGCTGGGCGCTCGATCACCCCAAGAGCATGGTTGCCATCGCCCTCGCGAGCTTCTTCTTCGCGATCGCGATGCCGGCGATTGGCCTCGTGGGCGGCGGCTTCTTCCCGGGCGATGACCGCGGCGAACTCAACATGGCGGTGGAGACGCCGCCGGGGTCGAGCCTCGAGTTCACGCGTCTCAAGACCGAGGAGGCGGCGGCACTCGCGCGCACCTACGGTGATGTGACCTACAGCTTCTCCACCATCGGTGGCGCGAGCGGTGCGGTGGACGCGGGCGCGATCTACCTCAAGCTCACGCCCATGGCGGAGCGAGCGCGCGATGCGGCAGAGATTGCCACGGCGTTGCGCGAAGATGTGAAGCGCATCGGCGGGGCGACGGTGTTCGTGTTCGAGAGCGACTTTGGTGGGGCACAGAAGCAGGTGCAGCTTGAGCTGCGCGGCTCCGATCCCGAAGCGCTGAACCAGACGGCTCAGCGGTATCTCGATATCGTGAAGGCGGTGCCGGGCGCGGTGGACGTCGGGCTGTCGAGCAAGGGGCAGAAGCCCGAGCTTGACGTGCAGGTCGATCGTGGACTGGCCGGCTCACTTGGGCTCACCGTGGGTCAGGTCGCACAGGCGCTCCGGCCGGCGTTCGCCGGCATCGAGGTGGGGGACTGGATCGATCCAGCGGGTGAGACGCGCGATGTGCGTGTTCGCCTCGCGCCGGAATCGCGCACGCGCGCGGTCGATCTTGAGCAGCTCCCGATCAATGTGCGTGGTGCAGGTGGCGCGTCCGGCACGGTGCCGCTTGGTCAGGTGGCGAAGGTGCAGTCCTCGCTCGGACCGGCCATCATCAACCACCTCGATCGCGATCGCGTCGTGCGCGTCGAGGCGAATGTGGCCGGGCGTTCACTGTCGGAGGTGCTGGCCGACATCAACACGCAGCTGGCGGCGGTTCCGCTTCCGCCCGGTGTCCGCTTCACGCAGGGTGGAGAGGCCGAGCAGCAGGCCGAAGTGTTCACCAGTATTCTCATCGCGCTCGGCGTCGCGATCGGCCTGATGTACTTCATTCTCGTGGTGCAGTTCGGGTCGTTCCTCGATCCGATCGCGATCCTCATCTCGCTGCCGCTCTCGCTGATCGGTGTGATGACGGCGCTCGCGATCACGGGGCAGACGATCAACATCATGAGCATGATCGGTCTCATCCTGCTCGCCGGCATCGTGGCCAAGAACGCCATTCTGCTCATCGACTTCGCCAAGTATTCACGCGAGCAGCTCGGGCTGCCCTTGCGCGAGGCGCTCATCGAAGCCGGTGCGGTGCGTCTGCGTCCGATTCTCATGACCACGTTCGCGCTTGTGGCCGGCATGGTACCGATCGCGCTCGGTGGCGGTGAGGGGGCGCAGTTCCGCGCACCGCTCGGCGTCGCCGTCATCGGCGGCGTGATCACGTCGACGCTGCTCACGCTGCTTGTGATCCCGACGTTCTACGAGATCATGGACGGCTGGCGCTCGAAGCTGCTGCGTCGCGTGGGCATGAAGCCACCGCAGACGGGCGAGTTCCCCGCCGTCGGTGGACCAGTGCCGGCCATCGGCGACTGAGTCGGGCCCAACGGACACGAATCCGGGGCGCATGGGGTTAGCATACGGGGGCGGTCGCCGCATCGGCGATCGCCCCCGTCTGTCACGCTCCGCCCCCGTTCTCACCGCACTCGCTCGTGTCATCCGGTCGTGTCCTGTTCGCCCTTGCCGCCGTGGCGCTCGTCGCGCCCGGTCCGGAGGACGTGCTGGCGTTGGTCGATCGGATCGAGGACACATTCACCACGTACCTCGCGCTCGCGGCGAGCGCACCGATCGTGAGCGAACTGTCGCCGATCATTGGCGGCATCGCGGCGCACGAAGGGCGCCTCGGGCTAGGGCGCGTGGTGGCCGCCGTCACGCTGGGCGGATGGATCGGGACCCTGCTGCTGTACGTGGCCGGCCGGCTCAAGTGGGAGTGGGTACGGCGTCGCTCCAAGTCGGTGCGCGCGGCCGGCACCATCGCGCTGCGACTGGTCGCGCGTAATCCGGCGCGCGCGTCGTTCCTTGTGCGCTTCCTGTTCGGTGCGCGCTTCCTGCTCCCCATGGCGTGCGGTGCGGCGCGCGTGCCACTCGGGACGTACCTCTCGATGTCGCTGCTCGGCTCGTTTGCGTGGTCGGTGGTGTTCACCGGTCTCGGTCTTGCCGCCGGCGAAGCCGCGCAGGCGTGGCTGCGCAACATCAAGCAGGTGGAGCGCGGCATCACGATCGGCGGTGCCGTCCTCATCGTGGCCGCTGCCGTGTGGTGGTGGCGCCGCCGGCAGCGTCGCGCCGCGCGGCGCAAGACGCGCGAGACGCGCGAACTCGCGCCACCGACCAGCACCACCACACACTCGTGACTATTCGGCGTCCACTCGGACGCCGAGCGGCCCGTTACCCCAGCAGCCGCGCGTGCTCGACGCGCGCCGCCTCGCGCAACGCCGCGAACGTGCGTTCCACATGCTCGCGCTGCGTGCGCACGCTACCGATGGCCAGTCGCAGCACCGCGCGACCGTGCAGCTTCGTGTGCGACAGCAGGGCAACACCGCTCGCGTTCACGTGTTCGAGAATGGCCATGTTGAGCGCGTCGTTCGTCTCCGCGTCCACCCCCGCGGGCGCGTAGCGGAAGCACACCAGCGAGAGCGGCACCGGCGCGCTGATCTCCCACGAGCCGTCGAAGTGCAACATGCCGGCAAACTCGCGCGCGAGTTCGCAGTGCTGACGCAACCGTTCCGCGATCCCTTCTGCGCCGAACGCCCGCAACACCATCCACAGCTTGAGTGAGCGAAACCGCCGGCCGAGCTGAAAGCCGTAATCCATGAGGTTCACGACCGCGTCGTCGTCGCGCGTACGCAGGTACTCCGCCACGAGCGAGAACGCACCCTTGAGCGCATCGGGACGCTTCGTGTACAGCACCGAGCAGTCCACCGGCGTGAACAGCCACTTGTGCGGGTTCACCACGAGCGAGTCAGCACCATCCACTCCGTCGAGCAGCCAGCGCATCTCGGGGACGATCGCGGCCGGTCCGCCGTAGGCACCGTCCACGTGCACCCAACAGTCGAACGCGCGCGCGATCGGCACGATGTCGCGCACCGCATCGATGCTCGACGTGCTCGTCGTGCCCACCGTCGCCACCACCGCGATGGGGCGATGTCCAGCGGCCACGTCGGCTTCGATGGCCGCGCGCAGCGCCTCGGGGCGCATGCAGAAGGCCTCGTCCACCGGAATCTTCACGAGATTGTTGTGGCCAAGCCCAAGCGTGATGACGGCCTTGTCCACCGACGAATGCGCGTGCTCCGAGCAGTACACGCGCAGCGCCGGTTGGTGCTGGAGTCCCTGCGTGCGCACGGCAGGCGCGGCCACTTCGCGCGCGGCCGCGAGTGCGTACAGCGTGCTCGTGGACGCCGTGTCGGTGATTTCCCCGAACCAGCCGTCGCCGAGTCCCATGAGCTGCCGCAGCCAATCGACGGTGCGCAGCTCGAGTTCGGTGGCGGCCGGGCTCGTGAGCCACAACATGTTGTTGACGTTCAGGCCGGCGGCAAACAGTTCGCCGAGAATGCCGGGGTACGACCCCGAGATCGAGAAGTAGCCGAAGAACGTGGGCGAGTTCCAATGCGTGATCCCCGGTACGATCACGTCGTGAAAATCCTGCACGATCGCGTCGAGGGGCTCGCCCTGCCGTGGCGCTGCCGGCGCGAGGCGCGCCGCGATGTCGCCGGGCCGTACCGGCGGACGCACCGGATGCCGCTCGGGGTGCTCGAGATAGTCGGCGATCCAGTCCACCGCCGCGTGCGCCGCACGGCGGAACTCGTCGGGGGACAGGTCGCCCTCGGGCGAACGCACGAACGCGGGCGCCGTGTCAGCGCCCGCGTTCGTGGAAGGATCGTGTGTCATGCGGCGTCGTCGGTCGAAGGATCATCGCCCGACGACACGTGTCACGGTGAGCCGCTGCCCGTGGCGGGCGTGCGCACCGTGGGGTACGTGATGCCGAGCTGCTCGAGGTACGTCGAGAACTTGCTCGGGTCATAGTACAGCTTCTTCAGCTCCGGCCGGAAGCGGTTCATCACGTCGGCGTTGAGATCGATCGCCGGCTGGTCGGCCGCGCGAATGAACGGCTGGTACTTCACGTCCTTCGTCTGCACGTCGCGGAAGTAGCTCCACGCGTCGCTCACCAGAGTGGGCGTGAGGAAGAGATCCAGCAGCGTCATCGCCTGCACCTTGGCACCCGCGACGGCGCCCTTGTGCGCGATCGGCGTGGCCATCGCGATGCTGTTGGCCCAGTTGTGGCCCGGCAGCCCCGGGATGTTGGACGGGAAGCGCAGCGTGATCGTGGGGACGTTCCACGAGACATCGCCGATGTCGTCACTGCCACCGCCGGTGAAGTTCGCGAGGTTCTCCTGGCCACGCAGCGGATTGATCTGCGTCGAGAGTCCGAAGGGTGGCTGGCCGAGTTCCTGCTGCAACGCCCGCGCGAGCGTGTTGTCCTTCTCGTCCCACGTGGGCATGCCTACCTGCATGACGTTCGCGTGCGCGGCTTCGGCGATCGGCTTGCTGAAGTGGGCCGACCAGCCCGAGCCGAGTACACGCACCGTGTCGAGCTCCGTGTCGGTCATGAGCGCCGCCCCCTTGGCGATGCGCTGGCCGATTTCGAAGAGCTCCATCGTGCGTGGATAGTCCTGCTCACGGAAGTAGAACCAGATGCTCGCCGTGCTCGGTACGACGTTCGGCTGATCGCCACCGTCGCGAATCACGTAGTGCGACCGCTGCGCGAGCCGCAGGTGTTCGCGACGGAACTCCCACCCCTGCGCCATGAGCATCACCGCGTCGAGCGCACTCTTGCCGCGCCACGGACCGCCGGCGGCGTGCGCGCTCGTGCCGCGGAACTTGAACTCGGCCGACACCAGCGCGGCCTGTCCCGACGCACCCCACGCCACGCCGAGATCGTTCGAGACGTGCGTGAAGAGCGCCGCGTCGGCGTCCTTGAACACGCCGTCGCGCACGAAGAACGCCTTGCCGGCCATGAGTTCTTCGGCCACCCCGGGCCAGAGCACGATCGTGCCCGGGATCTTCTCGCGCTGCATGATCTTCTTCACCGCGATCGCGGCCACCACGTTGACGGCCTGGCCCGAGTTGTGTCCCTCACCGTGACCGGGCCCCCCTTCGAGCAGCGGCGCACGGTAGGCCACCCCGGGCTTCTGCGACGCCTGCGGAATGCCATCCACATCGGAACCGAGCGTGATGACCGGCTTGCCGCTTCCCCAGCGCGCGACCCACCCGGTCGGCATGCCGGCCACGCCGCGCTGCACGGTGAAGCCCTCCTTTTCCAGCATGCCCGTGAGGTAGCGCATCGTCTCCACTTCCTCGAAGCCGAGCTCGCTGAAGGAGAAGAGCATGTCGACGATTTCCTGCGCGCGCTTGGCGTCGGCGTCCACGAGGCGTGCGGCTTCGGCCTTGAGCGCGGCGAGGCGCGGGTCGGACGGGCGGGCCGGAGCGGTCGCAGCCGTTCCCTCGGCGCTCGCCGCCTGGCGACGAGCCTGGGCGGTGGCGAGCGAGGGGACGAGGAGCAACGTCGCCGCGAGGGCGAACCGTCGGCGGAGCGTCGGAAGGTGAGGCATCGTCGAGACGGGGCGGGAGGGGACAGGGAGGGACGGGACGCAACGGACGGCGCCCATCCGGAAGCTACGCAACGGGCGCGCGTGGTGTTCTCGCGACGGGATTCTCACCGGCGCCGGGAAACCCGCGCCGCCCCCCTGACGTACCAAAGGCCATGCCCTCCACTCGCTCCCTGCTCCTGCTCGCCGCCGCCACCGCACTGCTCGGCACGGCGCCCATCGCGGCGCAACGACCCACCGGCACGCGCACGCGCGACACCCTCTCCGACAGCCTGCGCGCCATTCTGCAGGACGTCAACAAGGAAGCCTACGACGCGGGTCGGAACGACTACGAGTCGCGACGCCGCGCGGCGCGGGTCACGAGCGAGGACAGCGCGAAGGCGTTCGCCGATCAGGAGGCGCTGGCGATTCTCGCCCGTGCGCGCGAGGCGCGACTCCGGCAGGACTCGGCACTCAAGTCGTACCGCGCGATCACCACGCAGCGCATGGATTTCGGGCTTGGTGTGCGGCGGCTCGGACTCGAGAAGGTGCTCTTTCGCGGTGATAACGTCGCGCGCGTGGATTGGTCACGCAGCGGTGGCGTCTGGGTGACGCCAATCGGATCGCGTGCGCAGGTGCCCATGGCTGGTGGTGCGGCTGATGGCGACATGGTCGATGCCGTGTCGATCCCGTACTTCCCCGGCAAGGAATCGCTGTGGTTGCCGAGCAGTCAGTTCGGCGTGGTGAAGGCCGATGTGGACGAACGCGAGCTGGTGCATCCCATCGCGAACGGTGCCGAAGCGTACTATCGCTATCAGGCCGGCGACTCGATGACGATCACCCTCGGTGGCGGGCGCGCCATTCGTCTGCGCGAGTTGCGCATCACCGCGCGTCGTCCGCAGTGGCGCCTGTTCGTGGGCTCGTTCTGGTTCGATCGCGAGAGCGGACAGTTGGTGCGCGCCGCGTATCGACTGGCCACGCAGATCGAGTTCTGGGGGCTCGCGAGCGAGACCATCGCCGATGAGAGTCAGCGGGATTCGGTGGTGGAGCGTGTGCGTGATTCGCTCGCGCGGACGCGCCTGTCGCGTGAGGACTACGTGAAGGACTCCGTCCGCTCCGCCGAGCGTCGCGCGCGCATGAGCGATGATGATGACGAACCGCCTGGATGGGTGAAGGCCGCGTTTCAGCCGTTCCGTGGTTCACTCGATGCAGTGACGGTGGAGTACGGCTTGTACGGCAACGGGCGCTTCTGGTTGCCGCGCGCGAACAGCGCGACATTCAGCGGGCAGTTCGGGCCCATGCGCACGCCGTTCACGATCTCCGAGAAGTTCGAGTACGAGGACGTGGACGGTGACTTCATCACGCCGCCGGTGCCACCGGCGAAGACCGCGGTGCAGATCGCCGCGGAGCGCGCCGCACGTCGCGACAGTCTGCGCGCCGATTCGATCGCCCGTACCGCGAGCGGATCGGTGGCGGAGCGGGAGGGCGCCGTGCAGGTCTCGGTGTCGATCGGTCCTGGCGCGGACACGACCGGGCTCGCCCGGCGAGATTCAGCGTGGCGTCGGAACAACTGTCGCCCAGGCGACAGCACGTTCGTGCGCACCGAGACGCGCTACGGCGGCGCACTTCGCGTGGCCTATACCATGCCGTGCGATCGCGCGTCGTTGCGCACGAGTGCGGCGCTGCCGCCGCCGACAGCGACCGACAACGATCTGTTCGACCTCGCGAGTCGTGCGCAGCTGCTCGAATCGCTCGGCCTGTCGCTGCAGCCGGCGTGGGGGCCGCAGCGCCCCACGGTACGCACCGGCCTCGATCTCATTCGCTACAATCGCGTCGAAGGGTTGAGTGTTGGTGTGCTCGGCGAACAAGTGCTGGGCGCGGGTTACACCGCGCGCGGACAGGTGCGACTGGGGCACGAAGATCAGCAGCTCAATGCGGAACTCGGCTTCGATCGCACGGCCGGGCGTCGCACGGTGTACGGCACGGTGTATCGGCGCCTGCGCGCCACCGCGCCCGAGTGGGGTGATCCACTGAGCTTTGGTCCCTCACTGCCGGCGCTGCTGTACGGGCGTGACGAAGGCTTCTACTTCCGCGCGACCGGCGTCGAGGTGGGCGATCGTCGCGTCGATCGCGGGGGCGCGTTCAGCTGGCGGCTCTTTCACGAACAGCAGCGTACCGCCGGCGACACCTCGGTGGTGAACACGTGGACCCTCGGGCGCACGTTCGGGCAGCGCTTCCGCACCAACTTCGACGCGTCGCGCGTTGCGCTCACTGGTCTCGAGCTCAACTGGTCGCGCGCGTTTGGTGCGAATCCGATGGGGCTGCAGCTGCTCACGTCCGCGCGCGGTGAAGGCGCGACGGGCACCGTGACGTACGGACGCGCCGCACTGGAGGCCACGCTCACGCGCCCCGTGCGGCGCGTACAGCTCGGACTCACCGCCAGCGCCGGCACGAGCGTGGGTGACCTGCCACCGCAGCGTGGCTGGTTCCTGGGTGGACTGCGCACGGTGCGCGGTCTGCCGCCGGGGTCGGCGGCGGGCGATGCCTACTGGTTCGCGCGCCCCGAGATCGGCACGCGCTTCGGCGCCGCGCGTCCTGTGCTGTTCTTCGACGCGGGCTGGGCCGGTAGTCGGGACGCCTTCGGGCAGGGGCGGATGTTGCGTGGGGCCGGTGCGGGGCTGTCGCTGATCGACGGACTCATCCGCTTTGACGTCGCCCGCAACCTCGCCCGCGGCGGACGGTGGCGCGCCGACTTGTACCTCGGCGCTCCCATCTGACCCGCCTCTGAGGCGGACCGTCCCACGACCCTGACGGTCCGGACCGTTCGCCTCGCGGCGGGTGCGCGGCTCGCCCCGACCGCATATGTTTGCGCGAGTCGCGCGCCGTCCCCGTGGCGCGTTGAGCCCCCTCGCCCGGAGCCATGGCGCTCGAGCCCATCACGACCGACCTGCCGCGCTACGAGCAGAGCAACGCTGACGTGTTGCTCTGGCAGACGCGTTATCGCGTCGGGCTCGCGCTGCTCGCCGTCGTCGGCGCGTTCCTGTTGCGACAGGTGGCCGGTTTCGCGCCCTCGCCCGTGGCCGTCGCGCAACTCGGCGACATGGGCGTCGTCAGTCTGATCGGCATCGCGGTCGCGCTCTACATCGCCGTGGTGCTGTCGTTGCATCGCCACGTGCAACGTACCCGTCGCGCGAGTCGCGCGCTCGCATCGCTCATGATGGTGGGCGACCTGCTGCTCGTGTTCATCCTCGTGTTCGCACTCGCGCCGCCGCGGAGCTACGATCGTGCGCTGCTCGTGGCGCTCTTTGCGTTGCAACTCACGCATGTGTACTTCGGTCGTGGGCCGGCGCTCCTCATGCTCGCCGCCACCGCCGCAGGCTACCTGTTCCTCGTCGATCTGGCGAGCAGCTCAGGGGCGATGGGGATCGGCTGGTCGGAAGCGGTCATCACGCTCCTCATCTTCGCCTGTGGGGCCGGTCTGGTCACGCTCGTGCAGAGTCACATGCACGAGCGCCTCGCGCGTCTGCTCGACATGTTCGCGCGCGCCGAAGACGGCGACTTCACCAGCAGCTACGATGTGGCCGCCGACACGCGCCCTGACGCCATCACGCACGTGGGGCGCGCGTACAACCGCATGCGAGCGCACCTGTCGGACATCGTGGAGACCGACCCGCTCAGCGGCTGTCTCAATCGTCGTGGCTTCGAGCAGCAGTTCCGCCGTGAACTCTCGCGCGCCGCGCGTGCGCAAACCGAGCTCGCGCTCATCGTGCTCGACCTCGACCACTTCAAGCAGGTCAACGACACCTACGGTCACCTGACGGGCGATCAGGTCATTACCGAGGCGGGTGAGTTGCTGCGCGCCAACGCTCGTGCGGGCGACATCGTGGCGCGGACGGGTGGCGAAGAGTTCGCCATTCTCGCGCCGGGCAGTGGGTTGGCCGGTGCGCAGCATCTCGCGCTCCGCATCGGGGAAGCGTTCCGGCGCCGCGAGTTCGGTGGGACGCGCCGGATTCCGGTCACGGCGTCGATCGGCCTCGTGGCCGAAACGATCACCGACGATGCGGTGTTGTCCGACCTCGTGGCCCGCGCCGACGAAGCGCTCTACGCCGCCAAGCGCAGCGGACGCAATCGCGTCGTGGTGTGGACGCCGGGACTCGCCGCCTTGCGCGCCGCGGCCGGCGAACCCGCCATCCGCTGAGGGCACGTCGCGTGTCGTCGGCGCCGCGCGCCGACGACACGCGCGCCACTACCGCAGGCGGATCGTGCCTTCGGCAATGATCACGCTCGCGCCCGCCACACGGATCGACGAGACCACACCGGCCGTCTTCTGCGCCTCGAGCTCGAGACGCGACGGGCGTCCCATCTCGACGCCCTGTGCGACGCGCCAGCGCAGCGTGCCATCGCGCGGCGTGCGCGCGGCGAGATAGGCCGCGAGACACGCGTTCGCCGAGCCCGTGGCCGGGTCTTCCGGCACCGACAAGCCGGGCACGAACACGCGCGCCCGAATATCCACGTCGCGCACGCCCTCGGGCAGATCGACACGGTCGGCGTCGGACGTCATGAGCGCGAACACGAGCGGCTCCGACGCCCACGTGCCGCGCAGGTGACGTGCCCACGCGTCGTGGTGTACACGTGCGCGACGCACCGCTTCCACCGACGCGAGTGGCACGATGAGAAAGGGCAGACCGCACGACACCGCCGCCGGCGCGTGGGTGTTGCCCACGAAGTCGTCGAGCGTGAGCCCGAGTACGTCCGCCAGCGCGGCGATCGACGGTACACCATCGGTGCGCTCCTCGGCTGGCTGCGCCGTGGTGAGCTGCGCGAACACCGGCACGCCGTTCTCGCACTGCACACGCACCGGCACCGGTCCCACGTTCTCACCCAGCACCACCTGCAGCATGGCGGTTCCGCCATCGTCCACGTTGGGCTTCACGACGCCGGTGGCCACCAGCACATGCGCCGTGCCAAGCGTGGGGTGTCCGGCAAACGGCACTTCCCCGCCCGGCGTGAAGATGCGCACGCGACGCGTGGTCCCCGGCGTCTCCGCCGCGAACACGAACGTCGTCTCCGAGTAGTTGAACTCGCGTGTGATCGCGAGCAGCGTCTCGTCGGGCAGGCCCTCGGCGCCGAACACGACCGCCAACGGATTACCGGTGAACGGCGTGTCGGTGAAGACGTCGCACGTCACGTAGCGCAGTGTGGGCATGCGATCACTCCTCGCCAAGGAACGGGTAGCGCCAGTCGGTGGGCGGACTGAACGTCTCCTTCACCGTGCGTGCGCTGATCCAGCGCACGAGGTTGAGCTTGGAGCCCGCCTTGTCATTCGTACCCGACGCGCGCGCGCCACCGAACGGCTGCTGGCCCACCACGGCGCCCGTCGGCTTGTCGTTGAAGTACAAGTTGCCGGCGGCCTGCCGCAGCACCGTCGCGGCCTCGAGCAGCGCGGCGCGATCGCGCGAGTGGATGGCGCCCGTCAATGCGTAAGGACTCGTGCGATCGACGAGCTGCAGCGTCTCCGCCCACTTCGCATCGTCGTACACGTGACAGCTGAGGATCGGGCCGAAGATCTCCTCGCACAGCAGCGGGCTCGACGGGTCATCGGCCTGCACGAGCGTGTTCTCCACGTACCAGCCCACCTCGCGGTTCGTACCACCACCCGCGATCACGCGCGCGCTCGACTTGGCGAGGTCGAGATAGCGCGCGTTGCGTGTGAACGCCTTCTCGTCGATCACCGCAGCCGTGAAGTTGCGGAAGTCGCGCACATCACCCATGCGCATCTCCTGCATCATGGCCACGCACCGATCACGCACCTCGGGCCAGAGCGACTGCGGGATGTACGCGCGGCTCGCCGCCGAGCACTTCTGCCCCTGGTACTCGAACGCACCACGCACCATCGCGACGGCCAGCACCTGCGGGTCCGCGCTCGGGTGCGCGACGATGAAGTCCTTGCCACCCGTCTCGCCCACGATGCGCGGATAGCCGCGATAGCGTCCCATGTGGCGACCGATCGTCTCCCACATGCCGTTGAACACGCCCGTCGATCCCGTGAAGTGCACACCGGCCAGCGCGGGATCGGTGAGCGCGATCTCGGAGATCTGCACCGGATCGCCCGGCAGGAAGTTGATCACACCGGGCGGGAGTCCGGCCTCTTCGAGCAGGCGGAACACATACCACGCCGAGAGCATCGCGGTCGCGGCGGGCTTCCAGAGAATGACGTTGCCCATGAGCGCGGGCGCGCTGCAGAGGTTGCCACCAATGGCCGTGAAGTTGAATGGCGTCACCGCGTACACGAACCCTTCGAGCGGCCGATAGTCGAGCTGGTTCCACATGCTGTGGTCCGTGATCGGCTGTTCGGCGTAGAGTTCCTGCGCGAACTGCGCGTTGAAGCGCCAGAAGTCGATCAGTTCGCACGCGGCGTCGATCTCCGACTGGAACACGGTCTTGGCCTGGCCGAGCATGGTCGCGGCGTTGAGCGTGTCGCGCCACGACGTGGTGAGCAGCTCGGCCGCGCGCAGAAACACCGCCGCGCGGTCTTCCCAGCGCGTGTTGGCCCAGTCGCGCTGCGCCTCGGCGGACGCGGCGATCGCGGCGCGCACGTCCTCGGGGCGCGCCTTGTGGAAGGTGGCGAGCACGTGGCGATGATCGCACGGCATGGTGGCGGTGCCGAGGTCGCCCGTGTGAATGCGGCGCCCGCCCACCACGACCGGAATCTCGGGCTGCTCGGTTGCCATCGCCGCGAGGCGCGCCTTCAGCGCGCGCTTCTCGGGGGAGCCGGGGGCGTACGCGCGCACCGGTTCGTTGACGGCAATCGGTACGCGGCGCGCACCGTCAAAGGCAGCAAACGACATGGTCAATCTCCCGGGAAGTCCGAAGGCGGCACCGCAGCGCAGCGTGCACTGCGCGCCCGGTGCAACTTAACCGCAGCGCGCGCGCCCGATTATCGTGCGGGCATGCGTACGCGCCTGCTTCTCCCCGCGGTGGCCCTCGGTCTCGCCGGCTGCATCTTCGGCCCGTCGGACATCGTGTGGGACGACGAGACGCCCGTGCCCACCAGTGACGATCCGACAGGGCTCGTGCTCGCCGATCCGCCCGCGGACCGCGACTCCACGTCGCCCGCGCTGCAGCGCGCCCGGGAGGATTGGTTGCGCAGTCGGGGCTTGATGGACACCGAGGCGCCGCCATTGCGCGGGCTGCGCACGCGTCTGGCGCAGCTGCCTGCGGCACAGGTGGCGCGACCGGCCGGCGAGGCCTTGCCCGCGCTTGCCGTGCCGCCCGTCCCGAATACCACGTTGGGCGCCGGGCCGGCCCCCGACGACAGCGCCCGGTGTCCGGGATCGTTGCGTCTCGAGACGACCGCTCGTGGCGAGGTGGCCGTCTGGTGGTCATTGCGCACCGCCACGCGCGTCCATCTGCTCGCCGCGTGGCGCTACGCGGGCGACTCGGCGTGGCGCGGACCGATTCCGGTGGACACGCTCGATCAGGGCTCGAGTGACGCGCGCGACGTGCCGCGTGGCATTCCCGTGGGGTGCGCGCGTCCGCCCGCCGGCCTCTCGGTGGATGCCGTGAATGGGTTCGTGCACGTCGCGTACGCGCTCGTCGGTCCCGAGGGCGCGGGCTTCTTCTACGCGCACCAGATGGACCCGCGCGGCGGCTTCGAACCGCCGCAGCCGATCGTGTATGGCGAACGGCTCGGCCCGGCGCAGGTGGCGTCCGATGGCAACGTTGTCGCGGTGGCCTACGAGGATCCCAACAGTGGGCAGCGGCGCCGCATCGCGGTGGCGATCTCGCGCACGGCGGGCCATCTCTGGGAAGGACGCCATCTCGTCAGCAGCGGCCTCAATCTCGCGTCCGATCCGTACGTCGTCGTGCAAGCTTCCGCGCTCGTCATCGGCTGGTACGAAACGCCGCCCACCGGTGGTGAGCGATTGTTCTTCTCGCGCGCCGCGCGTATCCCCTGACTTCGAACGGGTATTGGCCATGACCGATCGTCCCTTGCTGCTCGGCGCGCACTGCCTCGACACCGGTGGCATTCCCATGGCCGCACGACGCGCGGGGCGCGCCGGCATGCAGGCGCTGCAGATCTTCAGCGCGATTCCCAAGTACTACAACGAGAAGGTGAGCGTGAAGCCCGATCGCGTCGCGCGCTTTCGCGAGGCGCTGGCGGCCGGTGGCATCGAACCGGCGCACGTGATCGTCCACGCGGGGTACGTGCTCAACTGCGCGACGCCCGAGGTCGAAAAGTGGGAACGTGCGGCGGCTGGTCTGGCGCGTGAGCTCGAGCGCAGCACGGCGCTCGGGGTTGGCGGCGTGTGCTTTCATCCGGGCGCGGCAACCGATGGGGATCGCGACGCGGCGATCGCGCGCGTGAGCGAAGCGATGCGACGCGCGCTCGAGGCGGTACCGGAGGGCACGACCCGGCTGCTCATCGAGAACACCGCGGGCGCGGGGACCACGGTGGGTCGGACACCCGAGGAGGTCGGCGCCATGCTCGCAGGGCTTCCTCCTGCCCTGCGGGCGCGCGCGGGGTACGGCCTCGACACGTGTCACCTCTACGCGTCGGGGTACGACTTGAGCGCCTCGCGTGATGCGGTCACGCGCGTGCTCGATGCCTTCGAAGCGGCCACGGGTGAGCCGCCGGCGTTCCTGCATCTGAACGACAGCGAAGGTACGCTCGGGTCGAACAAGGATCGACACGCGCGCATCGGGGCGGGGCGCATCGGTGCGGAGGCCTTCGGATGGCTGCTGCAGGATCACCGCGCGCGCGGCATTCCGTGCGTGCTCGAGACGCCGCAGGCGGTCAGCGAGATTGCCGAGGATGACGACACGCCCGACCCGTGGGACGTGGAGGATATCGCGCGGTTGCGTGCGCTTGCCGCCGCGTAGTGTGCGCGATGCGTCTCGCGTTGACACGACGCGCGTGTCGGTGTGCGCTGTTGTGGCTCAGCCTGTTCGTACCAATCGCGTGTGACGCGCCGTCGAGCGCGCCGCGCGAACCGTTCGCCGCCGAGGCGGGGACGAGCGCACGCGCGTGGGTGCTGCTGTCGCGCGACGGCGACACGCTGGCTCGCGAGACGGCGGCCGAGGGCGCAACGTGGGTCCACGCCACGCGCGAGTGGCGCGCGAGCGGGCGAACGGAACGATTGACGTTCACGACGCGGGCGCCCTTCACGCAGTGGACATTCGGCGACGAGCGCGCGACGCCCACGCCACGACTGCGTTTTCGGCGCGCGATTGCACACGAGGCCGGTTGGTGGATGCTCACCGGCGCGCCGATCGGCGATGTCGTGCAGGTAGACACCATCGCGTCGGCGCGACCCCTGTGGCCGTGGCTCGATGCCTCGGGCGTGGTGCTCGAACAACTCGCGCGGCAGGCGTCGGGCCGTGCGGCCGTCGTCGCACTCGATGCGCCGCGCGGCGTCGAGTTCGTGCAGGTGCGCGTGCGTGGTGGCGACACGACACAGATCGATCATGCCAACGGTACGTCATGGCGCGTGCGACTCGATACGACCGGCGCGTTGGTGAACGCCCGTGAACTGTCGCGTGGCCTGCGACTGCGCGCCGTCGACAACACGTCGCGCCGCGAGCACGCGTTGCCGATCGTGCCGGCGCGTCGTGACACGATCACGTCGTACGAGGTCCGCGTTCCCATGGCGGACAGCGTTCGGCTGCGCGGCACCCTGACCGTACCCGCAACGAACCGTGCGCACGACGTGCCCGTGGTCCTTTTCGTGAGTGGTGATGGCCCACAGACGCGCGATCTGTCCGTACCCACGTTCGCGGGGTACGCGCCCTTCGCTGAACTGGCAGACGCGCTCGCGCAGGCGGGGATCGGCTCGTTGCGCCTCGACGATCGCGGCACCGGCGCATCCGAAGGAGCGGCCTTCGCACAGGACGCGGACGCCGACGTGCGCGACGTGCGCGCCGCGCTTGCCTGGCTGCGTACACAGCCCGTGGTACGCCGTGACGCGCTGGGGGTGATCGCGCACAGTGACGGCGGACTGCTGGCGCTCGAGGCAGCGGCGCACGCGCGTGGGTCGCTGGCGGCCATCGTGACGCTCGGTACGCCCTCCCACACGGGGGCGACGCTGGCCGCGCAGCAGCGGCGCGCGATCGCGCGTGATGCACCACTGGCACCGGTGACCGCGCTCGCCCGCGTCGATCCCTGGTTGCGCACATGGCTCGCGCGCGATCCGCGGACGCGGCTCGGCACCGTGTCCGCGGCCGTGCTGCTCGTGCACGGTGCGGTCGATGGTCAGGTCGCACCATCCGAAGCGGACACCCTCGCGGCGCTGCTGCGCGCGCAGGGGGCGACGCGCGTGACGGTGCGCCGTCTCCGAGCGGTGGATCATCTCCTGCTCGACGATGCCGATGGTGATCCGCGCCGCTATGCACAACTCCCGTCGCGACGCGTGGCGCCCTCGGTGCTCGAGGCGATCGTGCCATGGCTGCGCGACGCGTTGCCGACCGATTCCAGCCCCCTCGTGACGACGCTCACGGGGCGTTCGAGGCACCGCGCCGGCGTTCCCTAGGGGAAATTGCGCCGTTCCCTAGGGAAAATGATGCGCCTCCCCTATTGCGCGACCCACGGCGCCATATAGCTTGTGGCGCGTCACGCACAAACTGCGCGACACGGACCGGTACCCAACCCAGGAGATTCCATGGCCCCTGCGAAGAAGTCTGCCAAGAAGGCGGCGAAGAAGGCCGCCCCCAAGAAGGCCGCCTCGAAGAAGGCTGCCCCGAAGAAGGCCGCCAAGAAGGCGGCTCCGAAGAAGGCGGCGGCGAAGAAGGCTGCCCCCAAGAAGGCCGCCCCGAAGAAGGCCGCCAAGAAGCGCACGCCGAACGCGGCGTTCATGAAGGCGATGACGCCGTCGGCCGAGCTCGGCGCGGTGATCGGCACGAAGCCGCTGCCGCGCACCGAAGCGACGAAGAAGATCTGGGAGTACATCAAGAAGAACGGCCTCCAGGACGCCAAGAACAAGCGGCAGATCAACGCCGACGACAAGCTCAAGGTGATCTTCGGCGGCAAGAAGTCGGTCACGATGTTCGAGCTGACGGCACTGGTCAGCAAGCACCTCAAGGGCTGATCTTTCTCGGCAGCCGTGACGAGGGGGCGCGTCCCGCACGGACGCGCCCCCTCGTCGCTTGTTCCTGTCCCTCTTCGCTCTGTCGCCGTGGCCCGTTCGTCCAAGACCCAGTCCGACGCTCCCGCCAGCTCCGTCGCGGCCCTGCGCTCCGGCAAGTCCCCGAGTCGTCCCGACGCCGAGCGTCCGACCGCGAAGGAGAACATCAAGGCGGTCCTCTGGACGCTCGTGATCTTCTTCGTCATCCGGACGTTTCTCTTCGAAGCGTACCGCATTCCGTCGGGGAGCATGCAGCCCACGCTGCTTGTGGGTGATTGGCTGTTCGTGAACAAGCTCGCGTACGGTCCGCACGTCCCGTTCACGAACATCAATCTGCCGGGCTACGACGAACCCGCGCGTGGTGATGTCGTCGTCTTCGTGTCGCCGGTGCAGATCGACCAGCCGAACGACCCCACGCCCACGCTGGTGAAGCGCCTCGTCGCCGTCGCGGGAGACACCGTGTACATGCGTGGCGGGCTGTTTCACCTCAATGGCGCCCCGCAGCCGCAGCCCGAAGCGATGCGCGTGAATCCGAAGATGGACGGTTCCTTCACCGTCTCGCTCTTCGAATGGCAGAAGGGACACGAGCTGCGCGGCAGTCGCTTCGGCGATCCGCCGGCCGTCCCCACGCTCGACGACTGGGGACCACTCGTCGTACCCGATGGCCATCTCTTCATGCTCGGCGACAATCGCTACGACTCGAAGGATGGCCGCTACTGGGGGCTCGTGCCGCGCGAGAACGTGCGTGGCCGTCCCGCGTTCGTCTACTACTCGTACAACGGGCTCGACAGCGACGATCTCCTGCCGTTCCTCACCGATATCCGGTGGGGGCGCATCGGTACCGTGATCCGCTGATGCGCGCGCGGCTGCTCGCGCTCGCCGGTGCGCTCTGCGGCACCGCGATGCCTCTCGGCGGGCAGCCGTCTCTGCCGGCGACCTCGCCCGCCAGCGCATCGCCGTCGGTGGGCGTGGTGCGCACCGACACGGTGTGGTCGCAGTCCCTCGGGACCACCAAGCGGCTCGTGCTCTATCTGCCGCCGTCGTACGCACGCGATACGAGCGCGCGCTTCCCGGTGCTGTTCTACCTGCACGGCGTCAGTGGTGACGAAGACAACTGGGTGCGCCACGCGCGGCTGGATCGCGTGATGGATTCGCTCGTGGCGGCGGGCGCGCCGGAAGCGATCATCGCGATGCCCGACGGCGACGATTCGTGGTACACGACGTGGGCCGCACTGCCTGACCTCGCGGGGTGTCGGCGCGACACGGCGCGGCGCGAAGCGGCCGATTCGTACTGCGTCCCGTGGCCGCACTACGACGACTACATCGCGCGCGATCTGGTCGCACACGTCGATGCGCACTATCGCACCCGTCGCGCCGCGCGGCATCGCGCCATCGCCGGTTTGAGCATGGGGGGCTACGGCGCGATCACGCTCGCGTTGCGCTACCCGGACGTGTTCGCGGCCGCAGCGAGTCACTCGGGCGTCCTCACGCCGTCGTTGCTTGGCGCCGACCGGGCGCCGGCAAACGTGGCGCCGTCCGATCTGCGATGGGCGCGCACGCCGGACGAGCTGCGCGAGGCGGCCGGTGAGCGTCGCTACACGCGCTGGTTCGCGCCCGCCTTTGGACGCGACACGATCGGCTGGTACGCGCGCGAGCCGGCGCGACTGGTCGCGCGGCTGACGGCCGTCGGCAGTCGCGTGCCGGCGCTCTTTTTCGATTGCGGCGTCGACGATCCCTATCTCGGCCACAGTCGCGGCTTTGCCGCCGCGTTGCGCGGTCTCGGCGTGCCCTACACGTTCCGCGAGCACGCGGGCACGCACAACTGGGACTACTGGCGCACACAGCTGCCCGTGAGTCTCTCGTGGCTGCTCGAACAGGTGCGCCCCGTCACATCCGATGCGCCGGCGGGTAGCGCGCGCGACGAGCGCGCGTAGCTTCGCTCGCATGACCTCCGCGCCCCCCTCGGGTTCCTTCTCGGCGATCCCCAAAGCAGGGGCGTGGCGTGCCTTCTCGCGGCACACGCTCGAGATCGCCGGCGTCACGGGGGTGCTGCTGCGCCTGTACCGGGCGGCGGTGCTGTCGCTCGATTCCGCGGCAGGGTGGCAGGTGTTCCTCATGGCGCTGATCGTGGGCGTTGTGCTCGCGTGTGGTGCGCTCACGTGGCATCTCAGCAACTTCCCGCTGCGTCGTTGGCCGGCGCGTGTGGCCTCGTTCGTCGGCATCGAAGTGGCGGCCGAGTTCGGCACCAGTTCGATGCTCATCGCGCTGCGTCGTGAGCCGTTGGGTTCCGGCCTCGCCACGTGGGCCGATTGGTGGTCGCTCGCCGGCAACACGTTGCTCGAACGCGCGCTGGTGCTCGGCGGTTACGCCGGACTGCTCGCCGTCGCGACGTGGTTCGTCACGCGTCGCCGCCCGCTGTAAACATCGCGTCTCCCGTCACCTGTCAGGAGTGGATATGTCGTCGTTGCTTCGTGGGAGTACTTCGACCGTGCGCGGCGCTTCCGTGCGCAACGTGCTCGCGACCACCGCGCTGCTGCTCGTGACGGCACCGGCGCTGCGCGCGCAGCCTGCCATCACCCCGCGCCCGGAGCGCGACGCGATGGCCGCACCGTCGTGGCGCACCATGGCCACGCGCGATTCGCTGCGCCCCTTCGGTTCACTGCGCGAGCAGGCCGTCGTGCGGCAGCAGTGGCTGGAGCGTCGCATGGAGACCATCCTGCCGGCGTTGATGCGCAAGTACGGCGTGGACATGTGGGTCATCCCCATGCGCGAGTACAACGAGGATCCGGCGTTCCGATCGCTCGTCTCGCCCACCACCTTCGCCGCGCGGCGACGCACGATCTACGTGTTCTTCGATCGTGGCGCCGAGGGGATCGAGCGCATCGCGTTCGGTGGCACCAATCAGGGAGGCGTGTACAAGGCCATTCGCAGCACCAAGGCCGTGGACGCACCCGCCGCGGGCAGCCGCAGCAATGATCGCACAGCGGAGCTGTGGGGCGATGAGCAGTGGCAGGTGTTGCGCGCGGCCGTCGAAGAGCGGCAGCCGAAGCGCATCGCGCTCAACTGGTCGCGCACGTGGCACTTTGCCGACGGGCTCACGCACGGCGAATACGAAGGACTCACCGAGGCGCTCGGCGCCGAGTGGCAGAAGCGCATCGTCCCGGCCGAAGGGTTGGCGGTGGATTTCATCGCGTCGCGCCTGCCCGAGGAAGAAGCCACGTTCGAGCGCATGAATGCACTCGCGTGGGAGATCATTGCCGAAGCGTTCAGCGAGCGCGTCATCACGCCGGGCAAGACGCGCACCGAAGACGTGCTCTGGTGGATGCGGCAGCGTCTCGAGGATCTCGGTCTGCAGACGTGGTTCCAGCCGAGTGTCGAAGTGCAGCGCTTCTTCGGCAATCCGGAGCTCGTGGGGCCGAATCCGGTGATCCAGCGTGGGGATGTACTGCACTGCGACTTCGGCATCAGTGCCATGGGGCTGGCCACCGATACGCAGCACATGGGCTACGTGCTCAAGGCCGGCGAGACCGACGTTCCGGCGGGACTCAAGGCTGCGCTGCTGGCGTCGAATCGCCTGCAGGATTTTTCGGTGGAGGAGCTGCGCCCCGGTCGTACCGGCAATCAGATCCTCGCGGCGGCGCTCGCACGTGCGAAGGCCGCCGGCATCGATGGCACCATCTATTCGCACCCGATCGGCGCGAACGGGCACGGCTCGGGCACGATCATCGGGCTGTGGGATTATCAGGATGGCGTGCCGGGTCGCGGTGATTTTCCGGTGATTGCCAACATGTGGTACTCGATCGAACTGCAGGCGACGGTCCCCGTGCCCGAGTGGAACGGGCAGCGCGTGCGTTCCGCGCAGGAAGAGGATGTGATCATCGGCGCGGACGGTCGGGTGCGCTGGGCGCGGGGACGACAGACGACGTTCCACCTCGTCCGCTGACGCACGACACACCGCGTTACGCGCGCACGACACGATGCCGCACGATACGGCGCTGATCGTCACCCTCGCGGCCGGTCTCGGGCTCGCGTTTGTCTTCGGCTGGCTGGCCACGCGCGTCGGCCTGCCGGCGCTCGTCGGCTACCTGTTGGCGGGCGTCGCCGTCGGTCCCTTCTCGCCTGGCTTCACCGCCGACATCGGCCTGGCCGGTCAGCTGGCCGAAGTGGGCGTCATACTGCTCATGTTCGGTGTGGGGCTGCACTTCTCGGTGCGCGATCTGCTGAACGTGCGGCGCGTCGTCGTGCCGGGCGCGCTCGCCGGCATGCTGACGCTCGCGCTCGCGGGCACAGCGCTCGCGTCGCTGTGGGGATGGCCGCTCGGACAGGCGATCACCTTCGGGTTGTGCATCTGCATCTCGAGCACCGTGGTGGTCATCCGCTCCTTCGAGCAGCGGGGCGCGCTCGATACCGGCGCGGGCAAGGTGGCGGTGGGCTGGATGGTGGTCGAAGACCTCGTGATGGTGCTCGCCCTCGTGCTGCTGCCGGCGCTTGCGCCGCTCATGGGCGGCACGGTGGAAGCCGCCGCGACGACGACGCCCCTCTGGCTCACGCTCACCATCACGCTGGCGAAGGTCGTGGCGTTCAGCGCGCTCATGTACGTCGTGGGACGCCGCGCGATTCCGTGGTTTCTCTGGCAGGTCGCGCGCACCGGCTCGCGCGAGCTCTTCACCTTGTCGGTGTTGGCAGCAGCCCTTGGTATTGCCGTCGGCGCCGCAGTCGCCTTTGGTGTCTCCTTCGCGCTGGGCGCGTTCTTTGCCGGACTCGTGATCAGCGAGTCGGATCTCAGTCATCAGGCGGCGGCCGACGCACTCCCGCTCCGCGACGCGTTCGCGGTGCTCTTCTTCGTGTCGGTGGGCATGCTGTTCGATCCGGCCATCCTGCTGCGCAAGCCGCTCGAGGTGGTCGCCATCGTGGCGCTCGTGATGATTCTCAAGCCTGTGGTGAGCGCGCTCGTGTTGCTGCGCCTGCGCAAGCCCGCGCGCAGTGCGGTGCAGGTGGGGGCGAGTCTCGGCGAGATCGGCGAGTTCAGCTTCATCCTCGCGGGGCTTGGCATTTCACTCGGCCTGCTCGACGTCGAAGGGCGCAGTCTGATTCTGGCGGCCGCGCTGCTGTCGATTTCATTCAACCCCCTGCTCGCACGCATCACGCCGCGCCTCGAGGAATGGCTCGCCTCGCGTGATCAGTTCATGGACGCGATTCAACTCACCGCCGAGATCCCCATCGCGCTCACGAGTGCGATGCACCTGCGCGGACACGCGATCATCGTCGGCTACGGACGCGTGGGGAGCCTGATCGGACGCGCGCTCGAATCGAGTCGTGTGGGCTACGCGGTGGTCGAGCAGGATCGGCAGATGGTGGACCGTCTGCGTGAACGCGGACACTGTGCGATCTACGGTGACGCCGCGCGACCGGGCATTCTGGAGCAGGCCGCCCCTGATCGCGCACGCCTGCTGGTGGTGGCCACGCCGGACCCGTTTCAGGCCCGCCGCGTGGTCGAGCTGGCGCGGCAGTTCAACCCGCAGATCGACATTGTCGTGCGCACGCACTCGAGCGGCGAGCAGGCGTACTTCGAGCGCATCGGTGTGGGGCGCGTCATCATGGGCGAACTGGAGCTGGCGCTCGGCATGGCACACTACGCCATCTGTTCACTCGGGTTTGGCGACGACGCCGCGGACACCGTCGTGGAGCGGATCCGGGCCGAGGGCGCCGGAGAGCGGGAGGCGCGGGACGTCGCGGGCATCCAGCCGGACTGAGCCCGATCGGGAACCTCGCCATTCCCGTCGGTACTAGATTCCGGAGTGATCGTGGTCTGACCGTTTCTCCCTCTGCCCATGTCCCGCAAGCGTCTGATCGTCGTTGGTGACCGTGTGCTCGTGAAGCCCGAGGAGGGCGAACAGCGCAGCAAGGTCGGGTTGTATCTGCCGGCCACGGCCGTGGACAGCCAGGCGGTGCAGGGGGGACGGATCGTGAATACCGGGCCCGGGCTGGCGCTGCCGGAGCTCGGCGACCACGCCGACGAGCCGTGGCGCACCGCCGGCGGCTCGGGACGCGAGGCGCGGTACGTGCCGATGCAGGCGCGCACCGGCGATTACGCCATCTTCTTCAAGAAGGCCGCCGTCGAGATCACGTTCGAGGACGAGCAGTACCTCGTCGTGCCGCAGGCGGCCATCCTCGCGCTGGTGCGTGAGGGCGACGACGACGAACTGCTCGACGACGCGCTCGGCTTCTGACGCGCCGCGAGTGCAGGCAGACCCAGCCCGCGTCCGCGGGCACGGGATGAACGTTTCAGGAGGCACCTACGCATGATGTATCCCGAACAGATCGTGGCGCCCATGCGCGCCGAGTTGACGCGCCTTGGCGTCGAGGAACTGCGCACGGCCGACGCGGTGCACAGCACGCTCAAGGACGCGCGCGGCACGCAGCTCGTGGTGGTCAACAGCGTCTGCGGCTGCGCCGCCCGCAACGCGCGCCCAGCGGTGGCGATGGCGCTGCAGAGCGGCCCGCGCCCCGACGCGCTCTACACGGTGTTCGCCGGCCAGGATGGCGACGCGACGCAGGCCGCGCGCGGCTACTTCACCGGTTACGCCCCCAGCTCGCCCAGCATCGCCCTGCTCAAGGACGGCGACGTGGCGTTCATGCTCGAGCGCTGGCAGATCGAGGGGCGGAGCGCCCAGGAAATCGCCGCCGATCTCGCGGGAGCGTTCGCGACGCACTGCGCCGCCGGCACCTCGGCCGTCTGAGCCGACGCGCGCACGCCGCCGCCCCGTAGCGGCGCGCACACCCCGGGCCTGACGAGCGCCGGCCGGACCATTTTCGGGCCGGCGCTCAAGTCACGCTGCCGGCATACCGACATTCTCTCACTGCCGGCATCGGAGCTCCTCTCCGGTGCGTCGGTGTTGCGGGCGGCCCCCCTCCCGCCGCCGGGATCTTCCACCAGCAGCCAGAGAGAGTTTCGCATGTTTACCAGCACGATCCGCCGTTTCGTGAAGGACGAGTCGGGTGCGACCATGGTCGAGTACGGCATCATGGTGGCCGTCATCGCCGCCGTCGCGATCGCCATCGTCCAGTCCATCGGCAACAAGACCGCCAGCGCCTTCAAGAACGTCGACGGCGCGATGCCCTGACGGTCGCGCGCCAGACGGAGCGCGGATCATGCTGCTCACCAGCGTGTTCCTGATCCTGCTGGCGGCCGGCTCGACCACCGACATTCGCTCGCGACGCGTACCCAACGCGCTCGTCCTCGCCATGCTGGCCGGGGCGTTCGTGGTGGCACTCACGCGACCGGATGCCCCGGCGGCGATGCTGGCCGCCGCAGGCGCCGCCCTGCTCGGGCTCGCCCTGTGGCTGCCCTTCTGGCTGCTCGGCATGCTCGGCGCGGGTGATGTGAAGTTCTTCGCCGCCGGTGCGGCGTGGATCGGCCCATCGCTCACGTGGCGTGCGGCGATCGTCGCCGCGCTGCTCGGTGGCCTGTACGCGCTCGCGGTGCTCGTCTGGCGTCACGGCGCACGCACCGCGGTGCTGTCGGTTGCGGCACAGGTGCGCGATGTGCAGTCGCTGCAGCTGTCCGGTGGTCCGTCGCTCGACACCGTGCCCGTCGCGCAACGCTCGCTGCCGTACGCGGTCCCCATGGCCTGCGCCCTCGCCATCGCGGCGGTGTGGCCCGAGGTACTGCTGGACGGACTCGTACCATGACGCTTCGCTCGCTGCTTCAGCGATTCCGTCGTGAACAGCGCGCGGCCTCCATGGTGGAGTTCGCCATCGTGGCGCCGCTGCTCTTCATGCTCGTGTTCGGCATGCTCGACGCGGGTCGCTATCTCCTCGAATACCATCACCTCGCCAACGCCGTGCGGGATGCGGCGCGCGCCGGAGCGGTGCTGCCCATGGCCACCGCCGCGGAACGTACGGCGAGCATCCAGACCATCACGCAGCACGTCGTGAACAACGTCGCACTGCGTTCGCTCAACGCACGCCTCGTAAGCGTGACCGAAGTCGGCACCATCCCCGGACGCCGCATTCGAGTCACCGTTGCCGGTGTGCCCTTCCGACCCGTGACGCCGTTCTTCACGCGGCGCACGACCCTGCCGACCATCGCCGCCGAATACCGGCACGAATTCCAATGACCATCACTGCGGGCGCCTGCCCGACACACGCCGATGCTTGACCGACGCCTCTCGCTGGTGCTCGGCATCGCCGTCGTCGTCGCCACCGTCTCCGGCTTCACCGTGCTGCATCTGCTGCAAGCGGCGCAAGCGGAAGCGCGACCCGCGATGGCCATGCTGCTCGTGGCACGCACCACCGTCCCTGAAGGACACCGTCTCACGGCCGACGATGTCGAGCTGCGTGAAGTGCCAGCCGCCTCGGTGCCGAACGACGCGTTCAGTGCACCCGACGCCGTCATCGGACGCGTCACACGCGTCGCGGTGTTCGCTGGCGAAGCCATGGTGTCGGGTCGTCTCGCGCCGGACGGTGTCGCCGCTGGACTCGCCGTGCGCATCGGCGCCGGCAAGCGCGCCATGGCCGTCAAGCTCGATGACGAATCGGGGCAGGCCGGTCTCATTCAACCCGACAGTCGCGTGGATGTGCTCGTGACCGTGGGCGACGCGTACGGCGGTCCGCCGGTGTCGCGCGTGATCATGCAGAACATGCGCGTACTCGCGGTGGGTGCACCGCAAGCGAGTGACACACCCGTCGCGGCCATCGCGTCTACCGTCACGCTCGAAGTGACACCGACGCAAGCCGAGCGACTCGCCGTCGCGGCCAATCAGGGTCGTTTGCAACTCATGCTGCGCGGTTTCGGCGAACGCGAGGTGACGCAGACGAACGGTGCATCCCTCGGCGACATGTTGCCGGAAGTCGCCGCCGCCATGGCCGCCGCTCGCTCGGCACAGGCGCCGGCCGTGATGATCACACCGAGCGCGCCATCGACTGACGCCGCCGTGTCCAGTGCGCCGGCAACAGCCGCCGGTGACGCGCCAGCGATTGCAGTGCCCGACTCGAACGTCGTGCGCGTGTACCGCGGGGACAAGGCTACGGAGCAGCGCTTCGCCCGCAAGGACTCCACGAAGTCGAACGACGGAGCGCGCGAATGACAACGACTCACCTGCCGCGGGGCGCTCGCGTGCGGCGCACGAGCGGTCTGCTGCTCGCGCTCTGCGTCGGTGGCGCCCTCTCGGCGCAATCCGCGCCGGTCATCCCGACACCGATCGAGATCGGTGCCGGCCGTTCACTGCCCATCGGCGATACGTCGCGCATTTCGCAGGTCACCGTGGCCAATCCCGAAGTCGCCGACGTGATCGTCATCAGCGAGCGGGATGTGGTGCTCAACGGCAAGGCCCCCGGCGAAACCGACGTCATTCTCTGGGGCGTCGACACGCCGCGTCGTCACTTTCGCGTTACCGTGCGTTCGTCGGCAGCGCGGCGCCAGGTGCTGCTGGGCGTGAAGTTTGCCGAAGTGCGCAAGGATGCGCTCCGGGCCATCGGTACGTCGCTCCGCGCGCGTGACAACGCTGGTCGCACGCGTGTGGGTGCGGGCGACTTCCGCACGGATGAGAACATCAACGATGACGGCAGCGTGACGCTCGATGGCGCGCGCTACCTCACGGTGCTGAGCACCTTCGGGTCGCGCGAACTGCTGGGGTTGCTGGACGCCGAAGAACGTCGTGGCAACGCCCGCTTCCTCGCCGAGCCCAACCTCATGGCGGCCAATCGTGAGGAAGCGTCGTTCCTCGCCGGTGGCGAAGTGCCCATCCCCATCGTGCAGGGTGGTGCTGCCGGTACCCCGGCGTTCGTGACCATCCAGTTCCGCGAGTTCGGTGTCCGGCTCACCTTCCGCGGGGAAGTGCTCAGCGATTCACTGCTCAAGCTCACCGTCAAGCCGGAAGTCAGCTCGCTCGACTACAGCAATGCGGTCACCATTGCGGGCTACCAGGTACCGGCCATTCGCGCGCGCCGCGTGGAGAGCACGGTTGATGTGCTCACCGACCGCAGTCTCATCATCTCGGGGCTGTTCTCCGAGGAGCGCGAGCGTGTGAAGACGGGCATTCCGCTGCTGTCCAACATCCCGATCCTTGGTGATCTGCTGTCGAGTCAGCGCTGGTTGCGCAACGAGAGCGAGCTCATCGTCGTGGTCACGCCCATCGTGATCGACCCGAACAACCCGCGTGAGGCCGATCTGCTGCGGCTGGCGCCACCGGCCACGCTGCCGGCGCGCGAAGCGCTCGACGCGCGTCTCGCGGCACCGCCGGCGACGCCTCGTCCGGGAGGTACACCGTGATCATCTCCGTGAAGATGCTCCATGCGCCGGAAGGGACGGCATGGTAACGCGCCCCGAATCCCTGCCCACCGCCAGCGTGCTGGCGGTGCGGCATGCGTCGCTGCCGGCGGCGCAACTCGACGGCGTCCTCGAATCGCTCGGTCTGCCGGCGGCGACGTGGCTCCCCGACCTTGCTGCGCTCACGCGCGCCATGCTCGGCTCGGCGCCCTCGCTCGTCTTCGCCCCCGTCCCCGACGGAGGCAACAGCGAGACATTCGCGGCCTTCGGTGACGCGCTGCGTCGCGTGCCGCGCACGCGGGCCATCGCGATCTCCGGCGAGAAGGACGCCGATATCGTACTCGCCGCGATGCGCGCTGGTGCGCACGAGTTCCTCGTCCTGCCCACCGATGACGAGGCCCTGCGCCGTGCGATCGGTCGTGTGCAGCAGGTGGGCAGCGCGAGCGAGACGCTGGGTCGTGTCTACCCCGTGTACTCGGCCAAGGGTGGTCTCGGCTGCAGCACGCTGTCGCTCTCGCTGGCGTGGGCGCTGGCGCATCGTCGCCCGGGTGGGCGCGTGGCGCTTGTGGACTTCACCACGACCGGTGCCGGTGTGCGCGTGATGCTCGACCTCGCGCCCGTGTACGACCTCGGCAGCATCGCGAATCGCACCACCGCCCTCGATCGCGAGTTCGTGCGCTCGTGCATGGTGTCGCATCCGGCGGGCGTCGAGGTGCTGGTCGCTGCCGAAGAACTCGACGCCACGGAGCCGCTCGGCGCCGAAACCGCAACGCGCGTGCTCGAGGTGCTGCGCCAGCAGTTCGACCACGTCGTGGTGGACGTCGATCACCACTTCGCCGAGCAGACCATCGCTGCGCTCGACGTGGCCGATCGCATCCTGCTCGTCACGCAGCTCGACATCTCGGCGCTGCGAAGCGCGCAGCGTACGCTGGGCGTGTTCACACGCCTCGGCTACGCGCGCGACAAGGTGGCGCTGGTCGCAAATCGCCGTACCGATCGTGATCGTATCGCCCTCGAAGACGCCGAACGCGTGCTGGGTCGTGCGATCGACGTGTCGGTGCCCAATGATTACGCCTCCTGCGCCGATGCGATCACGTTCGGTCGCTTCGTGCAGGAGCACGCGCCAGCGTCGCCCATGGTGGACGGTGTGGCCGCGCTGGTGCGTACGCTCACGGGCGACGCCGCGCCTGCACCGACGGAATCGCGCGCCGGTGGCTCGCGCCTCGCCCGCTTGTTCGCGCGTCGGTGACGCGCGGATTTCTCATCCAGCTCTGATCTGCTCACGAGCGCATGTCCCGTACCCTGCGTGATCGTCTGACTGGCCGAAGCGGGCCGCCCGCTTCCGATGCGGCGTCGACCGCTGTGCGTGGCGCACGCCCCGATGCGGCGGCGTCCGGCATGTTCGGGTGGCGTCGCGGCGAGGGCAGTGATCTGTCCCCCGTCGAAGAGCTCAAGCGCGCCATTCACCGTCAGCTCATTGAACGGCTCGATCTCGAGGCGCTCGAAGCGCTCGACGATGAAGCGCAGCTCACGCTGCGCATTCGTCAGGCGGTGGCCGACCTGCTGCGTGGCGAGACGACACCGCTGAGCCAGGCCGAGCGCGAAACGCTGGTGGAGCAGGTGGTCTACGAAGTGATCGGACTCGGTCCCATCGAGCCGTTCTTTCGTGACCGGACCGTCAGCGACATTCTCATCAATGGACCGCGCGACATCTACGTCGAACGTGGAGGGCGCCTCGAGCGCGTGAGCGAGGGCTTTCGCGACAACGCGCACCTGCTGGCGGTGATTGATCGCATTGTCAGTCGTGTGGGGCGCCGCATCGACGAGTCGTCGCCCATGGTCGATGCGCGTCTGCCCGATGGATCGCGCGTCAACGCGATCATCGCGCCGCTGGCCGTGGATGCACCGGTGCTGTCGATTCGCCGCTTCGGTGCCGGACTTGGCGCCGATCAGCTGGTGGACCGCGGCGCGATGACCGCAGACATGCAGCGATTCCTGCGCGCCTGTGTGCGTGCGCGGCTCAACATTCTCGTGTCCGGGGGTACCGGCTCGGTCAAGACGACGCTTGTCAATGCGCTGAGTTCATTCATCCCGGGGTCGGAGCGCGTCATCACGATCGAGGACGCGGCCGAGTTGCGGTTGCAGCAGGAGCACGTGGTGCGTCTCGAAACGCGCCCGCCCAACGCCGAAGGCAAGGGCGAAGTCACGATGCGCGATCTCGTGAAGAACGCGCTGCGCATGCGCCCCGACCGGATCATCATCGGCGAAGTGCGCGCCGGTGAAGCGCTCGACATGCTCCAGGCCATGAACACCGGCCACGAAGGCTCGCTCACCACGGTGCACGCCAATACACCGCGTGATGCGATCGGTCGTCTCGAAACCATGGTGCGTTTCGCCGGCGCCGATCTGCCGGACCGCGCGGTGCGTGAACAGGTGAGCTCGGCCATCGACCTCGTGGTACAGGCGAGTCGTCTGGCGGACGGCTCGCGGCGCGTGGTGAGCATTTGTGAAGTGGCCGAACTCACGAGTGAGGGCATCGCGGTGCGAGAGCTGTTCCGCTTCCGTCGCGATGGTGTACGGGCGGACGGTACTGTGGACGGTACATTCGAGGCGTGTGGCATCACGCCGCGCTTTCTCGACCGTCTGGCAGTGGCCGGCGTGCCGGTGCCGGCCTCTCTGTTCCTCGAGGGCGCGGCGCCCACGAGCGAGGCGGCGTGATGAACACACCCGTGGTGGCCGCCATTGGCGTTGCGCTGAGCGTGACACTCACGGTGGTGGGCGTCTACCTCTGGGCCGATCGCCGCTGGTTTGCCGCCGATCGCGCGCTCCGGGAGCGCCTCGCGGAACTCGCTGGTGATCGTCGCGAGACGCAGGATTCAATTCTGCGACAGGATGACACGCCCGCCCGCGGTCGTTGGCAGCGTCTGCGGCACGCGGTACAGGACTCGCCGTGGTTCGCCGTCCTCTCCGGCCGTGCGGCGCGCCGCCGTCGCGTCGAGCAGCAGCTGCCCGATGCCGTCGACATGCTCGCCAACGCACTCCGCGCCGGTTATTCGTTGCCCGCGAGTCTCGGATTCGTGGGCGCCGAGCTGCCGGCGCCCATCGGTCCCGAGTTCGTGCGCTTCCACGATGAGCAGCGACTGGGCATCGATACGCGACAGGCGCTCGACAATCTGCAGCGTCGTCTCGATACCGCCGATGCGCGGCTGCTCGTGCTCGCTATCACCGTGCAGCGCGAGACGGGTGGCAACCTCTCGGAACTGCTGGGGCGGCTTGCCCAGCTGGTGCGTGAGCGCATGGCGTTCCGCGCGCAGGTGGAAGTGTTGACATCCGAGGCCCGAGCGTCCGCGAAGATTCTGGCGGCCTTGCCACTCGGTCTCTTCCTGCTGCTGCAGGTGCTGAACCCCGAGTACGTGCGCGATCTCACGACCACCGGCACAGGGCGACTGATGCTGCTCTACGGCGCCGTGTCGCTCACGGTGGGGTTCGTGTGGTTGCGGCATCTCACGCGCATCGAGATCTGAGATGAACACCACATCCCCGATCTTCTTCGCATTGGCGGTCGTGGCAGGCCTGCTGGCCGGCGCCTTCGCGGCCGGCATTGCGACGCTCACCGTGGTGACGGCACACGAGCGGCGCGCCCTGCTGCGTCGCGCGGCAGGCGCCGATTGGAAGAGTGCGCGTGGCCGCGTGCGGACGGTGGACGAGCCCGACGGACTGCTCGACGGACTGGCGTCGCTGCTGCCGGAAGCCGTGCGCGATACAACGCACAATGGTGCGCTGCTGCTGCGTGCCGGAGTCGATCAGCCAGGCGCGGTGGCGCAGCTGGCGATCTGGCGCGTCGGCATGGGCGTGCTATCCTCGTTGATCGCGTCGCTGGCGACCATGGGATCGCCGTGGTCGGTGCGCCTCGCAATCGCCCTCACGGCGGGCGCCGTCGCCTTCGAGGCGCCCCGCTGGTGGTTGCGGCAGCGCGTGCAGAGACGGCAGGACGCGATTCGTCGCGGTGTGCCTGACGCGCTCGACCTGCTCGTGGTGAGCGTCGAAGCGGGCGCCGGACTGGATGCGGCGCTGCAGCGCGTGGCGCGCGAGCTCGGGCCGGTTCATCCCGCGCTGGCCGCCGAGCTGCGAGGCATCACGCGTCGAGTCGCCGCCGGTCAGCCGCGCCAGCAGGCGCTGCTTGCCCCCTATGAGCGCACGGGCGTGGACGAGCTGCGTGGCCTGGCCTCGCACATCGCGCAGAGCGAGAAGTGGGGCACGTCGATCGCGACGGTGTTGCGCATCTACGCACAGCAGATGCGCAGCACACGCCGCACGTCGGCCGAACGGCGCGCGGCCACGGCCACGACACGCATGCTGCTCCCGCTCGCGCTGTGCATCTTCCCCACGATCTTCGTGGTGCTGCTCGGGCCGGCGCTGCTGCGACTGGCCACGATGTTCACGGAGATGCAGTGATGGCGAGGGCACGAGTAGGGCCGCGCGAGTTGTTGCGCCGCCGTCGCGGCGCCACGCTGGTGATCGTGGCCATCACGATCTCCGTGCTGTTCATGTTCGCCGGACTGGCGGTGGACTTCGGTCGGCTGAACTTCATCGTGAGTCGTCACGAGTCGTTGGCCGATGCGGTCGCGCTCTCGTCACTGGTGGATCGGCGTCGCAATCTGTCCTGGAACGAGTTGGTGACGTACGCGAACGCCGTGTACGCCGCGAACCCGGTGAGTGATGTGAGCAGCCGGCAAATGTTGCTCGAGGCGGGGCAATGGGACTATGCGACCCGCACCTTCACCCCGGCCTCATGGGATGGCACCACCGCCTCGCGCGTGACGGGTACGGTGGGTGTGAACTGGACGTTCGCGCGAATCTTCGGCAGCACCGCACGCACCACACGCGTCGAAGCGATCGCATCGCTCGCCGCAGTCCGCTCGAGCAACTGCCTCAAGCCGTTCCTCATGCCCTACGGCGCACTGCTGTCACGGCTCGGTCGCTCATCGCAGCTGATCACGCACCAGCTCACTCCGAGCGACTTTCAGCGCCTTCGCTGGATGTCGACGGAAGAGCCGTTCACGCTCGCCGCATCGACCCCGTTCAGTACCACGACGTTCGTTCCCGCGGCGTTCCGCTCGCCAGTCGGATCCGAGAGTGATCTGGCGGCCGCGCTTCGTCCTGGTTGCGGCACACCAGTCACGACACAGGTCAACGATTCCCTCTTCGCCTACTCGGGAAGCGTGACCAGCACCACCGTACTCGACGCGCTCGGCGCGTTGTGCCCGGGCACGGGGGACGTCTGGAGCCGCACCTGCTCGCCTGCCCCCACCATCGAAGTGCCGATCTTCGATCAGGCGGTGTCGGTCGCTGGGCAAATGCGCTATCGCGTTCGCTACATCGGAGCATTCCGTCTCACTCGCATCATGCGAGAAAGTGCCGGCGATCGCATTTACGGACACTTCACGGTCATCAACAAGACCGGCGCGGGTGATGTGCTCCCCATGTTGGGCCCCGTCTACCGCTCCGCCTTGATCAAGTAGCGGCGGCGGTCACGACGCCCGCAACCACCGCCACACTTCGCGCAACGTGGCGCGCTTGCCGTACATCAGCACACCCGTGCGGTACACGCGCGACGCCAGCAGCGTCGCGAGCGCGGCCGAGAGCGCCAGCAGCACGATGGCCCCGACCGCTTCGAACGTCGGGATGGGCGTGAGGCTCAGTCGCAACGGCAGCACGATCGGCGCCGAGATGGGCACGAGGGTCATCACCTGCGCCAGCGTGCCATCCGGATTGGTGACGATGCCTTGCACCATGGCGAGGCTGAGTACGAGCAGCAGCACCACCGGCAGCTGGGCCTGCTGGGCGTCCTGCTCCGAGCTCACCATCGCCCCCACCGTCGCGAAGAGCGCGGCGTAGAAGAGGAAGCCGAGCAGAAAGCTGAGCAGCACGATGCCAGCCAGTCCCCACCCGAGGTCGGGGAGCGCGAAGGCGTCCACCTGCAGGCCATACCGCGCGAGCAGCGGTGCACGAATGGCGAGCAGCCCCGCCGAACTTGCGGTCCACAAGAGCAGCTGCGTGAAGCCGACGGCGCCGATGCCAAGCACCTTGCCAAGCAGCAGCGTGTCGGGTGAGACGCTCGAGAGCACGACTTCGGCGACGCGCGTCTGCTTCTCTTCGAGCACACCGCGCATCACGTTCGACCCGTGCAGGAAGATCGTGAGGTACAACGTCACGGCGACGCCGATGGCGAAGAGAATGCTCAGCCGTCCCGAGCCGCCGCGTCCACGTTCCGTGAGCCGTTCCGTTTCGAGGCGCAGGCGCAGCCCCGCGAGTGAGGCACTTTCGCGCGGTTCGAGACCACGCGCTTCGAGCCGGCGTGTGAGGACGGCGCGGGTGACCGCCCCTTCGAGTTGCTGCATGGTGAGCAGCGCGGTGGTGTTGCGCCCCGCGTAGCGCGGCCGCCCCAGGCTGATCGTGGCGGTGTCGAGCACAAGCACCCCCACGAGGCGTCCTGACGCGACATCGGCTACCGCCTGCGCCTCCACCGATTCGAGCGTGGCCTCGGTGGCCGCCACCCATTCGGCGCGCGCCGTATCGCCGGTCACGCCCCCACGGAGCGCCGTGGTGACCAGCACGCCCACGGAATCGGGCGTGGCGTCCACGATGCGAATGGTGCCGGTTTCATTGCGTCGCTCCCGCTCGCCCAGAATCGTGGGCAGGAACAGGAGCAGTACGAGAAACACCGGCGTGAGCAGCGTGGCCGCCACGAACCAGCGCGAGCGTACGCGCTCGAGATACTCGCGCGCGATCACGGTGAGCAGTTTCGACTCAGCCATGGCCGCGCATCCCCGTCTCGACGCCATCCATGCCCACGCGCTCCAGGAAGATGCGGTGCAGACTCGGCCGCACCAGTTCGAACTTCTCGAGCTGCGCTCCCGCGCCGAGCAGCTGCTGTACGTAGGTGCCAACCTCGACGTGGTCGTGCAGTTCGACCTCGCAGTGGCGACTCGCCAACGGCGCGCGGCGCACGTGCCGCGGGTTCTGCAGTGCATCGCGCACGGCGCCCTCGGGCGTCGTGTCGAAGGTGAGCGACACGAGGCGGCTGGCGTGTGCGTCGCGCACCGACGCGACCGTCCCGTCGAGCACCTTCTCGCCGCGCGCGATGATGCATACGGCGTCGCACATGCGTTCGGCGTTCTCCATGACGTGCGTCGAGAACACCACGGTGCGCCCGCGCGCCCGCAGCTCGAGCACCGTATCCTTGAGCGCCTGGGCGTTCACCGGGTCGAGCCCGCTGAACGGTTCATCGAGAATGACGAGCTCCGGCTCGTGCAGCAGCGCGCCGATGAACTGCACCTTCTGCTGCATGCCGCGTGAGAGCTCATCGACGCGGGCGGTGCCCCAATCGGCGCCGGCCCCCCGCAGTTGGAAGCGTTCGAGCCAGGCGTCGATGCGGTGCGCGACCTCGCGGCGCGGCACGCCCTTGAGGCGCGCGAGAAAGGCGAGCACGTCGCGCACGCGCATCTTGCGATAGAGACCTCGCTCTTCGGGCAGATACCCCACCCGATCGGTCAGTCCCGGATCGCTCGCCGGCCGACCGAGCACCTCGATGGTGCCGGCGTCGGGGGCGATGATGTGCATGAGCATGCGAATCGTGCTCGTCTTGCCGGCGCCGTTCGGGCCGAGCAGGCCGTAGACGGTGCCGCGTGGCACCGCGAGCGACAGATCACGCACGGCGACGTGGTCCTGGTACTGCTTGCGAACAGCGTGCAGACGAAGGGCGAGGTCGGACGACACGGGCGGGGCGGCGACCGGCGGGGCCACGAGGGCATCCGTCCGGTACGGTTCGAAGGGCGCGTCGCAGGGTGCGACCGGCCCGGCGCCACGACAGCTGGCGCCACCCCCTGCCGACGCCCCAGCTTTGGGAGTTGTCACACCCGACCGTGCAGCGGCGCCGTGGGGTGCCGCGCGCCGGCCGGTCCGTCCCCCGCAACCGGAGTCCGGGTCCATGCAGAGCAAGGCGACCACCGTGGCGGCGTATCTCGCCTCCTTGCCCGACGACCGGCGCGCCACGCTCGAGGCGGTGCTCGCCACCGAGCGGGCGCCGGCCGACTGGCAGGGCTTCGTCGTCCACGCGTACGGCGCGCTCGACGATGTCGAGGGG
>ERZ1066123.307-NODE-307-length-37871-cov-15.401365_pt1 | contig 37871 bp, 36 predicted proteins | sample MGYA00382770_ERZ1066123 | MGnify/ENA primary metagenome ERZ1066123 (study PRJEB33369, sample SAMEA5778353) | biofilm metagenome | biome: Industrial cooling water; feature: Water cooling tower basin; material: Biofilm | place: United Arab Emirates | collected...
ACCCTTGCAGGGTCCGGAGTTCTGCTTGCGTATCCTCGCTTCGCTGCGGGCGCGCTTCCAGTTGTGCATCGCACGTCTGCGCTCGTGATCTTGCCCCGACATCTGCGAACCCATCGGGGGCCGGGAGTGATCGCGCCTGTCTCACGCGGGTACGGGCTGTCAGAGCCAGCCGAGCCGCCGAAAGTGAAAGAACAGGCCGGTGCAGATCAGCGCGATCGCGCCGAGCACCACGAAGTAGCCATACTCGGTCTGCAATTCCGGCATATGCGCGAAGTTCATGCCGTAAATCCCGGCAATCGCGGTCGGCACCGCGAGGATGGCTGCCCATGCAGCCAGCGTGCGGGTGATATCGGCCTGATGCTGCTGAGCGATCAGCGCGCTGGTCTCGACCACCGACCCCAGCACCTCGCGCAGCATAGCGGCGAGGGTGGAGACGCGCCGGACATGGTCGAGCACGTCGCGGAAATAGGGCCGCACATCAGGATCGATCGAGGGCAGATCGAGATTGGCGAGCTTCGCGCACAGCTCCTCCATCGGCAGCAGCATCCGCTGGAAGCCCAGCAGGTCGCGGCGCAGCGCGAACAGCCTGCGAATCTCCTCGCGGCTGAGCGAGGTTTCCAGCGCGCTCTGCTCCAGCAACTCCACCTCGCCGCGAACCGCATCGATCACCGGGAGGTAGTTGTCCACCACCATGTCCAGCAGTCCGTGGAGCACGTAGTCGACCCCGTGTTCGAGCGCCTGGGGCCGCTCTTCCAGCCGCGCCCGCACCTGCGAATGCCCCTCGTCCGACCCGTGCCGGACCGAAATTATGAAGTTGCGGTCAACGAAATAGGCGGTCTCACCATAGACGATCCGCCCGTCCTTCAGCCTGGCGGTTCGGGCGACGATGAACAGCTGATCGCCGTAGAGTTCCAGCTTGGGCAACTGGTGGGGATGCACCGCATCCTCCACCGCCAGCGGATGAAGACCGAACCTGGCGTTGCAGGCCTGCATCTCCGCCATGGTCGGCTCGAACAGGCCGACCCAGGCGAAGCAGTCCTTCGCCCCGGTGCAGGCGCCCGGCGGACCTGCCAGATCGACCGACCCGGCCCGCCGACCCTTGCGATACTCGTAAGCGGCAATAATCGTCATCGTCCCGCCAAGCCTGTCACTACCGGATCCCGGTCGGATCGACGCTGGCCGTTCTCCGGTTGCCCGTCAACGATTTGCCTTGCCGGAGCATCGGTAGTATGGCGCACTCTATGCCCCGGCCCCGCCCTCGAGCGTGCCGGGGCACCGCTTTTTCGCGCAAGGAAACCCCGCCATGTCCCGTCGCCGCCAGATCTACGAAGGCAAGGCCAAGATTCTCTACGAAGGGCCGGAGCCAGGCACCCTGATCCAGTACTTCAAGGACGATGCCACCGCGTTCAACGCGGAAAAGCGCGGTACGATCAACGGCAAGGGCGTGATCAACAACCGCATCAGCGAATATGTCTTCACCCGCCTGGGCTATATCGGCATCCCCACGCACTTCATTCGCCGACTGAACATGCGTGAGCAGCTTGTGCGCCAGGTCGAGATCATCCCGATCGAAGTGGTGGTGCGGAACATCGCTGCGGGCAGCATCTCCAAGCGCCTGGGCATCCCCGAAGGCGAGCCCCTGCCGCACACGCTGATCGAATACTACTACAAGGACGATGCGCTGGGCGATCCGATGGTGGCCGAGGAACATATCGCGTGCTTCAACTGGGCGGGGCCGGAGGAGATGCAGGACATCGCCAGCATGGCGATCCGGATCAACGACTTCATGAGCGGAATGTTCGCCGCAATCGACATCCGCCTGGTCGACTTCAAGCTCGAGTTCGGCCGCATCTGGGATCAGGACAACTACAGCCGGGTGATCCTGGCCGACGAGATCAGCCCCGATGGCTGCCGCCTGTGGGACATGAAGACCGGCGAGAAGCTGGACAAGGACCGGTTCCGCCGCGATCTGGGCGGCGAGGAGGAAGCCTACCAGGAAGTCGCGCGCCGGCTTGGCCTGCTCGGGACCGAAGACAGCGGCCCGGGCGAAGTGTTCGACTTCAACGCCCACCGCGGCCGCCTTCGTTCGAGCCTCAAGCCAAAGAAGTAGCCGTCAGACGCAGTAGCGCAGGTTCATGCCGCTCGGAGAAATCGACCAGCCGCACCCGGCAATGTGATCGCCATCGACCTGCACCGGGCTGACGCAGCGGTCGAACTCGATTGTGCGGCAGGTGCGGACCTCGGCAAGCCCCAGCCGGTCGATCGGCAGGCGCAGCATGGCAGCGCCGGTAAGAGCGAGTATGCCGCTTCGTGTCGATCGCGAGACGGTGATGAGTTCCACCGAATCCGCCGCCAGCGCAGCGCGGGCGCTGAGGCGGAAAGGCCCGCCATAAAGCGCCCCGTGCGAGACAATCGCCGCCTCTGCCTCGCACGCGAACGATGTCCCGTCGACAAGCTCACCGCGAATGACGAACGGATCGCGCGGCCACTGGCGCAGGAGGCGCAGCATGGCCACAACATAGGCATATCGGCCGATCCGCCGTTTCAGCGTTCCCGAGACCTGCGCCACCGCGTGGCTGTCCGGCCCGATGCTGAGGCAGGAGACGATGGGGGTTGTGCCGAGTCGATAGAGCGGCGAGCGCACATGACCTTCGGCAGCCCGCCAGGTGTCGGCGATCCGTGCAGCGAGCGCGGCCGGATCGACAGGGTAGTTGAGCTCGCGCGCAACCAGGTTGATCGTGCCCGCAGGGGCAATCGCAAGAGGCACGTCGCCCGCCCCCTCGCCCATTGCCTGGACAGTGTCGCGCAGCGTCCCGTCACCACCGTGGACGCAGATCAGGTCGGCAGCACCGGAAAGCTGAACCCCGTCCTGCCGGCTCGCCAGCGGCTGTGGCCGCAGCCCCCGCGCGCGGAACGCCTGCACCAGGCGCTCCAGTCGGCGGTGGTCGAAACCGCCCGCTGCGGGATTGTAGACGAGATCGATGTTCATGCAGGCAGCGGTCTAGCGGCAAGAAATTGAAAAAAGCCGAAGCCGTCAGCCACCCGTTCTTGTGCGGTTCAGGCGGTGTGGGCATAGCGGCAGCCATGCTGAGACACCTGCTGCTTGCTTCTGCCGCGCTCCTCCTCGCGGCCAGCCCGGCCCACGCCCGCGAGGCTGCCGCCAATCCGCCCGCCTGGGGCCTGGTCGAGAGCGATCTGGCGGCGGAAGAGGGCTGGATCTTCGGCCGGCTCGACAACGGGATGCGCTATGCCATCCGCCGCAACGACCGGCCGGAAGGCACTGCGCTGGTCCGCATGGAGATCGCCGCCGGCCGGCTCGACGAGCGCAAGGGCGAGCGCGGGCTGGCGCACTATGTCGAGCACATGGCGTTCAACGGATCGACCAACGTGCCGGAAGGCGAGATGGTGAAGCTGCTCGAGCGGCTCGGCCTCGCCTTCGGAGCCGACACCAATGCCGCGACGGCATTCGACTATACCCAGTACCGGCTCGACCTGCCGCGCAACGATCCGGCACTGCTGGATACCGCCTTGATGCTGATGCGCGAGACGGCGAGCGAGTTGCTGTTCGACCCCGAAGCGGTCGAACGTGAACGCGGCGTGCTGCTCGCCGAACGGCGCGATCGCACCACCTACGAGTTGCGGGCGACGGCCGATCAGGTCGACTTCATGCTGCCTGGCTCGCGCTTCGCCAGCCGCTTCCCGCTCGCCGACCGCGAGGACGTCGGCACAGTGGATGCCGCCACGCTCAAGGCGTTCTGGCAGCGCAACTATATCCCGGCCAAAACCACCCTGGTGGTGGTCGGCGATTTCGATCCGGTGGCCGTGGAGCGCTTGATCCGCACCCGGTTCGCCGACTGGCGCGCGGCCCCGGCCGATCCGCAACCCGATGCCGGACCGTCCGACCCGAACTATCGCGGGGCTACCGACATCTACCTCGATCCCGCGCTGGACGAGCAGGTCGTGCTGTTCCGCAACGGGCCCTGGGTCGACGAACCCGATACGCGCGCCAATCGCGAGCGGAACATCCTGCGGGCGATCGCCAGCGGGATCGTCAACCGCCGTCTTCAGCGGCTGGCGCTCGGCGAGAATCCGCCCTTCCGAAGCGCGGAGCTGGGGAGCGGAGACGTGTTCGAGACCGCGCGGCAGACCTCGCTCTCGATCAACGCGATCGAGGGGCAGTGGCAGCGCGCCCTGGGCGCAGCGGTCAGCGAGTACCGCGCCGCACTCGCCCACGGCTTCACCCAGGCCGAGGTCGCAGAGCAGGTGGCGAGCCTGCGTACGTCATACGAGAACGCCGTCGCCGGCGCCGGCACCCGCAGCAACGCGGCGTTCGCCAGTGCCGCAATCGCGTTCGCGCGCAACGACCGTATCCCGCTGTCGCCGCAGGACCAGCTCGCCTTGTTCGAGCGTGCCGCCGCGACCGCCACGCCCGAAACGGTGCTCCAGGCCCTGCACAGCCACGCGGTGCCGCTCGACGAGGCGCTGATCCGGTTCGAGGGGCGCACTGCACCGGCGGGCGGGGAGGCCGCGCTGCGTGCGGCCTTCGATTCGGCGATGGCGGCCGAAGTGGCGGCACCCGTTGCTGCCGAGGCGCGCACGTTCGCCTATACCCGGTTCGGCGAGCCGGGAGCGGTCGTTGCCGACACGGTCGAACCGGCGCTCGGCATCCGCAGGGTCCGCTTCGCCAATGGCGTCATGCTCAATCTCAAGCGCACCGAGCTCGAACAGGACCGGGTCCAGGTCGCGCTCACGCTTGACGGCGGCAACCTGCTCAACACCCGCGAAGCGCCGCTCGGCACCGCGCTGGCGGGCCTGTTCGCTGCGGGGGGGCTCGGGCAGCACTCGTTCGACGATTTGCAGACTGTGCTCGCCGGGCGCTCGGTCGGGGCCACGCTCGCCAGCGGTGACGACGCGTTCCGTATCGGGGCCGCCACCACCCGGCGCGACCTCGAGCTGCAACTCCAGCTCATGACCGCCTACCTGACCGATCCTGGATACCGGCCGGAGCCGGTGGTGCGGTTCCACAACGGGCTGGACGACTTCTTCGCCCGGATCGAGGCGACTCCCGGCAGTGTGCTTTCCGTCCGGGAAGGCGAGATCCTGTCCGACGGCGATCCGCGCTTCACCCTTCAGTCGCGGGAGGCCTTTGCCGCGCTTGATTTCGGCGGGCTGAAGCGCACGCTCGGCGAAAGGCTCGCGCACGGCGCGATCGAGCTGGCTCTGGTGGGCGACATCGACGAGCAGGCCGCGATCGATCTGGTCGCCCGCACGATCGGCGCGCTGCCGGCCCGCGAGGACCAGTTCCGCACTTATGCCGACAACCGCAGCCGCAGCTTCACCGCCGACCGGTCGCAACGCGTCCTCAACCATGACGGCGGAGAAGATCAGGCGCTGGTGCGGCTGGTCTGGCCAACCGTCGACGACAGCGACCCGGTGGCGGTCTCGACGCTCGCGCTGCTGCGCGCAGTGGTCGACCTGAAGGTGACGGAGAGCCTGCGCGAACGGCTCGGCAAGACATACTCTCCGGGCGTGTCCAACCAGCAGAGCGACGTCTGGCCGGGTTGGGGCACCTTCGCCCTTACGGCCACGGTCGAGCCGGCGGAGACGGAAGCAACTGCCGCCGCCATGCGCGAAACAATCGCCCGGTTGCGCGAGGCTCCCGTCGACGATGACACTTTCCATCGCGCCCGCCAGCCGATTCTCGAGCGGCTCGACAACGCACTCAAGACCAACAGCGGATGGATGGCCCTCGTTCGCCAGGCCCAGGGGCAGCCGGACAGGATCGCCCGCTTCCTCGGCGCGCGGGCGCGCTACGAAGCGCTCAGCCCGGCCGATCTGCAGGCCATGGCCCGGCGCTATCTCGATCCCGGCGAGGCGGTGGAGATCGTGATCCTGCCGGAACAGGGCACTGGCGAACCGGGTTCTAGCGCCCGATAAAGACGAAGGGCGCCCACAGCAGCGGCTGTTCGGCCCCCTCCATCTCGCTGTCCTCGATCATCGACAGCATCGCCTGCCGCAGCGCCTCGGCGGGGTCGATACCGGCGGCATATTGCTGCATGGTGCCGATCGACAGAGCCGCCGCGGAATCATCGCGCACGGCCCAGTGACTCGCCAGGAGATTGCGCCCGCCTGCATAGAGGAACGCACGGGCCAGCCCTGCCAGACCATCGGCGTCGACCCCGCTCCCGGCGGCGGTGTTGCAGGCCGACAGCAGGATCCAGTCGCTGTCGAGCCGCAGCCGCATGATCTCGCTCGCGGTCAGCAGCCCGTCGTCCTCATCGCCTGGGGTCACGGCAAGGGCGGGCTCGTCCAGTCCCTCCAGTTCCCCCGCCAGCAGGCCATGAGTGGCAAATGCGATGACGTCAGCGCCTGCCAGCATATCCGAACGGAGCGCGGCCTCGGTGGCACCGGCCCCGGTAAGAATGGTCTGGCTGCGCGCTGCGACCGCTGTGCCGATCCGGGTCAGCTCGGGCGCTGACAGCGGCAGGGCAGGCAGATCGCGCACCTGGCGGGCGAGATTCGCCGAACGGAACGGCTGCCCCGCCCCTCCGCCTGCCGCGGCAAGCTCCGGCGCGCCGACGGCAACGAACCGGGACAGCTGCCGCTTGCGCGGTTCGATGGCCTGTTCCAGCACCGATGCCACGCTCGGCAGAGTGACGAGCGCATGACGGCGCACCAGCCAGTCGGTGCCTCGCAGATCGCCTGCATCGTTCGCCGCCAGCACCGCAAACGGCAGCGCGGAAAGCGCGCCGTTGGCCGCGATCAGCATCCGCGCCTTGCCCTGCGCAAGCTGCCCGGCAGCGCCGCCGAAGACGACCCGGTGCAGCCTGTGCGACAAGGCGAGATCGAATCCGGCTCCATTTGCGGAACCAGCGGGTGTCATGCCTTCGCGCAGGCGGGCGACCATGCCGGCAAGTTCGCGCGAGCCGGTCTCCACCCGGTCCATCGCCACCGCCTCGCGGGTAACCGCAAAAACAGTCGTGCGCGCCTCGCCGCTGGCGACCAGGACCAGGACTTCCTCGCTTGCGAGGGCCGCCTGGGTCTGAGCGAGCGTCAACCGTCCAGCCGGCTCGCCTTCGAAGAGCCGGGGCACGGCGTCGGCAAGCGCGGCGGTGCGCTGGTCCAGTTCCCGCTCGAGCGCCTCGCGCCGGGCCTGCGCCGCCTCGCGCTCTTCCACCGATGCGCCTCGCCCGGCCAGCCGGAGCTGCCGGTCGAGCGCGGTCTGGAGCTGCACGGCAGCGTCCTGCCGCGCGCGGAGCATCTCCGCCACGCCAGGGTCGGCCACCTGCGCGCGCAGCGCAGCACTGCGGGCGGCCTCGCCCGCCGCCCCCTCGATCGCGGCCTGGGCAAGGGTGAACGCGAACTCGCGATCACCCGCAGTCACTGCTGCGTCGAGCGCCCAGCGGTATCCGGCCCTGATATCCCGGTCGCGACCGGATCGCTGGAACCCGGCGGTGTGCAGTTCCACCAGTCGCCGGTCGAGCAGGGCAGCCGCGTCCCGCGCGCGGCGGAGCCCCGCATCGGTATCGCCCCCGCGCGCCTCGATCGCGGCAAGGCGGGCCTCGCCGACGGCGATCGCGATCGCGCCGGGAGGCAGCGTTTCCGCCCGCAGACGCTGCGCCTCGCGCTGGCTCGCCAGAGCCAGCTCCGGTTGACCGGCGGCAAGAGCCTGATCGGCCAGCCGCTCTGCCCCTGCCGTTCGGTCGCGATGGAACGGTGGCAGTTTCTCCGCCCGGATCCGGGCAACCTCGCGCAGCTCGGCGAGTCCGGTCGCCCCTTCGCCGGCGGCGACCAGAGCCCGGGCATGGACTTCGCGCGCCAGCAGCACACGGTTTTCCCCCTCGCCCAGCGCCGCCCGCAGCTTTTCGCTGGCCGCTGCCGCCAATGTGCGCGCCTCCTCCGCCTTGCCCTGACGCAGCAGGATGTCGGCCAGAGTGGTCACGAAGTGCATGGCCGCCGGGGCCTCGCCGTAGCGGGCGACTGCAATCTCCAGCGCCCGGCGCGAGGCGGCCTCGGCCTCGGCAAAGCGGCCCAGCTCGGCGAGCGTGGTGGCGATGAGGTTGAGATTGGTCGCGAGGAAGGGATGGTTCTCCGGCAGAACCCGTTCGAGCACCAGCTGGATCTCGCGCGCCTCGTCGATCGCCTCATCGAGCCGGCCCGCCGTGGCGAGATAGACCCCGAGGTTGGAGAAGAAGTTCGCAGGTTCGGGCGGCATGGGCTCGATCTTGCGCGCAGTGGCGATGGCGGTGCGCGACAGGGCGATCGCCTCATCATAGTTGCCGGATTCGAAATGCGCGTGGGCATAGTTCGAGTAGGCCGTCGCCAGCCGGCTGTTGGGCTCCTGCGCATCGTTGGCGAGGCGCCAGTCGAGGATCTTGCGCGCCGGTTCGAGCGCCTCGCCGTGGCGACCGAGCGCCATGCTGAAGACCACCATGCCGTTAAGGAGGTCGATCCATTCGTTCTCCCACTCCTTGCCGGCGGTCTCCAGCACCGCGGCGGCGCGGCTGGTACGCGCCAGCGCCCCGCGAACGTCGCCCTGATAGTAGTCCGAAACTGTCTGCTCGGCCTCGATATGCGCCAGTTCGGGCGAACCGTCGGGGTAGAGAGTGCGGGCGTGCGCCAGGATGCGCTCCCACTCGGCCCGATAGGCGGCAGGGTCCCTCGCCTCGTCAAGCGCGTCGGCAGCCTTGCGCATCGCCAGCAGGTCCTGATCCTGCTGCGCTTCTGGCGGCCAGGCGCGCGCCGGGGCCGCCGCCACCAGGACGGCGGCGAGACTGCCGGCCGCGAGCATACGTCTGGTCATGCCCTTCCCCCAATGCTGCGCCCTGTGCCATGGTGTCGCAAACCGCCGGCGAGGGCAAGCCGCCAGAACCGCGCCGACGGACCGCATTGCCATGCGCGGCCACGCGACTATAGGGCGGTCACGCACGCCATCAGCCGGAGTCCCGCCCATGAAAGTCCGCGTCCATGTGAGCCTCAAGCCGGGCGTGCTCGATCCCCAGGGTCGGGCGGTGCATCATGCGCTGGAGGGGCTGGGATTTGCCGGGGTCAACGATGTCCGCGTGGGACGCCTGATCGAACTCGACGTGGCCGATGGCACCACCGATGCCGAGCTCGACGAGATGTGCCGCAGGCTGCTCGCCAACATGGTGATCGAGAACTACCGGATCGAAAAGCCGGAGACCGTGTGATGGCGGCATTTCGCGCTGCAGTCGTCACCTTCCCGGGCTCGAACTGCGACCGCGACATGGCGGTCGCGCTGGAGAAGGTCTCGGGCGTGGCCCCGATCCGGGTGTGGCATGGAGATGCCGACTTGCCGGAGCGGCTGGACTTCATCGCATTGCCCGGCGGGTTCTCCTATGGCGACTACCTGCGTTCCGGCGCGATGGCCGCCAACAGCCCGATCATGCGGGCGGTCCGCGAGGCCGCAGATCGGGGGGTGCCGGTGCTGGGTGTGTGCAACGGCTTCCAGGTGCTGACCGAGGCCGGGCTTCTGCCTGGCGCGCTGATGCGTAACGCCCGCCAGAACTTCATCTGCCGCACTGCCCCGCTGAAGGTGGAGAACACGCAAAGCCTGTTCACCGCCGGATACGAGCAAGGGGCGACGATCCACATCCCCGTGGCGCACCACGACGGCAACTTCTTCGCCGATCAGGCAACGCTCGACCGGCTCGAGGGCGAAGGCCGGGTGGCCATGCGCTATCTCGACAACCTCAACGGTTCGCAGCGCGACATCGCGGGCATCCTGAACGAGGGCGGCAATGTCATGGGTATGATGCCGCATCCGGAGCGCGCGGTGGAGCCTGATCACGGGGGAAGCGACGGCCGGGTCCTGTTCGAAAGCGTCGTCCGCGCGCTGGCGATGGCCTGACCGGCCTCAGCCCGCCGCCCGCTGGGTCCGCGCGAACACCGCGCCGGCATCGCTCGCCGACATCGGCCGGCCGAAATAGTAGCCCTGGATGCGGTTGCAGCCCAGCGCGCGGATCAGGCTTGCCTGCTCCTCGGTCTCCACCCCCTCTGCGGTGGTCGTCAACTCGAGGCTCTGGGCCATGGCCACCACCGCGCGCACGATGGCCAGGCTTTCCGGATCGTTCTGGGCCGCGCCCTGCACGAAGCTGCGGTCGACCTTGATGGTGCTGAAGCGCAGCTTGCGGAGATAGCCGAGCGAGGAATAGCCGGTCCCGAAATCGTCCAGCGCAACCGAACAGCCGAGCGCCATGCACTGCTCGAGCGCCTGCCGTGCGACATCGGCATCGCGCAGGAAGATGCTCTCGGTCACTTCCAGCTCCAGCCTCGCGGGGCGCAGACCCGAGGTGGCAAGCGCGCGGGCCACCGCTTCGTGGAAGTTCGGCTCGATCAGCTGCTCACCGGAAACGTTCACGTTGACCTTGACATGGTCGGGCCAGTTGGTCGCCTCGCTGCAAGCCTGTTGCAGCACCCATTCGCCCATCGGCACGATCAGGCGGGTGTCCTCCGCCAGCGGCACGAACTTGGCCGGACTGACGTAGCCGTGATCGGCACTGTTCCAGCGCAGCAAGGCCTCGAAACTGACGACCTCTTCGGTGATGGCATCCACCACCGGCTGGAAGTTGAGCAGGAGCTCGTGCCGTTCCAGCGCGCGCCGCAGCGCGAATTCGAGCTGGCGGCGTTCCTCGGCCTGGGCGTGCAGCGACGGCTCGTAGGCGAAATGGCTGCCGCCGCCCTCGTCCTTGGCGCGGTAGAGCGCCAGATCGGCGTTCCGCATCAGTTCCTCGGCGGTCTTGCCATCGCGGGGCGCGAGGGCCGAACCGACGCTGGCACCAACGTAGAGCGTGTGGTGATCGATCTGATAGGGTTGCGAGAGCCGGCTGATGACCCGCCGGGCGGTCTGTTCCACCAGCCCGGGTTCCGAGGCATCGCGGATCACGATCGCGAACTCGTCGCCGCCAAGCCTGCCGATCAAGGCGTTTTCCCCGGTGAGCTCCTTCAGCCGGCGCGAAACCTGCGCCAGCAGCTGGTCGCCCACCATGTGCCCGAGCGAATCGTTGATGGCCTTGAACCGGTCCAGATCGATCATCAGGAAGGCGCAGCGGGTCCGCCACTGTCGTGCATAGCGCATCGCCTCGCCCAGCGCTTCGTTCAGCATCAGGCGATTGGGCAGGCCGCTGAGCGTGTCGTAGCGGGCAAGATAGGCGATCTTCTCCGACGATTCGCGCTGCTCCGTCACGTCCGAACCCACGCCGCGGAAGCCGATGTGGTTGCCATGCTCGTCGAGCATCGGCGTGCCGGACAGTTCCCACCAGCGGTATTCCCGGTTGATGGTGACTTTCACCTCCAGGTTGGAGAAGCTCTCGCGGCGCTTCAGCCGTTCGGCGAGATCGTGCAGGCTTGGCGCGAACTGCCCGCTCGACCAGGCGTCGCCCGCCAGCAGCTCGAGGAAGGACTTGCCCTCCACATCTTCCGAGGAGCGGCCCATGGCGAACGCGAACCGGGGCGAGGCCTTGCGGACCCGCCGGTTGGTGTCGATCTGCCACAGCCAGTCCGCCTCGTTCTCCTCGAACTCCCGCAGGAGAAGCGAGACGACCTCGCTCTTCTCGGCAATGGCGGATTCGGACAGCCGGGCCTGAAGGTAGGAGCGCGAGATTCCCACGCTGCCGAAGGCGATCGCGCCGGCGATGGCGAGCGCGGCGACGGCGGCGATGTATTCGCCCAGGAGCACGGCCGCGCAAACCGCCACGGAAGCCTTGACCCCGGCAAAGACGATCGAAGCGGCCGGCGGCGCGCCCGCCAGAAGGGTGAAGGCGGTCGCGGTGCTGGCGATGACCAGATAGCTGATCAGGAAGGCCCGGGCATCGCCAAGATGCGCCGCGAGCAGCAGCGGCAGGCAGACCACCAGCGCCAGGGCGGCGGTGGCAAGGACGTGCGCCGTCATCTCCTGCGGTGCCATCGGCCTCCGGTCGGTGTCGGCCAGGCGATGATCGAGTCGCGCCGAATGCCCGAGCGCGAGCGCCAGCAGGCCCAGCCATCCGGCCAGCAGGAGCGAATTGGCCGGGGTCGCCAGCAGGATCAGGCTCGCGCACAGGGCGAAAATCCCGGTGCGCCAGTGCAAGCTGCGCCAGAGCTGCGGATATTGAAGACCGCGCAGCTGCGCCCATGCGTCGCCATGGCGCGCGCGCAGGCCGATCACCGCGCCCGCGCGCAGAGTGTCCGCCAGGTTGGCATGATGGCTGTTCCCGTCGCTCACCAACTCGCTCTACCGGGCAAACATTGCCACCGGGTAAAGCCGGTTAACGGGCGCTTACCTCATTCCACGGTGACACTCTTGGCCAGGTTGCGGGGCTGATCGACATCGGTGCCCTTCACGCAGGCGACGTGATAGGCGAGCAACTGCACGGGTACGGCATAGACCAGAGGCGCGATCAGCGGATGGACCCGCGGCATCTCGATCGTCGCCAGACAATCCTCGCCCGCTTCGGCCAGACCGGCCGCATCCGAAATCAGCACCACCTTCCCGCCGCGCGCGCGGACCTCCTGCATATTCGAAACGGTCTTCTCGAACAGCGCGCCCGACGGCGCGAGAACGATCACCGGAACTGCCTCGTCGATCAGCGCGATCGGACCGTGCTTCATCTCTCCCGAAGCATAACCCTCAGCGTGGATATAGCTGATTTCCTTGAGCTTCAGTGCTCCCTCCAAGGCCAGAGGATAGTCCGGCCCGCGGCCGAGATAGAGCACGTCGCGCGCCGGCGCGATCAGGTGCGCCATCGCCGCAATATCCTCGTCGTGTGCGAGCGCTGCATTGAGGGCGGCAGGTGCCTCAAGCAGGTGGCGCACCACTTCCTGCTCGTCTTCGCGGCTCATGCGGCCTTTCTTCACCGCCATGTGCGCAGCCAGTGCGGCGAGCACCGCCAGTTGGCAGGTGAACGCCTTGGTCGAGGCGACGCCGATCTCCGGCCCCGCATGGGTCGGCAGCAGCAGGTCGGCTTCGCGCGCCATCGAACTCGTCGGCACGTTGACCACCACGCCGATGGTCTGGCCGTTCTCCTTGCAGTGGCGCAGCGCCGCCAGCGTGTCCGCCGTTTCCCCGCTCTGCGAGATGAACAGCGCCAGCCCGCCCGGCTCGAGCACCGGCTCGCGATAGCGGAACTCGGACGCGACATCGATGTCCACCGGCACCCGGGCGAACTGCTCGAACCAGTACTTGGCGACCATCCCGGCATAGAACGAGGTGCCGCAGGCCACGATGGTGACGCGGCGGATGGCTGAGATGTCGAAATCGAGCTGCGGCAGAGCGACTGCGTTGTCGGCCCGGTGGATGTAGCTCGCCAGCGTCTGCGCCACCACCGTCGGCTGCTCGAAAATCTCCTTCTGCATGAAATGGCGGTAGTTGCCCTTCTCCACCGCGGCAGCCGAGGCCCCGGAAAGCGTCTCCTCGCGGATTACCGGCTGGTTGTCGCGATCGAAGATCTGTGCGCCCTCACGGGTGACGACCACCCAGTCGCCTTCTTCGAGATAGGTGATGTGCTGCGTCAGCGGTGCCAGCGCGAGCGCGTCGGAGCCGAGATATGTCTCGCCCTCTCCCCGACCGAGAACCAGGGGAGAGCCCAGGCGCGCGCCGATCAGCATGTCGGGGTGCTCGCGGAATGCGATGGCCAGCGCGAAGGCTCCGCGAAGGCGCGGAAGGACCGCCCTCACCGCATCCTCCGGGCTCGCGCCCTGCTCGATCTCCGCCGACAGCAGATGCGCCACAACCTCGGTGTCGGTCTCGCTCTCCAGCTTGCGTCCGGCCCGCTCCAGTTCCTCGCGCAGGGGCTTGAAGTTCTCGATGATCCCGTTGTGGACCAGCGCCACGTGATCGGTGGCATGGGGATGGGCGTTGGCCGCAGTGGGCGACCCGTGGGTGGCCCAGCGGGTGTGCGCGATGCCGATCAGGCCGGGTGCGGGATTGCGCTCCAGCTCGGCAACGAGATGCAGCAGCTTGCCGGGCGCGCGCCGGCGGACCAGTTGCCCTGCGTCGATGGTGCAGACCCCCGCGCTGTCATAGCCGCGGTACTCCATCCGGCGCAGCCCCTCGACCAGCCGCTCCGCCACTGCTTCCTTGCCGACGATCCCGATAATTCCACACATACCAACTTGCTTTCGTTGAAGGAGAAGGCACGCCCCGAGCCGCCGATAATCGTCTTGTGTTGTCAGACCTGTACGCCGGGCAGCGCTGCCCACTTGCTCACAAGATGCCCGCACGTCAACGGTTTCGCAGCCCGCCCTGAAGGTTGCGGCTGCTGCGCCAGAGATAGAGACCGGCACTCACGATGATCGCCGCCCCGGCCAGCGTCGCCAGGCCGGGCCGGTCGCCGAACAGCAGCCAGCCCATTGCGCTTGCCACCAGCAGCTGGACATAGGTCATCGGCGCAACCGCCGCGGCCCCGGCCCGGGCGGTGCCGAGATAGATCAGCCAGTGCGCCGTGCTCGCCGAGAGCGCGACCGCCGCGCAGCGCGCCACCACCGTCCAGTCCGGCGCATCCACCTGCAACAGCGGAACCCCGCTCAGATGCCCGGCAACGGCGACCACGACCAGCACGGGCGCGGCAACCAGGGCGACGAACACCTGCATCGACAGCGCGGAACCCTGCCCCGCCGCGGCGCGGTTGGCGATCATCATCAGGCTGAAGAAGAACGCGGAGGCGAGCGGCAGCAGGCCGACCCAGCCAAGCTCCGCCACGTTCGGCTGGAGGATGACGGTAACTCCGGCAAAAGCGAACAGCGAGGCGAGCCAGACCGCCGGACGGACCTTCTCGCCCAGCAGTGGTCCGCTGAGCAGCGCGGTCAGAAGCGGGGAAAGGAAGGCGACAGCGGTCGCCTCGGCCAGCGGCATGACGAAGATCGCGCAGAAGAACAGCAGCGAGGCGATGGCCAGGCACAGCCCTCGCGCGAGCTGAAGGCGCAGGCTGCGCGGACGAAAGCCCGGCGCCCCCTCGTTGCGCCACAGCAGCACCGACAGGCCGGTCGCCCCGAACAGGAACCGCAGCGCGCCGACCGCCAGCGGCGACCAGTCGCCGGCCATGGTCTTGATGATCGAATCTCCCAGCGACAGCAGGGCGAAGCCGCCAAGCGCGAGGAGGAGGCCGGAACGGACAGAGGTAGACATGGCGCAGGTCCTGCTTCGGCCGAAGGCCGGGCCCTAGGGCAAGACGAGGGCTGCCGCCACCCCCGGCGCGATCATGGTTTACCGGTCCTTAATGGCTGCTCCCTAAGTCCCTCACCATCGGGGCCCGGCCTCGACGCGGAGGGCGCATGACCAAGCTGATCATCCAGATTCCCTGCTTCAACGAGGCCGAGAGCCTGCCGGACACGCTTGTCGCCCTGCCGCGCCGCATCCCCGGCGTCGACACGGTCGAGATTCTGGTGATCGACGATGGCAGCCGCGACGCGACCGCCGAAGTGGCTCGCCGCTTCGGCGTACACCACATCGTGCGCCATCGCCGCAACCGGGGTCTGGCCGCAGCTTTCCAGAGCGGCATCGACGCCGCGCTGGCAGCGGGTGCGGACATCATCGTCAACACCGATGCCGACGGCCAGTACGTCGGGGAGGACATCGCGCTGCTCGTCGCGCCGGTGCTGGCGCAGCAGGCCGATATCGTCATCGGCGACCGGGGTGTGCGCGACAACGCCCATTTCGGCCCGTTCAAGCGCTATCTTCAACGGCTCGGCAGCGGGGTGGTGCGGCGGCTCGCCCGCGCGGACATCACCGACGCTGTCAGCGGCTTCCGCGCGATCAGCCGGGCCGCGGCCCAACAGATCACCATTACCACCGAGTTCTCCTACACCACCGATATGCTGATCCAGGCCGGGCGCAAGCGGCTGAAGATTCTCAGCGTTCCCATCCGGACCAACCGGACCGAGCGCCCTTCGCGACTGTTCAACTCGATCCCGCAGTTCATCTCGCGCCAGCTGGTGACGATGGCGCGCGCCTATGCGACCTACAACCCGCTGCGGACCTTCGCGCTGATCGGCGGCGCGCTCGCCCTGCTCGGCCTGATGCCGATCGCGCGCTTCCTGTGGTTCTGGGCCACCGGCGCCGGCGACGGGCACGTCCAGTCGCTGGTCCTGGGCGGGGCGCTGCTGGTGCTGGGCACCATGACCTGCCTGATGGGCATCCTCGCCGACCTCATCGGCGCCAACCGCAAGCTGCAGGAGGCGACCCTGCTGCGCCTGCACCAGCTCGAGGAACGGCTCGAGGTTCTCGCCGGCAGCGGTTCGTCGGGGCGCGGTTCCCCGCACAAGCGCCGAACCGCCGCATGAACCACAGCGGCTTCGAACCACTGGTCGCGGCCCGTCGCGACCCGGCCCTTGCCGCCATCTGGATCGTGTTCGCGCTCACGCTGGCGTTGCAGACAGAGCTGGTTTTCAACCGCCCGGTCAACTGGGACGAGTTCTTCCACCTGACCGAAGGCCACGCCTTTGCCCAGGGGCGGCTGAGCGAAGTCCTTCAGGTGCTCTATGCCCGCGCGTTCGGCTGGCTGGCGTGGCTGCCGCTCGACGCGGTCGACCAGATCAGGCTCGCCCGCGTGTTCATGCAGGCCTGCAACCTGTTCACCGTGGTGGCGATCTGCGCGATGGCGGCACGGTTCGTGCCCCCCGCGCCCGCGCTGCTGGCGGGCCTTGCCTACTACACCGGCGGGTACATCCTCCAGCACGGCTTTTCCTATCGGGCAGACCCGATCGCCGCCGCCCTCTTGATGGGTGCGCTGTGGATCCTGCTCGCCAGCCGGCTGCGCGCTCCCGCCCTCGCCGGAGCAGCGATCCTGTGCGGACTGGCAGTGCTGAGCACGATCAAGGTCATCTTCTACGCGCCTGCCTTCGCGGGCATCTGCTGGCTGCGACTGGCGCAGGCGGACGACCGCCGCGCGGTCGGGGTGCGCCTGGCGGCGTTCGTGCTGGGCTCGCTCGCCTGCTCGGCGCTGTTCGTCGGATTGACAATGCTCACCCTGCCCGAAGGGTTCGCGGCCGCCGGGAAGACCCTGCACACGTCGGGCACGATGATGTTCAACGAGGGCCTGTTCCCCCGCTGGCCCTATGTCTTCATGGCGCTGGCGTTCGCACCGGTGCTGGGCCTCGCCGTGCTGGCCGCGCCGGCGGCGCTGGTCCAGGCCGATGCCGGCCGGGCGGTCAAGCTGGTGATGGCCAGCATGATGCTGCCCCTTCTCAGCCTCGCGTTCTACCGCAACAGCTTCCCGTACTACTATGTGTTCATCATGCCTCCTGCGGTCGTGGGCGCTGCCTGGAGCTTCCAGCAGCTTGCCCACCAGTTTCCGCTGCGCCTGATCACCCTCGCACTGGCCGCAAACGCGCTGCTGATCAGCCTGGCGACGCCGCGCGAGATCATGCCGGTGCAGCGACAGGTGATCGCGGCAGTGCACGAGATCTTTCCGCAGCCGGTCGCCTACATCGATTTCCCGGGCATGATCGTCGACTATCCCAAAGCGAATTTCTTCATGACCACCTGGGGCTTCCAGAAGTACTGGGCAGGCTACAAGCCTTCCTTCAGCCAGGTCATGCGCGACCAGACGGTCCCTCTGATGATCGTGAATCACGAGGTGCTCGCCGACAACCAGCACGAGCCGGGCGGCTCACCGCATCTCCTGCCCGAGGACCGCCTCGCTCTGCGCGAGTGATTCGTGCCGCACTGGGGGCCGATCTGGGTCGCCGGACGCACCTTCAGCGCTGGCAGCGGCGCGCAGACGTTCCGGATCCGCGCACCAGGCACCTACACGCTCGAAGGTGCCCCGGCTCGGATCAACGGCCGGCCGATCCGGCCGGGAGAGACGATCAGGCTGGATCGGGGCGAGCACCGCTTCGAACCGGCAGGATCGGGTCAGGCAAGGCTACGCTGGGGCGACAACCTGCACCGCCCCGCCTACGTCTTCGCCGGCGAACCGATGTTCAAGGACTTCTGATCAGCGGCTGCGGACCAGAGTGGCGAGGCCGAAGGCGAGATCCCCGAGGATGGAGGCGATCCGCAGTGCGAGGACGGCGGCCAGGGCTACGGGAGCAGGCACCAGCGTCCCTGCCAGCCCGAGCATGGCTGCTTCGCGAACGCCCAGCCCGCCGGGCGCAACTGGGACCAGAAACCCGGCCAGCCAGGCGATCAGGAACAGTCCGCCAAAGGCTGCCGGCACGCCCTCACCCGGCAGGAGCGCGGCGGCGACCAGGATCGCGGCAAGAGCGAAGCCGCCGAAGGCGAGGAGTTGAAGCGCCACGGCGCGCAGACGGCGCATCCCTGTCGACAGGAGCACAGCCACCAGCGCCGTCCCGGCGGCGGCCGAGAGCCACGGGCGCTCGCCGGCGAGAAGACAGAACGCGGCCACGGACAGGCTCGCAGCGACATGGATCACCACTTCCTCCAGGCTCGCGCGGGCGAGAATGGCGTGCCCGAGCCCGGCCGCGCGCCCGCCCAGCTGACGGCTGACATATTGGAAGACAGAGCCTGGCAGATACTTGGTGAGAACCCCGCGCCCGTAGATCGCCTGCGCCTGTCGCGGGGCGAGCACCTCGCCGGGATCGGCCAGGGTGCGCCACCCTTGCGCGAACAGAGCGTTGGCACCGGCGAAGACCAGGCTCGCTCCGGCAAGGGCACCCGCCATCGGCCAGGTGGCGTGGACAAGCAGTTCTTCGGGGCGCAGGGCCGCGAGACGGTAGCCGATGAAGATGACCGCGGCAGCCAGGACGGATGCACCGGCCCAGCGCACGAGGCGGCGCTGCGCCGGGGTCCGGATGCCGGCCGGCTCCTGCGCGATGTCAGGCATGAAGGATGCTTGAATGGTCCGGATAGGGAACACAGTAGCTGCGCCCGAAGAAGCGCCGTTCTGACAGCCCGCTGCGGGCGATCCCCAAGCGGTAGCGCCGGCGGCCGGAATCGTCGAACAGCACGATCCCGCCGGGCTTCAGGAACGCCAGTGCCCGTTCGAGGCAGGCGATCCGCTGGCGTCCGTCGACCACGATCAGGTCGAACAGCCCCCCCGCCTCGACGATCGCGCCGACATAGGCCCCGTCAGCAAGTTCGCGGTGCCACAGGCGTGCGTTGTCGAACCGGGTCAGCAGAGGGCGCAGCCGTTCGCTCCACCCGGCATGATGTTCGACACTGATCACTTCGCTCGCGCGGCGGGCAAGCCATGCCGTGCTGGCACCCGCGCCGAACTCGAACACCCGCGCGCCTTGGCGCGAGTCGAGGAAGGCAGCCACCGCCCGGGTTGCGCCGACGTGCCACCACGGGCAGTCAAGCGCGATCATGCGCTCCGGCTGGTGTATCGCCAGCAACGAGGCGGCCCAGCGGCTCCAGCCATAAGGATCGCTGTCGCGCGCGCCGGCAATGAACTGTTCCACTGGTCCCAGCCGTGCGAGCGCCTGAGCCGATGAGGAATAGCAGGCCTTCGCCAGTCCGCTTGCCATGGTGAGATTTCCCGTCCGTTCGTTGCCCGGGCACCCTAGCGAGGGCCGCGTTAAGAATGCGCTAATCATGTTCGGCGATCTCCTGCCGGTCCGCGACAGCGCCGTGACATTAGGAAATCGGAAAAGTTTCCGCGCTATTCACCCTCCCCGTTACGAGAGCGCAAGCCATGTGGACCACACGGATGACGCGAGTTGACTGAGGATTTGCCGGCATGAGCGCATTTGGACGCAGGAACGGACCGGGCAGCATGGCCCCGGGGGCACGTCCCCAGTTCGGCGTTGCCCGCCCGATGAAGGGCGCGGAAGTCGCGCGGCCGGCCGCGCCGCCGCCGGGCGGCGAGCAGTTTCCACCCGTTCCTGGCGAGGGGCTCGCGCCGCTTCCCGAAGCGGGCCAGCCGAAACACGCCGATGCCCTGACCCGGCTCGCCGACCGCGCCAACGCGGTCCACACCCAGCAGGAAGTCGGCGGGTTCGAGGCGAGCGTCCACAAGATCAAGGAACAGGTGCTGCCGCGCCTGCTCGAACGGGTCGATCCCGAAGCTGCCGCCACGCTGAGCAAGGAGGAGCTTTCCGAAGAGTTCCGCCCGATCATCATGGAAGTGCTGGCCGAACTGAAGATCACCCTCAACCGGCGCGAACAGTTCGCGCTGGAGAAAGTGCTGATCGACGAGCTGCTCGGGTTCGGTCCGCTCGAGGAACTGCTCGGCGATCCGGACGTGTCCGACATCATGGTCAACGGCCCGGACCAGACCTACATCGAAAAGAAGGGCAAGCTGCAGCTCGCGCCGATCAAGTTCCGCGACGAGCAGCACCTGTTCCAGATCGCGCAGCGGATCGTCAACCAGGTCGGCCGCCGTGTCGACCAGACCACGCCGCTGGCCGACGCCCGCCTGAAGGACGGCAGCCGCGTCAACGTGATCGTGCCGCCGCTGTCGTTGCGCGGCACCGCGATCTCGATCCGCAAGTTCTCCGAGAAGCCGATCACCATCGACATGCTCAAGGACTTCGGCTCGATGAACGAGAAGATGGCGACCGCGCTGAAGATCGCGGGCGCGTGCCGGATGAACGTGGTTATCTCGGGCGGTACCGGCTCGGGCAAGACGACCATGCTCAACGCCCTGTCGAAGATGATCGACCCGGGCGAGCGCGTGCTGACCATCGAGGACGCGGCCGAGCTCCGCCTGCAGCAGCCGCACTGGCTGCCGCTCGAAACCCGGCCGCCGAACCTCGAGGGCCAGGGCGCGATCACCATCGGTGACCTCGTCAAGAACGCGCTGCGTATGCGCCCTGACCGGATCATCCTGGGCGAAATCCGCGGCGCGGAGTGTTTCGACCTCCTCGCCGCGATGAACACCGGTCACGACGGCTCGATGTGCACGCTCCACGCCAACAGCCCGCGCGAGTGCCTCGGGCGTATGGAAAACATGATCCTGATGGGTGACATCAAGATCCCCAAGGAAGCGATCAGCCGCCAGATCGCCGAATCGGTCGACCTGATCGTGCAGGTGAAGCGCCTGCGCGACGGTTCGCGCCGCACCACCGAAGTCACCGAGGTGATCGGGATGGAAGGCGACGTGATCGTCACCCAGTCGCTGTTCAAGTTCGAGTACCTCGACGAGACCGAGGACGGCAAGATCATCGGCGAGTTCCGCTCCTCCGGCCTGCGCCCCTACACGCTGGAGAAGGCCCGCCAGTTCGGCTTCGACCAGGCGTATCTCGAGGCCTGCCTGTAAGACAGGCAGTTCGGCCTAGCCGCCCATGATTGTCGGCAGGGCGACGGCGATCAGCCCGCCGCCGATGACCGCCAGTGTCAGGAACAGCCCCGTCCACGGCACCCAGCCGACCGCATCCAGCCGGGTTCTGGCGTTGCGGCGCCGCTCGGCGATCAGAGTGACGCCGGCCGCCAACCAGCAGGCAAGACCGGCGGCGGCGAGCAGCTTGGCTTCGCTGGCAAAGGCGAGGAACTGGTGCAGCATGGTCGAAGGCGGCGATATGATCGCCCGCCGCCGTCCTGACAAGGTGAAGCCCCTTGCGCTTGGCCAGCCACGCCCTATCCCGCCGCGGATGACTTCGCCCGCGCATCACCACCGGCCGATCCTGGCGCTCGTGATCCGGCTTGGCGCGGCATTCGTCCTGTCGGTCATGCTGGTGCTGGTCAAGCTGGCGAGCGAGAGCGGCGTTCATCTGGCGGAGATCCTGTTCTGGCGTCAGCTGCCGTCCGTGCCGCTGATCGGGCTGTGGCTGGCCGTCACCGGCGGGCTCCACCGGCTACGCACCGGCCGGATCGGCAAGCATGGCCTGCGCGCGCTCTACGGTCTCGTCGGCATGGCGCTCAACTTCGGCGCGGTCACGCTGCTGCCGCTGGCAGAAGCGACCACGATCAATTTCACCACCGCGTTCTGGGCGGTGATCCTCTCCGCGCTCATCCTGCACGAGAAGGTGGGGCGGTGGCGCTGGACCGCGGTGGCGCTCGGGTTCGTCGGGGTGCTCGTCATCACGCAGCCGGGCGATGGCCACATCCCGTTGCTGGGCGCGCTGATCGGCCTGGGGGCGGCGTTCATGATCGCGCTGATATCGATCCAGGTGCGCGACCTTGCCCGCACCGACGAACCGCTCGCGATCGTGTTCTGGTTCTCCGCCTTCAGCATCCCCGTGCTCGGGGTTGCCATGCCGTTCGTCGCCGAGCCGCACAGCCTCTATCAGTGGAGCCTGCTCGCCGGGCTGGCGCTGTTCGGCTTGCTCGGTCAGGTGCTGTTAACCGCGGCGCTGCGTTATGGTGCGGTCGCAAGCGTGATCGTGATGGACTACTCGGCTCTGATCTGGGCCACGCTGTTCGGCTGGCTGGTCTACGAGATCCTGCCGCCGGCGACGACATGGTTCGGTGCTCCGCTGATCGTGGGTGCCGGGTTGATCATAGCCTGGCGCGAGCACACGCTGGGCAAGCCGCCACACTCGCGCGCGGGCGTGGTGCAGGAACCAAGTCCGTGACCGGCGCTTTGCCGGTGGCTCGAACGCGAAGGAGAACACGCGATGACCCGCAAGATCGTGCTGGCCCTGGGGATCGCAGCGCTGTCGCTGACGGCTGCGGCCTGCAACACCGTAAAGGGCCTCGGGCGCGACATCGAATCGGTCGGCGAGGCCGGCGACGAGGCGATCAACTGAGGCCTGCCGGGCCTTTCCTGTAGACGAGCGTGAGGTTGTTCGCCGGCATGGCGTGGCGCCCGGTGCGGGTGAACCCGTGCCGCTGCGCCAGATCGTCGATGTCCCCGGCCGAGCGCAGGCCCCAGCGCTGATCGCGCGCCCGCAGATCGGCATCGAACGCCTCGTTCGAAGGCGCGGTCGGCACACCGGCCTCGCGGAAGGGCCCGTAGAGGAGCAGCGGCGCGTGATCGGGCAACACGGAAGCAGAACCGGCGAAGAGGCCCACGCTCGCTTCCCACGGGCTGATGTGGGCCATGTTGATGCACACGATCGCATCGGCTCGCTCGACTGGCCAACCGGTGGAGGCGGCGTCCAGAGCAAGCGGCGCGAGCAGGTTGGGCGAGCCCTCCTCCTCCCGCCAGGCTGCGATCGATTGCAGGGCCTGCGCGTCGGCATCGGACGGTTGCCACAGGAGGTGCGGGAAACGGCGCGCGAGGAACACCACGTGCTCGCCCGTGCCGCTGGCGACTTCCAGAACCGTCCCCTGCGCCGGCAGCTCGTCTGAAAGCACGCGCGCGATCGGATCGCTGTTGCGCGCCGTCGCCGGCGCGTGCCGCTTCACGACCAGCGGCCCTGCGCCCGTGCCCGCCGCTCGCGGAGCGCAAGCCACAGCAGGAGCCCCAGCGGACCGGCAAGAAAGGCTGCCAGCAGGATCGGGGCTTGCACCAGCCGGCCGAACCCCTTGGCGTCGGCGTCGCGCGCGATCCACAACCCGACAAACAGGTCGAACGCGAGATAGTGGGTCCAGCCGATCACCACCCCGCCGTCCGAGGCGAAGATGCTCCGGATGCCCGCGATCGAGGTGAAGTTCGCACCCGGGCCCTCCGGCCCCACGGGATCGAGCGCACCGGTCAGCACCCCGGCCAGTCCGGCAGCATAGGCGAGACACAGCAGCCCGACGCCGAGATAGAGGACTGCCGCGAGCAGGAGCGCCGAACGCGGCCCGAGGATCAGGCCGAGCCAAGCGGCCAGGGCCAGGAGGTTGACGATCGTGAACATCGTGTCCCAGCTCATGGAGTCTCTCCCCCTTTCGCCGGCTCGGCCAGTGTTCTCCCGGCCCGGCGGATGCCATCGTTGTCGTGCACGAACCGGCCCCGGGTCGATCTGAGGGCCAAGGCGAGGATGCCCCGCGCAACCACCCGCGCGGGGATGGAGCGATACTGGCGCAGCCGGCCATGGAGCAGAAGGTCGGTCAGCGGGCTGATCGCGCTGGCGGCGCGCTCGCCAGCGCGGACGTCGTGCTCCCGCCTGCCCCTGAGCAGCCCGGGGCGCAGGATATCCAGCCGGTGGAATCCTGCCTTGGCGAGCTCGCGTTCGACCTCGCCCTTGACCCGCAGGTAGAAAGTTCGCGCGGCCGGATCGGCCGCAACCGAGCTGACCGCGATCATCCGGTCAACGCCGCACTCACGCGCGGCGCGGGCCGTATCGAGCACGAGCCGCTGGTCGACCGCACGGAACGCCGCCTCGTCCTTGCCCGCCTTGCGCCAGGTCGTGCCCAGCGCGCTGACCAGTACCTGCGGACGGACCGCCGCAATGACCTCGCTCCAGTCGGCAGGGTCGGCGACGAACATCTCCATCCGCGCCCCCGCAGGCAGGGGCATCTCGCGCCGGGCGATCGCCGCCAGGCGCACATCGCTGCGGCCCACGCACAGCTCGATCAGCGAACGGCCGACCAGACCGGTCGCACCAACCAGCGCGATCCGCAGCGGCTCAGACATTGCGCAGTCCCTCCGGCGCGCGGCCGTATATCCGGGTGTACTGGTCGATCGCGTAGCGGTCCGTCATGCCCGCGATGAAGTCGGCGATATGGCGGGTGCGCGCCGGCTCTGCGAGGGGCAGGCTGCGGTACCAGTCTTGCGGCAGCATGGCCGGTTCCTGCTCGTACGCGACGTAGAGCCGCGCCACGACCTCGCGCGCCCGCTCGGCGGTGGCGATCTGCTCCGGGTGGTAATAGAGCCGGTCGTAGAGGAACCGCTTCAGGCGCCGCTCCTGCTGCGCCATCGCGGGGGAGAAGGTCGCCAGCGCCTGCCCTGCATGGCGCACCTGGTCGATCGTGTCGAGCTCCGCCGTTGCAGCGCGCGTCTGCGCGATGACATCGTTTACCATCAGCCCGATCTGGCTCCGCACCAGCTCGCGCAGCCGGCGGTCCACCGGGGCCCCCGGAAAACGCGCCTCGACCTCGGCCCACTGCGCGGCGACGAAGTCGAGCGTCAGCAGCTCGTCGAGGTCGAGGAAGCCGGCGCGCAGGCCATCGTCGATGTCGTGGTTGTCGTAGGCGATGTCGTCCGCCAGCGCCGCCACCTGCGCTTCGAGCGAGGCGTGGATCGCAAGATCGAGCGGCCAGCCGGCATCCAGCTCGGCCAGCGCCCAGCCGGGGCTCGTCACCGGCCCGTTGTGCTTGGCGAGCCCCTCGAGCACTTCCCACGACAGATTGAGGCCATCGTGGTCGCAATAGGGGCTTTCCAGCCGCATCAGAGTCCGCAGCGTCTGGGCGTTGTGATCGAACCCGCCATGCCGCTCGGTCGCCTGCGACAGCGCCTTCTCCCCCGCATGGCCGAACGGCGGATGCCCGATGTCATGCGCGAGGCACAGCGCCTCGGTCAGGTCCTCGTCCAGCCCGAGGGCGCGGGCGATGACCCGGCCGATCTGGGCCACTTCGAGGCTGTGGGTGAGCCGGGTGCGGAAGTGGTCGCCATCGGGCGAGATGAACACCTGGGTCTTGCTCTTGAGACGGCGGAACGCGATCGAGTGGACGATCCGGTCGCGGTCGCGCTGGAACGCGCTGCGCGGACCGCGCGCACCGCTGCGCTCGGTGCCGAACTCGCGCCCGCGCGATCGAAGCGGATCGGCGGCGAAGGAAGCGCGCGCGATCACCGCTCGATCAACCCGCTTCGCCCAGCAGCCAGTCGACCGCCGCCTCGCAGTGGATGCGGGTCGAATCATAGATCGGCAGCACGTTGGCATCGACATCGACGATCATGTCGAGTTCGGTGCAGGCGAGCACGATTGCGCTGGCCCCGTCCTGTTCCTTGCAGGTGATGATGGTTTTGAGGGTCCGCTCCGCCTCGCGGGTGGCCTTGCCCAGCATCAGTTCGTCGTAGATGATCCGGTCAACCTGCTCGACGAAGGTCATCTCCGGCGGCAGCAGGTCGACCCCGTGGGCCACGAGCTGCCGGCGGTAGAAGCTTTCAGTCATGACGTTGCGGGTGCCGATCAGCGCGGCGTTGGTGACGCCATCCGCCTTCATCCGGCGGCCGACCATTTCAGCGATGTGGATGATCGGAATGCCGACCTGCTGCTGCACCTTGTCGAACACCCGGTGCATCGAGTTGGCGCAGATCAGCAGCGCGCCCGCGCCGGCCTGCTCCAGCCGCTGGGCGCTCGCACCGAGCACGTCGGCTGCCCGGCTCCAGTCCTCCTCCGTTCTCAGGCCGTAGAGCCGGCGAAAGTCGAGGCTCTCGATAAGCAGCGGCGCGCTGGCCATCGGCTCGGTTCGCCGCTGCATCAGGGTGTTGATGTTCTCGTAGTAGTTGCGGGTCGAGACCCAGCTCATGCCGCCGATCAGGCCGAGTTTGCGCAAGGGGGGTGCTCCCGGGGTGAAGTGCCTGTGCGCTGCGTTACGCAAGGGTGCCGGGCTCGTCCACCCTGCCGGCCGTCATTGTGCCGATGCAAGGTCGCGCATGAAGGCGGCAAGATCGGCCGCGCTCCGGTCGGGATGCTCCTCCATCGGGATATGCCCGATGCCCCGGTAGGCCGCCAGCGTGGCACTGGGCAGATGCTCCATGTACCAGCCCGCCGCCGCAAAGGGGATCAGGCTGTCCTCCTCGCCCCACATGACCAGAGTGGGCACCTGCACCGATGCGACCTGCTGCGCGGTGAACGGCACCCGCGCCTGCGCGAAGCGCTTCAGCGTCGCCTCGCGGTTGCCGGGATAGCGGGCCAGTTCCCAGTACCGGTCGACCGCCTCCGGGGTGACTATGGCCTGGTTGGCGACGCTCTGCGACAGGCTCCTTTCGACCAGCGAACGCGGGGTGATCTGCGCCATCAGCGTGTTGACACCCGGAATGGCGGCGATGGAAAACAGCAGGTTGCCCCCACCTTCCCGCCTGACAGGGGCACCGGCGGCATCGACCAGCACCAGGCCGGCAAGCCGTTCCGGGTGCTGCATGGCATAAGCCGCCGCGATCCCGCCGCCCATCGAATTGCCGGCCAGCACGAACCGCTCCAGCCCCAGCGCGTCGGCCACCGCTTCGACATCCGCGACGAAGGCCCCGGTCGCGTAGTCGCCGTCGGGTGCAGGGCCGGTCAGCCCGTGGCCGCGCTGGTCGAAGCGGACGATCCGGAACTCGCCCGCCAGCCGGTCGGCCCAAGGCTGCCAGGTGTGCAGATCGGCATTCGAACCGTGCAGCAGCACCAGCACGGGCGCATCGCGCGGACCTTCGTCGCGCAGGTGAACCGTGCGCCCGTCGGCCAGAACGAGCTTCTGCGAAGGCACCCCGCCATACTTCGCCCACATCGCCTGCGGGTCGGTGTCGGGCACCCGCAGCAGCAGAAATGCACCCGCCAGCGCCACGACCGCGATCCCGAGGGCAATCAGCCAGCGCCGCATCACTGCATCTCCGCTATCCATTGCCGGACCGCCGCCACGCCCTCGCGGTCCACGCTGGACCTGCCCAGTTCCGGCATCGCCACGCCGGGATCGGCGCTTTCCATCCGGTAGAGCAGGATCGACTCATCCGGCCTGCCCGGCACGATCGAGAACAGGAGCCCTCCGGCTCCCCGGCCGGCGGCGACCGGCCGCTTCATCACGCCGAGCGAGTGGGGGTCGCGCTGTTCCCAGCGCAGGTCCAGCCCGGAGTTGGACGCTGCCCCGCCGGGCTGGTGGCAATGCGCGCAGTTCACATCGAGATAGGCGCGCGCGCGCGGTGCAGCCGCGCCTTCTCCCTTGCTGCTCCAGTCCGGCAGGCTGGACGCGATCTGCGGCACCCGGTCGAGCAGGCCGCTGGCCGACATCCGCTTCAGCCATTCGCCCGGCAGGTTTCGCGCCTGGGGACCGATCGGGACCACCTGCCCGTCCTTGCTGTGACAGCTCTTGCACTGGTTCTTGTTGGGAATGGCGTAGGAGATCGCCTCGCCCGCCGGGGTGACGAGATCGACCCGCCCGCCCGCCAGTGCAAGGGTGGCCTCGGTCTGGTCGGTGTTCCAGCGGTACGGCAGCGCCACCCAGCCCTCGGCGCGGTGGAGCAGCACGCGGGTCTCGATCAGCCGGCGCGCCGCGCCCTCGCCGAAGGCGAAGGTCTTGATGATCGCGCTGCCGACGGGAAACCGCAGGAGGCCCTCGCCGCCCTCGGCAAGCTGCTTCCCCGGCGGCAGGTAGATGAAGCGCAGCTTGTCCGCCCCGTCCGACCACAGCGGCGTGTTGAGCGTGTAGGGGATGATGCCCGGGTTCGGCACGTGCGACGCGCCGGCGCGGAAGAACCCGAACGCCGACAGCGTCTTGGGCGTTCCGGAGAGCACCGCCGGGTCGTTGACGCCGCCTTCCACCACCGCCGTCGCCCGCAGCGCGTGCGCGCCGGCAAGGGCGAGCGCGGCGGCGCCAAGGATCGCCAGCCGCCGCCTCACTTCAGCCGCGCCTCCAGTTCCGCCGGAGCGCCGATCCCGTCGAGCGACCACTTCGCACCCGGCACAGGCGCGGCCAGCGGCCCCGGTCGCGCTTCCGCGAGCGACTGGCCCTGCCGGGCAAGGTTGAGCGACCAGCCGGGCAGTCCCTCGTGCACGAACAGGGCGGCGGCGCCGGCCGGATCGCGCAGCCCGTCGGACAGCACGGGCGGCAGTGTGCCGCCGAACGCGGCCAGCAGCAGGGGCGCGCCGGGAAGGTCCGGATCGCTGGCCCCCTGATCGACGACGTTGCCGGCGATCACCACCTCGCGCGGAAAGGGGTTGTAGCGCGGATCCTCGAACGCCTGGGTGTAGGCGACGACCATGAACGGCGCGGTCGGGTTGTCCTGCACCACGTTGCCTTCGATCCACACCTTCTCGTTGGCCATCACCATGATGCCCGTGCCGCGCGGAACCGCGGCGACGATATTGCCCGGCGGGGCGAAGTTGGGGGTGTTGTTGCCGGCCACCAGGTTGTGCGTCACCAGCACGTTTCCGCCGCCCATCACCGGCAGGCCAGGGAGGTCGAACACCAGGATGCCGCCGGTGTTGCGGCTGACGTAGTTGCGCGTGACCAGCGCATCGCGGCTGTTCTCGATCTCGATCCCGGCGACGTTGTCGGTCGCGACCGAGTTCCGCACCGTGATCGCGCGCGACTGGCCGACGTAAATCCCCGCGTCGGACGCGCCGGAAACCTCTGCGTGGGCAATGAGCACACCGGTGCTTTCAACCGGATAGATGCCGTATGCCCCGTTCTCAGCCTTCGGCCCGCCGGTCCAGGTCACGCGGATGCGGTGATAGACGATATTGTCCGCGCCCTTGGACTTGATCCCGTCGCCCCTGGGGTTCTCGACCGCGAAATCGCGCAGAGTGACGTTGTCCGACGTCACCAGCAGCCCCTCGCCCGCGCCGGCCTGGCCGGTGAAGTCGAGCACCGTCAGGTGCGGCCCTGCCCCCCGTACCGTGACGTTGTCGACATCGAGGCTGAGGCCGTCGGTGAGCACGAAGCGCCCGGCACCCAGCTCGACCGTGTCCCCCGGCTCGGCCAGGATCAGCGCCTCCTGCAAACGCTCGCCCGCGCCCTCGCCCGGCTCGACGCGGTGCACCCCCGCCGCTGCGGGCACCGCGAGCGCCAGCGCCGCACCGGCGCACAGAAAAGCAATCCTGCCCATGGCCATTCCTCTCCCTCGCGGGCATAGTGCGACAGAACGCGGGCGAAACCAAGAGGGGTCTCCGCCTGAGCCGGGAGGAACGCGATGCATCTCCGCAAGGCCCTGATTGCCTGTGTCCTGGTATGCGGCGCTGCCGTGCCTGCGGCGGCGCAGCCGGCCTCCATCACCGGAAACTGGAAGGCCGACGACGGCAAGTCAGTGATCGAGTTCTACCCCTGCGGGCCCAGGATCTGCGGCCGGATCGCCCGCTTTCTGGTGCCGGAACCGGCGGGCGGCGCGCGCGATACCGAGAACCCCGACAAGGCCCTGCGGAACCGCAAGCTGCTGGGGCTGAGGGTGTTCTGGAACCTCGCGCCGGGCGGCACCCGGTTCAAGGGCAAGGGCTACAGCCCCGAAGACGGGCGCAACTTCAACGCCGAGGTCTGGCGTGAAGGCAATGTGCTGAAAGTGCGCGGGTGCGTGCTGGTGATCTGCCGCACCGCCGGCTTCACCCGCGCCTGACTGGCTAGCCCAGGCCGACAGCGCACAGCGCCGCCGAACTGCTAGTCACCGCCAGCACCTCGGCATCGCCGACCCGGCGCACCCGCTCGACGTAGCCCTTCAGCGTGGTCGGGCGCACCGGCTCTCCCTTGCGCGCCTTGAGCCCCTCCAGCTTGCGCAGCTGGTCGATGCTCAGCCGGTCGACCATCCGTTCGGCCATGCAGGCGGAGTTGCGCGCGCTCAGCCCGGCCTCCCGCAGCGCGCTTTCGACCCGGCTTTCGGCGATTGTCTGCACGCAGCCGGACAGGGCCAGTGCCGCGAAAGTGGCCAGCACGACACGCATCAGTGGCCCAGCGCCTTGACGATGTCCTCGACCATCTTCTTGGCGTCGGCCAGCAGCATGACGGTCTGGTTCATGTAGAACACATCGTTGTCCACCCCGGCATAGCCGACCCCGCCCATGCTGCGCTTGATGAAGAACACCTGCTTCGCCTTGTCGACGTCGAACACTGGCATCCCGTAGATCGGGCTGGACTTGTCGGTCTTGGCCGCCGGATTGACCACGTCATTCGCCCCGATGATGAAGGCAACATCGGCCTGGGCGAACTCGGAGTTGATGTCCTCCAGCTCGAACACTTCGTCATAGGGCACCTGGGCCTCGGCCAGCAGCACGTTCATGTGGCCGGGCATTCGGCCCGCGACGGGGTGGATCGCATACTTGACCTCGACCCCGCGCGCCTTGAGCTGGTCGGCCATCTCGCGCAGCGCGTGCTGCGCCTGGGCCACCGCCATGCCGTAGCCGGGGATGATGATGACCTTTTCCGCCTGTTCCAGCATGAAGGCGGCATCATCCGCGCTGCCCTGCTTGTAGGGTCGCTGCTCGCCCCCGCCGCCCGCCACCGCGCCGCTTTCCGCGCCGAAGCCGCCGGCGATCACGCTGATGAAGCTGCGGTTCATTGCCCGGCACATGATGTAGCTGAGGATCGCGCCCGAGCTGCCCACCAGCGCGCCGGTGATGATCATCGCGCTGTTGCCCAGCGTGAAACCCATCGCTGCCGCCGCCCAGCCCGAGTAGCTGTTGAGCATCGAGACCACCACCGGCATATCCGCCCCGCCAATCGGGATGATCAGCAGGAAGCCGATGATGAAGGCGAGCACCGTCAGCGCCACGATCAGCGTCATGGTTTCCGCCGGGGCGGCCATGGCAAACAGGCCGGTCAGCACGATGATGGCGACGAGCGTGCCGAGGTTGATGACGTGCCGGGCGGGCAGCAGGATCGGCGCACCGCTCATCCGCCCCGAGAGCTTGAGGAAGGCGATCACCGAGCCGGAGAAGGTGATCGCCCCGATGGCGATGCCCAGCCCCATTTCGATCTTGCTGACCGCGCCGATCCCGCCGTCCGGCGTCGTCAGCCCGAACGCTTCCGGATTGAGATAGGCCGCCCAGCCCACCAGCACGGCCGCGAGCCCGACGAGGCTGTGGAAGGCAGCGACCAGTTCCGGCATCTGCGTCATCGCAATGCGGCGGGCGATGACGAACCCGATCAATCCGCCGATGGCGATGGCGATCGCAATTTCGGGAAGACTGGCGATGTCATGCGTCACCAGCGTCGTCGCCACCGCGATCAGCATCCCCGCCATGCCGAAGCGGTTGCCGGCGCGGCTGCTCGCCGGGCTCGACAGCCCGCGCAGCGCGAGGATGAAGAACACGCCGGACACGAGGTAGGCGAGCATCGCCCATGCCGGGGTTCCGGCAGCGCCGGTGGAGGCGGTGGCGGGGGTGGCAAGGGAAGCAAGCAAGAACGCGAAGCCCATCAAGCCCCTCCCCTTCAGGGGAGGGGTTGGGGTGGGGGCCGTAACGGGCCGGTCGCAAAGCATCATCGCATCGCGACATGCCCCACCCCAGGCCCCTCCCCTGAAGGGGAGGGGTGAGGAAGCGAAGAAGCGCACCATCACTTCTTCTCCTTCTTCTTGTACATCGCCAGCATCCGCTCGGTCACGGCGAAGCCGCCGAAGATGTTGACGCTCGCCAGCACCACGCCAAGCAGCCCGAGCCACTTCGCCGCCGCGCTCCCCGCCTCCGCCGCCGCGATCAGCGCGCCGACGATGATGACCGAGGAGATCGCGTTGGTCACTGCCATCAGCGGCGTGTGCAGCGCGGGCGTGACCGACCAGACCACGTAATAGCCGACAAAGCAGGCGAGCACGAAGATCGACAGGATCGAGATGAAGTCCATTGGGTCAGGCCCCCTCGAACGAAAAATTGAACCGGTATCGCTTCAGTTGCAATCTGGGGATAACGCGCACGCCCGCCAAACAGCTCTTGTCGAACTCTGCTGCAACCAAGATGCCCCGCAATTCGGTTTCAGGCTCTTCGGCACTTAGGTCGCCCATGTAGCCGACGATCTGGCCAATGGCTTCACGCTTGGCAGTTCCGGCTTTGAGCTCAATCACAACCAAAGCCTCATTCTCATCCTTTGCCAGAATATCGATGAAACCGGAATCGACGCTCCGTTCAATCCCACCGTCGATGATCTCAAGGCCGGGTTCGAGTTGGGTAATCTCACGCCTCAGTTCGGCTTGAAGGTGACGCTCCAGTTCGAATTGCTTGCCCTCCAGCTTCTCGGAGATAGCCTTGCCCGCAGCCTCAATGACAGCTTCGGATTCAAAGTCAGCCTCATTTTCTCGAAACTTGGCGTAACAGCGGAGAGAACTCTTATAGGCAGCAAGGCTAGCGTACAGATTACTTCCGGCTGGTATTTTCGACGGATTCGGTCGGCCCTCCCGAGCATCCCGTGCAGAGTAATTTAGTTCCGCCGCAATCTCTTCGATCTTCCCCGCATCGTAAAGTTCATCAAGGTCTCCATAAACTTCACACACTTTCTTCGCCTGCGACCAGTGGGTCGCAGCGGAATTGGGTGTGTAGTTTGCATTGAGCCAAGCCCTGAACGGTTCGGCTCTCACCCCAGCAGCCTCTCGTTCACGACCTTGCCGCCCTGCGTCAGCCGGATCGCGCCGCCGATTTCCTCGTCGAGCACCGGCCGGCCGGCCTCCTTGTCCCAGAAGGCGCTGAGGAAGTTGTAGTGGTTCCTCGCAAACAGCGCCGAGGCGTCGGCAGCGAGGTGCGCGGGGGTGTTCGAATAGCCCATGATGAACACGCCGTGCTTCTCCACCACCTCGTCCGCGACCGAGCCTTCCACGTTCCCGCCCTGCGCCACCGCCAGGTCGAAGATCACGCTGCCCGGCTTCATGCTTGCGATCTGTTCGTCGGTAATCAGACGAGGAGCAGCGCGCCCCGGTATCAGCGCCGTCGTGATGACGATGTCCTGCCTGGCGATGTGCGAGCTGACCAGCTCGGCCTGCGCCTTCTGGTACTCCTCGCTCATCTCGGTGGCATAGCCGCCCGCGCCTTCGCCCTCGATCCCCGCGACGTTCTCGACGAACACCGGTTTGGCACCGAGGGACTGGATCTGCTCCCTGGTGGCGGAGCGCACGTCGGTCGCCGAGACCTGCGCGCCCAGACGCCGCGCGGTGGCGATCGCCTGGAGGCCCGCCACGCCCACGCCCATCACGAACACGCGCGCCGCCTGCACCGTACCGGCCGCGGTCATCATCATCGGAAAGGCGCGGCCATACTGGTCCGCCGCCGCGATCACCGCCTTGTAGCCGGCGAGGTTCGACTGGCTGGAGAGCACGTCCATGCTCTGCGCCCGGGTCACGCGCGGCATGAACTCCATCGCCAGCGCCTCGAGCCCGGCAGCGGCATAGGCATCGACCCGCGCGCGCTCGCGGAACGGGTCGAACATGGCCGCCACCCATGCACCCGGTGCGCTGCCCGCGAGCAGGGTCGGGTCGGGGGCCTGCACCCCCAGCACGATCGCCGCCCCGGCCACGACCTGCGCTGCTTGCGCAACCTCCGCCCCGGCCTCGCGGTAGGCCTCGTCCGGAAACGCCGCGGCGGCTCCGGCACCCGTCTCGACGGCGACGGCCGCGCCCAGAGCGATGAACTTCCTGACCGTTTCAGGCGTGGCGGCGACGCGCGTCTCTCCGGCCGCGCGCTCCTTCAGGACGGCGATGCGCAAGGCGAACGCGCTCAGGTGGCGATGATGACGACGACGATGAAGGTGATGATAGCGATCAGCGGGACCGACCACTTGAGCAGGGCGAGGAACCCGTCGTAGGTCTTCTCCGCCGCCTTGATGTCCTTGCCCGATGCCATTGTCGTTCCCCGTGTGAATGCCTTTGACCGTCTGCTCTATCGTGCCCGATTGCGCGCTTCAAGTCCGCCGGCGCAAGCGCGCTTAATCGGCCCTTTACCTATCCCGGCTAAGCCGGCCTGCCCGCCGCGCCCCCCGCGCAGCCTGTTAGGATCGTCATGGCCCAAGAGGAGTCGCGCCTGCTCATGCTGATCGACGATGAACCGGCGCAGAGCCGGCTCATCTCGGTGCTGGCCGGACGCGAGGGCTGGCGCACGCTGGTGGTGCGCGACGCGGAGACCGCGATCGCCACGCTTGGCACCCGGCAGGGGATGCAGCTGTCGGCCATCATCCTCGACCAGTGGGTTCCGGGCGATGATGCCTGCGAGCTGATCCGCGAACTCAAGCAGCGCCGCCCGGCGCTGCCGATCCTGATGCTGACGACCAGTTCCAGCCCCCTGCTGGCGGTCGAGGCCATGCGCGCGGGCGCGACCGACTACCTGGTCAAGCCGGTCGCGCCCGACCGGCTGATGCAGGCGCTGCGCAGTGCCACGCGCCAGCAGGCGCCGCAGGACGAGCTCCAGCCGCTGACCGAGAAGCTCGACACCGCCCCCGATTTCGACGCCATGATCGGCAATGCACCAGCCTTCCGCACCGCGCTGGCCCGGGCGGCCAAGGCGGCGCGCGGGCACGGCCACGTGCTGATCCAGGGCGAGAGCGGCACGGGCAAGGACATGCTGCTGCGCGCGATGCACTCGGCGAGCCCCCGCTCGCGGGCGCCGGTGCGGTTCATCAACATGCGCGGGGTGCCGGCGAACTCGGTCGAATCGCTGCTGTTCGGGCACGAGCCCGGAGCCTTCCCCGGCGCGTTCGACCGGCAGACCGGCGCGATCCAGCACTGCGACGGCGGCACCCTGGTGCTCGACGAGATCGACCGCCTGCCCGAAGCGGTGCAGGAGAAGCTCGCCGCCGTGCTGGCCAGCGGTGTCGTCCGCCCGATCGGGGCGCATCACGGCTTCAAGATCGACGTACGGGTGCTGAGCGCCACCAACCTGCCGTCCGGCGAGCTGGAGGATGCCGGCTACTTCCACCCGCAGCTCCTCGCAGCCCTCGGCGCAACCCGGATCGCCCTGCCCGCCCTGCGCGAGCGGCCCGGCGACATCCCCGCTCTGGCGCGGCACTTCCTCGCCCGGATCGGCGAGCAGCCGGGCCTGCGCGAGGTGACGATCTCCGACAGCGCGCTGGCCATGCTCGCGGCCTACAGCTGGCCGGGCAACGTACGCCAGCTCCAGGCCACGCTGTTCCGCGCCGCGGTGTTCTGCGACGGGGAGGTGCTCTCGCCCGACTGCTTCCCCCAGCTTAGCGCGCTGGTGGGCGAGGAGCACGGCCCGACCGGCCGTGACCAGCCCGGCCACCCGCAGGAGGGCGTGGGCGTGATGCTCTACACTGCCGACGGCAACCTGCGCCCGCTCGACGAGATCGAGGCGGACGTGATCCGCCTCGCCATCGGCCACTATCGCGGCCGGCTGACCGAGGTCGCCCGCCGCCTCGGGATCGGCCGCTCCACTCTCTACCGCAAGCTTGCCGACCTCGGGATCGACAACGCGGCCTGAGCGTCGCCGCACAGCGCTCAAACCCCCGGCAGCTCGCTGAAGTCGGTCAGCGCCGCGTCGCGCAGGCCCCGCCACACGTTGCGCGCCTGCACCGTCTCGGCGACATCGTGGACGCGCAGCAGCTGCACGCCGGCCTCCATCCCCCTGAACGCCAGCGCCACGCTGCCGCCCAGCCGCTGGTGCGCGGGCGCCTCGTTGCTGAGCGCGCCGATCATCCGCTTGCGGCTGGCCCCCAGCATCAGCGGCTGGCCCAGCGCGTGGAACAGCGGCAACGCGTTGAGGAGCGCGAGGTTGTCCGCCACCGACTTGCCGAAGCCGATACCCGGATCGAGCACGATCGCCTCGCGCGCGACCCCTGCGGCCAGCGCCGCATCGCGCCGGGCGCGCAGCCAGTCGAACACGTCGAGCACCACGCTGGCATAGCCGGGGTTCGCGTGCAGGTCGCCGCCCTCACCCCCCTGCTCGCCCGGCGCGTGCATCAGCACCACCGGGCAGCCGTGGCGGGCGACGAACCCGAGGCTGCGCGGATCGTGGCGCAGGGCGGAGACGTCGTTGACCATCCGCGCGCCCGCGGCGAGCGCCGCCTCCATCACCGCCGGGCGGCGGGTGTCGACGCTTATCGCCGCGCCCATCGCCGCGCAGTACTCCACCGCCGGGATGACCCGCTTGAGCTCGTCGCCTTCCCACACCGCCGGGGCGCCCGGACGGGTGCTCTCGCCACCGATGTCGACCAGCGCCGCGCCCGCTTCGAGCATGGTCGCGGCATGGGCTCGCCCGACCTCGGGATCCTCCATGAACTGCCCGCCGTCGCTGAAGCTGTCGGGCGTGACGTTGAGGATGCCGACCACCTGCGGCTGATCGAGGCGGATGGTGCGCTCGCCCAGTTGCAGCGGCGCGTGGCTGCGCTGGAGATCGCTCCACTGCGCCTGCGCCTCGGCTGCGAGGGCGCCGGGCAGCGCGGCGATGACCTCGCCGATGGTCCGGGTGTCCGCCAGCCAGCGCTCGCGCACCTTGCCGCCCTCGCGCAGGATCACTGCGAACCGGCTGGCCCAGGTCATCCCGCCGGCGATGCGGATCGCCGCGCCGTGCTCGGTGTGGGGCCCCGCCACCATGGCGATCGGACGGACGTAGACGGACTGGATATGGGGCTGGCTCATGCGGTTCCCGCGCTGATGTTACAGGGTGACATGGACCGCTTGTTACACAGTCCTGGAGCAAAAAAGTCCGCCTGGTGCACTTCCGGGCCGGAGCGGCGCGGAGCGAGCAGCGAGGCGAGGGTCCGGGGTCGGGTCATGGCGCTCGCCTATGCCACGGCAGGGGGGCTGTAGGACAGGGGTTTGAGGCCCGCGCCGGCGGCTGCCCGGCCCCGGCCGCAACGCACGGCTTCAGCCGCTGAGAAACGCGACCAGCGCCTTGACCTTCTTCTGGCGCCACTGCGGCAGCGGGGCGACGAGCCAGTAGGCGCGCCGGCCCTCGTCGGGCCCCTCGAGCACCGTCAGCTTGCCGGCGGCGACCCATTCCTCCACCAGCAGCCAGGGCAGGATCGCCCGGCCGAGACCGGCAGCCGCGCTCGACAGCGCCTGCCCGGCGTTGCCGACCTCGATGTGCGGCTCGGCCCCGTCGGGCAGGGGCGCGCCGGGCCAGTCGATCCAGGTGCCGAGGGCATGGTCGCCGGCACCGGGCGCGGCGACGATCACCCGCTGGGCGGGCGCGAGTTCCACCCCCTCCAGTTCCCCCGGTCCGTCGACCAGCCGCACCGCGAGATCGAGGTTGGCCTCGGTGAAGTCGGCGTGCTCGTTCTCCACCAGGCGATAGCGCACGTCGGGATGGGCGGCGCGGAAGGCGGCGAGGCGCGGGGCGAGCCACTGGGCGTAGAACTCGCGCGGGGCGGCGATGGTGTAGCGGTCGCTGGCCTGCCCCGCCTGCATCGCCTGGACCGATTCCTCGAACTTGAGGAAGCCCTCGCGCAGCGCGTCGAGCCCGGATTGCCCTTCCTCGGTCAGTTCCAGCCCCTTGCTGGTGCGGCGGAACAGCACCGTGCCGAGGTGATCCTCCAGCGCGCGGATCTGCTGGCCGACCGCGGCCGGCGTCACCGCCAGCTCGTCCGCCGCGCGGGTGAAGCTGAG